>ENA-ORBV01010115-ORBV01010115.1-microbial-mat-metagenome-genome-assembly--contig:-NODE-10115-length-15204-cov-5.473590_pt1 | contig 15204 bp, 10 predicted proteins | sample MGYA00237777_ERZ505514 | MGnify/ENA primary metagenome ERZ505514 (study PRJEB26160, sample SAMN06269048) | microbial mat metagenome | isolation source: Oligotrophic lake microbial mat | place... | reverse complement strand
CCTCCATCTCCCGGGTGCCGGGTTGTTGATCGATCCCCGCCCGCCCGCCTCCCTGCGCATCGCCCTCCGGAAGGTAGGCGCTTTCGAGCTGCACCGAGAAGGCCGGTCCGTAATAGCCGACGCCGGCCCTTCGCTGCTGCTGCGCGGCGGACGCAATGCCGTCACTCATCTGGCCGCCGACCACGTGGTCCGGATCGAGCAGGACACCATCGAGATCTCCGGCCCGATGGGTTGGGCCAAACATCAGGTGATGACGCCCCCGCGCCTGCTCGCGCTCCGACTCCTCATGCTCGGACCCGGACGTTGGTTCCCGGATCTCGTGCGCAAGATGCTCCAGCGTTTGCTCATCGTTTCCCCGCGACCGGCCCCGTTCCATTTCGTGCGCCGGTTCAACTGGGAAGGCGACGCGCTGAGCGTCGAGGATCGCGTCCAAGCATCCGATTGGAGCCGGGTGATCGATGCGCAAATCCCGCCCGACCAAACCTCGATCTACATCGTCATGAGCCGCTACCTCCGGGCCGGGAACCTCCGTCCGCCGGTGGATCTTGCGGAAGAATTGGAAACCGCCCGCCGCACCGGAACGCTCGTCGTGCGCCGGCGTTTCGCATGAAGAAGAAGCTCCTCTCGCTCGCGGTCAGCGGCGCGATCCTGTGGGCCCTCTACTCGCGCGTCGGGTCCACCGGCATCCTGGATGCCGTCGCGGCCTGCGATGCGGGGCTGCTCGCGGTCAGCCTCGCCCTTGTGGCGCCCATCACCTGGGTGACCGCCCTGCGATTCCTTCTCCTGGCTCCGCCCGGCACCTGCACCGCCGGCGAGGCCACCCGCCTCACTCTCGCCGCCAGCACGCTCAATCTCGTGCTCCCGTCGAAAATGGGTGACCTCGCCAAAGCCTGGTTCCTCCGCGACAGCTCGGGCGTGCCGGTCACCCTCGCCCTCCCGCTGGTCGTGTTCGAGAAAGCATGGGACATGCTCGCCCTGCTGGCGTGGTGCGCCATCGGACTCGCGCTCGTGGCCGGGCAAATTCCAGGCGCGGCTCCCCTCGGCGCCCTCATCGTCGCGGGCCTTGTGACGGGGGCGCTGCTCCTCTCCTCGCGGCGCATCGCGGCTGCCGGTTTTCGGATCGCCGGGCGGTTTGCCCCGGGAAAAATCGGGCTCAAACTTGCCGGGCTCGCCGCCGGGTGGGACGCGGTGCTCGCCCAATTCTGGCCCCGTCGGGGACGGGTCGCCTCGGTGGCCATGGTTTCGCTCGGGCTCTGGCTGCTCCATCTCCTGCAGATCTGGATGTTTGCACTCGCACTGCGTTCGCATCCGCCCCTGCTGTTCACGCTGGGCGCCGCCCCGATCGCCATCCTGGCCGGGCTCCTCCCCCTGACATTCGCAGGCGTCGGCACGCGGGATGCCGCACTGGTCTGGCTCTTCCACGCGTTTCTATCTCCCGCCCAAGGCGCGGCCCTCGGGATCCTCTGCACCTCCCGCTACCTGATGCCCGCGCTCGCCGGGCTGCCGTTCCTGCATCGCTACCTCGGCGGAAGGCAGCCGTTGAATCTGCAGAACTGACCCCTCACGACCGGGCGAGCTCGCACAAACACATTGTCAAGGGCAGCGGAGACCGCACCTGAATCGTACGAAAGCCGGCACCGGCCAGCAGGGCGACAAAGCCGGCCCCCGACCAGTGGTTCAGATGACCCGGCGTGTTGCCGAGCGCGTGGAGATATTTGCCGCGCGCAACGTTGAACGCCCGCCAGAGAGGCTCCCGCGGGACGGAAAAAACGTAGCGCTGCGCGCCCAGCGGGCGCAAGGCGGCCAACGCCCGCCGCGGCTGCTCGAGCTGTTCCAAAACTTCGCAACAGACGACAACGTCGGCCGCGTCGTCCGGTGGGCGGACCTCATAAATGCTGCGGCAGAGAAACTCCACGCCCGCGGGGGCCGTGGAGCGGTTCTGATCGATCAGATCGCGGGAGAAATCGGTGGCCCGGACCGCAACGCCAAAAGTTTCCGCCAAGAGGCGCGCCACGCGGCCCTCGCCGCAGCCGGCTTCATGGATGGATCGCGGGGCCGACTCCCGCACCAGTTCCATCAACGACCGATCAAAACCCGCCACCAAGGCCCGTGAGATCGGGTTGACCAGCCTGGCCTTGTCGACTTGATTCCCGATCGGGATACCGTCCTGAGTGCGAAGGGCCATGGAGTTCTCCTAAGTGCCGGCTGCCGGGCCCGGCGGCGGGGCCGGGGCAGGTTTTCTCACCCATACCTCAATGCCGTCCGGCGAATCAACCAGGTCATAGGCACCGGCCAAATGCGCTTTCACCTCACGAGCCCAATTCCGGAAGCGTGACTGCTCGGTCCGGTTCACGGCCCAGTCGCTCACAATCACCACGGGCGGCCGATGCTCCTCCATCCGGCGGATCGCCTCCGCCGGCCAGCCGCGCCCGGCCGTCAGGTCATCCACATACAGCGAACGCTCGTAGGTCGGCCGGTTGCTCAGGACGTTGAACCCCGGCAAATAGGGATAACAAACCACCGGCGCCCCGGGTGGCGCGTGTTGGTGGATCAAGGCCAGCACGGTCTCGTTCCGCTCCCGCTCCCGCGGCGGCACCCAAACCTCCACCCCGTTCTCGCCCCGGAAAAACTCGAGCTTCTGATTCCGCTCGGCAATCGTCCCGGCCGACGAGACCGCCGGAGCCCACCACAGATAAACCGCCGCATGCAGCGCCACCAGGCTGCACAACCCCGCCGCACACACCCGTTCCACCCGCCCGACCGAGCCCGAGCGCGCCGCGCGGAACAACCAAGGAACCGCCAGCCCGGCGGCAACCAGAAACCCGGGCATGAACTCCGCAAGATGCGGCACGTCGGGCCGGAAGAAATAGAACTGCGGAAATGCGGTCATGCATCCGGCTGCGGCCATCGACATCGCCGCCCACGGCCCCACATCCCGTCGTCGCCACCCCTGCCAGAGCGCCGCCAACCCTCCGCCCACGGCCAACCCGAGCCCGGTGATCCACGGGGCATACGTCAGCAGCGCGTAGATCCGGTGCCCGAGCTGCTTCGCCTCCACGATCCGCCGCACCGGCGCCCGCTGCAGCGTGGTCCCCGGCTCCTCGCGCCGTGACACCCCGCCCGCTTCAGGCTCGCGGATCACTTTTACGCGGGCCTTCGTTCGTTTCCTGGATGCCCGGAACGGTTTGCCGAGGGTGCGGGCGAGCGGCTGCGTGACCATCCGCCAGTGCGTCCGATATTGATCCCGGAAACCCGCATCCCACCCCTGTGCGGAGGCCACGCCAAGCACCGGCACATGAATCGCCACCGCGGCCAACCCAAGCGCCGTAAGCCCCGCGAGCGAACCTCCCCACACCCTCCAACCCCGACCGCCGCGCACCCACGGCAACGCCACCGCCGTGAGCAACCACGGCGCCGCCAGCAACACCCCGAAATCGATGCGAATCAGAAACGTCAGCCCCAGCAACGCCCCGCCTGCCGCCAGCCACCCGATCCGCTTTCCACGCTGCAGCATCCACGCCATCAGCAGGAGGTTGGAGACCACCAGCAACGGAATGTAAGTCTTGTAAGTCGAGCCGGGAATCACAAGGACCCCCAACGCCACGACCACGGCGATTACGCGCGACCCGGTCAACCCGCGCACTCCGGCGTAGGCCAACAAGCCCGTCGCGCCGGCCAGGGCGAAGAAGAACCGCTTCATCACCAGAAAATCGACACCGAACACCTGGAACAACCCGGCGATGGGATAGAACCAGAGGACGTTGTACCCGAGAACCAGGTCGGTGAACGGACGCTCCCCCGCCACCAATCGCTGCGCCAACAACGCCACCGATCCCTCATCCGCCACCAGGAAACCGACGCGGTAATACGCGGCGTAGTAGACCCACGCGAACACCGCCAGCAGCAACGGCGGCAACAGCTCGGCCCAACGCACGGATTTCACAGCCTCAGGATGTAGCCCGCCAGACCCGGTCTGCAAAGCCCGCATCACCCGCCGCTACATCCCGAGCTTGGCCAGCATCCGGTCCACCTCTACGTGCCGGTCCACCAGCGCCTGGATTTTTTCGATCTTTTCCGTGTCGCCCGGCAACGTCTTGACCGTCATGGAATGGATCCGGCTCGCCACGGTGTAGCTGTCGAGCGGACACGCGATCACCGGCAGCGCCGACCGCTGGATGAGGTCCGCCACCGCCGGGTGCGGCTTCAGATCGCCCGACAACACCAGGCCCGCCAACTGATGCCGGTGGGTATCCTCGAGGCTGGTGATCGAAAGCGCCGCCAGGATCACATCCTCCCGATCCCCCGGCGTCACCACCAGCGTGCCGGGCGTGAAATGCGAGATCACATTGCTCGAACTCATCGCCCCGATGATCGTGCGCCGCACCCGCCGCCGCCAACTCTTGCGGCCGTTGAGAAACTCGCCCCGAACCGCCTCGCTCACCTGTTGCAGGTTGGGATCGGCGAGCAGGGGCTCGGCCGGCACCACCCCCAGCAACTCGATCCCCAGCCGCTCGAGACCCCGTCGCGCGAAATCGCGCACGTAATCGATCTTGTCGATCAGGACCTTGTTGAGCACCACGCCGACGATTTCAACGCCCTCCTTGTCGAACAACGCGCGGTTGAGCGAGATTTCGTCGATCGGACGCCCGATCCCGCCCCCCGTGACCAGCAACACCTTGCTGCCCAGCAGATGCGCCACCCGCGCGTTCGACAGGTCGAACACCGACCCCACCCCCGCATGCCCCGTCCCTTCGATGATGCAAAACTCCTTCTCCCAGCTCGCCCGATCGAAGGAGTTCTGGATGCGTCGCACGAGAAAATCGGAGTTGGCCTTCTCGATGTAACGGCGGGTGAAATCGGGCTCGACGGCAATGGGACTCATGTCCTCGAGCGGCGTGTCGACCCGGAATGTCTCATCGATCAGGAACGTGTCCTCATCGATCCGCTTCCCCTCGATCTCAATGAACCGCTGCCCGACCGGCTTGATAAACCCGATCCGCCCGAACCGCTTGCGCAATGCGGCGAACAGCCCGAGCGCCATCGTGGTCTTGCCGTCGTTCTGCTCCGTGGCGGCGACAAACAGCCGCGGGGTGACCAGGTTCATGCGCGCGGGGGATCGGGCGGGTCAGAGGGCGTCGGGATCGCCCTGCGGATACAGTTTGCGATACTCGATGGCCTGCAACCCCACAATGGCGGCCACACCGACAATGTCGTCGACCGTCGAGCCCCGCGACAAATCGGCCGCCGGCTTTGAAAGCCCCAGCAGGATCTGACCAAACGTCCTCGCTCCGGCGACGTGCCGGATCAGTTTGCTCGCGATGTTGCCGCTGTTGAGATCCGGAAAAATGAGGACGTTCGCCCGGCCCGCCACCAAACTGCCGGGCGCCTTCCGCTGCGCCAACTCCGGATCGAGCGCGGTGTCGGCCTGCATCTCGCCATCAATGTCCAACTCCACCCCCTCCTCCTGGGCCCGCATCCGCGCATACTCGGTCGCCGCCACCACGCGGTCGGTCTCCGGCGTTCGCGCACTTCCCTTGGTCGAAAAACTCAGCATCGCCACGCGCGGCGTCAGCCCCGAGAGCTGGCGCGCCAAACGCCCGGTCTGGAACGCAATCGACCCGAGTTGCTCGATGCTCGGACTTGGGATTACGCCGCAATCCGCGAGATACAACACTCCATCCTCGCCGAACTGCCGGTCCTTCAACTCGATCACCATGCAGCTCGAAAACGTCTTCACTCCGGGCAACGGTTTGATGATGTGGAAGAGCGGACGCAGCAGCGCCCCCGAATAGGCGTCGGCCCCACCCACCAGGCCGTCGGCCTGGCCGTACTGCAACATCATCGCCCCGAAATAGTAGGGCTTCACCATGGTGGCCCGCGCATCCGTCACCCCCATCCGGCGGTAACGCTCCAGCTTCTCGAGTCTCCGACAGAACGCGTCGAGATCCGAGGCCGTCGCGGGGTCGATGATCATCACGTGATCCAACGACACCCCTTCCCGCTCCGCCGCCGCCTCCACCTCGTCCCGCACGCCAAGCAGGATCGGCGAGATCATTCGCATCCGGGCGCATTGCTCCGCCGCACGCAACACCCGCGGCTCGGTCCCCTCCGGGAACACAATCCGCTTGGGATGGCGCTTCAACTTCGCGAACACCGATTCGATGAAATGCGTCACGCCCGGGAGACTGGCCGAACTGTCCCATGCGGGGGAAGCCAAAAACCGCCCGCCCAATCCGACGCCACCCACCCGCTCCGGGGGGTTTACCCGGTCCCCCCGCCATGCCACATTCCAGACATCCGATCCATGCCTGTCTCCGCGCACGCCGATTCGTTCTTTGCCGATCTGTCGGCGGGGACCGCGTTCGAGGATCTGCTCGACCCCGCTGCGTTCCGGCCTGCCCCACCCGAGTGGTCGGTCTTCCTCACGGATGTGGCTGACTCGACCTCCGCCATCCGGGCCGGCCGCTACCGCGAGGTCAATTTTCTCGGGGCGGCCTGCATCGCCGCCGTGCTCAATGCCTGCGGACGTCCCAACCTCCCCTACGCCTTCGGGGGAGATGGAGCCGTCCTCCTGGTCCCGCCAGCCCTCCATTCCACCGCGCGCGATGCCCTGATCTCGGTGGTCGCACTCGCCCGCACCACCTCGGGCTTCAAGTTGCGCGCCGGGGCGGTCCCGGTGTGGCGGAATGCGCGGGCGGCGGACGCGACCTGGGCGTCGCCCGTCTGCAACTCGCTCCCGGAGTCGATCTAGCCCTGTTTTCGGGCGGCGGACTCCTGGAAGCAGATCGATTGATCAAAGCGGACCCGGCCCGTTGCTTCCCCGAGCCGGATCATCCCCCACCACCGAATCTCGAGGGTCTTTCCTGCCGATGGGAACCGCTGGCCAGCCTGCGCGGCACGATGCTGTCCCTCCTGGTCCTGCCCCGGACCCGCCCGGGAGAACATCTGTGCCGCACGCTCTACCGCTCGCTGCGCGAGGCCAGCGGCGCACACGGCCCCGTGAGCCTGGGCAACCTGCGACTGCGACTCGGCTCACACGGCGCCGGCGTCGAACGCCGGGCGCTTCTCAGGGGGTTCCATGGCTGGCGTGGCCTTGCCCGCGCCGCAACGGCAACGGCCCAACTCACCGCAACCTGGCTGGCGCTGCGGCTGAACCGACAGATCGGGCCGTTCGACCCCCGCCGATACCTCGACGAGACCGTGCAGCAGACCGATTCCGTGAAATTCGACGGGATGCTCCGGATGGTGGTCGACACCAATCCCGACGAGGAACAACAGATCCTCGACCTGCTCGCCGCCAGCCATCAACGGGGCGAGATCTACTACGGCACCCATCGATCGTCATCCGCCCTGATCACCTGCTGGGTCCCTGCCGTCTTCGAAGGACGTCACCTCCACTTCATCGACGGCGCCGACGGCGGGTACGCCCTCGCAGCCCGCAATCTGAAGGAACAAATGCGCGGCGCTCCCGATCTCCGCTCTCCCCAGCCAGGCCCGGGCGATCCCCAGGACCAACCCCACGCGCCTGCCGATGCGTCGTACTCCGCCGATCCCCGAGGTCTCCTTCCCTGACCACAAAAACCAGTGCTCAGACCGCGACCGCGCCGGCGAGCTCCGGGGGAAGCCCGGCAATCTCGGTGTCGGTCAGATAACAGCCGGGATCGGATTCCCACGGATCGCCGGTGGCCTGGAGGGCGCGAACGCGGAACCCGCCCCCGCACCATGGCTTGAACGCACAGGTGCCGCACCGGCCCTTGAGACGGGGGAGACGGTCGCGCAACCCTTCGAGCACCGGATCGCCCGGGGTCGACCAGATCTTGCTGAACGGTCGCTCGCGGACGTTCCCGATGGTGTGGGTTTGCCAGAACTGATCGGGATGCACGTTGCCGCACGGATCAATGTTGGCAATTCCGGTCCCGCTGCTGTGGGCCCCGCCGCCATTCCATCCCATCAGCCGCAGAACCTCCTCCGCACGGGCGGGGTTTTGACGGAGCAATCGCAGCAGGAGATAGGCGCCATCGGCGGGTTGATCGACGGTGAGCACCTCGCGGGTCACGCCGGCCTGCACCCACGCGGCGGTGCGGTCGAGGAGTTGGTCGATGGCGCCGCGGGCCTCGACGGGGTCGAGGAGCTGGAGGTTGGCGCCGCGTCCGCTCCCCACCAAATGATAAAAGCAAACGCGCGGGATCTCCTCGCGCTCGATGAAATCAAGAATGCGGTCGAGATCGCCGACGTTATGACGGGAGAGGGTGAGACGCAGCCCGACCTTCTGCCCGACCGCCCGGCAGTTGCGAAAACCGGCCACGGCCCGGTCGAAGGATCCCTTGACCCCGCGGAACTTGTCGTGCGTCTCGCCGATCCCGTCGAGCGAGATGCCGACATACGAGAACCCGAGCGACCGGAGGCGACGCGCCATTTCGGGGCTGATATAGTTGCCGTTGGTGGAGAGCGTGAGACGGAGGCCGCGCTCGCGGCCGTACGACGCGAGGTCGAAGAACATCGAGTGAAGCAGCGGCTCGCCACCGCTCAGAAGCAGCGCGGGCACACCGTAGCTGGCGAGGTCGTCAATCACCGCCCGACATTCCTCGAACGAAAGTTCGTCGTGATAAATCTTCGCGGTCGAATCGCTGTAGCAATGGACGCACTTCAGGTTGCAGCGCCGGGTGATGTTCCAGACCACCACCGGTTTGCGCTCGGCCGCCGTCCCGGCCCGGCCGTGGCCGTAACGAAGGCCATCGGCAGGCTGGGCCACACCACCGTAAAGACGGGTGAGATTGATCATGCGGTCAGGACCGGGGATTCGGCGGATTCGGCGGATTCGGCGGGGATGGGTTTGTAAGGACAGGACGGATCGGAGGCGAGCGGGTCGCCGGTGAGCGCGAACGCCCGCGCCCTCGATCCCCCGCAAATGCCGCGGTACTCGCACCGCCCGCACTTGCCGGAGAACCGGGCAGGATCGCGCAACGCCCGAAACCACGGTCCGTCCCGATACACGTCCCCGAGTTCGTGCGACCGGATGTTGCCGGTCACCAACGGCAGGAAACCGCTCGGGCAAATCTCGCCGCGGTGAGAGACAAACACGAAGCCGCGTCCGTCGGAAATGCCGACCGGGGCGCGCATGCCCTTGCGCAACGAAGCGCCGTGCTGGAGCTGGATGCGGCGGTACTGGTGCGCCTCCGTGGTCTTGACCGGGAAACGGAGGCGTCCGGCGGTTTTGTGGAGCGCCTGCAGGAAGGCCTCGGTTTCCTCGGCCGAAGGCATTTCTCCAACGCCGGCCCGCCCGGTCGGCACCAGCAGAAAGAGGCTCCACATCTCCGGGGAAATTCCGGTGAGGACCCGCTCGAAATCGGGGAGCCGATGGATGTTGCGACGCGAGATCGTGGTGTTGATCTGCACGGTGATGCCGGCATCGTGGGCCATTTCAATCGCCCGAAACGTCCAACCCCACGCGCCCCGCACCCCGCGGAAATCGTCGTGCTCCGCCTGGGTGGGCCCGTCCAGGCTGAGCGACATGCGTTTCACACCCGCGTCGGCGAGGGCGTGAAAATCGGTGCGCATGAGCCGCGGGGTGGCGCTGGGACTCAGTCCCACGCGCAAGCCGTGATCGGAGGCATGGCGCACCAGCTCGAGCAGGTCGGGGCGCAGCGCGGGATCCCCGCCGGTCAGAATGAACAGGGCCGGACCGAGCCGGGCCACCTGATCGATCAGAGCCCGTCCTTCGTCCGTGGTGAGCTCATCCGGATGCGGATGCGCCTGGGCCATGGCCCGGCAATGGTGGCACGCAAGGTGACAAGCCCGGGTCACCTCCCAGATCACCAGAAACGGTCGCTCGGCGAAATCAAACCAGTAACGGGACACCCCATCCTCGGGATGAGCCAGGCGGATGGAAGGCGGGGCGGCTGGGAAAGGGCGGGGCATGGTCGGGCGATGAAAGTGGAACTGCGAGGAGGTTATTAGATTTTCTGAAATGTGTCAAACTAATGGTTCTCCGCTCTCGTTTCAGAGGAAATCCACGGCGAGCCGGTCCTCCCACCCCCCTTTCCGATCTCGGATTAGGATCAATATTGCATCAGTGCCGTATCAATTAGATACACTTATGAGTGGTCGGGGCCTTTCGTTGCCAAACTCCAATCTTTCGCTACTATTGTCGAGGAACGGGGTTGAATTGAATAGTGCGGCCCCCGCCCTTACTCCCCATGAGCCGTCCCCCTCCTCACCGCTCGCGCCACGGGATCGCACTCCTCCTCGGTTGCGTGCTGCTCCTCACGGTGCGCTGGGTTTCCGGTGCGCTGGATCAGAATGGGGATGCGGTTCCCGATGTGTGGGCGTTGGAGCACGGCCTCGGCCCCCTCGATCTGACACCGGATTCGGATCACGATGGACTCACCAATGCGCAGGAGGCAGCAGCCGGGACCAACCCGCTGTCGGCGGACTCCACGGTCAACGTCGCGTCACTGGATCTCACGGGCTCCGGGGTCGAACTCCGTTTCCAGGCCGTGGCGGGCAAGCGCTACGCCATCGAGCGCAGTGCCGGATTGACGCCGCCGTTGTGGGTTCCCGCAACGGTGCGCGTGGCGGGTCCGGACGGGGAACTGGTGGAGGTGCTGGCACCCCCCGCGAGCCCGTCAGCGTTCGAGTTTTACCGCGTGGTGGTATCGGACACCGACACCGACGGCGATGGCGTGGACGACTACGAGGAACGCCGTCTTGGAACCAATCCCGCCAATTCGCACAGCGCGGGCCCGGGCGGCCCCCCGGACCTGGACACCGCGATCGCGGCCGTCACTCAGGTGAGCACGGTTTCCATTGCGGCCTCCGACACCCGCGCAACGGAACCGGCGGCAAACGTCACCGCCACCGATCCCGCAGCGTTCACCGTGACCCGCACCGGCGGGTTGAAACCGCTCACGGTGAATCTCACCTATTCCGGGCCGGCCGTGTCGGGGGCCGATTATTCCCCACTCGAGACCACCGTCCATTTCCCGCTCGGGGCTCGCGCGGTGGTGCTGCCGGTGACGCCGCTTTCCGACAACGCGGCCGAGTCGCCCGAGGCCTTGGTGGCGACAGTGGCTCCGGGGGCCGGTTACCAGGCGGGTTCGGGCCCGGCTGCGGTGCTGATCCACGATCTGACCGGACCCAACGGAACCGGACTGAACGCGGCGTTTTGGAATGAGTCCGCCAACATCTCCAGCACGGTGCCGGCGGTGTTCCCGGGCGCACCGGTCGTCACGCGGATCGATGCCGCGCTGAACACGACATGGATCAGCAACTCGACGCAGGGGATCGGTTCTCCCGCGGTGGGGATCAACGTGGACAGGTTCTCCTCGCGCTGGACCGGTGAGGTGTTGCCGGCTTACTCGCAACCCTACACCTTCTTCCTGGAAGGGAACGATGCCACGCGCCTGTGGGTGAACGGCCAGCTCCTGATCGACAACTGGCCGCCAAAAACCCTCAGCACATCCGAGCTCAACGCGGTGATCGAACTCCAGGCCGGCATCCGGTACCCGATCGTCGTCGAGCATTACGAAGTCACCGGCACTGCCGATATTTTCCTGGAATGGTCGAGCAACAACCAACCCAAGGAGTTCATCCCCCAGTCGCGCTTGTTCCCGAACGCGGCCCCGCAGATCCTCTCGCCGCTCTCGATCCTGCTCATCGCGAACAGCGGCCCCGCCGCGATCCCCATCGTGGCGAGCGGGAACCCCATCACGTTCGAGGGGTCCAATCTGCCGCCCGGGTTCTCTCTCAACAGCACGACCGGACTGCTCGCGGGAATTCCCGACCAACCCGGCTTCTGGCAGATCGAGGTGACCGCAGCCAATTCCCACGGCTCCGGGTCCGCGCTGATCGATCTCACGGTCGTCGAAACCTCGGGCTTCATCACGTGCGAAACATGGAATGGCATCTATGCCAGCTTCGATGCCGTGCCGTTCCAAACCACCGCCAACGCCACCGCAAACCTCACCTCCTTCGATCTCCCGGCTCCCGTCACCGCCCCGAGCGCGTCGCGGATCCGGGGTTTCATCACCGCCCCGGCCACGGGCACGTATCGATTCTGGATTTCTGGCAACGCCACCGCCGAGCTGTGGATCTCGGATGACGACGAGGCGGTGAATCTCTGGAAGCGGGCGACGCTCTCCAACGCCACGGGTTACCAGGCTTGGGCTGAGGGAGCCACCAGCCCCGGGCTGCACCTCGAGGCCGGCCAGCGCTACCAGGTCGAGGTCCACCTCATCTCACCCAGCACCGACGGGCACGTGTCGGTCGGGTGGCTCCAACCCGGCGACGCCGGCAATGTTCCCGCAGGACCGATCCCCGGCTACATCCTCTCGCCCTGGGTGCCGACGGTGGATATCACCGACGGCACATTGTTGACGGCGACGCTCACTCCACAGGGCGCCTCGCAGACGGGGGGTTACGGCAGCGGCACGATGCGGCTCAGCACCGACAAGACGCAGGCGGTGCTGGCGTTCAATTATGCCAACCTGAGTTCGCCCGTGACCAGCAAACACGTGCATTCGGGGGCCCACGGCGGAGCGGTCCTGTTCGACATCGACGACGCCACACCGCAGGCCGACGGCTCTTACCTCTGGTCAATCCTGGGCGATGTCGCGCTCAGCGCACAGGATATGATCGACGTGATCGAGTCCGGCCAAGCCTACCTCAACATTCACACCGCGAATCATCCGGAAGGCGAAATCAAAGGGTTCTTTCAGCAGCAGGACGGCTCGCCCCTTTTTGTCCCCCCCGCTGACCCACCTGCCTGGATCGATGACCATGCAGACCCGGCTCCGGCCGCCCGGTTCCTGATCCAGACAACGTTCGGGCCGGATGCGGCATCCATCATCGCAGTCCAGAACGACGGTTACGCGGATTGGATCGACGATCAGATCGATCTCCCGCCAACGCTTCACCTCCCGAATGTGGAAACCAACCGCAACGTCACCAACCCCGGCGGTTCAACGTATCCCGGCACGCTCACCTTCAACACCTGGTGGAGGCACAGCATCACGGCTCCCGATCAGTTGCGTCAACGCATGGCCTTCGCCCTCAGCCAGATCTTCGTGGTCTCCGAAAGCGGGGTGCTCGACGACCGCGCCAACGCGCTCTCCTCCTTCTACGACATGCTGCTGACCCAGGCGTTCGGCAGCGCACGCGAACTGCTCGAAGCCGTCACGCTGCACCCCGCGATGGGTCGGTATCTCGACATGCTGCGCAACGACAAACCGAACCGGGCCACCGGCCTGATTCCCAATGAGAACTACGCGCGCGAAATCCTTCAGCTCTTCTCGATCGGCCTTTACCGGATGCATCCCGACGGATCGCTCGTGATCAATTCCAGGGGACAACCGGTCCCGACTTACGATCAGGAGGCGGTCATCGGCTTCGCGCACGCGTTCACGGGCTGGGATTACTCATACAACGGTTCTTACCGGACCTCCTTCGGGGCGTCGGCCAACTGGACGGCTGCGATGCGCGAAGTGCCGCCCCGGCATTTCACGGGACCGAAGCGGATCCTGAACAACGTGGTACTCCCGGGTCTCCCCGACGTGAACGGCGCTCCCCTGGATCCGTATGCGTCCACAAACTCCACCATCAATGCCGCCGCCTCGTTTCAGGCTTTACCCGCCCAGGAACTCGAAGCCACACACGACGCGATTTTCAATCACCCGAACTTCGGGCCGTTCCTCTGCCGTCAACTCATCCAGCGCTTCGTCACCAGCACACCGAGCCGCGGTTACATCTACCGCGTCACTTCCACCTTCAACAACAACGGGGCCGGGATGCGGGGCGATCTTGGCGCCGTGATCCGCGCGATCCTGCTCGACCACGAGGCACGCTCGCCCGACGTCATCGAACAACAAGGCTACGGCAAACAACGCGAGCCGGTTCTACGCGTCACGGCGGTGGCACGCGCGTTTCCCGCAACCACGGGCCTGTCGGGGAATTACTCCCAGAACGGCGGGTTCCTCAGCATCACCACCGATACGCCGCACCGGCTCGCCAGCGGCAATCCGGCCAACCTGACGTTCGCCGACGGCAACCCCTCTCCCGCCACGAGCGCGTTGTACAACGTCACCACCTCCGGCGGCGCAGCGCTGCTCACCAACACCACGTTCGGCGTCCGTGCCAGGGACGCCGCGAATGTCATTTCCTGGACCCAAAACGGCACCAACGTGACGGTGACCACCGGCGCCAATCACGGGCTGACGACCGGCAACCCGGTCTATGTCGCATTTACCAACGGCAATCCGTCGAGCACCCCGACCGGGGTGTATACGGCGGGCGTGACCAACGCCACGCGGTTCATCGTCACCGCTCCCGATGCCGTCAGTCGCAACGCCACCGGCAATCTGGTCGGCACCGCCGCGTGGATTCGGGGTGGCTATGTCCAGAGCGGCAACGTGGTCACGCTCACCTGCCAGACCACGCACGGCCAATTGGCGAACGCAACGATCACCTTTGATTTCACCCAAACCAGCGGCACCGGCACACCCGCCGAAACCACCTACGCCCTCGCCTCGGTCATCGACGATTTTGGGTTCACGGTCGCGGCGTCCGATTCCACCAACCGGACCGGGACGTTCGCCGCTGCGTTTTCCAATCCGACCCTGGTCCGCACGGGCAATCTCACCGGCGGATTCTCCGACTACAGTCTCGGGCTCACCGACACCGAGTTGGGCCAGACACCGATAAACTCGCCGACCGTGTTCAATTTCTACCTGCCCGACTACCAGCATCCCGGCGCCCTGGGGAATGCGGGAATGGTCACGCCCGAGTTCCAGCTCAGCTCGGAGACCAATGTCATCAACCAGGCGAACTTCCTCGGCAATGGCATCTTCAATCCCAGCAGCAGCAGCACCATCCTCTCGAGTTTCCGGCAGGGCCAGGGGGACATTGTCATCGACCTCCGGCCTTGGATGGGAAACCGCACCAACACCAATGCGCCGTGGACGAATGACGCCAACCTCGGTGCCTTGATCGATGAATGGAATGCGCTGTTGCTGGGCGGGCAACTTCCAGACGGCGCGAAAACGATCATTCAGAACTACACGTCCAACACGACGAACATTTTGTATAACGGCACCGCCCCGAGCGAAATGCAGAAGCGGGATCGCGCCCGGGCCGTGCTGCATCTCATGAGCACCTCGCCCGACTTTACCATCCAGCGTTGACCCCTCGACGCCCCCCACCCCTTCCATC
>ENA-ORBV01010113-ORBV01010113.1-microbial-mat-metagenome-genome-assembly--contig:-NODE-10113-length-15205-cov-5.311806_pt1 | contig 15205 bp, 13 predicted proteins | sample MGYA00237777_ERZ505514 | MGnify/ENA primary metagenome ERZ505514 (study PRJEB26160, sample SAMN06269048) | microbial mat metagenome | isolation source: Oligotrophic lake microbial mat | place... | reverse complement strand
CGGTACGGGCGGGAGGGAAATGGTGAGGGTTCGAAGGTGCGGCAGGGGTATCGTGGTTGTAGGGGGGGGGCCCCCGCAGCGCCATCTCGCGCTCCGACTTGAGCGCGCTCCCACTACCCGGCGTCCACTCGCTCGCCCCACCAGCGCTCAGATCCACAATCGCGATGGTCGGCAGCGCGCCTCCCCCCACCCGTTCGGGGAGCGAGATCAACCGATACCGCCCCTCTCGCGCCTGTACCCAACTTTCCAGACTCGGCGTAGCCGTGCCCAGCACGGTAATCGCTCCTTCATGACGCGCGCGCACAATGGCCACGTCGCGCGCGTGATAGCGCGGCGACTCGTTCTGCTTGTAGCTGCTCTCGTGCTCCTCGTCCACGATGATGGCCCCGACATTGTCGAGCGGCGCAAAGATGGCCGAGCGGGCGCCGACGGCAATGCGCTTGTCTCCTCGTTTGAGGGCGCGCCAGGCATCCAGCCGCTCGCCGTCACTAAGCGCCGAATGCAACACGGCGACCCGGTCGCCAAAGACGCCGCGAAAGCGATCCACCGTTTGCGGCGTGAGGGCGATCTCGGGAACGAGGACGATCGCCGTGCGGCTACGGTCATCCACCACCCGCCGCAGGACGTCGAGGTAGACGAGCGTCTTGCCACTGCCCGTCACGCCGTGCAGCAGGAACACGTCGCCGGCACCTCCAGCGGCGATCTGCTCGATTGCGCGTCGCTGTGTATCGGTTGGAATGTGCACGCGCTGCACTTCGCCCACCCGCGTCGCGAATGGGTCGCGCTCCACCGCTTCGCGCTCGACGCGCGCCAACCCGCGCGCCACCAGTGCATTGATCACGCTCTCCGATACCCCGAGCCGCTCGACGATATGGTCGATGCTCGCCCGGCCGCCTAACGCCTCGAGCAGATCGAACACCTCGCGCTGCCGCCGGGTCCGAGTGAAGAGCGCGTCGCGCTCCATGAGCGACTCGATCGACGCTGTAATGGTGAGCGTGCGTCGCGACTTGCCGGGTGGTGACGGGACGGTGGCGCCGCTCAGTCCGGCTGGCAGCGCGCTTCGCAGCGTGATGCCCAAAGGGGCGACGTAGTGATCCGACATCCACTGGCAGGTGGCCAGCAGTGCGGGCGACAGGGCGGGCACGGCGTCGGGAACGGCGGTGAGCGCCTTGTACGTCACGCCGTCGCGCGCCGCCACGTCGAGGGCCACCACAACGCCGAGCTCGGAGCGATTGCGCCACGGCACGACCACTCGAGTCCCGATTTTGATCGCATTCTCGAATTCCCGGTCGACCGCGTAGGAAAATGTGCGGAAGAGCGGCACGGGCAGCGCGACATCCACGAGTCGGCGCTCGTCGGCGAGATCGGGGCGGGAGGGCATCTCGAGCAAAGATACGGCGTGGGGCGAACGAATTCTCCGCAGAGGGTATCTTGCCGAGCAGCGAGGGATTCCCACACGTCCCTGTCCAGCAGCTGCACCGACCGACCGCCGCCAAAATGCCGAGCTCCGCCAAAAAAACGTCCAAGACAGCACTGACCGCGCTCCTGGCCGAGCACCGCTTCATCCTGCTCTACGACGGCCTCTGTGGGCTGTGTGATCGCACGGTGCGCTGGATCGTGCGGCACGACCCGGGCGGCGCGATGCGCTTCGCCACCTTGCAGGGCGCGGTGGGGCGTGAAGCGCTGCGCCGAGTCCCGCAACTCGCCCATGTAGATTCGATCGTGCTACTCCATCCCGGTGGGGCTTGGGTGAAGTCGACCGCCGTACTGGAAATCGCCCGCTACCTCGGCGGTGTGTGGGGACTGGCGGTGGCGGGATATGTGCTGCCGCGTGCCGTGCGCGACTGGGTATACGCCTGGGTCGCCAGACGTCGCTACGCGATGTTCGGGAAGTACGACGAGTGCCCGGTTCCGCTTCCAGAGCAGCGGGCGCGCTTTCTGGATTCATAGCGCTCGAGAGCGGCTACAGCGACGATATGGCAGTCGAGCCGGAGCGACGGGCGAACCAGGCCGAGCGCCGCTCCGACGCCGACCCAGCGGTTATCAGGAAGGCGAGCAGGGCGTCGGCGAGTTCGTTGCCGGTCTGGAAGCGTTCGTCAGCGTGCTTGGAGAGGCACTTCATGACCAGGGCGGCGAGTTCTGGCGCGATGCGGGAATCGACGATCTCCGGCGATACGGGGGTCTCGTGCACCTGCTTGTAGCCGACGGAGTACGAATCAGCACCGTCAAACGGAGGAAAGCCGAGCAGCATTTCATAGAGCATGACACCCACGGCGTACAGGTCGCTACGCCCATCGACCATCTTCCCCATGGCCTGCTCCGGGGACATGTAGTGCGGCGTGCCCATGGCCCGTCCGCCGCGCGTGAGGCGGCCATGAAAGCGGGCCGTGGCGATACCGAAGTCCGTGATGAGGGCGTGCCCGTCCTCGTCGAACAGAATGTTGTCCGGCTTGATGTCCCGATGGACGATGCCACGCCGGTGCGCGTAGTCAAGGGCCGTGGCAACCTGCGCGCAGATGGTGGCCGCTTGCCCCGCAGCGACTGTCTTGTCCCGCACCAATACGTCGGCCAGCGAGCCACCGGCCAGGTACGGCATGATGAGATACACCAACTCGTTGAGGTCGGCGAAATCGAGGATCGGACAAATGTGCGGATGCATAAGCTGACTCGACGCCTCTGCTTCGCGCCTGAATCGCTCACGCATCTCCGGATCCTTGGCCAGATGCGAGTGAAGAACCTTGATGACGAGGGTGCGATCGAGCGACGCATGCATGCCGAAGTACACGTGCGCCATGCCGCCGCTTCCCATGCGCCGTAGTACGCGATACCTGGCGCCCGCCGCTTTCCGGAGGTTGGTCAGCTCGCTGTCGGGCTGTTCGACGGGAGCGGTCGAGACCTCGGGAAGCTGAGCGGCGCACCGCACGCACTTGACCGCCCGGGTCCGGTTCCACGTGCCGCAGTCAGGACAGAACACGTCGCGTCAGGCTCCGAACTGAAGGCGGACGAAATCGTATGGCGGCAGGGGGCCGCTCTGTTCGATCGAGAGCTCGGGAAGGCGTTGCCGTTCTTCGCCGACCGCGTCGGCGAACGTACTCCACTTGTCGCGTTCAATAAGAAACGACGCGTCAACGCTACGTCCCGTCGTCCCGGTTCCCTGTGGCGCGAGTGTAACGCAGGCCACGCAAGTTCTTTTCATGAAGCGAAACGAATCGAAGACCGTCGTCTCAAAGTCAGTCGCTCTGACCTCCCGGGATTCCGTCAACTCCTCGGGCGTAAGTTCCCGAGGCGCGACTCGAACGCGCGCCATGAGGCGGTCGCCGATAAATCCAAAAGCGTCTACGAGAGTCACGTAGTGCAGCTCCATCCAGTGAAGGAGTGCGCTTCGCGACTTGAAGACGGTGCCGAATGGCGCCGGGATCACCGCGTGGTCCTGGAAACGGCTCTCCACCACTTGGCGGTACTCCGTGATGGCCTCGCTGGTAGCGTCGATTCGGCTGTACGGCACCAAACGAATCACCGCGGCGAGTTCCCGTAGCGGCACCAGCTCGGCGCCAATGATGCGAGCCGGAGCAGACGCGTCATGGGCCACGATCCCGAAGAGCTGCAGGGCTTCGATGCCGATGGCGGGATTGCGAAGACTGCGCGTGCGCGTCACGAAGTGCCTCGATGCGTGGAGCGTTGTGAGGGATGGCGCCCAATCCTTCGACCTCGGCCTACGTCAGCCGTTGATTCTCGCCGCGACGTCGCGCCACGGCCTGCCTTCCAGTATCGACCGCATTCACGCCAGCTCGCAGCCGTGGACGCGCCTTCCTGTCGAACCCGACGCACTACCTCGGCCCCTCTGCCACCTGTGACGGGATTCTGGTATCGCCAAGCCGCGACTCGACTCTTGTCAGACGACTGACACTCTCCGCCGCGTCACACAGTATCTGGAATCGGAATATGTCGGACTGAGCATTGTGCAGTGTACTCGAACTCGGGCGCCGGTGGAATCGATCGTTAGCGCAGCGCCCGAAGGTGTGTCACGCACGCCTCCCCCAGTCGATCGGGGGCATATCCGCCCTCCAGCGCACTCACCAGTCGACCGCCACACCACGCCGTCGCCCGCTCGACCATCTGTCGAGTGAGAAGCTCCACATGGTCCATCTCGAGGGTAAAGCCCCCCAGCGGATCACCGTTGAGTGAATCGAAGCCCGCCGAGATGAGGACCAAGTCTGGCGTCCACGCCGAGGTGGCGGCGTCGACCGCGCGTGTGAGGGAATCGACGTAGACGCTGGCCTCGAGGGCCGCAGGCATGGGAACGTTCCAGACCGACCGATGCGGCCCATGGTCGTCCGCTGCCCCGGTTCCCGGATACCAAGGCCACTGGTGCATGGAAACGAAGCGGATGGCCGGCTCGTGTTCAACCAGCGCCTGCGTGCCGTTGCCGTGGTGTACATCCCAATCGACGATGAGCACACGTGCGGCATTGTGCATCTGACGGGCGTAGTGTGCGGCGACGGCCACGTTGCCAAACAAGCAGAAGCCCATGGCGCGGCTTCGCAAGGCGTGATGTCCCGGGGGGCGGACCGCTGCGAATGCGCGCTGAGCCCTTCCGTCGAACACCATGTCCACGCCGTCCAGTACCGAGCCTGCAGATGCCGTCGCTGCGTCCCAAGAGCCTTCGCTGGTCACGGTGTCGGGATCGAGCTTTCCACCGCCCTGCTCGGCGATATCCCTCACGCGCTCCACATACGACCGGTCGTGCGCTAGCGCCAGATCCTCAGGCGTGGCGTGCCGTCCTTCCACATGTTCCAGCGACTGAAACAGCTCGAAGTCGTTCCGTAGAGCGCGAGGAATCGCCCGCAGACGCCCGACGTGCTCCGGGTGACCCCACCCTGTATCGTGTCGGCCGCAATCGGCATGCGAGATGTAGGCAACGGTCATGGGCGACTCAAGGGATGGCACATCGGAGTGAGTCGTCGCTGCGACCTCATTTCGCACCACGCAGGCGACGGGAACTCCATTCGGCCAGCAACCCGGCCAGCAGGAGAGCGAACAATATGCGGTCCCACCACTCACGTTGCAGCGGAGGTGGAGAAGCGAACGCTGAGGCTGCGGCTGTACCCACAGCGGCCACGAGGGCCGCGTACGGCGCCTCGTCCACGTTCGGCACGACCGCCCGCCTACCGGACGGCGCGTAGGCAACGGACGAGACCAACCCCGACCACCAGGCCCTGTGCTCCGCAGGCGAGGCATCGCTGCCTTCCATGCGCCAGCGCCAGGTGTCTTCGAATCCAACGAGCAGCACTCTGCCTAACGCCACGCGCGACGCGACCGTGACCGCGGCGCCCGAGCGCCGTTCGAGCACGACGGCATCGCGCGACGTCGGGCGAAGCGCCACTGCTGGCAGGCCGCGCCGTGGTGACTCCGAGGCGAGGGCTCCAAGGACTGCGGGCAACGTGTCGCCCAAACGCGCCGGGAGGAGGGTAGCCAATGCGGGGATGCGTGCCGCCGCCGGAGCGATAATCACACCGCCGCCCGAGCGGGCGAAGCGGATCAGGGCGGGGGCAAGCGCGGCGGCCGTTTCGTCCAGCGCTACGGCGGCGGAGTAGCGGGCGGTATCCAGCCCGAGCAACGTACCCTGTTCCACTACAGCATTCGGCGCGACGGTCAATCGCGCATCCACCCGCCATCCGCTCTCCTCGAGGGCCGCCACCGCGAACTTTCCTTCCCACCCCGCGCGCGCAAGCACCAGCACCGAACGCAGCCGGAGGGAGTCCCTGGGCGCGGTTGTGACCGCCGCGCCCGATAGGTTCACCCGCACCGTGCCGTTGAGTGTTGCATCGAGCACACGTACGCCAGTTGTTCCGAGTTTGGCGGAATCGACGATCCCCGCCGCGTCGTGTACCGAGGCGGACGTCCCGGGCGCACCGACGATAGTCAAGCGGACGCGCCCCGACGGTTCGGGGAGCGGCTCGACGGTTGCGCTCGATGCGCCGAGGGTGGCGGCGGCCCTCCACGACACAACGCTGCCCGAGCGCGAGAGTGCAAACAACCACGCGCGCACGGCCGCTCCGGGCACCGAGTCCAGCGTGGCCTCTACCCCGGTGGGGGTGCTGAAAAGTGCTGCCGACAGTGCGGTCGGCAGATCGGCGGTTCGCGGCACGCGCAGTACCAACGCGGGCGACAGCGGCGGATGCCAGGCCCGCCACACGAGGGCGCCTAACGCCAGCAGCGCCGCACCTCGGCAGGCGAGCTCTACGCGAGAGCGGACCTCAGCGCGTGAGGGCATAGACCACGATGTTGACGCCGAAGCGAGTGTTGTCTACGGAATAGAAGCGCTTGTTGTCGGGGTGAAAGTTCCACTCCGACGAATAGTCCTTGTTGCTGTAGAGGACCGAAATGCGCGTACCGCGGGTGGCGGCCATGAGATAGGGGTGAATGAGATTGTCACCCCAGCCATTGAGCTCGTGCGACGTGTTCGGTGGTCCATCGTCGAAGGTGAAAAAGGCGGAATAGAGCTCGTGCGCCGTGGGCACTTTCGACAGTTTGCCGGCCACCTGCTCCAGCTCGTCGGTGACGGTCTTGTGAAACATGCCGTCCACATCGTGGTTGTGATCGTCCACGAAAAGCATTCCCCCGCGATCGAGATAGCGCGTGAGCGTCGCGCGTTCCTGCGAGGTGAATCGCACCGGGAGGTGGCCGGTGAGATAGAGCAGTGGATAGCGCATCGCGTCGCTGGAACCCAACGGGACGATGGCTCCCGTGGGAGATACCGGGAGCTGGGTATAGCGCGCAATCGAGTCGATGAGATTCACCGGGAGCAGCGGTGCCGAATCCCAGTCGCCCGACTCGTACTGCGCGGTGGCGAAGACGAACTCGTTCATGGTACACCTCCCCACACGGGTAGCGAGTTCCGCACCACGACTCCGCCGTCGAGGGCGCGGCGGGCGCGCAAAAGCGAGGCGGTTGCATCGCGCCCGGTCCGCACCTCGTCTGCCGCCGACTCGAGCGCGCTGGCAGCCGCAGGGTGTCGCTCCACCACCGCCAGGCGCAACATGATGAGCGAGTCGATTCCGGCGCGCGGGTTTCGCGCAAGCGCGGTTATCACATTGCCGAATCTCGCAAGCACGCCAGCGCGTGAGGCATCCAGCGGGAGACGCGGCGAACGCGGCACGGGGGCGCCCAGCTCCTTACCCTTGAGGCGAACGCGCTGTAGGTCGATGACGATTCGAGGAGGCGTTCCGCGGAGATATACCCGCTCGGCGTTGCGCGAACGTAGAATGGCGGCGAGCGCGCGATACATCGCCGGCAGGGCCCGCTGCGGTTCTCCGCCGTCCAGCGAGCGGCCAGCGTCCCACATCGCGTTGTAGGCTTCGAGCATGGGACGATTGATTGCCACCACGGGCGACTCGTCGTGCTCGAAGTCGAGTGGGTTGCCGCTCATCTCCGTCGCCCGTTCCGCCGCCCTGAGCAGCTGCTCCGGTGTGAGCGCACGGCCGACCAAGGCGTCGTCGTTCGCGTGGCCATGACCGTCGTCATGCGAATGTTCTCCGGAGTTCTGTGCTCCATCGCCTAACCGTGAAAAGATAATATCGCTCACCTGCCGTCTGAGGCGCGTCTGGTCCCGGGCAATTCTCCGCGATTCCTGCAGCATGTCGTCGCGCGATCTGCTACGTGCGCGCTTCACCAGCGCCTCGGTGAGGTTGATGAGCATGCGCTGGCTCAGAATCGACTTGTCGGCTTCGGGGGGTGGTGCTTGGTCGACCGCCACCGAGTCGTACTCTCCAGCGCGCGCGATGCGAATGGCGCGCGATTCGGACGTGCCGACTCCGGGGCCCGTGATGTTGTTCCAGTCCCGCGCCACCGCCCGGAGATGCACCACATCTCCCGGCGAGAGGGCGAGCCCATCGATGTCGAGTGACGCGCGCAGCGTCGTCGCACGCGCGTGGTCTGAGCGCTGGGCGCCTAACGTTCCGCGCGTGAAGGTGAAGCGTTCTCCTTCGCCGGAGCTGACGATGTATTCGAAGGCAGCCGACGCGATTCCGAGGTCGTCGCGCACGGTGGCGACGAGGGCGATGGAACCGCGTGGAGCGCGGAGCACGGAGTCGCGGGCCGGGGCATGCAGCGTGACGACCGGCGCAGAATCAATGACGGGCTCAAGCGCGACGAGGCGCGACTCGCTGGCGCGCGCCACCGCGAGCAGCGCGCGCTTCGAGCCTGTCACAAACGACACGCGCCAGCGGTTGCCGTCGGGTCGCAACCCGAGCGGCTGATCGTCGAGTCTGGCGCTGGTCGCGATCACCGACACAGCACCCGTCACGTCGACTCGACTCCCCGGCAAGGCTCGTACCAACGTCGGCGCGACGAAATTGCTGCGGGCCGCGAGCCGCGCGTATGCGGGAGCCTCTACGCTGACGGTCAGGGAGCCTAACGGCGCACTCGACAACATTGCTGTAACAGCCGTCGGGTCTGCAGCGCCCGCACGCGCTGCTTCGGCGACTGATCGGGGCAGCATCACGCCAATCAGGAGTCCGACGGCGGCGACAACGGCGGGAATGCGCAACGATCGCCACAGCGCGGCGCGGGCCGGCGCCTCCCACATGGCCGCGCTCATTGCGTGCGCGAGTTCCATCGCAGCGGTCGTTCGCCCTTCAATCGCGCTCACGAGCGCATAGCGCAACGACGGCGCTCGCTCTTCGAGCCAGAGGGCAGTGCGCTCCACGGTGAGGGCGTGCGCGCGAGCCCGTCGCCAGACAACTGCGGCGGCGCTGGCGGCGACCACCCCACCGAACGACCATTCCGCGACCTGCGCCACGCCAGCCATGCGGGACAGTCCCACCGCCGCACCGCCCGCTCCGATGCCGACGAGCACGCCGCGCGAGAGCACGACCGCCAGCAGCGCCGAGCGCCAGCGCAATATGCGTTCGCGAACGGGAGCGGACCCGTGCGTCGCAGGCGGATTGCTCCGCGTGAGACTGTCGTCGTCGCTCATGTCGCCGCTCATGCGGCCGCTCGTGCCGCCGCTCGTGCCGCCGCTCGTATCGCCGCTCGTGCGGCCGCTCATGCCGCCGCTCATACGGCCTCTCGCGTGCCCGGATCGGCGCGCTGAGCGCCTGTCGTGGCAATACTTCTGCGGTGCCCACGAAGCCACCACTCAAGGACCAGAGCGACGCATGTAAGCACCAGCAACCAGCGCACCGCGAAGTCGGATCGCGCCAGATCGTCTGACGCGAGACCGACCCCGTACGCGCTAGGCGTCGTACGGGTGTCTCCGCGCTCGAACGCCGCGTCCGCAGCAGCTACCGTCGCAACTGCAGGAGTCGCAACTGCAGGAGTCGCAACTGCAGGAGTCGCGACTGCAGCAGTCGCAGTTATGGCAGTCTCACTTGTGGCGGTCGCACCCGCAGCGGTCGCACCCGTGACAGTCGCACCCGCAGCACTCGCACCCGCGGCACTCGCACCCGCAGCAGTCGCACCCGTGACAGTCGCACCTGCGGCACTCGCACCCGCAGCACTCGCACCCGCGGCACTCTTACCCGCAGCAGTCGCACCCGCAGCGGTCGCACCCGCAGCAGTCGCACCCGCGGCACTCGCACCATCAGCCGCAGCCGCACCCGAAGCAGTTGCTCCCGCAGCAGCTGCACGCACGACAGTCGCAGCGCTCGCAGCGCCCGACGGGCGCGCTCGAATGGAATCGGCGCCCCGCTCAATCGACGGAGCGCCAACGGGACGGGCCAATTGCCCGAGCGTTGTCGCGTCGATGGGTGTCCAATCCACATCGCCGCAGAACGCCGCGAGTCGCCGCACAAGTTGCAAGAACGCCGGTCGCAGGACGGCGTCACCCCCGCCTGCGAGATCGAAGCCAACCGACCGGATACATCCCGCTCCCATCACCGATTCGGTGACGGCAGGTGCTCCATTTCCCCATCGCGCGATAACCTGACCGTGCATGTGCACGTTCGGCGCGCGTCTGAAGCGCCCTGCCACCGCATGATCCGTTATGGTGATCACATCGATGGTGCTGGTGGGGTCTCCCTTCGAGTGCTCGGCGGGCGCCCCGATCGTGTCCCCCGTGATGGCACCGCTAGCGTTCCGGCTCTTGATCCCGGTGGTATCCCGGTCGGAATCCCGGGTGCTTTTCCCGGTGGCGGTCCGGATGACGACCACGGCGGGTTGCACGGCCGGGGATTCCGGCCACGACACGAGCACCCCGCCTAACGACGCCCAGAGGGAGTCGCTGGGTGACGCTGCTCCGCGCACGACGCGGAGCGCGCCCGAGGTGCCCGCTCGCGTGGCCAAGGTGAACGCAGCACCGACGGGGTCACTGACCGGAGGAAAGTGCCGGTCAATGGGCAACGAGTCGTGCACTTGTCGGTCTGGCGTCGCTCGAGCGACCACCGGCACCACCACGACCGGATAGGGCCACTCCCGCCGAACCAGCCGCGTTGCCTCGTCCCAACTCTCGCGTGCAAATGGAGACACCAGCACGATCTCCACATGGTCATATTGCCTCTGGAGGCGCCGAGCTTCGCGCACGGCCACGATGAGCCCCGCCGTCAGCGTGCCCCGCGCTTCGGCGCGGGGGCCGAGGACGCTGTCGGAGAGCAGTCGCGCCATGCTGTCCACGCGAATGTACGAAGTCGTATCGGCCCCCCTGGCATGGGCGCGGGCGCTATCCTCTACCTGGTCGGTGCCGGCAACGCTGCGCGACGCGTCCATCACGATGACCCGCGCCACCCCTCGCCGACCGGCGGCCAGTATCGGCCGAGAGAGGGCGAGTCCGGCCAGGAGCAGGGCCAGCACCCGGACCGCGAGCAGGAGGGCATCGGTGAGCCGCACATCGCGCGACACGGCGCGCACCGCGATCGACGGAGCGAAGCGCGCCGTGGGAAGGAGCGACGGCGTCGGTCGGCGCCAGCCCAGCAGGTGCAACGCCACGACGACCGCCGCTGCCGCCAGCGCGGCCGCGAAATATCCGGGCGCGGCGAGGGACATCATGGCGCACCCGGCCCGGCACTCGACGTGACGATGGCGCGAACGAGGCGGGCCGCATCGAACTCGGCTTGCACCTGACGGTAGGCCACGCCTGCCAGCTGCCACGCCCGCGCCGTCTCATCTCGCCACGCGCCGAAACGGAGGTGATAGGTCGCACGCGCGGCAGCATCCATCGGGCGTTCGATCCCCGGATCCTCCGGATCGACCGCGAGCGCGATCCCGGAGGGAGGATCGAGTTCATCGACAGAAATGATGTGGATCACGTGCACGTCGCCGCCTGCGCTGGCTCGGGCGCCCGACGCGTGGCGCAGCGCCTCTTCATCCCCGAGCAGGTCCGACAGTATTATCAGCCGCGCGCGCGCCGGAATGTGGAGGATCGCCGGTGCGATGTCGGATGCGCCCCCCGGCGTCACGTCGCCTAACGCGGTCATCAGTTCGGATATGACGTCGGATCGGGAACGGGAGCGTATGTGTGCCGTGCCGTTCGCCCCGACGATGGCCGCACCCACCGGATCACCCGATCGCTGAGCCACTGCGGCCAGCGCCACCGCCAGCGCACAGGCCGTGCGCCACTTGGCCTGGGTCGACACTGGAAATCGCATCGACGCCGACGCGTCGACGAGCATCCAGGTGGGGTGGACCGAGCGATCGTCGGAGAGCCGGATGAAGGCGCGATCGCTGCGGGCGAGCAGCTTCCAGTCGATTTGACGCGGGTCGTCGCCCTGGCGGTAGAGCCGATACTCGCTCAATTCGGGGGCCCGCCCGCGTAGCCTGGAGAGGTGGGAGCCAGTGTGTACACCACTTACGCGGCGGCGCGCCGGCCAAGTGAGGCCGCGAACCGCGTCGAGGATGGAGCCGTACTCGCGCGGAATCGACATCGAATTTTGATTAGGCGCCGGTGTGGGGGGCCCCCCCCACAAGGAAGGTACCGCCCAACCTCGAAATCACCCGTACCATTTTCCTGCCGCCCACCCCTAAATCCGCACGCCGCTCGACGGCGCCGACACCCGTTCCACCACCTCGCGCACAATCCGCTCCGCCCCGATCCCCTCCGCCTCGGCGGCAAAGTTCGGGAGCACCCGGTGCCGAAGTACCGGTCCGGCGACCCGTCGAATGTCCTCCGGCGACACCGCCATCCGGCCCGACAACAACGCATGGGCCTTGGCACCCAGAATCAACGCCTGACCCGCGCGCGGCCCCGCACCCCAGCGCGCGTACCGCTTCACCAGGTCGGGAGCCCCAGGCTGATCGGGACGCGTGGCCCGGGCGAGCGCAGCGGCATACCGAAGCGCCGGCTCGCTGGCCACCACGTCGCGCGTGAGGCGCTGGAGCGCCATCGTCTGCACCCCATCGAGCACGGGGACGAGTTGCACGTGCTCGCGCCCGGTGGTGGCGCGCAATATCGCAACCTCTTCATCCTCGTTAGGGTAGCCCACCCGAATGTCGAAGAGGAAACGATCCAGCTGCGCCTCGGGAAGCGGGTAGGTCCCTTCCTGCTCGATCGGGTTCTGCGTCGCGAGCACGAAAAATGGCTCCGGGAGTGTCATCGTCTCGCCCGCCGCCGTGACGCGGTGCTCCTGCATCGCCTCTAGCAATGCCGCTTGCGTCCGTGGCGGCGCACGATTGATCTCGTCGGCAAGTACGATGTTGGCGAAGACCGGTCCCCGTACAAAACGAAACGACCGGGCCCCCGTGGTCGCATTTTCCTCCAGAATCTCCGTGCCCGTGATGTCGCTGGGGACCAAGTCGGGAGTGAACTGGATGCGCCGGAAATCGAGGTGCATGGCATCGGCCACCGACTTGATCATTAGCGTCTTGGCCAGCCCCGGCACACCGACCAACAACGCGTGTCCGCCAGCGAGGATGGCCATCAGGATTTCGTCCAGCACTTCGCGCTGGCCGACGATGCGACGCGACACTTCATCGCGCAGACGCGACGCGGCCGCCAACAACGCGTCGGGCGTCGTGGCGGAAGCGTTAGGCATTTGAGATACGGATGAAGCGCTCAGCGGACGGGATGGCGACGACGACTCGTGAGGAGAAAAATCGATCCATGCGTCGCACCGGCGTCGGCAAGCGACACCCGCTCGTCGAGCACTTCCCAACCGGCGAACTTCATCACGAAGTGCTCCAGCTGCGGCAGCGCGTCGGGCATCAGCGCCTCCAGCGCCCGCGCTTTCACCACCGAAACCGGCGTCTCGGCGGGCGCGTCGATGCGGATCGTATCCCACACCTCGGGTACCTGCACACGGAGCGTGATGAGGGGTTCGTTTCCCGTGCCGAGGCGGATGCCATCGGGACGGCTCCGTATCTGTGCGGTGAACGGGGCGCTCATGCAACAACCTCGATCGCCGGCTCAGCCGCCGGTGGCAACGTGGAAAAGAATCGGGACACCTGGGCGTCGAACATATACGACGACGCCGTCACCAGCGTTGCGCCGCTCCGCGCCATCGCGCCGATGACAATTTCTTCGCCTCCCTGCCCGCGAAGCGAGAGGTGCGTTGCACTCTCCTGTTCCACGAAGGCGGCATAGATGCTGTTGCGTCGCGCGAAGAATTCCTTCGCCGCCGTCAACACATCGGAGGGTGCCAGCGTGGTGTGTATCTCCTGCATCGTGCGTCGTTGTGTCATGCCGGTATCACGTCGTCGTTAGGTGTTCCCGTTCGTCCACCCGGGCTCGAACTCCAAGGGCAGGGAAACCGTGAAGGCGGTCCCCGTTCCGGGCGTCGATGTCAATTCAATGTCGCCGCCTAACAGCCGGGACAGCCGCCGAGCCAGCGCAAGCCCCAGACCAGAGCCCCCGTAGCGACGCGTCACCGAGCCGTCCAACTGTCGGAACTCGTCGAAAACCAGCGACTGCGCCTCCAGCGGAATACCGATGCCCGAGTCGGCCACGCGGAAGTGGACCCGATCGCCCACAATGCACACCCCGGCCTCCACGAATCCGCGCGGCGTGAACTTGTAGGCGTTGTTCAACAAGCTAACCAGTATTCTGGTGATCTTGGCTCGATCCGAGCGCATGCGCGGCGGCAGGGGGGGCGGCTCGACCACGCGCAGTTCCACATCGTTCGAGCGACCCGACACACTGGCCACCGCCTCGCGCAGCGCGAGTACGGGGTCAAACTCCTCGATGAAGAGCGAAATTTCTCCACGCTTGAGCGTCGTGAGCTCGAGCAGATCTTCGATGAGTTCGAGCAGTCGTTCGCTCGAACGCTTCACGTGGAAGAGGTCCTGACGCTGACCCTCGGTGAGGGGGCCGGAAAGCTCTTCCTGCAGGATGGAGATATAGCCCAGCACCGAGGTGAGGGGCGTACGCAGTTCGTGCGATATGTTGGCGAGAAACTCGTCCTTCGCCTTTCGTGCCTCGATCACCGCGCCGTACTGGCGCTCGAGCTCCGCGTTGGTCTCGGTGCGCGCCGCGTTGGCCCGCCGCAACTGATCGATGAGCGAAGATTTTTCTGCGGTGGCGGCCATTTGATCGGCGACTAGTCGCATCATCCCGCGCGATTCCTTGCCCCGAGCGCCTGCTTCGCCGAAGTAGAAGGTGACCGCACCGAGTACTCGTGTCGCGGTCTGAAGAGGGAGGGCGACCAGCGACTTGAAGCCGAGTTCCGTTGCGACCTCCGCCCAGTCTTCGAGGTCGTGGTCGGCGAAGACGTCGGGTACTTCGATAATCCGTCGCTCCGCCGCCGCTTCGCCGCTGGGCCCGAATCCGAGACGGACCCGCATCTCGCCGAGCCATGGCCGGAATCGCGGCGGCCAGTTGTAGGCCGCCACCAGATGCATGAGTTCCGAGACGCCGTCGACCAGATATACCGACGCGAAGGTGGCCCCCACCAAGGGGCTGACGCGGTCGAGGGCGAACTGGAAGACTTCTTCGGGGCGATCGGCATTGAGAAAGGCGTGCACGATTTCGCGCACGGCCATCAATTCCCGGACCGACTCCGGCGTCTCGGCGCTGGGGAGGGCCTTCGAGATGCGAAGGCCCTCCTGACTCTTGCGAAAGGTCTTGGGCACGTTCGGGGAGTCTAAGCGGCTGGCGCGAGTTGGAGAAGCGGACCTCCGCGCGCGATAAGTTCACTCACGTGTCGGGAGAGGCTGGGAGATTCCTGCACGCCGTACCGCGAACCACCTCGGGAACGACATCTGTAGTCTCTACTTCTTGGGTTGCGCAGCCCGGACTTCCACGTTGAACGTCAGCGCATGGTCTGGCATTGACAGAATC
>ENA-ORBV01010111-ORBV01010111.1-microbial-mat-metagenome-genome-assembly--contig:-NODE-10111-length-15206-cov-3.815652_pt1 | contig 15206 bp, 13 predicted proteins | sample MGYA00237777_ERZ505514 | MGnify/ENA primary metagenome ERZ505514 (study PRJEB26160, sample SAMN06269048) | microbial mat metagenome | isolation source: Oligotrophic lake microbial mat | place... | reverse complement strand
TGATACGGCGACCACCGAGATCTACACCTCTCTATTCGTCGGCAGCGTCAGATGTGTATAAGAGACAGTCGCAGGAGGTTCTTCCAGAGTCTTCAGCAGAGCATTGGCACCGTCGGCATTCAGGCGGTGAGCATCATCGATCAGGGCCACCCGGCGTTCGGACGCCTGAGGTGTCATTGCCAGTTCGAAGCACAAGCCCTCGCGGCCGCGTTTTTCCGGTTCTCCGAGAATCAGCGCGATGGGGATTTCGGTCTTGCCGGAAGGCAGTCCAATCTCAATGAAGTCCGGCCATGTTCCGGCATTGAAGCTTCGGCAGGCTCGGCATTCACCACAAGCTTCGATCTGATCGGACTGCCGATCCCGGCAGAATATCGACTGAGCCAACAGGCGCGCGAATCTGCGTTTGCCGATTCCTTCGGGTCCGGTCAGGACATACGCATGCGACAACCGGCCTCGCTGCAGCGAACGCTCAAAGAGGGCTCGTTGTTCCTGATGTCCCTTGAGAGTCTGCCAGGCGGATGTCATTCGACCTCCGGCAGCAGTTGCGTCTCTGCAATATGAATCGCCTTCAGCATCGCGCGGGCTTTGCTGAGAGTCTCTGCGTATTCCAGCTCGGGCACGCTGTCCGCCACGATGCCGGCTCCGGCCTGGATGTAGATCACTCCGTCCTTCATCACGAGCGTACGCAGGGCGATGCAGGTGTCCATGTTCCCGGTAAAGTCGAGATACCCGACTGCACCGCCGTAAGGACCTCGTTTCATTGGCTCAATCTCGTCAATGATCTCCATTGCTCGAACCTTCGGAGCACCGGAAACGGTCCCGGCCGGTAATCCTGCCCGCAGCGCTTCGATGGCGGACAGGCCTTCGCGCAGCTGACCGGAGACATTCGACGTAATGTGCATGACATGGCTGTAACGCTCGACCACCATCACGTCGGTCAGTGACACCGAACCGTACTCCGCCACGCGGCCGATGTCGTTGCGCGCCAGATCGATCAGCATAACATGCTCGGCCCGTTCTTTGGGATCGGCCAGCAGTTCCTCAGAGAGTTCGCGATCTTCCTGAGGTGTCTTCCCGCGAGGCCGGGTTCCGGCGAGCGGCCGAATCGTTGCCTCGCCGTCTTCTACCCGCACCATGATCTCGGGCGAGCTGCCGACCAGATCGACATCCGGCGTCCGCAACAGAAACATGAACGGACTGGGATTCACCATCCGCAGCGAACGGTACACATCCAGCGGCTTGGCCTGGCTCGGATACTTCAGCCGTTGACTAATGACCACCTGAAAGACATCGCCGGCCTTGATGAATTCGCGACAGCGTTCGATTGCCGCATGAAACTCAGGCTCCGTGAAATTCGAGCGGATTTCGGGAGTGGGCTCAACAGTCAGGTCGATGTCCGTCAGCTCGACATCGCCACCGCTGAAGCTGAGCTGACGACACAACACATCAAGACGCTCTTCGGCGCGGGCTCGGGCTTCTTCCAGATCGCTCCGTGAAGTATCCGCCAATGCGACCACGAGGACGACTTTCCGGATATGATCGAAGACGACCATCGCGTCGTAGAAGGCAAAGCTCAGATCCGGCAGTTGCCGGTCGTCCTTTGGCACGTTGGGAAGATTCTCCGTGTAGCGAACTACGTCGTAGCCGACAAATCCGACCGCACCGCCGCAGAAGCGAGGCAGTGTCGGAATCGACACCGAACGATACTGAGCGATGAGAGAATCCAGGTCGTCCAGCGGATCCGCCGATGCGAATTCGGACCGCTCTCCGCCGACGTGCTCGATCACAACGCTTTGCCCTGTCGCCGTCAGTGTCAGAAACGGACTACTACCCACAAAGCTGTACCGGCCGATCCGCTCTCCACCGACAACACTCTCAAACAGAAACGCCCACGGCCCATTCGAAATTCGCTGGTACGCAGTAACCGGAGTCAATGTGTCAGCCGTTAGCTGCCGGTACACTGGCACAAACCGCGCCTGTCCGGCAAGGGTCTGAAACTCAGCGGATGTCGGTAGTGTGATCGGGGATTTCATGAGGGTGAGCTTGGAGTAAAGCAGTGGAGTCGTCGTCTGGCGTTCGCCCTACCGCTCCGTGCGCGAGAGGATTCTGACAGACTGCGTGATTCGTTCAAAGACAAGCCGGATATCTGTCAATTCGTGATCCGTTCCCTGCCACCAGGCCAGCAGCGTCATTTCCGATGATCGGACACAGTTCAGGGAAACTGAGTTCAACAGTTCGAAACACGAGAATCCGATTTCCCGACAGAACGCCGGCAGTGAGGCCAGCAATCCACGGGATTCCTGGACCTCTGCATCTTCGTATTCATCACGGAACGCATCAACGCACGCTTCGATGACTTCCTCCGCACTCGGACAGTCCGGCAGAATCCTCAAAGCCCAGAAGCACACACCATCTGCAGAAACCGTCAAGAGAACATCTCGGCCGTCTGCCTCTTCAGTAAGTTCCCAGATGTCCGGGTATTCAAACTTCACGCCATGACCTTCGAACCGGGTCAGGCAGACAGAAATATCGAGCGACATAGCGGCTCCGAATGGCGTGGATTCATGACTGAAGTCAGCCGACAGCGCCTGCTGCAGGCCAGAAATCTCCAGTGCGTTCGGGGCAATTGCCCGACGCTGGCACGTTCGACCGGCGTCAAGTTGTCCGCAGATCCTGCAGCAACAATGTCACTGAACGATTCAGTGTACAGAGACCTGGCACGAGATGCGCTCGCGCCGCATCGGTCGAATGAACGCGGAAAGACTGAGAAGGGCCTTCGCGGCATGGCTGCGCGCTCAAGAGGACCGGCACCGAAAGTGGCAACGAGATCCCGTCATCGACCCTGGGACGCGACAGTCGCTTCGGATACGGAGCGATCAAGCTCACCCGAACCTGCCCATTTGTCCGGCAAAACGCTGGCGGACAGCGCATTACAGAATTAGAGTCTGATTGAGCGAGTCCGGTTTGTTGTCAAACTATGCTCCTTCGTGTCGGAGGGTGAAAGAAGATGATTGCATGTGCCTGGTCTCTGCATTGCTCCTTTTTCCGAGTTGCCTCATCAATCGCGCTCATGTCGTTTCTGGCTTTCGCGACGCATCGCGAACTCAGTGCGTTTCAGGCAGCTCCCGCCGCCGCTCCTCCCGTGGATCCGAAGACTCTGCAGCTCGAAGCCATCGTCAGCCAGGCTCGTCTGCGAATTGAGAAATCTGAATGGGATCTGGCGATTCAGGAGAGCGACAAAGCTCTGGCGATCGACGCGACTTTTGCTGCCGCTCAGGTCACTCGCGGCATGGCCTTTAATGGCAAGGGCGAGTACGACAACGCGATCAAAGAGTTTGATCTGGTCACGGCGATTGTCGGTCGCGAACCTGCGAAGCTGACGAATCGCGCGGATGCGTATGCTCATCGCTCTGAATCACTCTATCACAAGGGTGAGTTTCTGAGTGCGATCGACAGCGCGTATTTTGCACTCCTGGAACAGGGTGATCACGTGCTCGCTCACAACAACAGGTCGTTGGCCTACGTTGCCCGCCAGCAGTACGACAAGGCCATTCAGAGTGCTGACAGGGCGATCAATGCCGATCCGAAATCCGCCGAGGCGTACAGTGTCCGGGGCTATGCCTACGGAGCAAACGGCAACACGGATCAGGCTCTGTCTGATGAAAACAAAGCGATTGAACTGAATCCGCAACTCGCCGAAGCATTCCAGCGCCGAGCCTCTGCATACGCTGTGAAGGGCGACGCTGTGAATGCGGCCAAGGATCTCGACCACGCACTCCGGATCAATCCGAACATGGCCGAGGCGCTGTGTGACCGCGCCTGGCTCTACGGCCTGCAACGCGATCTGACGAGAGCAATGGCCGATCTGGACCGCGCGATCCAGGTCAGTCCTCAGTTCGCGAAAGCCCATTTCCGGAAGGGTCTCGCGCTGCTGGATCAGAACAACTTCGATCAGGCGATTGTGAGTTTCAGCGAAGCGATCCGGCTGCAGGAAAAGCACGCCGGCGCTCATTGTTACCGGGGCTATGCTCACGTCGGAAAGTCCGCCTTCGAAGAGGCCCGCGGGGATTTTTCAAAAGCAATTGCGATTGAACCAAGTCTCGCCGCCGCCTATTCCGGCCGCAGTCAGGCACTGAAGAAACTCGGGCTGACGCGTGAGGCCTCTGCGGACCTGGCGAAGTTCAGAGAACTGACGCCGTCACCATCATCAAAGAAGTCAGACAAAGACAAGAAAAACAAGGATGAAGAGCCGGAGTGGTTCCTGGTCAAGTCGCAGCCGGTGGCTCCCGGAAATCGTTTGCAGATGCTTCGATCTGCGAAAGAAATCGACCGATTGATTCAGGCGAATTATGCAAAACACAATGTCCAGCCGAATCCACGAACGTCAGATGCGCAGTTCCTGAGACGCATTTACCTTGACACCACCGGCACAATTCCAGGCTATCAGGAGACGCGCAAGTTTCTCGGCACAACAGAATCCGACAAGCGTTCGGTGCTGATCGATGAACTGCTCAGCAGCGACGGCTGCGCAAGTCACAATTTCAACTACTGGGCCGACGTGCTGCGTTACACCGACAATCTCAATGGAACTGTCCGTGGTGAGTCGTATCGGCAGTGGATCAAGCAGTCTCTGGCGGAGAGTAAACCCTGGGACAGGATCGTCCGCGAGATGCTGACCGCAGATGGCCTGATCTGGACAAATCCGGCAACCGGCTATCTGCAGCGCGATGCGAACATGCCGCTGGACAACATGAACAACACCGTGCGGATCTTTCTGGGAACCCGCATCGGCTGCGCTCAGTGCCACGACCATCCGTTCGACCACTGGACGCAGAAAGAGTTCTATCAGATGGCGGCGTTCACTTATGGCACATTGACCAGCACTCACGGCGGTGACACACGCTACTGGCAGTCGAATCCGAATGACCGGCTGCAGGAAGAGTACGCACTGATCGAACAGGAAGAAGAGGACCGCCGCAACAACTCCTATCGATTCAATGATCTCGTCAGAGTCAACATGATGATGGTGAACGATCAGACCGACAGAAAGATTACACTTCCCAAAGACTACGCCTATGACAATGCCAAACCCGGCGATGTTGTCGAGCCGAAAGCTCTGTTCGGCACTTTGGCGGAACCGCGTTCTGGTGAGACACCGCGTCAGGCGTTTGCCCGCTGGCTGACGTCGAAAGACAATCCGAGGTTTGCACTGACCATCGCGAATCGTCTCTGGAAGCAGGCGTTCGGCATCGGACAGATTGAGCCCGTGGACGACATGATGGACTCCACGGTGGCCGAGAATCCGGAACTGATGGCATTTCTCGAATCAGAAATGAAACGACTCGACTTCGACCTGAAGGAATTTCAGCGCATCATCTTCAATACCGATGTCTATCAGCGGCAGGCCAGCTTCGAAGAAGTGAACCCTGGCGATACGTTCCACTTTGCCGGTCCGGCTCTGCGGAGGATGACGGCGGAACAGGCATGGGATTCCTTTCTGAAGCTCGCCGTGCCCGATGAATACCGTGAGATGCCGGCAGGATTGCGGACAGGTGTGATCGGAGTCGACCTCACGTCGATCAAGGCTCCGGATCTGTTGGCGGCGGACAATTCGGTGAGACAGATCGACGGCAGCCAGAGCCAGCGACAACAGCCGTACATTTACAAAGGAGTCCTGCTGGCGAGAGCATCGGAACTCCCGTCACCAGTTCCGGCCAGTCATTTTCTGCGGACGTTCGGGCAATCCGATCGAGAACTGATTTCCGCATCGTCCACATCCGGTTCCGTGCCGCAGATCCTGTTTATGTTCAATGGCCCGATCTCCCACATGCTGCTCGAAAGCAACTCCACGATCTACAACAACGTGATGAAAAAGCGATCGGTCGCCGAAGGCATCCGAGCGATCTTCCTGACGGTTCTGAACCGTGAACCAGACGCAGACGAAGCCGCGCTCGGAGAAAAGGAAGTCGCCGAACGCGGAGCTGCGGGATACGGAAATGTCATCTGGTCACTCGTGAATACTCGTGAATTTCTGTTTGTTCAATAGTGCTGCACATCAAAGTGCCGCGAAGCTCCGCGTCGCAACTTCTCGATGCGGAGCATCGAGGCACAATGGTTGTTGACTGGCCGCCTGAGGAGATTCTCCATGAAACAATTCCTCACCCGACTTGATGACTTTAGTCGTCGTCGATTTGTCGAATACGCCGCCAAGTCTGCCCTCGGCGTCAGTCTTCTGCCGTCTTTGGACATCGCTGTCGGAGCTGCTCAGGCAACTGTCGGCACGGGCGGCAAGGCGAAGCGGCTGGTCTACCTGTTTATGAACGGTGGCATGACTCACCTGGACACATTCGATCTGAAACCCGGTCACGAAAACCAGGGAGAAACAAAGCCGATCAGCACATCCGTCGCCGGAATGCAGATCAGTCAGTTCCTTCCGACCCTGGCAGGGCAGTTTGAAAAAATCGCTGCCATCCGGTCGATGTACACACAGACGGGCGACCATGAGGACGGCGAATACCTCATGCGAACCAGCTATGACGAAATTGCCACGGAGAGACATCCGTCGATTGGTCCGTGGATTCAGCACTTCAAAGGACGACAAAACAAGTCTCTTCCCGACTCCGTCCTGATCAGCGCACCGGCTCGGCATCCCGGTGCTGGTTTTTTCGATCCGACATTCAGCCCGCTCCCGATCGGCGACCCGAATCGCGGTCTGGAGAACACGAAACCGCCCGAATATCTGACACAGGATTCGTTTGGTAAGCGAGTCAGCCTCATTGATGCATTCGACAAAAAATTCCGTGAGCGCTACAAGCAGCGAAAAGTTCAGACCTACACGGACTTCTATTCCGAAGCCACAAGCCTGCTGTCCAGCGGTGAATTGAAAGCCTTCGACCTCAACGAGGAGAAGAACGAAGACCGTGATCGTTATGGTCGCGATGCCTTTGGACAGGGCTGCCTGCTGGCTCGTCGACTGATCGAAAACAACGTTCGATGCGTGGAGGTCACATGTGGCGGCTGGGACATGCACGCCAACATCTACAACGGCGGCGCATTGCCGGCCCGCGCAGCGATCCTCGATAAAGCGGTCGGCAACCTGCTGAAGGACCTTTCAGAACGCGGACTGCTGCAGGAAACACTCGTTGTACTGACAACAGAGTTCGGTCGTTCGCCGGTAATCAATTACAACGCCGGTCGCGACCATCACCCGGCCGTGTTTTCGGCCATGCTGGCGGGCGGCGGCATCAAAGGCGGACAATTCTACGGAACGTCCGATGCCGCCGGACATGCCGTCGATCAGGATGGCGTCGCCCCAGCGGCCTTCAACGCCACCATTGCCACGGCGCTGGGACTGCCGCTGGCCGAGATTGTTCATTCCCCGACCGGTCGCCCCTTCAAAGTCGCCCACGACGGTGCGCCAATCACTAAGCTGCTGTGAGTGTCTCTGCCGACGCGCTGCACCGTAGCCCGCACGCTCCGCGTGAGGATCCTCGAAGGCCAAGCGTGACACCATAATTCCCTTCTCCCCCTCTCAGCGGGAGAAGGTGGTCCCGGCGCGCCGGGATCGGATGAGGGGGTTTGCCGGATCTGACGCCTTGAATTGATTTCGACTTGTTGTTGACTATTGTCTCTGAATTCTCGACTCTCCAGTGCCGGACATCCGCCGGCAAAACGTTGTGCAGGAGTTGCCGAGATGATTTCATTTGTTTTACTGAGCTGTTTCGCCTTCGCACAAGTTGGCAGTGATGATGCTCCCAATTCCAACCCGTTCGAAGCGTGGGTTTCCGTCTCGCCTCGCGACGAAATCCGCCCGGTCTTCGAAACATCCCCGCTCGGAGGACCAGACGAAACCGGCTCGCTGATCATCCTCGCCGATGAACGCGAAGGCCTTGTCGGAAGCTGGACGCACACGCTGCCCGTGACTGGCGGAAAGACCTACCGGTTCTCTTCGCTGCGTCATACTACCGGCATCGATGTTGCCCGACGCACCGCGGAAGTCCGGCTGCTGTGGCAGGATTCAACCGGCCAGCCCGTGTTGCGGGATGAGCCGACGTTTCCGACCTACCGCCCCGGCGACACTCCCCGAGCCGAACCGGAGTACGTTCATGACGGAGACACTCACGCCAACGGATGGACGGAAGTTGCCGGTGTGTTTGCCGCTCCCAAAGCCGCGACACAGATGCTGATTGAACTGAACTATCACTGGGAACCATCCGGTCGCATCGAATGGACTCTGCCGATCTTAGAAGAAACCGATCCGATTGCTTCCAGAAAAGTCCGGCTCGCAACCGTTCACTACTGCCCGACGAAAGGGACAACTCCAGCGGATAAATGCGAGCAATTCACGCCGCTGATCGCGGATGCCGCGAAGCAAAGGGCGGACCTCGTCGTCCTTCCCGAGACACTGACGTACTTTGGCACGGGGCTTGATTTTTCCGTTGTGGCCGAACCCGTTCCGGGACCATCGACGGAGTTCTTCGGAACCCTCGCGAAACAGCACGACCTGTACATCGTCGCGGGCCTTGTCGAACGAGACCGACACTTGATTTACAACGTGGCGGTGCTGATTGGTCCAGACGGTCATGTCGTCGGCAAGTACCGAAAAGTGACACTGCCGCGAGGCGAAGTCGAAGCCGGAATCACACCCGGCCACGAATATCCAGTCTTCGAAACCCGCTTCGGCAAAGTCGGCATGATGGTTTGTTACGACGGCTTCTTTCCCGAAGTCGCGAGGGAACTCAGTAACAACGGAGCCGAAGTCATCGCCTGGCCCGTCTGGGGCTGCAACCCGATGCTGGCTCAGGCCCGCGCCTGCGAAAACCACGTCTGGCTCGTCAGCAGCACCTACTCCGACGTCTCCGCCAACTGGATGCTGTCCGCCATCTACGACCACGCCGGCCAGGCTGTCGCGAAGGCCGATACCTTCGGCACTGTCATCGTCCACGAAGCCGACCTGTCTCGCCCCCTGTACTGGCAGAGCCTGGGAGACTTCAAGGCTCAGATTGAACATCATCGGCCGGAGTGAGGGCTGCAGAGGAACTTCGCCGCTGGAGAAGAAGCAGTAGTCCATTTGTAGTCACGCCACTCAAAGCAATCTCTGAAACTCCGCAACTGAAAGACCGACCGCCCGAATGATTGCTCGGAGTGTGCCCTTTGCCACCTCTTTGTGGTCGGGAACCACCAGTCGCCGAAACGGATCTACAGACTGCCGCAGAATCATATGACTGCCTCGCTGTCGATCGAACTGATAGCCGATCTTCGCCCGCGCCTTGACGACGTCGCGTCCTGACACTCCTGACACTCCTGACAGTCTACTCACGCTTCAATCTCCACAATCTCTTCCGAGATCGGCGGCGGCACCGGCTCATTGTGATCTTTGAGGCTGTCCAGGTAGACGGCAATTGCTTCTTTCACATTCACAAGGGCCTCAGCGCGAGTGTTTCCCTGTGAAATGCAGCCTGGCAGCGATGGAACTTCGGCAACAACGATGCCGTCTTCGTCCTGTTCAAGAATCACGCGGTATTTCATGACGTCATTTCCATTGCACGGGGGATTTTCGAATCTTGATTCGCACGTTGTACGTTCTTGTCCGGCAGGAACTCGACGGGCAGGAATGCCCATCCTACGGAACGGGCAGACGAAACAGCAACCGAGCATTCGCGGTTGTTTGGGCGGCCATTTCCTGCGGGGTCATGTCATGGACCCCGGCGAGGCAGTCATTCGTCAGGCGGACCCATGAGGGTTCGTTGCGTTTGCCGCGGTTGGGATGCGGAGCAAGGTATGGGGCGTCGGTTTCCACGAGCAGCCGGTCAACGGGAATTGTCGCGGCGACGGCTCGAAGTTCGTCGTTCTTGCGGTAGGTCAGCATCCCGGCGAACGAAACGTGCAGGCCGAGGCGGACACAGATTTCAGCGGTCGTTGCATCGCCGCAGAAGGAGTGCATGACTCCGGAGAGCTGCCCGTCACCGGCTTCGGACTGCAGCACCTCCACGACCTCGGCTTCGGCCTCCCGGCAATGGACGACGAACGGCTTTTTCAGCGCCCGAGACAGTTGAATGTGACGGACGAAATACTCCCGCTGAATGTCCAGTGGCGCGAAGTCCCAGTACTTGTCGAGCCCCGATTCGCCGCTGCCGACGACGTGAGGATGCGCCGCGAGGTCAGCGATCCGTTCGAAGTCACCGGGCTTTGCTTCGTGAGCATAGTTCGGTTGGATTCCAACAACCGCCGACACGCAAGGATAGCGGTTCGACAGCATGACCGCTGCCTGACTCGTCTGCAGTGTCACACCGATCGTCAGCATGCGTTCAACGCCGCTGTCCAGGGCTACTTGAATGACCGCGTCAATGTCCTGATGAAAGGCCTCGGCGTCGAGATGACAGTGCGTGTCAATCAGGCGACCGGACGAGTCAGCATGTTGAGCCGACGTTTGATTGCTCATGATCAAGGCTGTCTGCGTGATTGTGTCGTAGGACGGCTCTCCAGACCCGTCCGGATCGTAAATTCGCTGCAAGGACGGGTCTGGAGACCCGTCCTACTAAAGGCGAACGCCGACCAATCTCCGTACAGTCCCTATCCGGCGGACTCCGGCGAGGCCGGAATCAGAGCATTCGCGATCATCATTCCGCACCAGACCAATGCCAGGCCAGCCAGCAGATTTGCCGCGACGTTGATCAGCGCACTCCAGAATCGGTCCTGCTGCAGCAGTTCGATGGTCTCAAATGCAAACGTGGAGAAAGTCGTCAGCGACCCAAGGATGCCGGTAATCAGAAAGCGATTCGTCAGCGGAGAAAATCCAATGTTGCGGGCAGCGAGAACTCCCAGAACGCCGATGGCGAGGCATCCGGCCAGATTGACGATGATCGTTCCGGCGAACGCCCACTGAGCCGATGCGAATCGCTTTGTGAAATCGCAGACCAGCATTCGCAGAATGGCTCCGAGGAAGCCGCCGCCACCGACAGCCAGAATGAGCGGAATGTTTCTCATGGGCTCGATTGACATGCCTCAGGAATGCCCAGACTGCTGATTCACCTCGTGAGTTTACAGCGCCTTTGTACTGTCACACATAAATCCGCTCTCTTGATCCGGCCCCGGATTCCGGTTTGCAGTTGCCGATCTGAAGCAGCTGCTCTTCTTCTGCCTTCACGAGAGCTTTCTGGTACATCCGTTCGCCGGCCGGCGTGGGATAAACAGTGTTGACACAGGCCTGGCACAGCGACTCGCCGGGAAGACCGACGCACGCCGCCAGAGCCTCAATCGGAAGATACTTCAGACTGGTCGCACCGATTTCATCCGCCATTGCCTGCTCTTCTTCAGGCGTAATGGACCGCCCGGCCATGAATCCCGGTGCGAACAGTTCACTGACCGTCGACATGTCGATCCCGTAAAAGCACGGGGCGATGATTGGAGGACAGGCGATCCGCACGTGGATTTCACTTGCTCGTCCGCGGTCCTTCAACAGCTTCAGCAATTCCCGGAGCGTCGTCGCGCGGACAATCGAATCGTCAACCAGCAGGATCCGTTTGCCTTCCATGATCTCGGGCAACGGCGTGTACTTCATCCGCACTTTGTCCGCGCGGTTGTTGCCTTCGATAAAAGTGCGACCGATGTAGCGGTTGCGGATCAGGCCTTCCAGAGACGGCACTTTCAGTTTGAACGCCATGCTGTCGGCAGCGGCCTTGGCGGTATCAGGCACCGGCACGACAATCACATCATCGTCGATCCTGATGGTTTCTCGCGCCGCCAGTTCTTCACCGAGGCGTTTACGGGACAGGTAAACTCCGGCATCATCGAACGTGCTGCCGGCGTTGGCGAAGTAAATCCATTCGAAGAAACAATGAGCCTTCTTCGGGCTTTCGGCGTATTTTTCGACGCGCACCGTCTGACCGTCGACGATCACCACATGTCCCGGCGGAACATTTTTGACGCTGTCTTCCGAGAACCCCAGATGCGTCAGCGCGACGCTCTCACTGGCGGCGGCGAACAGAGAACCTTCAATCGCGTAACACAGAGGTCTCATTCCCAGCGGATCGCGCGAGGCAAACATCTGGCCACGGGCATTCAGGAAGACGATATTCCACGAACCGTCCAGACGTTTTGACAATGTTCGCAGAAGCTCGACCGGCGCAATCGCGGCGTTCAGAGACATCTCATGCGAAATCAGGTGATGCAGAACCTCTGTGTCGGTTTCGCGAGTCAGATGAAAATCGTTCGTCTGCAGAATCTCATCCCGCAATTCCGTGTAGTTCGCGAGCTGACCATTGAAAGCAAAGCTGAACCATTTTGATCGAGCGATATGCTGACGCTCGAACGGTTGCGCGTAACTGGGGTCATCTTTGCCGCAGGTGGCATAGCGAACGTGAGCGATGGCGGCCTGCCCGGAGTTCTCGGCCATCAGCTCCTTGTAGCGTTCTTCGTGATTCATGAGGAACACTTCAGCGACGCCACCCACGTCCTTGTGAGTCTGAATCAGCTGCGGTCGTTGCGGGTTCCAGGTCGTGAATCCGGCCGCCAGCTGACCTCGGTTCTGCATATCCAGCAGCATCCCCGGAATCAGCCGCGCCGCGCGCTTGCGGACATCCGTGGGGTCTTCCGTCGCCGGGTCGACAAACGTCTTGTCCTTGCGGCGAATCTTCGGAATCAGCGGGCTGAGATCGCCGGAGTCCAGATGATACACAGCGGCCACACCGCATTCGTGCTGCAGTTCGTCCATGCTGACGTGTTCGATGTTCCTGAAGGAGGCTCACGCAGTCCGCAAGCCAAAACGAAACCACGCCGGCCCCCCGAATGCGTGTTCATCCGGAATGATACAGGCTCTTTCCGGCCGATCCAAACGACAGTCACTTTCCGACCGTCGCCTGGGCCAATCCCGGCCCCATTTGTTTTAAAACTCCAGAGTTGCAGAGCCTGTCGCCGACCGAGAAACTGCTGTCCCATGGTCGAGAGTCGCTACGCATCCTTGTGAGGCTGCGGCGGAAGTCAAGGAACTCACAGACTCGTCGGGTCCATCAGTTCCACGGCGTTTCCGGAAGAGTCACAGATGTAAACAGATCGAGTCCCGTCCCGATGAGCCTTGAGTGCGGGATGGACGGTGGCCTTGTCCGACACAAACGCCAGGTGCGGCGGATGCTGCCCCGGAAGCACCAGCGCCACATGCAGGTTGGAGAACTTCAGAAACGCCCATGTCGAGTCCTGATACGTGACCTCACAGCGAAATGTCGTTGAATACCACTCAACCGCCTTCGCAATATCCTCGACCGAAATCGCGACATGATGCAATGCATCCAGCTGACCCGTCATCTCAAAATCCCTGCTGCTGAAAACCTCGTTCCCATGAACATCGAGCAACCGTCGTCAGGCCCCGGCCCGAATCACGACAAAATTATAGGCAGCGATTCCGGAATGGCACAGCACTGGTGTCGAAAGGCCACTGATTCACTGCACGGCAAGTGCTCCGGGAACGAAACGCGGAATTGCCGGCCCTGGACTCTCAGCGGGCCTGACTGCGCTGTGAAATCGTCATGACCGGACGTAGTGAATTCATCAAATCCATTGACTGCGTCGGGAGTGCCTGCCTTCGATGAGGCATAATTTCAACAGTCGTTTCTGCTTCCTACGGAAAGATGATTTCATGGCCACGCTCATCCGCATGCTGAGTTCACTCGGTGGCATGTTCAATCGCTGCGATCCTCGTCAAGACGCCGCTCTGGCTTTGGCGCGACTGCTTTCGCAGATTGATATGGAGGCCCTTCCGTATGACAAAGGTGTGCAGAAAAGTCGCCGTCAGGATGATACCCGGCATGTGGCGATCGGGGTCTGGCTGGTGCCGCTGGCAATCGGACTGCATCCTGACGACGCCGCGCTGGACAAAGCCATTCACGCAGCGACCTGCGATCTGCGCCGGCATGGGATCGGTGTGCTGTTGCCGCTGGAGCTGAAAACGAAAGCTCTGATTGTGGCGGTTGCCGACAAAGATGACGTCTGGCGATTCTTCATCGGCGACGTGTGTCATCAGTCGGCCCGTCCCGGCGGCTGGTCTCATGTCGGCATCACTATTGATCAAGTCTGGGAACCTGCTCAGCGGCAGACCATCGAGTTTCGTCATCGTATCGAGAATGCATTTAGTGCGTAGCGCTGTATTTCGAAAACACTACCATTCGCACAGCGACTCAACGAACGCGGCTGATCCGTCGCGGAGCCAGCCGTCCAGCTGAGCTGGATCTTTCAGCTGCTGCCCGCGCAGAGTCGGCACGACGAGGAACGCACAGCGGACATCATTGAGCGCAGTCATGTCGCCCCAGAGTTTTTCGAACTGCGAAACCGGGAAGACGTCTTCCTGACCGTGCCCCCAGCGTTTTTTCACGTCCTTCAGAGTGATGTAGGTCGGTATCCGGCGGCCGAGATCTCTGATGGCTGAATCCACGGCCTTCTGATTCGCCAGGCCAGCGCGGTCGAGACCGAAGATCTGCAGCAGGCGGTCGATGTCAATCCATGTGGTCAGAGTATTGTACCAGGACAGATGAAACTCATCTGCTTCGCGGGGCATCGCGAGTCCCTCGACCAGACGCACTCGTCCGTCGACTTTCGCCAGTCCGCCGCCCCGGTCTTCAAGGCGCCGGCTGATGACTTCAAATGAGAGATCAGTGTTTGACTGAATATGCAGGCCCAGACATCCAGCGTCAACGCCCGCTCCGAGCGTGTCGATGTTGTGCAGCATGAGATACTTCAGCTGAGGCCGGTCATTCAGCATCTGCCGCAGAGTCCCGTTGCGGAGCATGTTGGGGATCTCATACCAGTGGCCAACCGGGTGCATGCATTGCGACGGCAGGTTGTCGGTGTAGTCAGAGGCTTCACCGACCGACCGAGCCCAGTTCATCAGCGCAGTCCGCAGGCTGCCGCGGACCTTTTCCTTTTGCTGGTCCAGTACCTGCTGAGCGACCTCCTCCCACGCAAACTGCAGGTCACGAGTCGTCGGCACCATGCGCAGCCCGACGGAAGCTCCGCGCGAGACGCGGAACACGCCGCCGCAATTGAGCCGTTCAATGACATCCCGCAACGGCCTGTCGGTGAGGTACCCGGAAGTCACCGCATGCAGCGGCGAGATTCCGAATTCCTGTGCGACGCGGCGCGTCTTTGAGCTGTCTCTTATACACATCTCCGAGCCCACGAGACTAAGGCGAATCTCGTATGCCGTCTTCTGCTTGAAA
>ENA-ORBV01010108-ORBV01010108.1-microbial-mat-metagenome-genome-assembly--contig:-NODE-10108-length-15213-cov-6.459831_pt1 | contig 15213 bp, 4 predicted proteins | sample MGYA00237777_ERZ505514 | MGnify/ENA primary metagenome ERZ505514 (study PRJEB26160, sample SAMN06269048) | microbial mat metagenome | isolation source: Oligotrophic lake microbial mat | place... | reverse complement strand
TTTCAAGCAGAAGACGGCATACGAGATTCGCCTTAGTCTCGTGGGCTCGGAGATGTGTATAAGAGACAGCTATCAATATCAACTACAGCGTCATCGTAAGGTGCTCCGTGATAACATCCAAGGTATCACCAAGCCTGCTATTCGTCGTCTAGCACGTCGTGGTGGTGTCAAGCGCATCTCTGGTTTGATCTATGAAGAGACTCGTGGAGTTCTCAAGGTCTTTTTGGAAAATGTTATCCGTGATAGTGTTACCTACACCGAGCATGCTCGCAGAAAGACTGTCACTGCCATGGATGTTGTCTATGCTCTTAAGAGGCAGGGCAAGACACTATATGGTTTCGGTACGTCGCGATCTTTCTGTTGCCTGCCCTTGTTTTTATATTATATCTCTTTGTTGTTGTTAACATTGTCTTTCTATGCCTTCTTTTTATTTTCGACAGGGGGATAATTTTGGTGGCAAACCACTTGGAACAATCCAAACCCAAAAACAAACAAAACAAAAACCGGAATTTATCAATTCCACCCAATCCAAACAAAATCACAATTAAACTGATGAGTTGTCATTCGTCAGCAACTAATTCACCGTGGGGGGCGATCTATTAGTCATGTCCGAGGTGTTTTTCGAGGACTTGTTCGGTCCAAGGATGTATGTGCTGTGAGCAATAACAATTTATAAAATCAGTATAACAATACTAATTCGTTTTAACTTCGTAGGCAGTATAGTAGAAGCTCTGCTGCTAAGGGAGAATCCATATTTCACACGTCAAAAACGTTCTAGGAGAACGCGCTCATGGCTATCTTTTTTTTGTTTGGATGTTTTGCTGCTTTTGCGAATGAGGCTCGTCGGAAATATCTGGCTATCTCTCTCTGCCCCCCTACTAGAGTAGGACGGAAAAGAAGATTCAGCTCATAAAACTGAACGTCAGGGAACCAGTTCTTTATAGTGAGACGCCGGCAACCCCGTTATCCACTCTGGGACTGAACTGAAGCTCAAGCATGACAAAGAAACCGATAGTTTCTGTACGATCCTACTCCAAACTTTGGAGAATCAAATAAGGACAGCGACTTTATCAAGGGTCTCACGAAGGACATTGAAGAGAGATTGAGTTGACACAAACTGAAGTTAAGCGTGATGGACGGCTTGATCCTGAGCATCACGACGGACATTGAAGTAAGGGAGATTGAATTTAACGAAAACTCTTGATATCTTTGCCATACCGAACAGGCCTCCTCCAGTCGTCCGTCTCAGAAAAATGAAGGTGAGCATAGCGACTGCACATGGTTGATCCACAAACCTGTAGAAACGATGCGCATGGAGATGGACTGAACTACAGAGTACTATAGGAAGAAGAAAATCTAGCCAGCCTGAGGCCTGTGAGTGGAGGGCGGCATTCGAGAATCCCCGGCTCCCCTAAAGTGTGCTTCATATCATGATTTCCAAACTACCCAAAGGGGGGAGGAGGCAAACTGCCAACACCGAGGTGGCGGGACTACTACAGAGCTCATGATGTGGAGCAAAGTCCAGAACTGAAACAGCGAAGTATATGTATGGGCCAAGCGAAATGTCGGTACTAGCCAACCAAAAAAAGTCCAGTTGAAAATCAAAGCCGCAAGCAACAAACAGATCAAAGACAGTATCATGGTAATCCAGTAGTGTAGCTAGGATATTTTCTTCTATACATCTATCATAATTATCATCCACCTTTTTATCATATCATTCACCTTTCGTTCACTCTGCTTTCTTGGTCTTCTTTGCTTCTTTTTTTTCTTTCTTCAATTTCTTTGCTAGCTTCTTTTCTGTCTTTTCTTTTTCCTTGCGAGCTTTTCGTTCGGCCTGGGACTCCTGGGATACGACAGTTGTCGGTAGCGGTTGCGACGACAAAGCTGCTGCTGATGGTGGAGGAGGTGGTGGCTTTTTGAGAGGACTGTTGTTCTCTCGTTGTCGTTTGGCCGCCACGTTGCTGCTGGGATCATTAGTCATACCAATGCCGCTACCACTTCGTTTTCTCTTTTGTGGATTGGCATTCTTCGCTCTACTACTAGAATGATTGCTTGCCGCCTTCTCCAAGAGCAACGACGAAGCCGACAAAGATCGTGTCCGTTGTTTTTGCGAGGATGCGTGTTCTTCTTGAGCCGCTGCCCCCACACTTCCAGATGGCATCCACCGTCGTTTCAAACCCGTTTTTTGTGGAACTGTCTCGTACGCTTTTCGCATTTGAAAGGTGGTGTCGCCCGTGGTTAAATTGGGTCGAGGTGCCGTGTCAATTCCGGGAGCCAGTTTGGTTTCAGCCGTTTCCTCCAAAAAAGAGGCGGCATTAATGTGTCGCTGAAAGGGTATATTCACGGGCATCATATAATTCGTAGTGTTGTTGGCGTCGTCGTCTTGACCATTTCGCTCTCGGTGGCGCAATAACAATCGAAAGGATTCATTGTCCTTGGTTTGACCCCACCGAAGTGTGTATGTCTCGCCTTTTTTGTTGACAAAGGAAATGGGTTTTGTGCTTTCTTTTGTATTATTTGGGGCAGCAGCAGGAATGGCTTCTCCTGGCAGACAAGCCTTGGATGAAACAGGAATCGACAATTGGCGTCCATTCAGTTCTTGTGCCGTGATATTGACGGGCAATCGAATGCTCCATAACTCGTAGCGATCTGAATCCACTGCATTGTATTGGTTGTTGGTGTTGTAATTCTTCAGGGAAAATGTGGGAGGATCCAGACGCAAAGATTCCGCCGTGATGGCTTTATTGGGAGTCTTCTTGGCGGTAGGAGACGGGGTTGTCTTTTTTCCACTTTGTTTTGTATTCTTACTTGGGGTTGCTCCGTCCGACGATGCAGAAGACGAGTCGGATGCTGAAGAGCCTGAAGACGACGCCGACGATGAATCCGCCCTAGCTCTTCGTTTCTTGACACCATTCAAAACCATGATGCTGCCTGCACCTTCAATTTTCGTTTGATGTAGTGTGGATGACGACAGGTATATTATGATACCATCGCCTCTCACAAATAGATAGTTGCTACTGTAGTATTCCACAAATGCATGCATCCTTCATTTGATTTCAGATTTTTAGAGGAAGATTGGTTGTTGTCGGACGGAGGGGACTAGCCGGTCGCACCACAGACAGAGCAATAATTGATTGGTTATGAGCTCGAATGAAGCACGACTGAACATGTTTTTTGCCTTCATTTTTTTAGGTTACCATAGTTAAGACTGGAGAATTCAGATACCATAGTTAAGTTTGGACAGCAACTCCTGTCCTATTGATACGGTCCGAACTACTTCCTCTTTCAGCTACTAGGTAGGCAGATGTCGCATCACACTGTATGCCTATGCCTAGAGCATGCTTCCTTCTCTGGAGCCGAGGATCCGATTGTTAGTTGTAAATAGTCTGGCTCTGGTTCGTTTTCGCATGCCTAACGTATTCCAAACGGAAAGGAGGCGCAATCGCCACTTCACCTCCAGCGTATCCATATAACAATTCAGTTTGCTATGAAAAAGAGCTTTGTGTATTCCTACTAGTATGCAGTGGCCAACCATGTACAATTCTATTTGAACAAGTTTCTGGGTAATTTGGAGCAAGCAGCTATTTTATAAAGAATGCATTGCGTATGTGATTTTGCTGCATATTGCTACAATTTCTGGTTGTTTTAGCTGTTTATTTTGGATGTCTTGTCTGCTAGCTTGATGCTCATTATGATTTTTGCATTGCTATGTCAAGAAGTGCTCCAGTCCAAAGCTAATATATTAATTATTTGATGGCCAAAAGTTCGACATCAAAATAGAGCGTCTGCAAGATCAGGTAAAGCACAATGTGATGAGTTCTGACAGGTGGGTCCTGATTCAAGAGGGGCCACGCAGATTAATCGTTCAACACAATTAAAGAGATCTCAAGATGATCCAAGAGCACAATTCAAATCAGGATCACAAGTACCAAACTTCTACGCAAAAACGCCAGCCAAAAATAATCACATCTGGTGCAATAGGATTCATTCAACTCATTTCATAGGGCCAAACACAATTAAATGCCATTCAAGAGGTTGTCGTCAACATCGCTGGCAACTGCAGGCTTGCTGGACTTACCGCTCCGCCTGGGATGATTCCACCAGCTCCTCGGTCGCCGTAACCAAGACGAGCAGGAATGATCAATTGACGCTTCTCGCCAACCGCCATGCTGGAGAATGCTATGAACGCACGAGATGCAAATATGTATACAATACGTGTAAGAAGCAAGCTGAAACGTCCAACCAATCGAGATCTCATTGATAAAGAAGGCACTGGTCATCCCATTGACAAATATCTATTTCATAAGACACACACACACACGCACACACGACATACCTTCGTCCCATCCTCGAATGACTTGTCCAGCTCCAACTTTGAACGAGAATGGACGACCACGATCCCTCGACGAATCGAATTTCTTGATGGAATCAAAGTCATCCAACCATCCTGTATAATGTGCCGAGACAGTCATGCCAGCTTCGGGAACTTTGCCAGTACCTTCCTTGGTGACTTTGTATCGAAGTCCCGATTCGGTCGTTGTAAAATCCGCATGGTCACCATCCGCAAAGGCAGGTTGCAGTGGGCTCGATGTTGTAACTACAGCAACAGCAGCCGCCGTGGCGGTTCCTACGACCTTTTGTCCAAAGGATCGACGATCGATATTAGTATCCGCTTTCATAGAAAGGGAAAAGGACGAGACCTTGCTGATAAGTGTTGCCACCATGGCAACGGCTAGAAGGAAGGACGCAAATTTGAACATCGTGGTGCAGCGATGAGGTGAATGGGAATTTCCTTTCATACAATAGAATTGTTCGGTGAATGGTATCTCAAGGATTGGCAGCCATAGACAACTTTCTTGCTTGGCGGCTGTTGATCATGATCCTACAATATCCTGTTGTCCGCAGATGCATGATGATTCAATCAATGATGAGTGTGAGGCAGCATCAGCCAAGGATCCAGAAAGATACGCCAAGAAATCCATCGATGGGGTTAGGGATAATATGTAAATGATAGTTACAACCATAGAAAATTGTGCGAGCTAAAGCAGTTCGATTTATGGAGAAGCTAGGCTGAGGGAGGGGTGCAGCTTGGCATGCTGGTGGTGACTTTGTTGTTTGGCACGGCCAGTCGGCTCGCTTCCTCGCTTCGCTCGTCGCTCTCCCCCTGGAGCATGGAGAACTGGTGTGACACACTTTGTTAAGCAGACCATTGTCTGGTGTGACTCTTGCTGTCAATCAGCAAAACATTTCTTCGTGTGCATGTTGTCAATGCTGTTTTTTGTCAAAAATGTCTTTTCTACTGCATGTTGTCTAGCTTGAGTACTAGCATGTTTTACCATGGTTTTGGATAAGACATTTGTGGCTCTGCGCTGACTTCCTTAAACTACCTAGTATCATGTGCTGTTTTCTATGCAGCAAGAGCCTGCCAAAAAATTGCACAACTAGCCCCTTTGGAAACCCCCATTAAAGTCGTTCGAAAATCAAGCGGATGCTTGAAGCAATTTAATTCAATGCACAATAATGTTTGAGGGTGAGTTCTCTATTGCTACATTAATGTTATTGAACATCAATGGTGATGTGTGTAGAAGATTTGATAATCTAACAAGTCCACTTGATCATTTGTAACAAATGATGTAATCAATTGCAGGATCAGCAATCACCACAGTCATCATTGAGCAAGATTACGAGAAAAAGCTTTTGTTTTTGCTTGCAATTATTTTTAGTGTCCAACCTTATCTATCTTTTTGGTTTTCAGTTGGATCCATCAAACCAAAAGGAATGAAATCCTTGTGACTGTGGATTGGTGCCAAAAACACAATTTCGTAGGGCCAAACATGTTGAGTTGCCAACATCACAGGCTCTGCTGTCCGTCAAAATTTATCTAGCAGTTAAATGGATTGCACTAAGCCATGCTTCACAGGATTTCTGCACAAAAGACTTTGTCACTTCTTTCATGCAGTCTTGGACAAACTGCAAACGTTTGATGGCGTGACACCCTGCAAAATGGAGATCGAGCTGCTCAACCACTTGCACAATTGTGTTCTGTCTAGCATCTACTACTAGTAGCACTGGCTAAAGATGCCACCTCTACTCCCCAGTGCCAGCAGGCACAGCTACTAGCTAGTAGTGATGGTCCTAGCCTGTAGCAGCTATGCTACAGCACCGAACTATCTGCTGTTGTGACTATTAAATTTTTGAGTGATCAAAGGCAACGAACATGTGAGCGCACCAAAGTCGCAGGCATTTCCAGCGCACAGCAAGGTCGGCGCGTACACCCAGTATAGTGCACGAGATGCGCGGTGCGCGAGCAAATTTTTCGATACATTCTTTACCTCACATTTTACTAGTAGATATCAACCCTAAGCCTAAGACGTTCCAAGTAGCTAATAGCTATCCGACCATCGCACCACTCAGAATCTAGCTCCTAACTATAGTGAAGAACCTATATTTAGAGTGTTGCGATGGTCGATTAGCTTTTAGCTACTCTAGCTAGCGTCTTCCGTAGTTGAGTTTTACAAGGGGTTTAACCAAAATTTAGGGTTGGGGATTGGGTTATGAGGTTAAAAATAAATGTGGAAAACGGTTAAAATTCTTCGTGATTGGCAGTCATGAGTAAAACATATATTTTTTATTGGAAGAGATCGTGTTTTCCGGAAAAGGACAGACGACTTTGGTACAAGTACTACGGTAAATCTAACCTCATTTTTTGTGGAAAATCAATTAAAAAAACAATTATTTACGTTTTCACATACACAAGTGAAACACATTTGATAAAGCCACGCTTGCTTCAGCTTCAACGCTTCATATCGCTTATTAGAGTGTACTCGTACGCCGTGTACTACGTACTCTATCCTCACTATGAGTGGTGTCACTCGAAGTAATACTAGTAGCAAATCAATCAATCAAAATGGTGTCAACAATGGCAATAGACGACGGACGCGATCACTCTCTCCGCTCCCTCCACGGCGCATCCTTGATAATGGGCAATGTCATGTGGTTTCTGCGGCCAAAAAGACCCGTATCAGTCCAAGAAGTTTTGTGTATTGTCAGGATATTTCCGAACTCGATATCAATTGGTACTGCTCCGGATGTTCACGATGGGAAAATTCTAGGAAGAGCAAACCGCGGGACCAAATCAAGACTCGAGAATATCAATGCTTTCAGATATGGAAGCTGAAAGAAGATAATGTACCACAGCTTCGAATGCCACAATGGGTAGCTGTCACCAAGCACATCGACAATATCCTAAACATTGCTTCAATTTCGTTGCAACAAGATCCAATCAAAAATCCAATCAACAACGAGAATAAGAACAATGACGAACCCGTCCCCGTTGTTCCTCTGCCAACGCCATCACCAAAGGGAAGGAATATTACTTGGCTGGAAAACTCGTTTTGTTGCGAAGGGGAATTGATCACCATCATGGTGCCATCCACACACAAAATCGAACACCGAAAAGACATATCTCGTTGGAAGAACGACAGCGAAAAGCTCGAACACATCCGCAGCAAACTCAAACGGAAGCAGTATTTTACCGATTCAGAAACAGCACAAGCGCTTTGGGCGATCGCTTTATCCGCAGTGCCAAGCTTGGCATTGTCCTCGGCTCAATTTCTATTTCCCTTGATTATTTATGCATTCTTTTTCGATACGGCTCTCTTTGAGCCGATCGACATGACGCTTTTTGCTCAATCATTCCCTTCCGATTGGCTATTGCGACGATACAGTTATGTCCAGGCTGCTCGTGATACAATATTGCTGGGTTCAACATTGATTAATCAAGTGATTTACATGGCCTGTGATAAGGGAAATAAGAAAGGGATTGGTCACTTCGTGAAGATTGTTTGTTGGTGGGATCGACAATTGAAGTCTGTTCAAACACAAGTCCTCGACATTGATGCCTCCGGAGGAACGACATTGGAATGTGCTCAAGCTATCCGCAGCTCAATGAACAAGCTCAAAATACAGGACGATGTTGCAACACATCTTCTACACGGTCAGGGTACTGATAGCGGAGGTGGTGGTGTGCTCGAAGACCTAGCAGATAAGCTACAAGACCTTGGAAACATATGCGTGCCTCCCTGCTCCTATTTGGTAGCCAATTGCACCATCCACGCTCTACAGCTACAGATATCAAATGCCATCAAAATTACCTTTGGAGATGGTGGTCTAGAAAAAGTAAACGCGATGCAGTTGCTTCATTCTGTCTATCGCTTACAAGAGTCTCTCTCCGACTTGAACGAGTGGCGACACATTTTGTATCGCGCAGGTGTGTATGTTTCGACCTACAAGGCCAACGATGTTGTCATTGCTCCTCCCAATGCAACTGCCCAGCAGAAGAATGAAGCGGCGTTCCGACAACAGTTCAATAAGGTGTATTGCTTCCACACCGCATTCAAGAGAGGTCTTCTAGTCGATCCATCCGTGTTGTCGGTCTACAAAGGAACCATTTACTACAAGATGACAGCGCCAATACTGACGCGTTGGTGGACCGTTGGTGCAGCTGCATCCTATGCGTTTGATTACTACCTACATCTGTATGTTGCATGTCAACAAGTCATCAACATCTACGACTCTACCCATGTGCCCAACAAGATTGCTTCTACTCTCTTTGTGTTGATGTCCAACCAAGAAAACTTTCTTGACATGATGCTCATCCGGAGTTTCCACAAAGCATACGTCAACTATCATTTGGACTGGTTGCAGCAATCGGTCGATCTATCAAGCAAGCAAGGCTTCCAATCGCATCAAATGCTCGTTCGTTTCTATGTCATGTCAATTGATATCAGAGACACACATACAAGAAGAACCTTTGATCAATATCGCGATGCAGTAGGGAAATTTGAACCTGAAGACGGCATTGAAACACAAGATGAGACACCAATCGAACGTGTCTTGAGACTACGAAGCAAGCATCTTGACAAGATGAAAGTTTTCATCGGAGCAGCGCGTGATTCCCTCTTCAAACATTTCGATCGGTGGGTGTCACACAAACTACTACCTTCCGCACTGCTCAGTGAATTGCCAATTGCACAAGTAGTAGCAGCAGCAATGCTACATCTACCAATGCCATCTTTTCCAACTCTTTATAACCGATTGAGTGGACGTACCGATTACAAATCCAAGGCACACGCCAATCGCAAAATTGAGCTCCGGAGTTTCGACAAGTTTCTTCGCGAGCAGATGAGTAGCCTCCATGACATGGATGATGACGATGACATCCTGCATTACAGTCCGCAAGCAATTGAAGCAGCACACCGAGTGCTTGCTGGTATCGATCTTCGGAGTTTTGATTACGAGGATCAAGACAATGGCGAGCTGCGTTGCTACATGCACACAACTTACCTTGCATTGCCAAGTCAAACCCAATTTGTCGAACGAGGAGTAAAGGACGCCAAGGAAGTTTCTTCTACTGATCGATCGGAGCAACTTCAAACATGCATGGCAATCGTTCGATTGCCATCTCCTCTTGGAAAGATAAAAGAAGATCCAGGATTGAGTTACAATGCCAACAAGGTCGTGGCACTTGTAAAGTCAGCCGAGCAAAGAGCAAGACCTCACACGGTGTGGAAGCGAGAACAAGTTGACAAGCAATACGACCAGCAGTTCAATGCTGTGATGTACTCACTCTCACAAGGTCACTTTAAACAAGAGCGAATCGATTTCAAGAAAGATAATGTCGATGATAAAGGATCCAAATGCAAGAAACCAAATGCCGTGCAGCAGGCTGGTGCTGTTCAGCAACTGATGCCAGCAGTGACAGGCTTGATTCCGTTTGGTAAGCTTGTCAAGAAGCGTAACTTGAACGACCTGAAGATTGAATTGCTGTATCGAAATGTACCAGAGAACCAAATCCCCAAATCAATAACGGAACGGAAGAACATGTTGCAGGACCAAGAGTGCAAGCGTTTGATTGGAGAAGGAGTGGAGCAAGTCGTAGCCATGGCTCAATCCAAGAAACATTTCAAAAAGCAGTCTGCAGCTCCATTCAAGTTGGTTGATTGATGGTCTCGATTATATCAACGACGAGTAAGTCAAAGTGTGTTGTTGCTGTTGTTGCTTGTTAACTTAATCCTTATGGATTCATTTGCCTGATCACAAGAATTCCGCGGCTCACAATGACGTCCTTTCCAATGATTGATACAGCGGGATGATCGGAGCAACATTCGGATGATTGGAGCGTCCAGAGCAGTTTATTTGGGATAACCAGATGAATAATTCATGGCTTGACAGGCGACAATGGTGAGTGCCTTGGCTGGCGTCCAAACTGTTCGTCCGCAACTCAAAATCAAAAAAGTGAACTAACCAACATTGTCTATCCTCACTAATACAGCATCCACAATGGCTGACAGGCCGTCGCATGGAGCTAGTAGTGCTAACTTTATAGGTCATCTTTGGGTATGAAACAAAAAAACTGTCGTGTTATTAGTGTTTGTAATTTGTTTTCTTGCTGTTCGGGACTAGTGAGTCACGAAGTTTGCTCCCAACCACGTAAGTCTCGCGCACTACAGTAAAATAGAAGAATTAAGTACCATGGTAGGTACCAGTACTGTGCACTTCAGCGTAGTAGCCGCCGCCGTCCAACATTTGATTATGAAAACGGTGGTACTGGTAACTGGTTGTAATTAGCGGGTACTGTACCGTACAGTTATTATGGATCGACTTTTACTATAAAAGCTAAGACCAAACAACAAAAACAATACACCAACAATTAGCTTTTGCCGTAAGTAAAGTTACTGCCTTGTGACCGAACACAGCGGCTTTACTTGCTTCTTATATAGCTAATCTTGTGGCGTATCGTTTGTGTAGCTGGTTCCAGTATAGACGTGAGAGGGGTTAGCAGGTCTCGCAGCACCCCAGTCGTACTTTCACAAGTCGCGCTTTTCTACGTGGCTGCGCCGTACATTTCTACGAGTATCCTGATTTCCAGACATTGATCATCGACAACAAAACGAAGGCCTATTACTATGCAACAAAAGACAATCCTAACGCGATAGATACATTGGATAGTTGAAACGTTGCATCAAACTTGAAGCTTAAGGAGGCTCCTGCGGTTCAAGAAGTGAAAAAGACAGTTAGTTAGTAGACAGCAACCTTTATACGTTGGCAAAGTCCAACAACACGAGCAGCCCCTTCTGAAACCGGTCAACAACCACCATGCAGGGTCGAGGAGGTTTCCCAGATCGGTTCGCCAACAACGATGTAATCCCGCACTTTAATCAAAACGGAACAGCTTTGACACAAGAAGAGCGTGCTGCAATTGCAAAGAGGAAAGGAATATGTGTGAACTGTGGTGTCAAGACACATACAGTATCTGTGTTCACCAAAAAACTCACCAACGACGATGTGTTCAAGGGAATCTGTATCAAATGCAATCCGACGTCTGTACCGTCCAAGATTCTACAGGAGTATGAAGTTAGAAATCCCCGAATAAATGCTCCCGTAGTGCCAGCGAGTCGACAACAACCACGCGTTAAGAGAGCTGTGACGAATCCGGTGGCAGCGTCTGCAGCGCGCCAGGAGCAGCATCAACAACATCGCCATTCAAGACCCAGCTCCATCACTGCACATTCCGATCCTCATATGCCTTCTGCAACCAGCAATGGTCCCTCCAAACCAAGTTCACAGTCGAGGCCGAGGTCGAAACCACCACAGTTGAGCCCCATCAATTCCAGAGGAAAAGTTCCATCGGCGGGAAGACTACCCGCGCCATCGGAAATGGACCCCAATTCCCTTTCAGCCTTGACGCGGAACAGCAACAACGACATGCATGCTTCCTTTAAGAGCTCTTCGGATGCTTCTCATGTAAGCGGAGGAACACGACAGAGTTCATCCAAAGTAGTGGGTACTTCCAAATGGGTATCGGACTACACGGGCGGCGTCAGCAGTCCCTCCGATGTAGACGCAGATGTGTTGCTGCAAGCTCTTAAAAATGACCGTGGTGGAGATGTGGACTTGCTCACACAAACCTTGCATCGGTTGAGGAACTTTGGATACGATCGAGACCCCACCGAAGCTATTTCTGAAATTCGTGATTTAATGGACGAATACCGGAACGATTCCCGCGTCATGGCGATTGCCTGCAGTGCCCTGTGGAGACTGTCATCCGGGGACAAGGGCCATAAGATAGAAGCCGCCGAAAATGGTGCCATTGAGAGTATCGTGGAGGCGCTCCGGAGAGATCAAAACCTAGACGACGTCGAGTTTATTCAGTGGGCTGTTGGTTGTTTGGCGAGCATGGCGGATGCTAAAGAAGTCAAAAAGTTTATAGCCACTATGGGAGGCATAGAAGTTATTGTAGACGTCCTGAATCGTCATCAGGAAGCTCCCGGTATCTTCGAATGGGCTGCGCGAGCACTGCATAATCTTGGGTATCAACGCGAAGGCGAAGGAAAAGACATTAGCGACGTCATCACAAGGAATCTCTTTTCTATTGAAGAGGCAGGCGGAATAAAGGCATTGGTCGGAGCGATGAGGCAGCATCCAAATGAATCAACGGCGCAACGCTGGGCCATGCGGCTTCTGTGGAGCATGCAGGATCAAGACGATGAGGACGTGGTAGCCCGCATATTAAGGAAGATGAAGGACGACGGTTTCGTAAAAGCTTCTGTCAAAGTTCTCAAGGCACGCGCTACTGATGGTGAAACCGATCTTTTCCGGTTATCCGCCGATCTTATGTGCAATATCCTTTCAATTGATAGGTCCGAAACTGCCTTTCGGGACGCAGCGGATTGCCTGACCACTGTTGCCAGAAACTTGAAGGCTGGCGCCCCCGAGGAGAGTGCCAGACAAATGGTGAAGCTCGAGTCCTGCTGTCGGGTGGTAGCGACGCTCATGAATGGGACTGAATACTCAAGAATGATCGTAGCCGAGGCCAGTGGCGTCCAGGCAGTCCTTGAGGCAATAGAACAGCACCCCAATAACCCCACGTTACTCCAAAACGGAATTTGGGCATTTTGGTCTATGTCCGCAGCTGAAAGAGAGACAGACAAAGATGATCAAATCTTGAGCAGGGCCGTGGAACTGGTTTCTGATGCGATGGAGGCGCAAACGGACAATAGCAGTGAGTTGCTGCTCCCTGTTTGTGGATTTTTCAGTAACATGTGCTTGGTGCCCGGAATGAATCCGGCGAAAGTTCCTATTGCACACATTGTACAGTCTCTGTTCATTGTCGAAGAAGATAGTGTATTCCTGAAAGAAGCTGAGCGCACCGTTACAAATTTTTGCACCGCTTTCCCGGATCAGGTAGATCTGGTTGTGGATGCCTTAGATCTGAATCGTTTGCTGGACACCCTTGATTCCGACAATGATTTGACTCCTGCTCTTGCCGCCGCAATCGCCTCAGTTGCATCAAAGTCTGATCAAGCTAGAAGCAGAATAGCTTCGCCAGAGATTATCGCGAGCTTAACGGAAAAATTGAGAGACCCAGATAATCCTTTTATGATGAAGCCTTATCTGGAATTGATGGCGACGCTAGTGATCAGCGGGAATCAGAAGTCTACGAGACTGCCCGAAGACATCGTCCAGATCGTTCTCCGTATTATTGAGTCTGGAAGCTCTGAAATCAAGTGGATCTGCTGTGCTCTTTTGCGCAACTTGATCGGCTCCGCAGCTGCGCCCCCAGATGTAAGTGGGCTGGTCGACTGTATGGTTGCAATGGTAGACAGCCCCAGCAACACAGAACATCTGAAGATTCAGGCATGCGGCGTTCTCTGGTCGTTGACTGGAAAATACCCAAAGCAGAGTGTGAATCACCTCGCAGAAATGTCTAGGGCTATGATCAATATTCTGATACAATATAAAGGAGATCAAGGCCCGTTCGACTATGATTTGCTTGCGATGGCCGCGGGGGCGCTTGCTAGTGTCACAGCTTCCATGTTACACAGTCCTGTACAGATTTCAAGCGAAGACGTTGATGAGATCATTTCCGTCCCGTACACCGCTCTAGACTTTGAGGCGGACAGGACTGAGCTGTACGTCAGGATCCTTGATTCCATCTATAACCTGTCATACGTCAGCGATGCTGTGTTGATTCAGTGCGGGGTGATTGTGGTAGTAATCGATACGATGGCTGAGTTTGAGCAATGTCTGGAGGTTCAGCAGTTTGGATGCGCTATTCTTGCCGTGCTTGCCTCTACAGAAAACCTGCAAGTTAACTTGAGCATCGTACAAACAGATGGTATTGATATGATCGTCAATGCTCTCGCTCTCTTCTCTGACGACAAAGTTGTTCAAAGCCAGGCATGTAAGGCTCTCTCTCATTTGAGTATTGATGAAGAATCAAGAATGCTGATAGCTTCGCTTGGAGGTCTCATGCTTCTTGGCAATACAATGAGAGCCAACATGGATGAGTTGGATCTCCTTGAGGGCGCTCTGTCTGCTGTGTTGAGCTTGTCCGCTGATGCGGATGTAGAATTATTGACGGAGTCCAACATCGTTGCTGTTGTTGTGGCTGTTATGAGACACCACCGGGCCAATTCTCAGATACAGGAATTTGGCATGGGTGTATTGCAGAACATCTCCATGCGTTGCTTCGAGTCAAAACAAAATATCGCCGAGGCCGGGGGTATCCTTGCTGTTGCAGACTGTATAAGGGAGTTCATGGGTTCTCCGACTGTTCTCGAGAGGGCATTTACCACGCTTTGGAGCCTGGCTGTGTTGGATTCAAACCAAGCCCTTATTGCCGAAGCTGACGGCATTAATCTTGTCGTAAACGGAATGATGACGGCAATCACATATGAAGGTGTTCAAAAGCAAGGATGCGGCTGTTTATGTACTCTATCTTCTGACTCGAGAAACAAAGGATTAATTCAGAATGTGGGCGGTGTCGATTCAATTGTGTATGCAATGTGGGCCCACTACGGTGCGGAAGAAATACAAGTTGAAGCTTGCAGAGCCTTGTCCAGTTTGGCAGTCGACGCACAAACAAATGAAGTTATGATTGCCAGTGATGGTGAAGTTAACGCAATCATTTCAGCCATGAGGAGGTTTCCAATGTCAGAGAGGCTACAAGAGCACGCTTGTGTTGCTTTGCGTAATTTTTTGTTATCAGCAGACAACGTGGACATCATCAAGAGCAACGAACACGAAGTCAAAACTCTGGTGCAGCAAGCATCGTCGCGATTTCCCGAAGCTTGCCAAGAACGTGCCCACCAAGTGCTAGCCAGTCTGGGATAGCTGTGTAATTAAATTAGATTTCAATCTCACTTTATA
>ENA-ORBV01010107-ORBV01010107.1-microbial-mat-metagenome-genome-assembly--contig:-NODE-10107-length-15215-cov-4.827256_pt1 | contig 15215 bp, 13 predicted proteins | sample MGYA00237777_ERZ505514 | MGnify/ENA primary metagenome ERZ505514 (study PRJEB26160, sample SAMN06269048) | microbial mat metagenome | isolation source: Oligotrophic lake microbial mat | place... | reverse complement strand
GGGGTACCAGAATCGATCGTGCCGTTGATTCGGAAGAATGCGTCAGAGGTAAACAAGGGGCTATCGATGGCTATGAATTGGAGGCTATAAGCGGTGTTTGCGAGCAAGGCGAACGTGCGTTTGGAATAAACGGGAGTTCCGGCCTGGAGGGGTGTATCGAAACAATCCTGAGGAGAAAGGCCGCAACTCACATTCGGAGCAAAGGCGATGCCCTGAGTAGTCACGCCTAAAACGGTTCTGACGTTTCCGGCGCCAATGGTTTCGACTCGATAAGTGTCGCCCGGATTCTGGGCGTCTACGACGTCAAGAGTGCCGGCATCAAGAAGACTGAAGGACCAGGGCAGTGCGCCCGGGCTGAGATAGGCATTGGCTCCGGTACCACCGGCAACTCCAGAAGCGGCATCCGCACCGGCAGTTGTAAGGATGTTGTACCAGGTAGCGGCTGTAAAGGTCGCAGCACTCGACGGGAACACCGCCGTCAAGGCCATGATGAGAAGAAGACTTCGTTTCTGCATACTCTGACTGTGGAGCAAAAAGGGATCAGAAACAATTGGGGCGATGCCTTAGCAAATCAGGAGAGGACTATCCTTAATCAAATGGCCTTAGATTTTGGGTTGGTGAAACACTGTCCGGCGATGGGGGGCTTTGTCCCAGTAACGGACAAACCAGACCTGAGTATTGAGTCGATCTATTGCAAACAAAAGAATTCCGGTACGGCAGACCAGTTGCGTACGTAATTAGAGAAGAGTGAAAGACTGAGCATGAGCGTAGGGCAAAATCAGGCAAGAATATTTGTATGCGACGACCAGATGGAGGTTCGTGAGGCATTGCGACTGTTGCTCAAGTCAAACGGCTACATCGTGGAATGCTTCGATGGGCCAGCGGCTTTGATTGAAGTAGCGGTGCAAAAACAGGCTAGCGTCATCTTGCTGGACATGAATTACACGCGAGACACAACCAGTGGCGAAGAGGGTCTCGATCTGATTGCTGCATTGCGAGAGCAGCGGGTTCCGGCAGCATTGATCGCGATGACAGCCTGGGGTGATGTGAGTCTGGCGGTGCAGGCGATGCAACGTGGGGCTAGCGACTTTGTAGAAAAGCCGTGGAACAATGACCGGCTGTTGCAGATTGTAGCCAAGTGGACAGCAGCGGGTCAGGTAGAGGATCGGGAGATGGCCGGGGCCCGGCGGGTGCAAAAGAGTTTGCTTCCAAACAGTACCGGGGGCGAAAAGGCTTTGCGCTATGCCTGCCGCTTCTTGCCGGCACGCGAGGTATCCGGGGACTATTACGACTTTTTTGAAAAGCGGCGCGGACATTTTGGGTTTGTCGTGGCCGACGTAAGTGGCAAGGGTGTGCCGGCGGCGATGTTGATGGCCAACCTGCAGGCACTCTTTCGAAGCCACGCCTATAGGGATGATGCTGCGCCAGAGCCAGTCTTGCGGGCGGTGAATGCGCAGTTTCATGAATCCACTTCTCCCGAAAGCTTTGCGACTGCGTTTTATGCCGACCTCGATGAAGCTTCACACGAGTTGAGTTACATCAATTGCGGACATCCGCCGGCATTACTGCGAAAGCGGAATGGTGAAGTGAAAATGCTGGAATCGAGTGCCCTGGTTTTGGGTGCATTTCCGTTTTGGTCGGCTGAGACGGGCAGGGTCAAGATGGACGAGGGCGACCGCTTGCTTGTCTATTCCGATGGCGCGGTAGAAGCCCAGAGTGCAACCGGTGAGGAGTTTGGCGAGGACCGATTGCTCGAATTGTTCCAGAATACGGCGCATTTGTCTCCTCAGGAGGCGCTACCAGAGATTGAGGCAGAGATTCAAAAGCACTCTGGAGTCTCGCTATTCGATGACTGCACCCTATTTATGGCCAGCCTTCGCTAACATCAAAAGAAGTACATGACAAAAACGAGCAATCCCGCTGAGCTGGCGGCTATCTCGAAGACTGTGCGCCGGCACATTCTCGAGATGATCACCGCAGCCAAAAGCGGACATCCCGGCGGAAGCCTTTCCGCGACAGAACTAGTAGTCACGCTTTTCTTCGACATCATGAAGCATGACCCGGCAAACCCGAAGTGGTCCGACCGCGACCGCTTCATCCTGGGCAAGGGGCATGCCTGCCCTGTGCTCTATTCGGTAATGGCCGAATGCGGATATACCCCGGTGGACAAGCTGAACACTTTTCGCCAACTGGGGTCGATTTATCAGGGGCACCCGGACATGCGGTTTATTCCTGCGCTGGAAGCTTCGACCGGGTCACTCGGCCAAGGTCTGAGCGTTGCGCTGGGTATGGCGCTGGCAGCACGCTTCAACGGAAGCCCGTCACGCACCTTTGTGGTGCTTGGTGATGGTGAAATTCAGGAAGGTCAGATCTGGGAAGCGGCCATGTTTGGCGCATTCCACAAGATCGACAATGTGGTTGCGATCGTGGACTGGAACAAGATTCAGCTCGATGGCTTTGTAAAAGACATTATGCCGCTAGATCCGCTCGTAGACAAGTGGACGAGCTTCGGATGGCACGTGATCAACATCGACGGCCACAACATCGAGGCCGTGCAGAAGGCCTTCCATGAAGCAGAGACCGTGAAGGGCAAGCCGACTGTGATCCTGGCGAACACGATCAAGGGTAAGGGAGTTTCGTTCATGGAGAACAATCCGAAGTGGCATGGAACAGCACCTTCGAAAGATGAATTAGCACTTGCGCTGAAGGAGCTTGCCTAATGGCTTTGTCTAAGAAATACGAACTGAAGATTGGGCCGGCCACGCGTGAAGCGTTTGGCAAGGCGCTGGCTGAGATAGGCAGAAAGAACCCGGATGTAGTGGTTTGCGATGCGGACTTATCGAAGTCGACCAACACCCATTTCTTTGCCAAAGAATTCCCCGAGCGCTTTATCCAGTGCGGAATCGCCGAAAGCAATATGGTGGCAGTGGGCTCCGGTCTGGCGGCAGCCGGCAAGATTCCTTTTGTATCGAGCTTCTCGGCATTCGTAATCAACAAGGGCTTTGAACAGTTGCGCGTTACGGCCGCTTATCCGAACGTGAACCTCAAAGTGGTTGGTACGCACAGCGGCATCTCGATTGGCGAAGATGGCCCGTCGCAGATGTCGATCGAGGACTTGAGCCTCGCCTGCAATCTGCCTGGCTTTACGGTGCTTGCGCCTTGCGACGAAGTATCGATGACGGCTGCGATTCACATGACCGCAGAACATGTCGGCCCGGTGTTTGTTCGCGCTGGACGCTCGAAGGCAGCGCATGTTTATGAGCCGGGTGCCGAGTTCCACATCGGTGGCAGCACTGAGCTGTTGGCTGGCACGGACGTTGCGATCTTCGCCAACGGCCTGCTGGTAGCTGAAGCCTTGCGTGCAGCCGAGACACTGGATGCCGCAGGAATTTCGGCTCGCGTGATTGACCTCTACAGCATCAAGCCCATCGACCGCGCTGCGATTGAACGTGCTTCAAAGGAATGCCGGGCGATCGTTGTGGCCGAGGAGCATCTGAAGGATACCGGAATCGGTTCCCGTGTCGCTCAGGTAACGTCGGAGACGACGCCCTGCGTGATGGAGTTTGTCGGTGTCGATAACACCTATGCCGAGAGCGGTACGCCTGAAGCAGTGGTGGAAAAGTATGGCTTGCTCGCGAAGGATATCGTGACGGCTGTGCACAAGGTTCTCGCGCGCAAGAACTAGATGCGCGAGCAGGAAGCATTTGCGGAGTTGCTGCGTCGGCATGAAGAGCTGACGCAGCGCTTTGCGCAATTGCTGCACGATGACGCGGGGCAGGTGTTGACATCGATCGCCCTGCAGCTTTCCGCGCTCGATGGGGTTGCGCCCGATGGATTGGAGATACTCACCTCAACGCTTGATGATCTGCTCGAGCGATTTCGTGAGGCGCAGGCGAGTCTGGGCGGAGCTGTTGTTGCCAATCGAGGGCTAGTGGCGGGTTTGTCTCAACTGGCAAGGATGAAGAAGGGCTTTCGGTTCGAAGGTGATGTTTCACCCAAGTGGCCTGTTGCGGCGACGCAGGCAACCTTTCGAATTGTAGAGGCACTGGAACCAGCCAAAGCGGTGGTAAATGCTGAGGGTGTGAAGCTGGATGGGGCGGGGGAAATCTCGGAATATGTAAAGGCGCTGGCAGATGCTGGAGGAGTTTTACTCCAAAGCGGTCCACAAGCGACTACAATCAGGATCTACTATGCCAATTCGGGTTCTCATCGTTGACGACCATAAGATCATGCGGGACGGGATCAAAGCGATCCTGAAACCTGCCGTGGATCTTGAGGTGGTGGGCGAGACGGATTCTGGCGTAGATGCAGTGCAGCTTGTGCGCAAGTTGAGACCGGATGTGGTGATGATGGATATCAACTTGCAAGGCATGAGCGGGATTGAGGCGACCATCGAGATGCTTCGCCATAACCCGGACACCAAGGTGATGATGTTGTCGATGTACGACGATGAACACTCGGTAATTAGCGCGGTTAAAGCAGGGGCGCGAGGCTTTGTCTTGAAGCGGGCCTCTGATGGGGACTTGATCCAGGCCTTACGAATGGTGTCTCAGGGCGGAACTTATTTAAGCCCCAAGGTGTCGGATCGATTGCTTGAGCGGATTCAAAAAGGGACAGTGGATGAGAGCACGCAGGCCTTACCGCTGGCGGATCTCTCGCCTCGTGAAATTCAGGTATTGCGATTGATCGCCGAGGGCAAGACGAGCAAAGAAATCGCGGTCATGCTCGATTTGAGCGTGCAGACGGTCCGGTCTTATCGCAAGGCGATGATGAAGAAGCTGAATGTCAACAACGTGGCGGGCTTGACACAGTTGGCTCTTGCGACGGGGTTAACGAGGCCGCAGAGTTTTGCAAGTGGCGGCGAAAGCGCACAGTTGTTTTAAGCTTCGATAGTTTCGGGAGAATTTCGGAGTACTGGCAGCACTAGTCCTATGCATGAATGTGGTTTTGCGCGTTCGCGGGAATCCTTGGTGGATACGTCAGATCGAAACCGTCAGCCCGGCTGTGGAGCTGAGTCAAGAGGAGAAGTTGCGGCGCTTGGTGAACGCAGCGCTGGCAACTCCTTACCTGTCCCAGCGAGACAGGGCGGAAGAATTGCTAAGTGCGCGGACACTAAAGGATCTGCCGATATTACCTATTCGGCTGGTGCTTGATCGCAAAACTCAGTTTCTGAATCCCAGGGCGGCAAAAGCTAGCGCAAGCTTACGGCTGCCCTTCGAAACAAAAAGCGGCGTGGTTGTGGGTAAGAAGTTTCGACTGCCCAAAGGGGTTAGCCGACTGGATGAGGGAGCAATCCGACGACTCCATTTGAGTGAGACCCGAATGCTGGCGGCCGCTCCAGCCGAATTACGACGGATTTGCGCCTTGATAGAGGCTCGTGCACTGGCGCTGCCGCACTTATGCGAGGCAGTAGTGGTGCTGCAGGGGCTTGAGGAGGGGTTCCTCTATCCCGGAGAACGTGACATGCTTTGGCATTGTCTTGGGGTGCCTATCTTTGAACAGTGGCTTGGTCTGGACGGCGAATTACTGGCAGTGGAATGTGGCGTACACCAGGGAATGCATTTTCAAGGTAGCCGTGCGGAACTCGAAGAAGTGGACGGCGAGTTGGTGGTGACAAGTTGGTTTGGATTGCGCACGCCAGCGCCACGGATCGCGACGGGACTGACTGCCGAAGCTGATCACAGAGTGTGCGCCTGCGGCGATGACAGGCCATTGTTAGTCAATGTAGGGTTAAGGCAGACTGCAACATCCATGCAGTACCAGGTTGCGAGTGCACGCTAGAGAGCCTGCACTCGTCATACTGGGTAGCGATGGCTGAATTCGTCTTAAAGTACGCGGATGCGCGCGGGCAGGTGCACCAGGTATCGGCAGTGGCGCGCAATGAGGCCGAGTTGCGCGAACGCTATTCGCGCGATGGCTTTCTGGTTTACTCCGTGTCGGCCAAGGGTGCAGCTGGAAGCGGACCCCGCGGGCGCAAAGTGGATATGGAAAAATTCCTGATCCTGAATCAGCAATTTGTCACTCTGATCAAGGCCGGTTTGCCCATTTTGAAGGCGCTGGACCTGTTGGCCGAGCGCCTGACCGATGACAAATTGCGCGGGCCGATGACAGCCGTGCGGGATGAGGTCAGAACAGGAACACTGCTTTCGTCCGCCTTCCAGAGTCAAAATCTTTTCCCTCCGATGTACATCACAACGATCATGGCCGGCGAGCGGGCCGGCAGCCTGGCCGAGGTGATGGAGCGCTACATCATCTATCAGAAACTGGCGCTCAGTGTGAAAAAGAAGCTGCTGACTTCACTGATCTACCCTGCCCTGCTCTTCTCGCTCGTTCTTGCGCTGATCGTGTTTTTGATCACCTTCGTCGTGCCGAAATTCTCGGAATTGTACAGCACCTTGAATGCTGAGTTGCCGACGCCAACCAAGATCCTGGTGGCGATCAGTACAACTGCTAGTACTTATGTATTGGTGGGCTTTCTAGGGATTGTGGCGGCGGGAGTGGGTATATATTTCTGGTCGAGAACAGCAGCGGCACAAGAGCGACTCGACCAAGTCAAGATGGGATTCCCAATGTTTGGCGAGATCTGGACCAAGTTCCAGGTGGCGCAGTTGGCGCGTGTGTTAAGCACTTTGCTGGTAGGCGGAATCCCTTTATTGCAGGCGATTCATACTGCCGGTGAATCTGTTTCGAGTGTTTTGATCCGTAAGGCGCTGGCAACGGCCAGCCAGCTGGTTCGCGAGGGTCAGCCGCTTTCGACGTCTCTCAAAAAGACGGGAATATTTCCCGACCTCGCAGTGGACATGATGGAAGTGGGCGAGTCTACCGGTGCGTTGCCGACGATGCTCGGAAGCGTCGCCGAATTCTACGAAGAAGACGTGCAAAATAAGCTGGCGGCGGTGCTGAGCCTGATCGAACCAGTGATCATGATCTTCATGGGTGCCTTCGTGGCATTCGTTTTGATTGCACTATATCTGCCGATCTTCAGCCTGGCCGATAGTTTAAGCTAGCGAAATATGTTGCAACTTGGTTAAAATAATAGGATATGCAAAGTTGTGTCCGGGCTCTGTTTGCTCTTGCTCTCTCCAGTCTTGTCCTCTTCGGTCAAGGCACTACATCACGATTGACCGGCACAGTAACGGATGCGTCCGGCTCCCCCATCCCGGGAGTTGCGGTGAAGTTGACCAACGAAGGGACTGCCCAGGCGTTTAACGCTAGCACGGGCGAAAATGGCGCCTTCTTCTTTGAAGCCCTGCAGGTAGGCAATTACTCTGCTGCCATAGAAGCGAGTGGCTTCAAGAAATTTCTCGCTAAGGGCAATGTTGTCAATATCGGACAGCCCACCACACTGAACATCCGGTTGGAAGTGGGCACCCTTGCCGAAAGCATTGAGGTTTCAGGTGCCTATGAACAGGTGCAGACTTCGAGCTCAGGCAATATCGGCAATGTCTTTACCGAAAAAGTGATTCAAGAGCTGCCCATCGTCGGAACGCGTGGCCGCAATCCGCTCGACCTTGTTTTGAGGCAGCCGGGCGTGGTAAGTGGGGCCAACACTGGGGGTGGCATACACGTAAATGGAGCTCGCGACCGTGCCGTGAACTACACAATCGATGGTATCGATTCCAATGAGACATCCGCTGGAGGAAGCAATTTCTCTCCTACACGAACCAATCCAGATGCCTTGGCGGAGTTTAAGGTGTTGACATCGAACGCAACTGCGGAATTTGGCCGCAACTCGGGCGCACAGGTTTCCATGGTGACCAAGAGCGGCACCAATGAGTTTCATGGGACTGGCTTCTACTTCTATCGCACGCCGCGCCTCAACGCCAACGAATGGGAGAACAACATCAACGCGCTAGGCAAGCGTCAGTTTGTGCAGAACATTTATGGAGGGTCGATTGGCGGACCGATCAAAAAGAATAAGCTGTTTTTCTTTGGTAATGTCCAGCGGCTATCGGCTCGCGAGAGCGCGGTGGTAAATCGCACCGTATACACGCCACAGGCTCGTCAAGGAATCTTCCGCTATGTGCGCGGTGGCAGAAATCAACCTGCCGGCGTGCCGACTTCTTCAGTGGACGCGAGCGGCAACGTGTTGGCGGGTCTCAATATCGGGACTTACAACATTCTGACGAGCGACCCGGACCGGCTTGGAGCCGACCCACGCGTGAAGGGACTTGTCGATCCTACTCCACTTCCCAACAACTATTTTGGCGGCGATGGATTGAACACGGCCTTCTACACGTTTTCGGCTCTCCAGTTTGAAAAGCAGCAGGACAACGTGCTGAAGTTCGACTACATCCTGAACGACAAGAATACAATCTTTACCCGCATTTCCTGGGGCTACCAGAACACTTTGTGTGACCGCGGCAATGGTGGACAGCCGTTCTTCCCTGGTGGGGAATGCCCAGTGAATACAAAGCGCGACCCGCAGAACTATGCATTCAATTGGCGCACGAATCCAACGTCGCGCATCACCAACGAAATGGTGTTTGGCAGGAATTACTTTGGCTTTGATTTTACCAACCCGCTCCAGAACGTAGGTGAGATCAATTTGACCGGCGCGCCTGTTACGATTCCGCAGTCTTTCAGTGTGGGCAATGCACGCAAGCTGAACACGTGGCAGTTTGTGGATAACTTCTCTTACTTTGCCGGGTCTCATTCGCTAAAGTTTGGATTGAATTTTCGCATTGCATCGCACAACGATGTCCGCGGTTCGATCGGCGGTGAGAACATCACGGCCAGCGCGAACTTTTCACGAGTTACCAATTCGGTAAATCCGGCATTGTTCGGATTGCCGGCCGACATCCAACAAGCGAATGACCGTCCAAACCTGGAATCGAGCATCAATTATCTGCTTGGACGAATCGGATCGATCGGACGAGGCTTTTCTTCATCACCAGCGGGAGACCGCTTTGTTTCTGACCCTTACGACTACAAAGCTCTCTTCAACGAATACGACTTCTTCATGCAAGACACCTGGAAAGTATCGCGCCGTCTGACGGTCGATCTTGGCTTGCGTCTGGAGCTCAAGCCGACGCCTGGCTCTGACCCGAGCGGCCGCATCCGCCGCCCCGACCAAAATCTGGTGCTTGGCGCACCGCCAACCAGTGTAGCCAAATGGGAAATTGGCAAGTTGTATCGAAGTGACCGTAACAATTGGGCACCCAGCGTCGGGGTCGCCTATGATCCTTTCGGCAAAGGCAAGACAGCGATCCGGGCCAACTACCGCATCGCCTATGACCGCCTCAATACCTTCGTGCTGAGTTCCAGCGTCTTCCAGAATCTGCCCGGACAGGTGCAGGGTTTGCGCACAGAAGCCTTCGGCCAGGCAGGTGGACGCCTGCGCAACTTGCAGAACATCGCACCGCCCAACGTGAATCCGTTGACGCTCGCTCAACCCGCAGCCTTTGGAGCACAAAACATCACTGTAGTGGACCCGAACTTCGAAACGCCAACGACGCACATGTGGAGCTTTGGCGTACAACAGCAGGTAGCCCGCAACACGGTTATCGAAGTGAACTACATCGGACGGCGCGCGCATAACCTCTTCGGGGCCTACAACGCGAATCAGGTAGACATCACGCGTAACGGCTTCCTCAATGGCTACAACGTCGCTGCCGCTGGCGGCGAGAGCCCTTTGATCAATCAGATCTTTGCCAATGACCCGCGGCGTGGGGCAACGCAAACGGGTAGCGCCTTCATGCGCTCGCAGTATGCAGCCGACATCCGTGGCAACTCCGTGGCAATCGTCGCGCAGGACCTTTCGCGCCGCCTCGTTGGCGGTGTACCGATTGCTCAATCAGCTGGTCTGGGAGCGAACTTCTTTATTCCCTATCCGCAGTTTGCCAATGGCGTGAACGTGATCGACTCCAACGATTTCTCCACTTATCATGGCCTGCAGATGCAGGTGGATCGCCGCATGGCCGGTGGCCTGACGGCGCAGCTTAGCTACACCTGGGCCAAGTCGCTTGATACTCGCAGCTTCGACCCGGCCTTCACGGTCGTCGGTGGTGGTGTGTCGCAGAGCGGTTCGTCCACTCCCTTCGACATCAACAATCGCCGCGGCAACTATGCCCCAAGCGACTTTGATCGCCGCCATACTATCCAAAGTTACTGGATTTACGAACTACCCTTTGGCAAGGGCCGCCGTTTTGCCGGTAACGCCGGTCGTGCCTTGAACAGCATCATCGGTGAGTGGCAATTGGCCGGATTGATGACGCTGACTAGCGGTCGGCCCTTTACGGTCTACTCAGGGTTCAATTCCTTCAGCAACGTGATCGGAGCAACGGCAGATTGCAACAAGTGCGATGGCGCCGGAACGGTGACACAGCGTGCGGACGGCTTGAAGTGGTATTTCTCGCCAGAAGAAGTTGCTGCGTTCTCGAACCCGGCAGCGGGATCCATCGGCAGCTCAGGCCGCAACCGCTTCTATGGGCCTGGCTCGTTCAACATGGATTCATCATTTCTCAAGCGCGTGGCATTGACCGAGCGCTTCAAGATGGAAGTTCGTGCCGACATGACGAACCTGACCAATACGCCAACTTTTGGCTTCCCCACTTCGAACGTGGCATCCACCACCTTTGGACGAATTCGCGACACAGTGATCAGCGGTTCGCGTAAGATCCAACTTGGCGCCAAGTTCATCTTCTAAAGTGGATCCACGATTCGGGCTCTTTGTCGCCCAGCTTCGGCTGGTGGCGAGGAGCCCGATTTCTTTTGGAGCGCACGGTGCCGCGAATCTGATTCGTGGTCAGTTTGGACGGGCGCTTTTTGAAGAGCGGCCGGAGTTGTATCAACACCTCTTTGCACCTGTGAGCGCAGGGCCCAGTGGCCTCAAGGATCCGCCGCGGCCCTATGTATTGCGAACACGCAGCCTCGACGGGCGCAGCTTCCGTGCTGGCGAAGAAGTGCCATTTACCGTGCACCTTTTTGACCATGCCTGGGTCGATGCCGAACGGGTGATCCTCAATCTCAGCCCCCCGGTCGAGACCGTATCACGAGTTAGAGTTGAGTTTCTGACTCCGACAGAGTTGAAGGGTGGCGAGGGCGCGGACTTTGGTGTCTTGTTCGCGAGGCTACGCGATCGAATCAGTAGCCTGCGCGCCTTGTATGGAGAGGGGCCGCTGGAGATTGATTTCCGGGGGATGGGAGAGAGGGCCCTCCAGGTGCGGATGATCGAGCAGTCTATCGAGCGTGTCGATCGCAACCGAACGAGTAGAGCAACTGGAGATACTCATCCCATCAGTGGCTTCATCGGTGAAGCCGTTTATGAAGGCGAGCTGGGAGAGTTCGTGCCTTACCTCGAAGCTGGCTTCTGGACTGGGGTGGGAAGGCAAACAGTCTGGGGTAAGGGCGAAATCCGAACTACCGTATTGCGGCATCCGTAACGGCGTCGATCGTACCAGGCGCATTGCCTTCGAGACGATTGTTTACGAAGACGAAGGCCGACTGCTTGATGCGCTGGGCGCGGGCGATGATCGCCTTCAATGCATCCCGGGCAGCGGGGTTCTCTTCCTGCACAGACTTGTAGGGTTCAAAGGCCTTGACCGCAGATTCATAGGGGCGGCCGTATTTCAACAAGGCGCGTACGACGGCGAAGTCGGCCGTAAAGACATCATCGAGCTTGAGTTGCAGATCGAGCTCAGGCATCCGCGTCCAGGCATTCAGAACGTGAGCGACGTTGTAGCTGCGCAGGCAGGAGAAGTAGTCGGCTTCGAGATATTCCGGGTTGCGGATCTCAATCGAGTAGCGCCAGCCGTCAGGTAGCTCGCTGAGGAATTTGTTGACTTGTGAGAGGAAGGCGTCCAGCCCGGGCATCGTCTTCTTTGACAGCGTGCCGAACTCAAAGATCATCACGCTCACTCGATCTTTGTAAGGCGCGAGAGCATCGAGAAAAAGGTGGCGAAAGAGATCGGCGTTTAGGAAGTTCTCGTTCTCCCGGCCAGCACGAGCGCCGTAGCGGGCATGCCCCGGCCACTGCTTTACCGTGATCTCTTCAGGCACTTTGAAGGCCCAACGCAGGTTGGGTGGGGCAGCGGTAAAAAGCTTCTGCCAGAAGGCCTGGGTAGGAAATTGATAGAAGGCGAAGTCGCCGCAGACGATCGGGAAGACTTCACCGTATTCTGCAATGCAGTTCTCTTCAAATTTCTTACGCGAGAACTTGCCACGCGTAACGTAGCGGTCTTCAGTAAAAACCTGTCCCAACCATCCTTCATACTTCCAGGACGAGGTTCCGATGTAGATCTCTTGCGCAGCAAGCTTGTGGAGTTTATCCACCAGCCGGGTGCGGATCGGGGACGGCGGGACATCAAAGAGGCCGGGCGAGGTCATGAATATATAATCGCCTGATGAGACGTCGCGATGTATTGGGGAGCCTGGCCGCTCCCGCCTTCCTGCAATCGGCCCAACAGAAGCAGCCGAATCTGGTGCTCGTCCTCAGTGACGATCACACGGTAGACCATGTAGCATGCTTCGGCAACCCGGTGATCCAGACACCAGTGATCGACAAGATGGCACGCGATGGCATGAAGCTGAACCGCATGTTTACAGCCGCACCGCAGTGTGTGCCTTCGCGGTCGGCGTTTATGACGGGCAGAAGCCCGGTGGCCAATCGCATGGGCCGCTTTGCTTCGCCGATGCCATCCGAGATCCAGACGCTGCCCGAGTTGTTACGTGCAAAGAATTACTACACCGGTGTTTGCCGGCGCTATTTTCATTTGGACGGCGTAATCAATCCGACCCCGCTGACCAAGCGCATCTACGAAGAGCACGACATGAAGACGTGGGCCAAGCGGATCGACTTTCTGCATACCGGGGGCGGCCGCGATCAAACACCCACAGTGATGAACGAGTTTCTCGACAAGGCCGGCGAGAAGCCATTTTTCTTTTGGATCAATTTCTCAGACCCGCACCATGTGTGGGACCGCAACGCGATTCCTAAGCCACATGATCCGGCCAAGATTCCGCTTCCTGCCCACCTGCCCGATCTTCCGGGGATGCGTGACGATCTGGCGCGGTACTACGACGAGATCACACGAGCTGACGACGAATTGGGGATGGTTCTGGCGACGCTCGAAAAGCGTGGCCTCGCCGAGAATACGCTGGTGATCTTTATGGGCGACAATGGGCACGCCTTCCCTCACGGCAAGGGTTCTTTATACGACCCAGGTCTCAACGTGCCGCTAGTGGCGCGGTGGCCGGGCAAGATCAAGCCAGGCTCGTCGAGCTCGAATCTCCTCAGTGGAGAAGACATCACACCCACCTTCCTTGAGGCTGCCGGGCTTCCTACGATCAAGGGAATGTCAGGACGCAGCTTCCTGCCTTTGCTGCGTGGCTCCTCCAGCTACCAGCCGCGCAAACACATTTTCGCAGCACGCCTGCCCCACGGGAATTCAAACTTCAACTCGCAGACAAAGGCGAGCACCTTCGACTTGAGCCGCTGTGCCCGCTCGGCATCGCACAAGTTGATCTGGAACTATACGCCCTATCAGGAATACCAACCTGTCGATAGCGCACGTGATGCCGGCTGGCAGGAGATGCTCGCCGCGCACAAGGCGGGAACGCTGCCGCCAGCGATCGACAAAGCTTACTTCACCCGGCCGAGACCCATTGTTGAGCTGTTCGATCTTGCCAAAGATCCGAGTGAGTTGAACAACCTTGCGGGGCAACCGGAATACGCCAGGATCGAAGAGGAACTCAAAGTCGCTCTTCAGGAGAAGATGGTTGCCGACTATGACTTTTTGCCACCGCCATTTGATGAAGCTGCTGTTAATCCTGCTGCCGCTGCTCGCAAGTAATCTTTGCTATGGGCAACTGCGCGGAGTAGTGAAGGATGCGCGCTCGGGCGAGGTCTTGAGGAAGGCGAAGGTCGTAGCCGGAGAACAGGCTGTCACCAGCTCCGATCAGAAGCATGAGGTTCAAGCTGCTTGCAACAAGGGATTTAGCTCCAATTTGGCTTTGTTCGCGATTTTTCGCACTTGTTCGAGGCGGCTGAGAGTTCGCTGGAAGAGTGCCATGAGTCGAAGTTCCTGAGCTTCCTGGCGGGCAAAGGACGGCTTCAGGTTTTCGAGCTTTTCGATGGCGAGGACCGTGATCTGGCTGGGAGTGGGCCTGCTTTGTTCGGGCTGGATTTGGGATTGTTCGGTGATTATTTCGTCGATGGCCTGATTTAGGCGCATTTGGATTAGAGAGGTGATGCGGCGGCGGCGCCAAACGGTTTGGATGAGTTGGTCGACCAGTTCGAGTTCGGTTGGAGTTTGGGGCTGGAGTTCATCAAGAATTTCCTGAGCCAGATTTTTGAAGATACCGGCATCTTCGGTTTTGATGACGTGCGTTTCGCTGTAGGCACCGTGACGGAGGGCATTGAGACTGGATTTGAATTTGCCTTCGCGGGTTTTAGGGCCGGTGCTTTTTTGGGAATTACGGCGATTCGCCGCGAGCTGTTTTTCGGTTGCCATGAAGATTCGTCCTTTACTAATTGCGTAGTTTTCTAGTTGGGCATAGGGGCTAGCCCGCGTTCAGTTTTAGCATTGGGGCGAAAGGGGGTTGGCGGACGGCTGGGGGTAAGTAGTTGAAAACAGGGGCAAGATAAATTTTGCCTGAGCGTGAAGGATAAAGTTCGCATCGGGCGGACGGGCCACAAAGGTTGTGGTGCACGTGGACTTTTACTCCCCGCCGGGCTGATGGGAAGGAGCGTTAATGGTCCCCCCGTGTGCCGGAGGGCTCCCGTCCACGAATCCCTATTTCATTCTGGTCGCTGTTGTGATCTCGACCCGATCCTGGATCGGATAGCCGTGACAAGGGTGATCCGTTTCGCATGAGAAGATGGCTTGGGAGCGTTGAAAATAGGCAACTGAACGCGTTTGTGGCGCCGACCCAGGATCAAGATGGGACGGCTTGGGTGCGTTGAAGTCGACCTGTCCCTCTGCGTTTTTCGAGAAATTTGGGCTGATGTCGAGGGAGAGACTGGAAGCTCAAATGGCAATGCAATTGATGCTTAAGTTGTTTACTGTTCGTTAGTTAGCCGCTTAACAGGATAGCTGAGGGGAATAGAATCCTTTTGTCAGGTTGGCTGCTGTCTTGGAGGAAATTGTCAAAAAAGCCAATAAAACGTATAGGGACGCGTCAGGCCGTCCCATTCTCTGAATAGACAAGCCGATTAAAAGTGCGAAAGACTTGAATTGCAATGATTGCAAAGTCTGACGTACAAACGGTTTTGG
>ENA-ORBV01010106-ORBV01010106.1-microbial-mat-metagenome-genome-assembly--contig:-NODE-10106-length-15217-cov-3.418692_pt1 | contig 15217 bp, 6 predicted proteins | sample MGYA00237777_ERZ505514 | MGnify/ENA primary metagenome ERZ505514 (study PRJEB26160, sample SAMN06269048) | microbial mat metagenome | isolation source: Oligotrophic lake microbial mat | place... | reverse complement strand
TCTTTGGCGTGCGATGCTCTGTTTATTGGTTTTCTCAATTGGATGCTTGACTGCAGGCTCTAAATTCGTGCTCTGTCCCGATTTCGATGACTGCTTCCGAGCCCTGTTAGCGCGCATCAACGACGCGACCGCGGCAGTAGCAGCTGGACCACCGGTTTCCGCAGTTGAGGAGATCGTTTCTGACACCTCCTCTATGATGGCAGTTCTCGCCAGGTTGATGCGGGATCTGTCGCAGTATTCGCTGCACTTTGGAGCCGCCGAGCCGGTTGCAGGTATGTCGCATCTTTTCTGCATTGCGCGTATGTGCAGACACCATTCATGTTGTTGCGATACAAACCGCTGTTTGCTGTTGTATAGTACTTGTTGCCGCCGTTCGAGCGGAGCTCCCGAGATGGGCTGCCACGTTTGGTCATCATGCTGCCGCTCACACTGCCCTGGCGCGTGTAATCTGTGAGGGATATGAGTTGCTGTTCCCCTTACAACGACGATGGGAGCACGCGTATGCTTTGCGGGAGCAAATCAGCAAGGACCTGCGGGTAGCGATTGCAGCGTCAGCGTCGACACCACCTCCTGCAAGCGAAGGAGCGGATCTCGTGACCTGTGTAGAGCAGGCTCTGATAGCCAAGAGCATGCGTGTGGTAGGAGGACTGGAGCAATGTGCTTGGTTTGTACCCAGTGCGATGGATGGTCTGAGCGCTGTGGACTGGCAAGTATTAGCAAACAGTGTTGCGACAAGCGTCCGGCAGCATGGGATCTGTCGGTCTAGTGTGTTTGAGGGACCCTGCTCAGTTTTGGGAGATCGGCCGGTACCCATGTGTTTGCTGCAGCTGATCATGAGCCAGTTCAGAACACTGCTAGGCAATCACAAGCATCCACGGGGCACCTTCCGTTCCGTGTATGGTCGAGTGGCTGCATCGGCTGTGGAAGAGACTGACGCGCAGATGATGAGCGTGCTGCGTCGCGCATTCGGTACGGTCTGCATATCTGTCGTGCTGGCGTGCTCCACAATCGTGCAGCAGTCCTGGAGGTGTGTTCAGGAGCGAGAACGAGCCCTACCTCAATCCGCAGCGGCGCATGTTGTGACGGAGTGCAAAGCTGCCACATTGACATTGCATTCTGACGAGTTTGGCGCTTTGTTCGCGCTTGCCAGCGTTGGTTTGGTAAGGGATCTGTCTGTTTCATGCCTGCATGCGCCATCCTGAAATGTGCACGGTGTCCTGTTGTTGGTGTAAGCAGAGCTCCGCTGTGTTGGACCAGTGTCCCGTGCATGAGGTACGAGAGCTAATGCAGGCAGTGTTTATCTGCAGCACAGCCACGAGGGGTCTGATTGGTAGATCGTGCCCAGCCCGACTGGGACTGAGCATTGCGGCTAGCTCCAGCAGTGGCGCTAAACGCGAGTCGCACGTTGACTGCCCTCCTCTGGCAGCACTTATCTCTGAACTAGCTGAGCGCAAACATCTGATTGCATTTCCAGACTCGGGTCGGAATCACACAGCCGGCACCACGGATAACCTGTCTAGTTCAGCGTCTACGGAGGGATTGCAATTCGCTCGATCTGCTGCGGGCCCGGCAGCCATGTCCGCTGAGGGTGATCAGCTGCTGCCACTAGCGCGCATCGTGTTGTCTGCCATCTTCGACCTGTTCGCCAAGCCGCGACGAGTAGCTCGTCGCAAGGCATCTAGTGTTGGACCAGGAGCTGCCCAAACAGCCCCGGAAGAGACCGGGGGTGGCGGAGAATGCATTTTGACCATGTCGATCGACGACTTGAGGGCTATGCTGCAAGCCTGTCACTCTTCGATCAGAGAGGACGAGCTGCTGCCCATCTTCCAGCACTATTGCTCTCAGCATATATTTGAGTCCAATAGCGTGCCGGAACCTGATGCTGCAACAATGCCGACACTTTCATCGTTAGGCGCGCGGCGTGTTGCGCCGCCAGCGTTTCGCCTGTTCCTGTGTCAAAACAGATTTCTGACCTGGATGAGAGATCGCAGCGTGAACCAGCCTAGAGCAGTGCTGTGGGAGCTGCGCCACCTGTCGCTACACAATCTGCCTGCTGCCGCTTGTGTTGGAGCTTGCGGCTCGTCCGACCGCTCTCTCAAGGTCTCGACTGCTTGCTGGCCTGTACCAGCAGTACGTCAGCGCACCAAGTTGATGCAGCTCTTTGATCGATGCAATGGTCTGCTCCACGTAGTATCAGGAGCCGCATTTACCTCAGGTGGTACCGCTGCCATGCTGACAGTCCCTTCGCTTCCTGTGGACCCAGCTGATGCCAAGAAGCCAGACATCCAAGCTCATAACGCGGGGCACTTTCTGCACCTCAGATCTCAACCAACCGCAGGGTCTATCAGAAAGGCCGTGCTCCACTTCGTGGACGTGGTTGAGGGGGTGATGAGCCAGTCGAGCGCTCTTGACGTGCATGTACTCAACCTGTTAGACCGCTTCGTTGTCGCCACTCCAAAGAAGTTCAAACGATCATCTCTGTCGATGGCCTCTCGCCCGGCGCCTACTCCGGCTATCGTTGAGACTAGGCTTCATCGAGCTTATTCTACTGGCACAGCTCTGGAAGCCGACGCCGTGGATCCAGTTCTAGTGCTGACTCAATTATTTGCTCACTGCCTCTCTGAGCTCGGAGGGCGTCATGTGGCATATGACGTTTCATTTTTCGGTCAAAGTGAACGTTCCTTTGCGGCCGTTCTCATCGCCATTGCGGGCCTGGGGCGAGCCTGTGCTGATCTTGCAGCGTCGCTGCTTCCCAGCGTGCTGTTGACCAAGACCCGCAGCAGCAACCAGCGTCTCATGTTTGGTAGCGATTTGCCTCGCTGGTTCAAGCGAGTTGTTGAGCTGACCTTCCACAACGTGAGAGCTCCAGTATTGCACGCCATACGGGATCTGACTGTCAGCGCCTCAACCGGCACTCCACGCGGCTCTAGAGTTGACCGTGATCTCGCAGATAGCAAGTATCCGCTGGCGGAAAGCAAAGCAGACCGCAAGCTGTCGCACTCGATCAGCAGCGAGGTGGATGCGGTGGAGACATCGCTATCGTTCAGACTTGCTGGCGAGCAGAAGGTGTCAGCTGATGATCGTGGACCATCACGTGACCGGGAGCCTGTGGAGTCTGTCACACGGCCTGCTGTTGCTCAAGCCGAGAGATCAAGTGACATGTTTGCCTCCTCCCTCTCGCTGGATTCAGATACCCTTGCCGTCGCATTTGATCTTACTGCAGCAGTGGTGCAAGCTGCAGCGGAACTATCAAATGAAGTTGTTGCCGCAGCCCCTGCGGTAGTTGATGCATCCGCCACGATGGATTCGCTGCTGTCTCAACTGTCTAACTCGCCCAGAAGTCCCTTGAGCCCCGCTATGCACGTGGATCATGCTGACGACGCCGACGTCTCTTCATCTACCACCAAGTCTCTGCAGCTCTTGAGGGAGTGCTCGTCACAGTGGAGCAGCAACTTGCGCAGGGTGCTTGATGAACTGCGACAGTCAGTGCTTGTAGGGGAGGCCGTTACGTCAGCCGATTCAACTGCAGCGAGCACGGGTAAGCGCCATCTAATGAATCATGGCACGAACGCATCCACCGTTCAAGCAGACATTGCAAGGCGCAGCTTTGATATAGCGCAGAGAGATCCCCCAGCTACGAAGTCGGGAAGTGATTCTCAGCCCGTGTCAACTTCTGTCCGGCCTAATCCGGGACCGCCTCCATCGCCGCTGGGCGCTGCTCATCCCAGGGCTAGGCTGCCTCGATTGAGGTCTCCTCGCATCTCGGATGACCCCATGTTGTGGAGGCCTGCACGGCAAAGCGAGCTGATTCCCAGTCCGCCAGTACCACAGCCTGGGGCCGGCGATGAATCTGACCGGACCATCGCATCCATTGACGAGTACCCACACGCTATACGCAAGCGCAGGCTGCGGCGCAGGAGCTCTGTATCCGATCTGAATGCGTTGGATGTGGCAGCTCCTGTGGCTGCATCATCAGGCACGGCTGGTGCAGGATGGAGTCTGGACACGCTTTCACTGGGCCCAACTGCTCAGAGCGCTGTGGCTGGTCGCTTGAATGACGAGGCTTTGCTTCATCCAGACTGGCCTGCCTCTGTCAGCGTGGATTGGATAGCAGTGCTGATGACCAGCCGGGCTGATGTCCTACATATGGTGAAGGCTCACCGTCGAGCTGCGGCGCTTCGATCAGCGCTGATGGACCTCGTTAACCAGAGTTTAGGATCTGCCCCAACAACACAGCCTGAATCTGCCTTGCTCCATGCAGATGATGCAGCTAGCAGTCACTGGCTGAGTGTAGCAGTGATCCTTCCCATCGTACACACCTACGTCAAGCGCTTCGATGACTCCGCATCCCGATCGGGCACGGCCGTGACTGGAATGAACAGCCAGAGCTCTGCTGGATCCTGGTCAGACAAGTGTCTTTTCTTCATGAAGCATGTGGCTCAGCAGCTCCACTTGCAGCTGGATCATATCTCAGTGTTCACTGAGCAGGCAGATTCTTCATCTCGTCTATCAGAAGCCGGCACCGGAGCCTCCACCTCCACGTCGTCTAGCCGTCAGGGACCTCGGCATCGTCGGGTACTGTCCGGTCGCTTAACTCGAGAGCATAGACTAGGAACTCACTGCGCCTGGAGCAGAGCGAAGACGCTGCTGGGCCTGCTGTGCTCCAACTACTTCACTGCGCACGCAGAGGCTGATGTAGTACTTAGCTCGGGTATTCTGCCTGCCATATCTCGACTGCTGCATCGCCTGCAGCAGATGCAAGCGCTGTATCGCTCACGAGCTCACTTGAGACCCCGAGGACCTCGTACTCCAAGCAGTCACAGAGATCTACTCGCCGTCAGCACCGCTGGTGATGAACCTGGTAATGCGGGCTTGAGGCCGCACCCTCACTCTGTTAGGCGATCGCTGTCTTCCTCCAGACACGGCTCGGAGAGTAATTACGGCTCTCAGCTTATCAGCGATGCTAGCATGGCTGTAAGGTTCAGAAGATGGAGCTGGCAGGTGTTCATCTACCTCATTCTGAAGTGTCTGCAAGGTATGCACGTGTCGCTGCCTGCTGTTGAAATGTTGATGCTGATCTGTATTTGTTCACCGCTGTATAGATCCCCCTGGCTCCTCCAGCAGCCCTCACGATGCTTCAGCATCTAGCGCATCAATCAGAGGATCCTCTCGTACTGGTGGTCAGGAGCTCCGGCACTACATTGTGTCGCAGTCCATCGGCCGATCTCTCGTGGCTATGCTGCGACGGAATCTGCGCTCTCTATCGTCACTGCCGTGCTTATGGCCTCTTCAGCCTCGAGCGGATGAAACATCGACCGGTATTCACAGCAATGATGCAGCAGCAGCCGACCAGAAGCAGCCATTGTCAGAGCCTGCAGATCATGCTCTGGCAGTGACCTCTGCAGCAACTCCAGATGTGGACTTGTCGGAGCTCGACGAGTTTGCGCCGCCGAAAGCACCCAACGCTTCGGTGGTCAGTCCGGATGGGTCGGTGTTGAATGATCTGAATCGATCAGTGTCATCACCTTCTGCGGATGAATCCAAACAGCCAGCGGACAATCCGTCTAGTCCCGTGATGGCGCAAGTATCAGCTGAGTTTTGGGATGAGGTATCACGTTTACGTGCAAAGCAGCTCTTGTTTGTCTCTCGAACAGCATCTCACCCTGTATTTCTATTGCCGTTGCAGGAGCAAGCCTCAGAGGTTGTTTTCTGTACTGTTGATCTGCTGAGACTGCTGCAGCAGTTTGCATACCAAACCTCCACGTGCTCTGCTACCGACCTGGGACTCTTAATAACCATGATGGACCAGCGTCCTCGTACCCCACCGTCACCGCCCAAGCCGACGGGGATGTCGGGCATTGATACAGCTGAGTCCATCGCTCCGTGCCGTGGAAACAGTAGCGTGGTCCCTGTGTTTGCCGAGCTGCCGTCTATCGTGCAAGTGGAAGTGATACGATTACTGCGCAGTGAACTGCTGCACCACTCTCCAGATAGAATCAGACTGGTGCGCTCTTCAGCCGGTCCCAGTTCATTTGAGGATGGTTATGGAGCCAGCAGCATCTGCACGGTCATGCTAGCTCTGCTGGGCAGCACAGAACCGACATTGAACATGTTTGAGTACTTGTTTGAAGCTGCCCACAGCGCGAGTCAGGTATAAATGATTTGTATAGCGTATGCAGCTGGTCAGTGCTAATCGTTTCACGTGCTCAGGAGCCCTCCATTCGATCGGCAGTTCGACCGCTGCAACAGTGGGGTTATCAGACTTGGTCACCGACAGCGCATGCACGAGTACAAATTGCGACCGAACTCGTTGGTACGTGCTCCTCTCAGCAGATGGCGCGTCTGTCCTTGTTCACATGGCTTACAACCACGTGCATGCACCCTCTTGTAGCTCTGATCCGGTGGATCGTTGCCGGCCATCGTAGCGTCAGTGGCTCAAGCCCTGAGGACAGTGATCTATCAGCGTCCATCGCGTCCATTTCAACTCCCACCGCTGCTCGCAAGGACTCGGCTCGCAAGCGTGTTGTCAAGCTGCAATCCCCCAGATTCGTGTACGATGCTCTGTCGGGAGCACAAAACAGAATTGGAATGTGGCGGAGCAGTTTCTGCACGGTCATCGCTGAGAGCTTTTCTCGCATGCAGCCTCATGTGATCCATTTCGGCCTGGCATCCTCGCCAACCTCCGGTCTCGCCCGCGACGCTACCCAGCCTCACTCAGTGATGCATCGGAAAGCGACTGGAGACGTCAACACGCCAGCCACGGGTCGCAGCTCTGGTACGGAATCCGATAAGGACGCGAATGACTTGGCGCGAAGTGGATCATCTGCTCTTCCGTTGCGAACCCTGCTCGGAGCCGTGCTGGTAATGGGTGGGTGGCAGCCATCGCTATGTCGGGGCGCACATGCTGTGCTGGACGTTAGCAAGCTTCTCGCTCTTCAGGGGCAGGGACTGATGTCAGTGGAGGCGATGGACTGGCTACGTGATCTCAAGCCATCACTTGATACTCACACACCCGCAGAAGGGTCCTCACGACAACGTGCTGATCCGTCCTCTTTCAGCGAGATCGACGGAGGCTGGTCTGGTTCCGTGCGGGGTGTTGTGCAGGATTATGATCCGCTGGCACTGACTTTACAGCTGGAGCTGCAGCATCTCAGAGCCATGGCAGATAGCGACAGCGGGCTGACCGTGGCAAACGCTGTGCTGGAAGTGCCCGTCCGATCTGTGTCAGCCGCATGCGAAATTGAAGCTCCAAGTCTCTCATGGGTGGCTTTGTTTGCCAACCCAGTATCGGTGCGGGAGCCGGCTCCTCGCTCCTCGATTGCGCTGAACGCAGGTGCTGCCTCTTCAGGAAATCTGTCATCACCTGCACACTCTGGAGGCATCACCGACAGGGTGCTTGACGTATCCCTTTCTCACATGCTCACGCAGCTCGTCTCTACTCTGCAAATACTGACATTGCGTTCACCATCCACTTTGCATGCACCGGTTGCCGGTGCCGAGCGCGTGTCTCTGGTTGATCTGAGTGCAGAGGCAATGAGTGCTTTGATCCACAGTGTGGTGCTGCAATGCGGCATCTCCCAGCTAGTGCATTGGCAAATGCACGGCGCCCGCGGTGATTCAGCCGCGGGTGCATCTTTCATGGCTCGATGGACCTCATCAGGTACGCAGGCGCAAAGCACGTCGATTGATCGTCGGCATCAAGTGGCAGGCTCTGCGCTGTCCCCATCAGCGTACAGCGGGTCCGGCACGTCTCATCACTCACCAGACACAGCCACATCGGACTCCTCGGGAGCTGCCACGGAGTATGTTGCCTTGCACGAGCTGGTGCTTGAGCAGTCTGTTTCTCTGCTCCAGCAACGAGGTGAATCTGCATATCATCCGCCTTTAATGAACTCAATGCACAGTAGGCTAGGCCAAACATTGGTGGATTGTTGTTGGCTGCTTCAGCAACGCTTTGCCGAAGACATTTGCGGCATGGTTTCGGATGATCGCGCGGGTAACTGCGCGAGTCTGGCCAACCTGCTGTCTTGGAGACAGCTCGTTGATGCTCAGCAGTTGATGGCACCGGCTGAGTACCCTGGTCAACGCCAAGTAATCAGTGCGCTTCATCGAGTGACTTCCCAGGGCGCTGTGGTGGGCGTGAGAGGAGCCGCTGACTTCATGCTGGATGCGATTGGCGAACGAGTACTTCAGGCGGTTCGAGCGCTGAAATCCATGGGGTGCTCGGACGTGCAGTGTCAGCACGCGATCATGCTTGCAGAGGGTGACCCTCATCGCGCTGTCCATCTGGCACATGCCATGTTGCGGCCTCGTGCGCTGGCTGCACAGACAGCGGATGCACCCAAAGCGCCATCTACGATGCCCTCGTGGTCTCAATTTCTAGAGACTCTCGTCCGATCTGTGTGTAGCCTTTACCCCTCTCAACCAGTCAGTAACATGTCTGCAGTCCGCTGTCTGCCGCCTGAGCTAGTGCTATTTGGTCAACGAGATGACACAGTGCCGGCTCGCAGGTCCCCGGCCTCCTCACCTGGATCATCAACTTCAGCGGCCGCCTCAGGCGTGTCCTCCTCCGTGGTGCCTGTTGCTGCCACGTATCGCATGCCAGCAGGGCACATCTCTGATCACGCCCCGTTGATCAGGGACACGCTGTCAAATGTGATCATCGGTCGGCTGGTGTCATCGACCGTGCCCTCTGTCGAGCCCACAGGGCAGTCTAGCTCTAATGCACCAGCATCCGGTGTGCGATATCAGCTGGTCGACCGAGCATGCGGCTTGCTGCGCCCCGATGATGCCTGTGTTGGCATGACCGTGGTGTTGAGCCAACAGGTCCTTGGACTTTACGTGACCCATGATGATATTCGCAACCCGGTATCACGAACGCCTTCTAAGCAGTCCGGTCGTGACGCGTCGAATGCTGATCAGAATAGCAGAGCCGCCTCGGCCGCGTCTCTTCATTCCGGTATCAGCCGGTTCGGAACTGTGATCAAGGAGGGCTATGTGATCCTCGTGAAAGACACATACATGCTCGTCAACAAGGCGATCGTGCTCGCAATCCGTGGTGACAGCATGCGCATTCACTATGTTGGCTGGGATGCCAAATGGGAGGAGATTGTCCCTGTGAGCTCAGAGCGAGTGCTTGATGTGTTGGGTCCTCTCGCGCCACCTCAGCACGACTTCTTCGCAGAGCACATTGCTCTACCATTCGACGTCGCGGGCAGGGTGGGCACACTGCTGCAAGTGGTGGCCGCACCAGCGTTGGTGGAAGCACAGACCAGGCTGATATCAGGTGCTGGCTTCACGGGAGCTGCCATTTCTCGTAACCCTTATCTTGAGCGATATCGTTCCACCGGTGGGTCTGCGGGCATCTCTCGCTCCGGGTCAACAGGGGCCTTGACGTTTGACTCGTTGACCCACGGGCTGGTGCGTGTGGTGGATGACAGTACAGGCATGTCTGTACTTGTCTGGGTCAGACTGAGCGATTTGCGCTCGTTCTCGACCACTTCATGTGTGGATGATGCGAGCTGTACTGGTGGCAGCATATCCCAGCAGTATGCCATGTCAATGCCGTCGCTCCTACGGTCTGTACAGCTGTCCCTGCGTCTTGATGCTGCTGCTGCTGCCGCAGACTACATCCGAGGAGTCTGTGGCTCATCAATACCGCTCGTGGCGGTGTCCCTACCTCCTCCATCAGCTGGTTCTGCTGCAGCAGCTCAAACAGCGACTCCAGGCGTCCAGGCTGGCCCTCACACATCCTCCAATCGGCTGCGGTCTTTGTCTGTCACGTCTTTCTTGCGTTGCTTGCCGGCCTGCATTCTTCGCCAGCCCGACATAGCTCGCTCGGTTCTCTGCTGTACCACTACCGCCTCGCGAGAGTACCTCATCCAGTCGCTTTTGGGCCTGCTGCAAGCATCTCCTCGTGGATCAGCGGCTGTGTCCTCTGCTCCTTCTCTGCTGCACTCTGCTGGCGCTCAGGACAAGATGCCGGTGCCATCAGAGGTGAGCTCGCCATACGAGGCGCTGCTACAATTTGCCGTTTGGTTCAAAGCCAGCGTGGAAAGTCTTCGCTCGTCGATGACCGCCTGGTCTTCCAATCGCACCACCTACGAGAAGCTGGTGAGGCTAAGCGTGGTTGAGCCACAAGTGGTAGAGCACGAGACAGTGATCAGCGATGCGCTGGAGTATGTCCATCTTGGCTCCGGTCCAGCGGATCCGCTTACTGCGGTCTCGCAAGTCCTGGTATCGTTCAGTGTGGTGCCCTGGGACAAGGTCATCACCTCACATGGGCCCGCTCACAGTACCAGTGCGACTACCCTTGCGCCTGCTCTCATTTCCACAAGCGGTGTGATCGCTGCTGTGAGTGAAGACCGCAATGCCGGGGCGCTACCTCGACCAGCCCAAGATCGATCGGCAGTGTCTAACGTTGCCGCTTCTGTTGCGCCTTCAGCGCCGTCTCATGCGAACGCTCACAGCGCTATGCTGAATGTATCGATCAAAGCGTGCACAGACGCGTCACTCATGGACCCTGTGCTGGCCATCACCCTTAACACTCAACCGATTCCCAGCTCAACCGCAGTCGTATCGGGATCCGAGTCGGTGGCCGGCTGGGTGTCAGGCCTTGCCTCTCGTCTGCCCCTGCCTACGGTGCTTCCCAATGGAGTATTTATGTCACTCAAGGTGACTCAGCGACTGCAGTGCCAATCGTCCAACGCGCATTCTGCTGCTGGACCAAATTCAAGCCTCCGCGCACCCGTGACCAGGCCGATTGCCGCTCTGTATGTGGCTGTGACTCCATTCAGCATGCCGCTGCTTGAGGCTGCTTCTGTGGCCGTGGACAGTCTGATCACGTTGCATTGTCGTTTGGTCTCCCAGCACATTGCGTGCAGTCGGGGCCATGACAAATCCGTGGAGATGGCGTGGGCTCTGCGTGCTCAACTGCACGGTGTGGAGCTAGCACTGCGAATGGCACTGCGGGAATTCTGCGTGCTTGCTATTCTGTGCTATCAGCGGGTCGGTACACACGTACCTTGCAATGTCAAGATGGTCATCTTAGGAGCGCTGTCACGGCTTACCGTGCCGCTCGCCTTCTCGCGGGGGCAGCCACAGTATCAGGCCCCGAGTGCGAGCACTGCAGATCAGGCTGACGCTTGCTTCAGCAAGCTGTCACAGACTTGTGCGGTATTTCCTCGCTTGGAAGAGCAGCTTCTCAGCTCGGTGGTGTCGCACGTAGCAGATGAGTCTGGTCGACTAGTGTCGGAGCTGGAGGCCAGCAAGACTTCGGGTGACGTCGTCCAGTGTAGTGTGTACACGAAAAGCCTCCTTGAGTTCCTGGTGTGCTCTGTGCAGTTGGAACACGTTGCTGTTCTCTCCAGCCAAGCGCAAACACGTGCCCAATCGCCAGCTCGAGCAATTGCTGGTGGACCTGTAGCCCCGCCGGTCGCTTTGCTGCCCATCAGACAAGCAGTCACCGCCCGTGTACCCGTTGTGCTCCGTATGGTTGGAGTCCTGCATCTGGCTGTGTCCCGAGGCGTGCTTACGTACGAGGACATTGCCAGACTGGACGCTGAGGCCGACGCGCATGTTGATGAAGATCGATCAGCTACAGCCAAATCACCATCAGTGGTTACTGGTGGAATAGGCGCGTCAGCTGGTGTTCATCATGCAGGCACTGAGGTCCTTGCTGCTGCTGGCCCTGGCAGTCGTCGTCCATCAGTTGATGGATCAGGCTCAGTAGGAGTTGCAGCTGTCACTGGGATCAACCCCGTCACAGCTCGAGCTGCCGAACGTCGACCGTCAGTAGTAGATTGCAAGGAGTGCGAGGACCGTAGGTTGGAGCTGTTGACTTTGCCGTTGCTTGATCTGAGCCCAGCATCGACCTGGCGATCAGTGTTGGAGTACCATCAACTGCTCAAGGCCAGCAAATCACATGTTGACACGAGCCATCACACTATGCTGTTTCACGTTGGAGCCAACGGCAACGCACGTGTGCCTGACAGAATGCTGGCTCTCAGACTAGTGCCGTCTCGGACTCTGCGGTTGCGAATGGTGTATGCGCTGCTGAACGCAACCGCGACCGTCGACCGGGCTCTGCCCGAGCTGTCCTTCACCCGATCTCACCGAGGTGACGGCGATCACCATCGCAGGTCCTCACTGGACGCCTCTATATCTGATGTATCAATCGAGCTCAACCGAACAGTTTCCGCTGATTCCGATGCTGACCCCCTGACTAGTCACGCCGGTGGCTCGGGGCGCGGCCTGGACTCAGCCTTTTCGATGTTCGTGCAGCTTGTCGACTCCATGATTGCGGTACCTGCTCGCAGGCTGCGAGGTACTATGGGCAGTGTGGCATGGAGCACGCGCTTTAAAGGCAGTGTCCATCAAGGTCACGCTGGCCTTCATGGCCCTTTTCGAGAGAGTATCAGCGACGTGTGTGCAGCCATTCGATCGTCGGCCTTGAACTCCAGTAACATTGGCTCGCAACGTAGGGCATCACAATCAAAGCAAGTTGAATTGGATGACGGTGGCTCACACCGCTCTTGGCTGTTTATTCTGTGTCCCAACGGAGTTCACTCCGTGGGCGAAGATCGCCATATGCTTATTTTGAACCCGAGCCGATGCAGTCCAGAGGATCTGAAGCAACTCTACGTCTTCGGCCAGCTGCTTGGGGTTGCAGTCCGGTCAGAAACGTGCTTGGACTTAGATTTGGCAAGCGTATTCTGGGAGTTGCTGGTACATGGCTGGCAGGGCATTGTGGAGGAAGACCTGCTGGACGCTGGGCCTTTGAATGCCACAGCTGCGGATTCTTTTTCGAACGGATCGGAAGGCTGTGGGCAGCAGCACCGCAGGGTGGTACACGACGGTCCATCTGCAGGCATGCTTGCGTGGTTGGCCTCATTTGATGCGAATGCTGCATTTCTGCTCAAATTCCAGAGCGCGCAGGGCTTGGAACTGTCGGAGGCGGAGTTTGACGCTCTTGAGTTGACTTATACGGCGGCATTGAGTGACGGGCACTCAAGTGTGGAGCTGATCCCTAACGGCCGACTAGAACGAGTTCTGTGGCGTGATCGCAACTTGTATGCTAAGATGGTGATCATGGCTCGCTTGCGTGAAAGTGAGCTGCAGATGCAGGTCGTCCGCAGTGGTCTGAGCAGTGTGCTATCCACAACTTGCGCTGCCAACTGTTTAACGCTGCTGTCTCCCGCTGACTTGGAGTCTTTGGTTTGCGGCGAGCGACTCGTGAATCTTGCACAGTTGAAGGAGCACACAGTGTACACGCCCAAGCAGTATTCAGCGTCACATCCGTACATCCGGTGGTTTTGGAGTGTTCTCGAAGAATTTTCGGAAGAAGAGCGATCCAAGTTTTTGCAGTTCGCGTGGGCTCGACCACGACTACCCGCGGATGCAGCGGACTATATGCGGGGGGCGGGCAAGGCCTACCGCATGCTGGTTTGCGTCGTAGATGGCCGTTCTGATGCGCCTCTACCCACCTCGGAAACGTGTTTCTTCAACGTCAAGATTCCTCGATACTCCTCAAGAGAAGTGCTGTTGCGAAAACTGCGTTTGGCCATCCAGTGTCGATCTATTACCTTCTGACCTTCCGTGTTTCGTTTGTAATCACATACATAAGCCAAAATATACTTGCTGTTTTGTATCATCTGCAGTTGCGGACCTGAGCTAACATCAAAGTTACAGCTGATGTCGACCATATTTTCTCATTGCGAAATGGTTTGGAAACCAAAACGACTGAGCCAGAAAACTTCTTCGGTCAACCAAGCGACACCTGAAAGTAACCCGGCCAAAAGTCTACATCGAGCACCCACTCATGCTTGTGATGTTGCTGCTGTATGGGGATCACATGCTGTACAGTGGGGCTCTGTAGCATCAGCGTATGGGCAGTGCAGTCCAATACCACCACCACCTCATCACCCGAACAAAACACCTTGTCCATATCCTCTCGCTGCTTGAGCAGGTCGGCTTGTATGATGGAGGAAGCGGGTAGCTTAGTATCGCCATCGATAATCAGCTGCCCGGCTGCCCTCACTGCACCAGAACTGAACATTCCGTACGCGGACGAGTTCCCGTTTGTGCGGCCGTTACTGTCGGGTTGGATGCCCGGAGCCGAGACGCCAATGAAGAGCCATCGAACAAGCGGCTTCTTGACCACATTGACCTTCCTACACATCACATGCAAACATAAAAAAGGAGTAAGAGGGGTCAAACACTGGAAATATGAATTTGGAATGAAACGCAATACTGCAGAAGTCTGATCTCAATTTACAATATCAAACAAAAAGCAAACAAATGAAACAACATCAACAACAAAAACATCGGAAGAGTTGATCAAAACGGAGAGCTACGAGGTCTGTTGTCAGCTGATTTCATGCAGTCCGGTGTCGGTCGCAGCCCATGACGTGGGTCTGGTCCAAATTCGGAAATGGAGCACACCGAGGAGAGAGCAAAATGCCACACTGGACCGAGAGGGCAACGTCCGGACAACCCGCGAGCTTGCCGACGTGCTTCGACCAGCAACACAACGATTGAAGCAAAATGTAACGGGGTTCGGTTTGCGGTGTAAGAATCGAAGCTGCCAGGATCATAATCCGATCGCCTGCCAGATAAACACATTGCCACAGTCACGCGGTCTGATCATGGGTCAAAGCGTGGCATTCGAAACTACATACCATTCGAAGATTGCGTGTAGGTGAGGACGCGACTTCAGTCGATCCGCTCACGAGAATATTTGAAGCAGTCCTCGAATGTTGCGCCAGGGAAAGCGAGACCATGAACTGCAGCGTGAAACAGCTCGCACTGGGGATTGCCTCACCAGAAGGCTGTGCAGGCAGAGAACTCCAGAACGCAGAATGGCTCAGAGCGCCGTTTCCACTGACCGCGAACGTCCCATTCATCCTTGCGACACTCCATCGGCCAGTGGCGACGTTTGCGCGCAGCCACGTGATAAAATATACGCAAAACATGTATATAGATGCCTATCCATAACACGGAATTATGTTCATTTATAGGCAGCCCATTATCTTACCAAGTGTACACGCCCTTGGATATCGCTTCCGTGGTCTGAATGTAGCCACATTCCATGGCACTCGCCTTGGTTGCGATGGTGCCGGTTGGGTCCACGGACACGGATTTCCATTTGTTCTCCGAGCTCCAACGAGCTACGACATCATCCTCATGTCAGCACAGTGGATCAGACTGTGTCCTCACT
>ENA-ORBV01010105-ORBV01010105.1-microbial-mat-metagenome-genome-assembly--contig:-NODE-10105-length-15217-cov-4.264399_pt1 | contig 15217 bp, 14 predicted proteins | sample MGYA00237777_ERZ505514 | MGnify/ENA primary metagenome ERZ505514 (study PRJEB26160, sample SAMN06269048) | microbial mat metagenome | isolation source: Oligotrophic lake microbial mat | place... | reverse complement strand
GTGCTCAACTTCCGCAACCATCCCATCCTGCAAAACACCAACGTCCTCAACCCCGATTGGGTCACTCAGGGCATCTACGCCATTTTGAGTGATGAACGGCTCAAAACCAAAACCAAAGGGATGCTGACCCATGCCGATCTGAGCAACATCCTCGACCCCAATACCTATCCGGCCAACCGCCACCATTACCTCACAGAGCTGATGATCGAATTTCAGCTTTGCTTTCGGCTAGACTGCTCCACGCCTACCTTCCTCATCCCCGGACTCTTACCCAAAGAAGAACCGCAAGAGACGAATCTAGACGGCGATATTTTAGAATTCCAGTACCACTATCGCGTCTTGCCAGAGAGCATTGTCTCTCGATTTATCGTGTTGCTGCATGACAAAATCTACAACCATATCTATTGGCGCAGCGGAGTGATGCTAGCCTACACCGAAGGCACAGAATCGTACAATATTGCGCGCATTAGAGCCGACCTGGAAGATAAGAAAATCTCGATTGCAATTAGCGATCGCCCCTCTACCCGCCGCTCATTTTTAATGATGATCCGCGATGTATTCAACAAAATCCACAACAGTTTTGGTAACTTAGACGTGAGTGAACGCGTCCCCGTCCCCGGCCACCTCGACCACCCGCCGCTCGACTACCAAGAGCTGCTTGGCCTGGAAGCCATGGGCATTACAGACTACCCCATTGGCAAGCTAGGAATTAAAGTCAACGTGCGTCAACTGCTAGATGGCTACGAATCGGTCGAAGCTCGTCAGCGGCACCGGATGGGCGATCGCGAATTTGAGCGGATGGAGAAGGAGATGGGCGATCGCTTCAATATTCATTTTCACAACACCAACCAACAAGGAGATTACAAACCCGTGAGCGACAATACCAACAATCTGCAAGGGGCAAACATCGGCAACTTTGCCAACGAAGTCAAAGACAATGCCCGTCAGCAGGCCAATCAGCACATTCAGTCAGCCACCAATCAAACTCTGGCTCAAGCGGCAACAGAAATCAAAGCGCTGCTGAATCAACTCGACAAAGAGTATGACAACAGCACCGCCACCGGGCAAGCCATGATTACCGCTAAGGCGATCGAATCGATCGAAAAGAATGCAACCCTCAAAACCCGCATCATCAACGCTTTGGCGGCAGGTGGCACCACAGCCCTCGAAACAGCCGTTGATCATCCAGTGGTTAAACCCGTTGTAGCCATGATCAAAGAGTTTATGGATGCCAAATAATCCAAATTCTTCCTATTTTTCAATCTACGGTTGACTTAAACCGCGTCTACCCGTATTGTTTTTCATTAAGCTGCTGTGCGAACGCAAGCGGCGGTTACATCAGGACTCAGAAACTTTAGCGCCACTTGGAAAGTGCTGTCCACACCTCCAAGTGGCTAAATCACCCAACTGTCACAGCAGTCAGGAGACCTTGGTGAATGATACCTTGGTCATCCCGATTTGCCCAAGCAAAAGAGGATGCCTAGGGTTTCTAGTTCTGGTTTCCTTACCCCAAACATCCTAGGAGACCAGTTCATGACTCAATTCACCGACTCGGGCACACCTGTGCCCCCAAATTCTATACCCTCCAATGCTGATGGCGGGCGATCGCGCGAACCCGTTCGGCATCTGCTGTTTGGCTCCCTTGCCGCCGTCCAGCTCAACATCAAAAGCTTCCACAAACTGGGCTACGCCGAACCTAATGACTGGAGCAAACCCATTCCCACAGGGCGATTGGGCGAAGTGATGGCAATTTTGGTGAAATACCTGTGGGTTGATTAATCGCATCGATTGCCCGAGAGATGTAGGGATGAAGCCTCACACAGGGGATGGGTTTAATATAGGCTGATTATTGCATCGGGGTACATAGTCCCCATCTCTCCATTGATTGGCTGGACGGGAATTGCAACGCTGATATTGGCTCCCTTTGGCGCGTTTGCTTTGAATTTGGCGGCGATTACGGCGGCAATCTGCATGGGGCGAGAAGCTCACGAAGACCCAGCTAAACGCTATGTAGCTGCGATCGCCGCTGGTGGGTTCTACACCATCGTCGGGCTATTTGGGGCAACGGTGGCGGCTGTGTTTGCGGCGTTTCCCCAAGAGCTAGTGCTGGCGATCGCCGGGTTGGCGTTGTTGGGAACAATCGGCAATGGTTTGGCTGTTGCCCTCACTGACCCACAAGTCCGCGAACCTGCCCTGATTACATTTTTAGTCACCGTTTCAGGGGTGACCCTGTTTGGCATTGGGTCTGCCTTTTGGGGGCTGGTGGCGGGGACGTTGGCGATCGCCATTTTGCAGGGAAAATGCCTCAATCTGCCGTTAGATGGCTGCGCGATCGACGTACAGCGCCTGAACGGGGCAAGAAGTAAATTTACTTACAGTACTACTTGCAGTATTGATATAGCAGTTTTCAGATGAACGAAGTACATCACAGGCTCCAAAACAAGGGGCTTAAGCCCCTTGCCCCTACTGCACCGAAGTGAGAAAGGTTATAGTATGATGGACAAATAATCGGTTAGATAGCGTGGTGTGGTGGCATCGTGTAGGAAAATCAGAGTACCGGAAAATCAGATTGGTTCAAGATTCTTCCTGTTGAATATATTTATATGGCGTTTTAACAAATAGGGTGGCGTACGATGTTTAGCTAGATGGCACGCAATGATCTTCAAAAAAACGTTAACCCCTGCCCTAACGCTTGCGCAAATCTTAGATAAGATGATGGCGATCGCGCTTCAGATTCAGCAATGTGCTGATCTAGAGGCTGTTTTAGGCGGCGCGGTTCGCGAAACTCGTGCCCTGTTAAATGCAGATCGGGTGCTCATTTACCAATTGCTACCCACAGCGGGTGCAGTCATCGCCGCCGAATCGGTAGGAGCCGAATGGACGCCGATGCTAGCAGAGCAGGTTCATGAATTCCATCCAGCCGCACCATGGCAACAGCATTATAGCCATGGGCAGGCTCACACTGCCTCAGGCACTGCCGCTACTAGCTTAGACCCTGATTGGATAGCACAATGGCCATCCCGATTCCAGGTGCGGGCGCATCTAGCCCAGCCGATTTTGAGGCAGGGGCAGCTTTGGGGCTGGCTGATTGCCCATCAATGCCATCAGGTGCGACCCTGGCAGCCTCTGGATCTACAGGTATTGCAGCTGGTGGCAATTCAAATTGGGACTGCCGTTCAATTTCAACCTAAACAGGTAGAGCCGTCGTTTAACCTCCCACCAGATGCAGCGCACCTGCGTGAAGCCAGTCTGCATGCAGCGCATATGGCTCGTCAACAAGCAGAATTACGATTACAGGAAAGTGAAGAGCGGTTCCGTTTGATTTTTGAACAGGCCGGAATTGGCATTGTCTTGAGTATGGCTCCTACGTATAACTTGTCATCAAGCAATCTCTTTTTCCAAACATTCATCGGTTACTCATCCAGCGAATTGGCCAACCTTAGCTTTAGAGATTTAACCCATCCAGATGACATCGCCACAGACGAGTCACTGCTTCAGGAATGTTTGATGGGTCGGCGAGATGGTTACGAAATTGAAAAACGCTATGTTTGCAAAGATGGAACGATTCGATGGGGGCACCAGATCGTCTGCTGCGTTCGAAATGCAACCGGGCAAATCGAATTTGGGTTTGCCATGGTCAACGATATTGACGAACGAGTGCGGCTTGAAGCTGAACGCAAACAGGCAGAACGGGCGCTACGGCAGCAGGCAGCGCGGGCGCAATCTTTAAATCGAGTCGTGCAAACCATTCACTACTCGTTAGACTTAACCACCATTCTGACGGCAGCGACCGCTGAAATGTCTCAACTGCTAGAGGTAGAACAAGCCTCCATTGTGCAATATCTGCCAGAGCGTCAATGCTGGCGGCATGTAGCGGCTTATCGCAGTGCTCCCAATTTACTGGAAGGGGTAGGTTTGGAAATTCCCGACCAGGACAACCCACTGGCAGCGCAGCTGAAGCGGGGGGAAGTCGTTCAGCTGATGGATGCCAGCACTCTGCAAGATGACATTAATCGAGAACTGGCTAAATCTGCACCAGGGTCTTGGTTATTAGTCCCTATGATTGTGGGAGACACCGTTTGGGGCAGCTTTAGCCTGCACACCATTCAAAAAATTGCAGCTTGGCAAGATGATCAAATAGACCTGGCGCAGGCATTAGCCAACCAGCTCGCGATCGCCATCTACCAGTCTGAACTGTATGGCCAAGTGCAGCAGCTTAATGCCAATCTAGAACAACAGGTGCAAGAACGCACAGCTCAGCTCCAGCAATCGTTAGACTTTGAAGCGTTGCTGAAGCGCATTACCGATAAAGTGCGAGACAGCCTAGATGAACGGCAGATTTTAGAAACGGCTGTGCAAGAACTGGCCCATGGCCTCAATGTCAAATGCTGTGATACGGGCATTTACAATGCTGAGCAAACGATGTCTACTATTTTCTGTGAATCTGTGAATGGGTTGATCCCAGCGCAGGGGAAAACCTTTAGGATTGATCAGGCTCCCCACTCTGAAGTCTATTGTTATTTATTTCAGGGGCAAACTTGCCAATTCGGTGATGTAGCACCCAACTCGCTGCGTCCAGATCGGTTCTTGTCCACCACGCTGGCCTGCCCCATCTTTGATGATCAAGGTGTTTTAGGCGATCTTTGGCTCGTAAAACGGCCAGATGAAATTTTTAACGATCAAGAAACCCGTCTGATTCAACAGGTAGCCAACCAATGTGCGATCGCCCTGCGGCAGTCGCGGCTATACCAAACAGCTCAATCCCAAGTCGCAGAACTAGAACGGTTGAGTCAACTCAAAGATGACTTTCTTAGTACCGTGTCCCATGAGCTGCGTACACCCATGTCTAACATCAAAATGGCTACCCAAATGCTGGAGATTAGACTCAGCTCATTGGGCATTTTGGATGACGAATCGCACGCTATCTATCGTTATTTCAAAATCTTGCGCGAGGAAGGCCAGCGTGAGATTGGTTTAATCAACGATTTGCTTGACCTCGCGCGCTTAGATGCTGGCATTGAACCGCTTAACCTCACCACCGTTGGGCTGCAATTTTTTATTCCTCACCTAGCCGAACCGTTTCTAGAACGCACCCGTAATCAACAGCAGCAGTTGACTCTGCATATCCCCGAAAATTTGCCGTCGCTGCTGACAGATTTGTCTTACCTGGAGCGAATCATCACAGAACTGCTGCACAATGCATGTAAATACACGCCTGCTGGAGAAACCATTGACTTATCGGTGCAGGTGACAGCCAGCAGCATCGAGATTCATGTGAGTAATTCTGGTGTCGAAATTCCGGCGGCAGAGGGCGATCGCATTTTCGATAAGTTTTATCGCATTCCCAACAATGACCCTTGGAAGCACGGCGGTACGGGGCTAGGTTTAGCCTTGGTCAAAAGACTCGCCGAGCGGATCAAAAGTAAAATCTGCTTAATTAGTGGCGACGGCAAAACCACGTTTATCGTTGAGTTTGCCCATGAGGCAGTAGCAGGTTAACAGGCTAATCCCCTAGTAGCAGACGGCGCAAGTTTAGCTACCGTAGGGCGGGCATCTTGCCCGCCCAGGCTGGAAGCCTGCACTACGAACGGCAGGCAGATTTACGCCTCAGGCTACTAGCGGCTTTTTCTTCTGTTTGCGTCCAAATCAGTGATTATGAACGCGCTTACTGACTCACAACCCGAAGCCGACGGGTGAGCTGAATCATCCCGTCTTCCCGAACGATAATGCCCGTAATCCAGCGGTCATCCGCTAAAGCGGGAGCACGGCCAATTTTGAACAAGCCGCCAGCAGTCAGCAGCTCTAAATTTAACGGCGCAGTATTGAGATAGTTTGCCGCCTGAATCGGTTCTTCGACGGCTGTTCCTAACAATAGGCGATCGCCCAGCGGTTCTTGGACGATCATGTCGAAGTCAAACGCTTGCCCAATGGTCACCTGTGCAGGCAACGTCACCTGAACGGTAGGTGGATGCTCGCCCGATCGCACTTCGCTGCTCTCCGATAAGATCTCTTGCGACACAATCTTGTTATTTTCGTAGCGCTGGCGAGAACTGATGGTAGCGTTTAGCGAAAAGCTGCGACCGTTGAGCTGCTGCACACCCGTAATGGTCGTTGTCGTTTCCGCCACGAGCGCCTCCCCATCACGGCTCCAGGAATTCAACGCCGTTCGATAAGAAAGCGTCGAATACTGTTGCCAAAACTGGGTTAGCACTTGTCGCAGCGTATCGTAGGTTAGCCCATCAGAATGCTGAAAATTGCGGCTAAACAGCCGCAGCGCTGCTCGTAGATTGCGATCGCTAGCCGCCTGATCAAACCGGGCGAGCGATCGCGTTAGTGCTTCTGGGGCAGGGGATGCAGCAGGTGCGGCCTGAGCTATGGCTAATCTCGGCGTTTGAGCCGCTACAGCACTACCCCAGCTCAGCATTAGACCCAACAGCACAGAGGGCACCGCAAGTAATATCCGCCCAGATAATATTTGCCCAGACCAATGCCCCCGCCGCCTGCTCCCAACGTGTGAGACAGCAGATTTTTTTTGCAAAATAGCCGATGAGGGAGCCAGAGATCTATACATGATGATACGTTGGATACTATTACAGCTTTAAACTTGCGTCAACGTTGACCACCCAGTCATACTAACCTCCCTATCCCCGTTCAATCCGAATAGATGCCGCCCAAACTTTTAATTGCAGCCAGTGGCACTGGCGGACACCTGTTTCCGGCGATCGCCACTGCCGCAGAGCTTTCTGACTATCAGCTGGAATGGCTAGGGGTGCCCGACAGGCTAGAAACTCAGCTAGTTCCCGATCGCTATCCGATGCATACCATCGACGTAGAAGGGTTTCAGCAGCGGCTGGGCTTGGGCACGCTGCGCGTATTGGGCAAGTTAGCGAGTGCGGTTTGGCAAGTGCGGCAGCTCTTACGCCAGGGGCAGTTTCACGGTGTGTTTACCACTGGCGGCTACATTGCGGCTCCAGCTATTTTGGCAGCGCGATCGCTAGGGCTGCCTACCGTTTTGCATGAATCCAACGCGCTACCCGGAAAGGTAACCCGTCTCCTCAGTCCGCTGTGTAGCACGGTCGCGTTAGGATTTGAAGCCGCTACTACCTATTTGCCGCGAGCTAAAACAGTTTGGGTAGGCACTCCAGTTCGCCCCCAATTCTTAGTCTCAGCCACCGACCTACCGCCGTTGAACTTACCCATCCCTGCCGATGCGCCGTTAATTGTAGTGGTTGGCGGTAGCCAGGGTGCCGTAGCCGTCAACAGCCTCATTCGTCAATGTGCAGCCGCCTGGTTTGCCGCCGGAGCCTGGGTGGTGCATCTAACTGGCGAGAGCGATCCAGAGGCCAAACAACTCGCACATCCTCAATATTTTCCGCTGCCGTTTTATGACAACATGGCGGCGCTATTGCAGCGGGCAACGCTGGCCATTAGCCGAGCCGGGGCGGGTACCTTAACAGAACTGGCCGTTACCCATCTCCCCGCTATATTAATTCCTTACCCCTTTGCCGCCGAAGATCATCAAACCGTCAATGCTCAAATATTTGCCAGCACTGGAGCAGCCAAACTGTTTCAGCAGGCCGATCTCACCGCCACACGGCTAGAAACCGAAGTTCTAGACTTATTGCGATCGCCTCACCTAGCCAAAATGTCAGAGGCAATGGCTGGTCTTGCCCGCACCGATAGCGCGAGTCGCCTAGCACAGCTAATTAGAACGGTTACAAGCAGCTCAACGTAAAGAATAGTAGCAGAGAGCACAAATCCTAGAAGGATTCCCTATCATTTAGACAGAGCCAGTTCAGAGTAAGTTATACCTAGACTTTTCAGGTTTACTTCCACAGTTGGCTTTGCTGGCAAAGTCCTTACGAGGTCAGTGTATGAATCTCTTCAAAGCCGTAGGTCAAATGATTCGGTTTATTTCTGAAGGGGCATCAGAACTTTTTAGCCCTAGCCGTGACGAGTATCCCAAAACGGGTGTACAGCCCTACGAGGATGATCCACTCTCAAAACGGGTTGAGTAGGAATCTAAGACCCTAAAAAATTAGGCGTTGCTGCAAGGGCTGGAATGTAGTTCCAACGCTTGCAGCATTTTTTTGTTGACTTAAACCAAGTCCATGTTGAGAACTGTAGTTTTAGCCCTCACCCCCAGCCCCTCTCCCAAAGGGCTACCGTGTACACACATCTCGGACAAGGTATCAACGTACTGCGAGATCCCCCTAAATCCCCCTTAAAAAAGGGGGACTTTGAATCCGGCTCCCCCTTTTTTAAGGGGGGTTGGGGGGGATCAAACCCAGTTGAGGCTAGATCAGAAGACTTGTGTGTACACGGTAGCCCTAATGATGCAGGAAATCTTCAAGGCAGGCTCCCAACCCTGAAGCAATAAAAATTTGCAATATCCTGACAAGTACAGGTGCTCTAAAGCAAAAAATGCGGTATGATACCGTCATGCTCTGCTTGCAAAGTAAAGATGCGCCATCTTAATTAAGCGCGTTTTAGCATTGAGCCAAAGGGAAATCGCGAACCAGTCGCACCGATCAAAAATTTTTAAGTCCAAAGACTAGACATAGAGCGGATTTGGTGGTACAAATGTTCTTGTATGGCATGGTAACTTTGTACGTATCCTATGGAATCTTTAACAGAAGTTCAGCAACAGCTCTACAATTGGCTGGGAGACTACATTCGAGAGAATCAGCATTCCCCTTCCATTCGGCAGATGATGAAGGCAATGGGCTTGAGGTCTCCAGCGCCCATTCAAAGTCGATTAACTCATCTTCAAGAGAAGGGATATATTGATTGGATCAAGGGAAAGGCTAGAACTCTGCGCTTGCTGCATAACCTAGCCCAAGGGGTTCCCATTCGAGGTGAAGTATTTGCCGGGGGCGCATTAGAGCCAGTGACCGACGATGCCGAGTTTCTTGACATTTCCGGTATGGAGTTGAGACCCCAAGATTATGCCCTGCGGGTCACGGGCGACAGCATGATTGAAGCCATGATCGCAGAAGGTGACATTGTCATCATGCGTCCGGTTCAAGAGCAAGACCGGGTCAAAAATGGCACGATCGTAGCGGCTCGGGTTGAAGGCGCAGGCAATACGCTGAAATATTTTCATCGCCGAGGCAGTAAAGTTACGCTCAAGCCAGCTAACTCAAAATACGACCCAATTGAAGCGATCGCCGCAGAGGTGCAAATTCAAGGAGTTTTGGTAGGCGTATGGCGCGGCTATAGCACTTCGTTTGAGTGACTCGTAGTTCTGGCTTCTGAACCTCCGTAGTTACCCCAAATCATCCGAACTCAGCATGGTTCAACCCTGTATTTGGGGTGGCTCTACGGTCGATCGCTCAAACATTTGCTTTGCCATGCTCTATACAGGTAGGTATAAAGTTTGCTTTATACCTACCTATTTGCGCGGCAATATTTATCGGCTAGATGTAGGAGCGGAATCCTGTTTGAATCAGATGTAGTCAGATACAGCGTGCCAAATAGAGCGTGCTAAATGTAGTCACACCTAGTTGAGTCGCCGCATGATTGACTTCACTGAACTCAAACCCTATCTGGATCAGCAAGAACGGGTAATTCGATGGCCATCAAAGCGCAATCGTGCTAGGGTACAAACCTTGGTGTTGTGGTACTTGGCGTCAAAATTTACCGAAGGAGTGACCTATAGCGAAAAGGAGGTCAACGCATTGCTCAACCGTCATCACACGTTTGGCGATCCGGCACTGCTGCGGCGCGAACTATTTGAACATGGTTTAATTCAGCGGCAGCGAAATGGGTCAGCCTATTGGCTGCCTCCCCAGGCTAGTCCAGAGTTAGCCGAGCCAGATTTCAACACTATCTAGGCTGTAGACTCTACCCAATTGCCTAATTTTCTCGCTTGACGGCGCTTTCGTGCCAGTTGCGCAACATCAAATCTGAGAATACGGTCAGCGCTACAAAAATGGCTACCCCCAGAGCGGTAGTCATCAACAGCGCGGCAAACATCCGAGGAATCTGAAGATTAAAGCTAGACATCAGGATTTGGTAGGCAATCCCAGAACTAGTGCCACCTGTGCCGGCCACAAATTCCGCCACAACTGCGCCGATTAGGGCGAGGCCGCCGCTAATCCGTAGGCCGCCCAGGAAGTAGGGCATGGCGCTGGGCAACCTGAGGTAGCGCAGGGTTTGCCAGCGCGAGGCGTGATAGAGCTGAAACAGGTTAATTAGGTTGTGGTCAGCGCTATTTAGCCCCAGCGTGGTGTTGGATAAAATCGGAAAAAATGCTACTAGCCACGCGCAAATTACCAGCGACACAAATGTAGAGCTTTCTCCAGGCACAGCTTGCCGCACCCAGAGGATGATGAGCGGGGCGATCGCCACAATCGGGGTGGTTTGCAAAATCACTGCATAGGGAAAGAAACTGCGCTCAATCCATTTGCTTTGCGTAAACAAAATTGAAATCAGCAGCCCCGAAACCACGGCGGCAATAAACGCCACCAGCGTAATCTTGAGCGTAATTAGCATAGAAGGAAACAGCGTTCCCCACTCGCTGACCAGTGTTTGAAAGACCAGCAGCGGCCCTGGCAGCAAATAGGGTGGCATATTGGTCACACGTACCCCAATTTCCCAAAACAGCAGCAGCAGCAGCCCCACGGCTCCCGGTGCCAGCACATCGGGCGACAGCAGCGGCCGGAGCCAGAGCTGTCGCCACGTCCTGCTAGGGGAGATAGATTTTTCAAGATTGGCTGAATTGGCCAGGTCGCTGAACAGATTCGTCATGCTAGTCCTGCCTCAGAATTTAGGCAATTTGGTTAATTACATCGCCTGCTTTGGCCTCTGCGTCAGCGCGGAGCAGGAGCTGCCCCGATGCATTGGCCAGACACCCAGAAATTTCGCGGCAGTAGTTGTTAAACAGCGGCGTGGTGCGAAACTCTTCGGTGCGGGGGTAGGGGGCAGCGATCGCCACATCAGCCACCACTCGACCGGGGCGGGCTGCCATCACCACCACCCGATTCGACAAATAAACCGCTTCGTAAATATTGTGAGTGACAAACACCACCGTCCACTGCTTTTGCTGCCACAGGTGCAGCAGGTCGCTGTTGAGCCGACTGCGGGTCATTTCATCCAGCGCCCCAAAGGGTTCATCCATCAGCAGCACCTCTGGCTTGGTGACCAGCGCCCGCGCAATCGAGACCCGCATTTTCATGCCGCCCGACAGCTCACGCGGATAGGAGTGCTCAAACCCCCTCAGCTCTACAAGGGCGATCGCCTCTGCCACGGCTGTATCATCCGCCGCCTTCGACATCCCCGCTAGCTTCAGCGGCAGCCGCACATTTTCTTGCACTGTAGCCCACGGCATCAGCGCCGCTTCCTGAAACACATAGGCTAGCCGTCGCTGCGAACTGCCACCCCAATAAATTGTACCAGCGCTCATTTTGCCCAGCCCTGCGACCATCCGCAGCACCGTGCTTTTGCCGCAGCCCGATGGCCCTAGCAGGCTGACAAACTGCCCCTCATTCACGGTTAGATCTAAATTTTTCAGCGCTACTGTGCCATTGGTATAGACCTTGCTAACATCGCTGAGCTGAAACGCAGAACTAGGATTCATGCTGAGAGTTTCCGTAAAAGAAAAGGGCGAGTCAGCGGCTGAGGAGGGCGCGTTATCAGAATTCAATCCGTTTTGAGGTTTGAGTTAGACGGTCAACTCAAAACTCAAAACTTACGCACTCTTATAAGCATCTGGGCCTTTGTTCACGAACTGGAGGGTATAGGCTTTGGTGTAATCGGTCTCGGGCTTGAAGACGCCTTCCTCGGATAGGCTCTCGAAGAAGCTTTTCCACCGTTCATCGGTCATGGCTCCAATGCCCTTTTCTGTGGTGTCGCCCGAGTCTGCAATCCCATACTCTTTCATCTTTTCGATGCTGTAGGCAATTTGCTCGTCGTTCATTTCGGGATTAGCTTGCTTGATCAGCTCATTGGCGGCAGTGGGGTCACCGTAGAGGTAGCTATACCAGCCTTTGATTGAGGCATCGACAAATTTCTGCACCAGGTCAGGGTTCTGCTCAACCAGCTCGCTCTTGCATTCAATTGTGGTGGAATAGGGGTTATAGCCATAGTCTGCCAACAAAAACACGACCGGGTCAATCCCTCCTTCTTTTTTAACCGACAGCGGTTCAGAACTGAGGTAGCCTTGCTGAGCTGCTGTTTTGTCGGCCAAAAAAGGACCTGGGTTAAAGTTGTAAGGTCGTTTTTGGCTGTCTTCAAATCCAAATTTTGCCTTGAGGAACGGCCAGTAGGTCACGTTAGCGGCTGACGAAATAAAGATCGGCCTGCCCTTTAGGTCTTCTAGGGTTTTGGCTATACCGGGATGGGCGAGTAGAATTTGGGGATCTTTTTGAAAGATGGCGGCGACGGTGATTTTGGGAATCCCTTCTTGCACTGCTTTAATCGCATCGGATGCATAGCCCATAAAAAAGTCGATCGCCCCACCCATCAGCAGCTGCGTCCCGTTTACCTGGGGACCACCCATTTGGATCGATACATCTAATCCATAGTCTTTGTAAATTCCGGTGGCCACCGCTTGGTAAAAGCCGCCGTGCTCAGCTTGAGCAAACCAGTTGGTGCCATAGGTCACCTTAGTCAGCTCACCGGAGGCCGCTGGACTAGCCGCGACGCTGGCCGAGGGGCTAGCCGCAGGAGACTCGGCGGCAGGTGGGCTGGCCGCACAGGCACTGGCAATCCCAGTACCAATGGCGATCGCCCCATACTGAATAAATCGGCGACGCTTCATGCCTGACCCGTAATGCGGTGGATATTGCGATGAACTCATCTAATTTCTCCTTAAAAATGACTTGAAGATGACTTGAAATGCGGTTGGTTCGCGCTTAAATTGTTTCGAGTTTCACTGGTGAAGGCGATACGGTGCTGCCTTTTGCTATACCCTTTGGCGATGCCGTTTGGACGATGCCGTTTGGACGATGCCGTTTTTGCTATTTTTGCCGTTTCTGCTAGGCAATGCCGCCTTTTAGGGTGTTCTCCACCCACTCCATCACAATTTGCCCAACGCGGACGCCTTCTAGGCGATCGATTTCTCGAATCCCGGTGGGGCTAGTGACGTTGACCTCAGTTAAATAGCCACCGATGATGTCAATGCCGACAAAAATCAAGCCGTCGCGTCGCAGGGTGGCGGCTAACTGGTCACAAATTTGGCGATCGCGCTCGGTGATTTCGACGTGAGCCACGCGCCCACCAACCGCCATATTGCCCCGAAAATCGCTGCCGGTCGGAATGCGATTGACGGCACCCACCGGATCGCCGTTTAGCAAAATAATCCGCTTATCGCCGTCTTTAGCGGCTGGTAAATAGGCTTGCACCATAATCGGGTAACTGAACTGCTGCGTGCTGATCTCAATCAGCGAATTGAGATTGCGATCGCCCGGTTCTGCAAACAAAATGCCCTCACCCGCTTTGCCACCTAGCGGCTTCATGACCGCCGCCCCCTGCCGTTCCACAAACTCCCGAATCACCTGCTTGTCTTGCGTCACGATGGTTTCGGGAATTGCATCTGTAAACTGGAGCGCGTACATTTTTTCATTGGCCGCTCGCAGCCCCGCAGGCGAGTTCACCAGCAACGTTTTGGCCGAATCAACATAGTCCAAAATGTAGGTCGCGTACAGATACGGCACATTCACGGGCGGGTCAGTGCGCATGAACACCGCCTGCATCTCCTCCAACGGCAAGAACTGGCGATCGCCCAGCACATACCAATCTTGAGCGGCTATCCAGCGGCCTTCCACTAGCTCTACAGGCTTTAACCGCACGGGCTGTAGCATGGCGTAGGCTTTTCCCTGCACCACCGACAGATGACCCGCCTGCGTCAGCCAAATCTCGTGCCCCAGCCCTTGCGCGGCTTCCATCAGCGCCACACTCGTGTCATGTCCCGGATCTAGCCGCTGGATCGGGTCAATAATGAACGCAAATTTCACGCCAGTTTCTCCGTGGTAAACAGTTCAGGTTGTTTAATCCCCTGCAATCCTACTGCGTTAGCAGTGCGTCCAACTGACCTTGGGCATTCAGCGCATGTAGATCATCGCACCCCCCAACGTGCTGGTCGTTGATAAACACTTGAGGCAGAGAACGTCCACCCTGCGACCGTTGTGCCATTTTTGCTCGTGCAGCTTCGTCTCCATCAATGCAGTATTCGGTAAAGGCCACACCCTTCTTGCTCAGTAACGCCTTAGCGCGAATGCAGAAGGGGCAGGTGCTCCAGGTATAGATCTCAACATTGGCAGCCATATGAATCCTTTCGGCTCAGTAACAATTCTTTATTTTAACGCTATTGAGCGATTCTCTACGAGACGGCAAAGCCGAACGCCTCTGGCTGGAATCCAAAATCCTGCCAATCTAGCGACAGCTTCCATTTTTTCTTTATGCACAATTGCGGAAAAGGAAGCCAGAATAATGGAGCATAATTGACAGAACCCCGATTGCGCTGGCGACCTATCTTCTTCCTTATGAACAATTTCCTAATGAAATTCAGCGTTCCTCTGCTATTTCCAATAACCGCTTTGGTGGTTGGCATGGGAACCCTGACGGCACGCGCCCAAACCGCGCCGCTCTACAACCCTGTCCGCATGCCTGCCAGTAATGAAATCATCGATACTCTAACCGATAAAGATATTCCTACTGGGTTTGGTGGCTTCGCCCGTGATTATATCGTCAGCTTAGAAAAAGGCGATCAGGTGGTCACCGATTTGCTTTCAGACGAATTTGATACGATTGTGACGTTGATTGCACCTGACGGCACCACAATCGGCGAAAACGATGACGGCCCTGATGGCACGACTAACTCGCTGCTATTTGCGCGGATTGCCCAAGAAGGAAACTACATTATTCGCGTTAGGCCCTATGGTGGCCAAGGCATAGGAACATTTACTCTCAAAGTTACTCGTCTGCGCCCGATCTAGTCACTGGCGATGCGAGAAGCGTGACGTTCATCCGCTACACTTCTCGCATCATGTGCTAATTTAGCCCGCTAGATCGGCGTCCCCTCCCGCAGGTTCATGATCGAAATTGATGAGTAAGCTTAAATTTACTTGCCAAGATCTCTATATTTCTGCTAGCTTAATTAAGCGCTGAATTTGCCAAATGCTGAATCGGTAGTGTTTCTGAAAGCCTACCTGTTCATTAGCGTTTAAAGCGTTCACCGTTAGCCGGGATAGCTCAGTTGGTAGAGCAGAGGACT
>ENA-ORBV01010103-ORBV01010103.1-microbial-mat-metagenome-genome-assembly--contig:-NODE-10103-length-15221-cov-5.769876_pt1 | contig 15221 bp, 8 predicted proteins | sample MGYA00237777_ERZ505514 | MGnify/ENA primary metagenome ERZ505514 (study PRJEB26160, sample SAMN06269048) | microbial mat metagenome | isolation source: Oligotrophic lake microbial mat | place... | reverse complement strand
GTCTTAAGCTGAACCGGCCGGTACGAACGTTCGACCGTACGCAAACCCGTGGTTTAGCTAATCGCGAAAACGGCTCCTCCGAGTGTCCAGACGACTGCGGGTTCAAAACCCTCAGGCCAGGCGTGGACCCAGCTCAATTCCCTATCACGATTCATGACATGACCCCGTCCTGCCCCCCCCACGGCTTAGTTAGCCCGACTTCCGCAACTGGAGGCAAAGGGCGGCGGAAGTGATTGATGAGTCGTGACGCGGGACAGTAACGTGTAACTCTGGGAGTTCTGTGTCGCAGCAGCCGACACAGGACTCCTGTTGAACAAGCCCGGGAATGACCAGCAAGTGCGAACGCTTATGCGCTTTGTATTTGGCGAGAGAAGACCGGCCGGCGGAACTCTCGGGCAAAATTGTGGATAGACCCCATCTGATTCGACCCACTCAGTCGATCGATCACTGTGGATCTCAGCGCGTACACTCGGTTTGAAGGCTTTTGTATACTATATTGGGAGACATCGGCATCACTCCGCCCGGCCCCACTGGCAATGCGGAGTCGAGGGCGGGAGTAGAGTTTGACGCGAAGTCGCTTCACGCTGAACAGGAGGGGGGAGCGCGGGAGTTGGGCGACGCAGACCAGCGTGAACGTCTGGCAGTGCGGGCACCGCAAGTGCCATGACGGCTCTTCGCTCGCCGGCCGGACGATAATCAGCGCGGCGAGCAGCGTTTCAACGAGGATCCGGCGTCGCTTCGCCGCTGGATGCATCCAGCCGAAATAGCGCACCGGGTGCTGCCCGGGCGGAGGCACGTGCTGCAGGTAACGGCGCATGAACTCGTCGGCGGCGAGCGTGCATTCCACTGGCCGCTGGGTGGCTGAATCAGTGTAGCGGAACGTCACGCTCTGGTCGTCGGCGCGGACGATGCGCTCGTCACTGATGGCCGTCCGCCGCACGTAACGGGCGAGATATTTGACAACGTTCGCACCCGAGCCGGCGGGCCGACAGTGGACCCACCAGCCTTCGCGCTAGGACACCGCGGGCACTTGCGCGTGCAGTTCCGGCGCCGCTGTGCGCAACGCCTCGTCCATTCCCTGGCGCAGCGCGCACTCCACGGCCTTTTTTGGCAGGAGCCAGTCCGGGTGCGTGCCGCCCGCCATGTGCGATCGGCGCAGAGACCCCCGCCCGGGATAATGAAGTGCCAATGCGGATGCGACTGGAGTTGCCGCCCCCATGTGTGTAATACGCCGAGCATGCCCAACTCGGCTCCGAGATGCCGCGGCTGGCAGGCGACTATTTGCAGCACGCGCGCGGCCTGCTGGAAGAACAGATCATGCAGCAACTCCGGCCGCGCGGCGAAGACTGGGCGAAGGTCCTCCGGCACAGTAAAGGTCACCAGAAAATACGGTACTGGAAGGAGTCGCTCCATCTGCTTTTGCGTCCACTCCGCGGTGCGCTCCCCGCCGCAGCGCGGGCAAGCCCGGTGATGACAACTATGATACGCGAAATCGGCCTGGTCGCATGCCGTGCAGCGATAAAGATGCCTGCCCAAAGCAGGCGTGCGGCAGCGTATAATCGCGAGCAAGGCGCGGCGTTGCGCCGGCGTGAGTGGATACGAACCATCCAACCACGCCGGCGCCTGCCGGGTCAGCCAATCAGCCAAAACGGACATCGCGCGGGAGCGACGCGCAGAATGTGGCTAGAGAGCGGAAGCGGGTTTCAATTTTTCGAGGGCCACGCGGGCGCTCGCTTCGTTGACTGCCGTCAGGTGCGTGTAAATGACGGTCGTTTCCAGTGAGGCGTGGCCGAGATACGCGGAGATGAGGCGGATGCTCACGTTTTCCTCCAGGAGGTGGGTGGCATACGAATGCCGCAGCGGGTGGACGCAAATCCCCTTCGGCAGGCCGGCCCCGGCCACCGCCAGCCGCATACAATGCTGAATCGAAGGGATGCTCATCGGCTTCGACCGCCGCCGCAAGATGTGCCGACCCAGCGGGTGCGGCGTGCCAGCCCCGGCCGACGCCGGGAAAGATCCAACGCGAATGCCGGTGGGTCTTCCACCACGGCCGCAGTTCAGCGAGCATCCACCCCGGCAGTGGCACGTAGCGGTCCTTGTTTCCCTTGGCCTGCCGGATGTGCACGCGTTCTCCGCCGCGCAGGTCGCCCACCTCGAGCTTAACCGCTTCCCCAACCCGTAGCCCGCAGGCGTAGATCAGGCGCAACACCACGCGAAACCGCTCTTCACGGATCGCCGCGAAGAGCCGCGCCACTTCCTCCCGCGTCAGCACTTGCGGCAGGCGTTGACGATCCGGACTACGCACCAGGTCGAACAACTTCCAGTCGCGCCCCAGGTGCAACCCGTAGTAGACGCGCAGTGCCGCGACGGCCGTGCGGATCGACGACGGCGCATACGCTCGCTGCTCCTTTAAATGCAAGACGTGCGCTCGCACGTCCGCCTCGTCGAGACCGGCGGGATCGCCACCGAAGCGCCCGGCGAGTCGACGCAGAACCCTTATATATCCAAGTTGAGTAGACGCAGCGAGACTGCGCAGTTTGAGCAGCTCCGCAAAGCGGACCAGCGATTCAGGATCAGCCACTCTGGCCTTGATGGCGCAGCGGGTGGCAGTGGATTTATGGGAGGACATCCCCGTCAGTAATACCCCGGCTCATCCGATCGCCACGGCGACTCTCTCCCTTTGCGTCATCCCGTCGCACCACTCCCGCATCTCTGCGCCGCGAAGCGGCTTCGTTCAACAGGCAGACCCCATGGTGACCGCCGTCTAAATATCAAGGGACGTTGGTATCAGCCTCCTTGATGCGCCATTCGCGTCATGACCAGATCGGATTGCGCCTGAACTAGGGTTTTTCGTCGAACGATCGGGATTTCGTTTACGCGAGCATAGGTTTTGCGCGAAGCGTCGACTGTAAGGAGATGAATAACTGGACGATTGGAAAAGACAGTGCCGCCACTGGCGCTGCCGTCCCGTTCCGGTGCTGCATTGGCGTTCCCCCGAAGAATCCGGTGTGTCATCAACCACAACCCGCATCGTAAACATCATGACACTCGGAAAGAAAATCACCCTCGGATTTACCACCATCATCGGCATCGCGGCCATCGTCGGCGGCGTGTCGGTGGTCCAAATGCGTCAGGCCACCACTGCCGCCAACAAGCTCACCGACCAGTATATGCCGGAAATCCAGATCAGCAGTTTGCTGGAGAGTCAGACGCAGACTGCGATGCTCAACATCCGCTCCTACGGCTTCACCAACGACCTGAAATATTACGAGGGCACGCAGAAGGCGCTGGCCGGCATGAAGGCCCCCATCCAGTCCGCCAATGACCTCGTGGCCAAACACCCGTCCCTCGTGAGGCTCAAGGAAGGGATGGTTAACTTCGAGACGCGCTCTCAGGAGTTCGGCGCGCTCGTGGCCGAGACCAAGGTCAGGCTCGACGCAATCGATGCAGTCAAGGCAGAGCTGAACAGCGCCGCCGGCAAGTTCGTCGCTGCCGTTGACATCCTCCAAGACTCCCAGGCTGCCGCCCTGAAAAGTGAGATCAAGGCCGCCACTGCCGCGGACAAGCTCGAGGAGCGGGCATTGAAGATCGACCTCGTCGGTGACGTCCGCACCCTGATGAATCAGGTGCGTATCGCCGTTTGGAAGGCGCAGGCCGCGCGGGATTTCAAGATCATCGAAGCCGCTCAGAAAAATTTTGGTGAGATCGCCAAGCGTACCGACCTGTTGACGCCCATCACCCGCCTGCCGGAGGACGTCTCCCGTCTCAACGAGTTGAAGGTGGAGACGAAACGCTACGAGACCGCAGTGCAGAGCCTCGCCACCGCATGGGCTGCCGTGAGCGACGTGGGGGCCAAACGTGTGGTGAGTGGCAACGCCTTGGCCAAGGCCGCGCACGATATCGTGGACGACGGCGTGCAGCAAACGGTCGTTATATCGAAGGAGACGAGCAACACGCTGACCTTCGCTTCGCTCGTCTCGATGGTTGGCCTCGCGGTAGCCGTGGCTCTCGGCGTGGTGCTGGGCTTCTTCATCACCCGGAGCGTCACCCGGACCGTATCCCGCATCGCCGACAGCCTCACCGCCGGCGCCGACCAGACCGCCGCGGCCGCCGCGCAAGTCTCCGCCTCCAGCCAGTCGCTCGCCGAAGGCGCCAGTGAACAGGCGGCTTCGCTCGAAGAGACGAGTTCATCGCTCGAGGAAATGAGTTCGATGACCAAGCGCAACGCGGAGGGCGCCGTGCAAGCGAAGGGGCTGTCCAACGAGACCCGCGCGGCGGCCGACGCCGGTGCCACCGACATGGCCGAGATGAAACAGGCGATGGACGCCATCAAGGCGTCCTCGGATGACATCTCGAAAATCATCAAGACCATCGACGAGATCGCGTTTCAAACGAACATCCTGGCGCTGAACGCTGCGGTCGAAGCCGCCCGGGCTGGCGAGGCCGGCGCCGGTTTCGCCGTCGTCGCCGAGGAAGTTCGAAATCTCGCGCAACGCTCTGCAGTGTCCGCGAAGGAAACGGCCGCGAAGATCGAAGACTCCACGAAGAAGAGTGAGCACGGCGTGCGCATCTCCGACAAAGTGGCGAAATCTCTCGGAGAAATCGTCGAAAAGGCCCGCAAGATGGACGCGCTGGTCGCGGAAATCGCCAACGCCTCCAACGAGCAGACGCAAGGCATCGTCCAGATCAACACCGCCGTCAGCCAAATGGACCAAGTCACGCAAGCCAACGCCGGCAGCGCCGAAGAAACCGCCGCCGCCGCCGAGGAACTTAGCGCCCAAGCCATCGCGATGCAGGAATCCACCGCCGAGCTCCGCCGGCTGGTGGACAATGCGAACCGCGCTCCGAAGGTCGTGGAGGCCGCAAGCCACGCCGCCGCTGGGCGCAAGATCGCTCCTGCGACCAAGTCAACCGTCGGCGCCCATGGCCGCAGTTCCGCGCCCATCGACACGCTTTCCAAACGTGGACAGCAAAAACTGACCCTCACCGAAAGCGTGCCCGCCACCAACGGCAACGGCAACCACGACGAATTCTTCAAAAAGGACTGAGCCATGAGCATCGCAAACGCCCCGGTTCCGGCCACCACCACCGCGCTCGCTGGCGCCTGGGTGGCTGTCCTCCTCTTGGCCACGCTCGGTCCGGGCACCGCGATCCGCGCGGCCGCCCCAACTCTGCCGCCGGTAGTGGAGACCATCAACTCCGTCGGGCCTGCCGGCGAGGCAGTCAGCTCCGCCGAGGCCCGCTTCGCCGCATTCGAGCGACGCTTGGCCGAACTCGCCGACGAAAATCTCGCGCTGCGCCAGCAGGTCACCACGGACCGCGCGCTGCTCGCGCAGCTGGCCGGGCGCATCCCCGCCGGGGCCACCACCGATGCGCCGGCCACCAAGCCGGTTCCGACCGTGACGTTCGCCGGCAAGGAGACCAAGCTCACGGTCGGGGGCCTCGCGCATGTGTTCGGCGAGATCGGCGGTGCGCCCGACTCCCGCTACACCGGCATTGGCGACCGCTTCCAACTCCGCCGGCTGCGGGTCTCGTTCACGGGCACGTTCGCCGAGGACGTGACCTTCAAGATGGAAACCGATTTCGGCAACGCCGCCATCGGCGGTAACTCTGGCTCCCGCGGCCAGCTCACCGACGCCTTCGTCGCGTGGACGAAGTATCCCGCGCTCAAGCTCCAGGTCGGCCAGTTTAAGACGCCCTTCGGCTACGATCAGCTCGTCGCCGATTCGAAGACGCTCTTCGTGGAGCGCACGCTCGCCAACGACAGGCTCACCGTCGGCCGCCAAATCGGCGCGATGGCCACCGGCGATCTCTTCGGCAGGGTACTCAACTACTCCGTCGGCATCTTCAACGGCGCCGGCGTCAACTCCGGCGCCAACGACAACAACACGTTCATGTCGTCCGGCCGCCTCGCCGCGACCTTGTTCGAGGGCAAACGCGGCGAGCTGCCGCTCCGCTGGACCGTCGCCACCAATTTCTTTAACACCGTGGACAAGGGCGCCTTCACCGGCCGCCGCACCGGCTACGGCGCTGACACGCAGCTCCTCGCCGGCCCGGCCGAGCTCGGCTTCGAGTGGCTGCGCAATGACGGCCGTCCCGTCGTCGGCCTCCCCACCACGGGCGAGGGCTGGTATACCTACACTGCGTGGAATCTCACCCGCCAGTGGCAGGCCCTCCTCCGCCTCGATCACTACGACAGCAACACCGCCCGCCCCAACACCACCACCCGTGAGTGGACCTATGGCGTGACCTATTTTCTCAAGGGCGACGATCTCAAGCTCTCCCTCAACTACGTTCGCGGTGAGCAACCCGCGCCCGCACCCAGCGCGGGACGACTCCTTGGTCGAGTGCAAGTCGTGTTCTGAATTTATCCTCCCTCAAACCCGCATTACAAAACCATGTCCACCACCACTGCTCCCGCCGCCGCCACTGCCGGGCTTGCCGGCAAGTACCTCACCGTCGTCCTCGCCGACGAGGCCTACGGCATCGGTGTCCTGAAGGTCCGCGAAATCATTCGCCTCCAAAAAATCACGCCCGTCCCGCAGCTGCCCGAGTTCGTCAAGGGCGTCATCAACTTGCGCGGCCGCGTGATCCCTGTGATCGATCTGCGCGTAAAGTTCGGCCTCAAGGCCGAGATTACCGACCGCACCTGCATCGTGGTCGTGCAAGTCAAACTTGGCGCTGAGCAGGTCATACACATGGGCCTCATTGTCGACGCCGTTGAGGAAGTCGCCAACCTCACGACTGCGGAGATCGAGCCCACGCCAGACTTCGGCACCACCGTCAGCACCGACTACATCTTCGGGATGGCCAAGGTGAAGGGTCAGGTGAAGACCCTTCTCGACATCGACCGCGTGGTCAGCGAGGACACCGCGCGTGCCATCGTGCAAGCCGCCGCCTGACGCGCGGCTGTCCGCCCGCCGGACCCCATCCCGGCTTCATGGGTTGAGCGTAAAAGCTCCGGGCGATGGTGTTACCTGTCTCCGGCCAGCACGCTCTTCAACATGATGAGCATCGCATCGGCCGTATAGGGTTTCGCCAGGAATTTTTTGACGCCCAGCGACGTCGCCTTCGCGACACTGCCATTGGCGTGCAGTCCGCTCGCCGCAATGATCCGCACGTGCGGATCAATTCGCAGCAAGGCGGCAATGAGGGCGGGCCCGTCCATCACCGGCATCATCATGTCGGTGAGCACCGCAGAAATCTCCGCCGGTCGTTGGGCGAAGAGGCCAATCGCGTGCGCGCCATCCACCGCCGTCATCACCCGATACCCGAAGGCCTCAAGCGTTTGGCGAGTGATGCCCAAGATGGCGGCTTCATCGTCGACCACGAGGATCAACTCACCATTGCCCCGCGGCAGCGCCACGGGCTCCAGCTCGGAGGCCAATTCAGCCGCGGAACTGGTCAAAGCCGGAAGATAGATTTTAAACGTACTACCCATTCCAAGTTCGCTGTAAACATTCGCGAATCCCGCATGGCTGCGCACGATCGCCAGCACGGTCGACAGGCCGAGTCCGGTGCCTTTACCCATTTCCTTCGTCGTGAAGAACGGCTCAAAAATGCGCTCGATCACCTCCTTGGTCATGCCGGTTCCCGTGTCGGTGACCTCGATTCTTACGTACTGTCCCGGAGTCACGTCGCGGTTCATCAACGCATAAGTTTCGTCGATGGTGACATTCTGCACGGTAATCGTCATCTGTCCGCCGTTCGGCATCGCATCGCGAGCGTTTACGCAGAGGTTGACCAGCACCTGGTTGAGCTGGGTCGGATCGCCCTGCACGAGGGCCAGATCCCTGCCGAAATCCGTGCGCAAGACCACATTCTTCGGAAATGTGCTGGCAACGATGCCGGCCACTTCGTCCACGATTTTGGTCAGCTGCATCGGCACCTTGATTCCTTCGACGCCACGCGAAAAGGCGAGCACCTGTTGCACCAGGCCGGCGCCGCGCTTCGCACTTTGCTGGATCACTGAAAGAATCTCCTGGGCTTCATTGTCGGTCGCAAATTTCTGCAGCAAACCCACGCTCATCATGATCGGCGTAAGGAGGTTGTTAAGATCGTGGGCAATGCCGCCTGCCAGCGTCCCGATACTTTCCATCCGCTGTGCTCGCAAAAACTGGGCCTCCAATTTTTTTTGCTCCGTCAGATCGGTGTTGATCGCGAGGATCGCTTCGGGCTGGCCGCGTTCATCCCGGAGCAACGTCCAACGTGCGTGGATCGTAAGAGGCCGACCGGCTTTGGTGAACTTGGTCAGCCCGCCCGACCACTCACCTGAAGCCAGCACGTGCTCCGTCGCCTTGCGGAATTGGATCACATCGTCCCGGTGCAACAACTCATGGCAGGATTTGCCGGCGGCCTCAGCAGCGCTCCACCCATAAACGCGTTCCGCACCCTTGTTCCAATAGGTAATGCGATCGTCGAGCCCGCGCACGAAGATCGCATCGGTGGCCTTGTCGAGCAATGCGGCCTGCTGGGCGAGCGCCTTCTGGTCGTGGAGGCGCTCAACTCGCACCCGGTGATTAGCGATGCCAAAGGCCAGATCGTCAGCCAGCTCCCGCAAGAGATGTAACTCTTCCGCGTGCAACGGACGCACCTCGGGTAGGTAAAGCGCGAGAACGCCAAAGGTGCGCGACTGCTCCTTGAGTGGCAGACAGACGACGCCGCAAAATCCTCTGGCCTGCGCCTCGCTGAGCCAGGGGCGGAAAGTCTCATCGCTCGCGAGGTCGGGAATCACCACGGCTTCGCCGCTGCGGATCACCCGGCCGGGCGGACCGTTGCCGTTGGGATCAGTTTCGGACCACGTGATGAGGGTTTTGGTAAGATAGCCACTCTCGATCCCCGCGTGCGCTTGCGGCTCGATCGTCTTCGACGCGTCATCGCGCGCGAAGCCCACCCAAGCGAGCACGAAGCCACCGACGTCCACCGCCAAGGTGCAGATGGCCGCGAGCAGTGCCTGTTCGGTCTCGGAACGAATGAGCGCCTCGTTGCATCGCGACAGCGTTTGCAGGGCGCGCGTGGAGCGCACCGCCTCGTTTTCCGCCCGCACCCGGTCGGTGATATCGTGGGCCACGACCAATCGGCCCGCGCGTCCGGCAAACGTGATGGCGTCGGAGGTGGCGTCGACCAGGATGAGCGAGCCATCCTTTTTGAGATGGCGGGACCGCCGTCTCCGCCGCCCGAGGGGCGACTGGATTTCCAATTCCAACCGCAGCTCTGCCGCGTCCCCCGGTGTGCGAAGATCCGTGATCGCCATCCGGAGAAATTCCTCCGCCGTATAACCGTAATGACGCTCCGCCTCCGTATTGACGGCGAGAAACTTCAGCGTCTCGAAATCGAACACCCACATCGGGTGAGGATTGTCCGCGAAGAGCAGTCGATATTGTGCTTCCGATTCCCGCAGGCGGTCGGCGTGGTGCCGCACTTGCTCGGTCGCTTCCTTTCGTTCCGTGATATCGAGCTCCACGCCCGAAACGCGGACGGGTTTCCCAGCGGCATCGCGCGTGAATTTACCGATGGAAAGCAGCCAGTGAACGGACTGGTCGGGCCAGATGACGCGAAACTCGACATTATAGTCGCCGTTGCCGGAGCTCGCGTTTTGGAAGCACAGGTCAACCGCCCCCCGGTCGTCCGGATGGACATGCGCGAGAAACGTATCGTAGCCCCACTGCGGCAGAAGCTCTTTGTAGCCGAAACATTCGTCGTGCCGGAGCGAACGATGCGTTTCGTTGGTGACCGTGTTCAGCTCCCAATAGCCGACGCGCGCTGAATGCATGACGAACTGCAGCCGCTGCTCGCTGATGCGCAGCGCTTCCTCCGCTCGCTTGCGCTCGGAAATGTCGCGCTGGATCGCCACGAAGTGCGTGACCGTGCCATCCGCGGCTCGCACCGGCGCGAGGTTCAGCTCGACCCAATACGGTTGGCCGGCCTTGGAGTAGTTGATGAGTTCCGCGCGAACCGGCACGCGATCCCGCAGCGCGGCGCGAACGCGCTTCAGCTCCGCCCGATCCGTCAACGGCCCCTGGAGGATGCGCGGCGTCAGCCCGATCGCCTCCGCGCGCGAATAGCCGCTCAGCCGCTCGAACGCCTCATTCACAAATACGATGCGCGGCCCCGGCTTGTCGATCTGGTCGGCTTCGGTGATCAGAACAACGTCGTTGAGATGGGCGACGCACGTTTCGAGCAAGTGGAGTTGCGCGTCATGCCGGCGACGTTCGGTCACATCGCGCGCCGAGGCAAACACCTGCCGCGAATCGGGGAGCGGGTGAGAATTCCAAGACAGCCACCGATACGAACCGTCCTTGCACATGAGGCGGTTTTCAAAATTCTTCATCCCCTCACCCTGGACGAGATTTTCGCGAGCGCGGATCGTCGCCGCGCGGTCCTCCTCCATCACGAACTCCATCGCGGGCCGGCCCTTCAACTCCGCCTCACTCCAGCCGAGGCAACGCGTCCACGCCGGATTCACCTGTTCCAGCCGCCCGTCGAACGAGGCGACGCACAGCAAGTCGTCCGAAAATCGAAACAGCCGGTCCCGCTCCTCCTCGCTGCGTTTCCGATCCGTGACATCCACGATCATGCCGAGGAAATGTTCCGGTTCGCCCTGCGCCGTGCGCAGCAGGGACAACGTGAGCCGGGCCCAGATCACGCGGCCATCGCGACGGACATAGCGCTTGTCCAACGTGACGCTGGCCTCGCCCGCCATCAGCCGGGCCACGGCCGCGGCATCGCCCGCCCGATCGTCGGGATGCGTAGTGTCCTCACAATTGCCCTCGGCCAGTAATTCCGCGGCGGGAAAGCCAACGATGTCGGCGAAGCGTTCATTGACGCGCAGGAAACGGTAGCCGAGCGAGACGACACAGATGCCGACCGCCGCCTGCTCGAACACGGAGCGAGAGCGACTCTCGCTCTCCCGCAGCGCCGCCTCCGCGCGGGTTTTCTCCGCCGCATGAAGGCGCAGGTGCAGTTGCGTCATCACCTGGCGACTGAGCACATCCAGCGCGTGGTGTTGCTCGGCGGTCAATTGCCGCGGCACGCGATCGATCACACAAAGCGTGCCCAAGTTATAGCCGGCCGGGGTAATGATCGGCGACCCGGCGTAGAACCGGATGCGAGGCTCTCCCGTCACGAGTGGATTGGCCGCGAAGCGCTCATCCTTCGCCGCATCGGGCACGATCAGCAGATCCGTGCTGTGCAGCGCATGGGCGCAAAAGGCAATGTCGCGCGGGGTCTGATCGCTGGTCAGCCCGACCTTGGCTTTAAACCATTGCCGATTTTCGTCGAGGAGCGAGATGGCGGCCATGGGGGTGCCGCAGATTTGCGCGGCCAGAGCCGTGATTTCGTCGAAGTTGGGCTCCCGCGGCGTGTCGAGCACCTCAAACTCGCGCAACGCGCGAAGACGCTGATCCTCGCTAAAAGGTGCAGGAGCGGAAGACATGGGCTTGGAGCTGAGGTCTAATGGGAGAACGCCCGAGGCAAACGCAACCGCTTTCACCTACGTATATGGTCCACGTGATCCATTGAGCAAGAAATGGGTTCCTCGCTGTTTCCAGTGAATAGGTGGGAGCGGATTGTCCCCAATCCGCGGACGGGGCTCGCCGCGCCCAGTTAGCAATTGCTTTAAACCAGCGTGTTAGGGACAACACGCTCCACCTTTAACCCATCTCCGGCAACCTGCGACCGCCCCCGGCCGCATCCCCGGTCCCTCAGCGAAGATCAGTGGTTCGCCCGCTTGGGTCCGAGACAACGTTCATCCAGTCATGTCATCCTGTCACGATTGGAATCGATCACTGAAGACGGGAGGGCGAGCTGACGGGGGGCATGACGCGAATCGCGAATTGATCAGAGTGCCGGTTTCCATCGTCCGGGCCGATTCAGCCTCCTTGATTCGCGATTCGCGTCGTGACCTCGTCGGATTGCGCCGAAACGCTGGCCATGGTGGAATAAACCACTGCCGAACCGAACCCTGAAACTGCAATTTCTTATGCATTACGCCATGCTTCGCCGCGCCTGCGTCTTCCGCTGCCGCCGCCCCCCACGCCTCGCCCTCGTCCTTCTGGTCTCGCTCGCCGCGAGCTTCGCCGCCTCCGCCGCACCGTCACCGCTCGCCGCACCCAGGGTCCTTAAAACCAACGGCGGCTGGTGTTGGTTCCAGGACGAACGCGCCATCGTTGTCGGCGAAACGCTCCTTTTCGGATCGATCGCCGGCTCCACCCGCGCCGGCGGCGCCGCCGGTGATGTCGACGTGACGGACGTGGACCTGCGCACGGGTCGCGCCCGCTCGACCACGATTTATCCGAAACTTCAGAGCGACGACCACAATGCCCCTGCGCTGCTCGCGCTACCCGACGGCCGCGTGCTTGCGACTTACCAAACGCACGGTGGGCCCCGGGGCACGAAAGGTCTCGACCTCATGCGTTGGCGCCGCACCGTGCGCCCCGGCGACTTTTCCGAATGGACGCCGGAGCAGACGCTCCCCGTGGGCGCCGACGTGAGTTACAGCAACCTCTACCGCCTCGGAGCTGAAGGCGGACGCATCTACAATTTCCATCGCGGCCTCGGCTATAACCCCAACTACCTCGTGTCGACCGACGACGGCGCCACCTTCACTTATGGCGGTCGCTTGCTCACCTGGCGGCGCCCCGTTGGTGAACCCCTCGCCACCGGCATCGACGGTGGTCGACCCTATATGAGATACGCCCAGGCCGGCGACGACACCCTTCACATCGTCGCCACCGACGATCACCCGCGCGCCTACGATAACAGTATTTACCACGCCTTTCTTCGCGGCGGAATACTCCACCATAGCGACGGCCGCAGCATCGCCCCGCTCAGCACCACCGGGGAATCTGCCCTCGCGCCGCGCTCGTTGACCACCGTCTTCCAAGGCGACGCCGATCACGTGGCGTGGATGTGCGATGTCCACGTCGACCGCGCTGGCCACCCGCGTATCGTCTTCTCCGTCCAACGCGGCGGCGCCAAGGGCCGCGGCCTGCGCGGCATTGCCGAGGACGGCCAGGATCATCGCTATTATTACGCCCGCTGGGACAGCGCGAAATGGCGTGTCCATGAAATCGCCTATGCCGGCGGCCGCCTCTATGCCGGCGAGGATGATTACACCGGCCTCGCCGCCCTCGACCCGCAGAATCTGAACACTGTCTATATTTCCACCAACGCCGACCCGAAAACCGGCGCGCCGTTCATCAGCGCCGCCGATCAAAAACGTCACTGGGAAATTTTTCGCGGTGATTCGACGGACGAAGGCACCACCTTTTCCTGGACACCGCTCACGCGCGATTCCACCGCCGATAATTTACGCCCCATCGTCCCGATCTGGTCCGCCGCCCGCGATCGGGCGATCCTCCTCTGGCTGCGGGGCAGCTACCGCAGCTACACCGACTACGACCTCGACGTGGTTGCCCTCCTGCCCGACAGATAAGCTGGGCGCGATCCGGGAACGGAACCCGCGTTGACGACGCCTGGCGAACAGGGTGGCCTGGCGGAGAGGGTCAGACTGAAACATGCAACGGTCGCCGTCAGCGTGAGGTGTTGTGCGTGTTGCACGTTTCGGCCTGACTCTGTCGGATTGAACGTCGCTGGGCACCGCGGCGGCGAAGGGACTCGCCGCCCTACCCATTGTGGCCTTTGAAAAGATAGGGCGCGGACTCGGCGTCCTATCCATCGTGGCCTTTGAAAAGGTAGGGCGCGGACTCCGCTCCGCGCCTGAGTTCGCGGCCTGGCGGATAGGGTTTGTCCCCGTCGGATTGACCTTTCGGGCTCGACCTGAGGTTAAGCTCGCCGGCTATTTCGCGGCGTTCTTCTTCTTGTTTTTCTTGGTCGCACCGCCTTTGCCGCTGTCGGGGGCACTCGGAGGTGCTTGCTCGGCGCTCCATTTATTCCAGAGGGCTTGGAGTTCCTTCACTTTGGCGGGTTGAGTGGTGGCGAGGTCCTTGGTTTCACCGATGTCCCTTGCGAGGTCGTAGAGTTCAGGTTGACCGCTGCCGCCGTTGGAGACGACCAGCTTCAGGTCGCCGTGGCGCACCGCCCACTGCGGGCCGTAGCGCCAGTAGAGGGTCTGGTGCGGACGGGCGGAGTTGGCGCCGGTGAGAAACGGCATGAGGTCGACGCCGTCGAGCTGCCACGAAGCTTCCGGCTTGCCGCCGGCCGCGATGACGGCGGTGGGGAGCACATCGAGGTTCATCACGGGGAGGTCGTAGGTTTTGCCGGCGGGGATTTTTCCTTTCCATTGGGCGAGGAACGGAACGCGCGGGCCCCCTTCGAAGGTCGTCATCTTGAAGCCGCGCAGGGAGCCGTTTTGCGCGGTGGTGCTCGCGGTGGGGCCGCCGTTGTCGGAGATGAAAAAGAAGAGGGTGTTTTCCTCCTGACCGAGGGCACGGACCTTTTCGAGGACGCGGCCGACGGCGTCGTCCATGCCGGAGAGCATGGCGGCGAAGGTTTTTCTTTTCTCGTCGGTGATCGCGGGAAAGCGATCGAGGTATTTCTTGGTGGCTTCAAGCGGGGCGTGGACCGCGTTGAAGGGCAGGTAGAGGAAGCGGGGTTTTGATTTGTTCTGCTCGAGCCAGGCGACGGCGTAGTCGGCGTAGGCGTCGGTCGTGTAGAAGGACTCGTCGGGCACCGGGCGGACGTCTTGCGAGAGGCGGGAGTCGACGAAATTCGTGGGGTGGAAAAACGGCGTGTTGTTGAGGGTGCCGTAAAACACGTCGAAGCCACGTTGCGTAGGACGGTAGTCAGGGCCGGAGCCGAGGTGCCATTTGCCCACGGCGGCGGTGGCGTAACCGAGCGACTTGAGGCGCGTGGCGAGGGTGGTTTGGTCGAGACGGAGGCCAGTGGCGTTGGCGACGCTGTTAAATTCGTGGCCGAACCGCGTGGGGTAGCGGCCGGTCATGAGGCCGGCGCGCGAGGGGCTGCAGTAGGTCGCAGCGACGTAGCCCTGCGTGAAGCGAAGGCCGTTTTTCGCGAGAGAATCAATGTGCGGCGTGGGGATGTCTTTATTGAAGCCCTGGCAGCCGAGTTCGCCCCAGCCGAGGTCGTCGGCATAGAAGATCACGATGTTGGGTTGGGGTGCGGCGACGGCCGCGGTGGCGAAAGCGCAGATTACGGCGAGGAAGAGGGCTAGGCGGGGCGGGAATTTAAGCATGGGAATAAGCCTGTCTCTTATACACATCTGACGCTGCCGACGAATAGAGAGGTGTAGATCTCGGTGG
>ENA-ORBV01010101-ORBV01010101.1-microbial-mat-metagenome-genome-assembly--contig:-NODE-10101-length-15221-cov-16.818872_pt1 | contig 15221 bp, 15 predicted proteins | sample MGYA00237777_ERZ505514 | MGnify/ENA primary metagenome ERZ505514 (study PRJEB26160, sample SAMN06269048) | microbial mat metagenome | isolation source: Oligotrophic lake microbial mat | place... | reverse complement strand
CGGGAGTCGGTGCGCCCGTGGTGGTCGGGCGCTACATCGACATCCGTCTGAAACAGGCGGACGGCACCTGGCTGTTCTACCGTGATGTCGTCACGCCGGTGCCACAGCCATGACCACTGGGGCCGCTTCGCCTGGCTCAGGTTACTGGCGCGACGCGGATGCTAGAATCGCCTTGTGGATTCGCGTCAAGATCTAGTGGCGGCGCTGGCCGCCGACGCCGACGTGCAGCTGGCCGTAATATTTGGCTCTGCGGCTCGTCAGGCCGGCCATCGCCACAGCGATCTCGACATCGGCGTGAGCGGTGTGGCGCCTCACCGATTGGCGGCGCTGGCCGTCACGCTGGCCCGCATCGCCCGGCGCGAGGTCGACTTGATCGCGCTCGACACCGCACCGGCCCTGCTCCGTTTCGAGATTGCGCGCGAAGGTTCCGTGCTGCTGGCCCGCGCGCCCCACCTGTGGCCAGACTTCCAGGCGCGCGCGATGGTGGAGTGGTGGGAATGGGCGCCGCTGGCCCGCCGCTTCACCGCGGCCGCGATGGCGCGCCTCCAGGCCGGTCATGGTCCGGCCTGACGTCGCCCGCGCCCGGATTGGCCGGGCCACCGCGCGGTTGCAAGACGCCGAGGGCATCTTCAGCCGCGACGCCGAGTCGTTTCTCGCCGCGATCAAGGACCGTGATCTGGCGATCTTCTACCTTTTCCTCGCGCTGCAGGAGTGCATCGACCTGGCGGCCCACTGGGTCGCTGACGCGGGCTGGGGTGTTCCCGATGACGCGGGATCGACCTTTGACGTGCTGGCCGATCGCGGTGTGATCGACCGGGCCATCGCGGATCGGTTGCGCGAGGGCGTCGGGTTGCGCAACCGTATCGCGCACGGCTACGCGCTCCTCGACTACCAGCGGGTTCGCTCCGAAGCGCTCATCGGCATACCGGCGATGCGCGCGTTTCTGACCGCAGTCGGGCGCGAAGCCGGCTTGTAAGCCCACCCGGAGGAGTTCGTACGCGCCGACCTTTCGACCTTGCTCACGGTCGCCCTGAGCTCGTCGAAGGGCGAGGCCAGTGCCGAGGGGAATGGCGATGGCCGAGCATAGGCGGGAACGGCCGAGCTTCGCATATCATCCACGCCATGCGGCCAAGGTCTGCGATTGCGTTCGGAAGGCGTGGATGGACAGGGTGCGTGCTGATCGCCGGTCTGCTGGGCGTGGTGGCTATCCCGGCGCAATCGTTCGGGCAACCGCCACCGCGACGCGCACCCTTGAGCGACGCCGATCTCGTCACAGCCGTGGACGCGATCGCGGCGGCCGCGATGCGCGATCGCAAGCTCCCGAGTCTGTCGGTGGCGGTGGCGCGCGGTTCGCAGGTGGTGTTGGCGAAGGCATACGGGGTCGCCAATGTGGAACACGCCGTGCCTGCCGGCGACCGCACCGTCTACCGCATCGCCTCGCTTAGCAAGCAGTTCACGGCAGCCGCGATTCTACGCCTGGTCGATCGCAAGCAAGTGTCGTTGGACGACGCGATCTCGCGCTTCGTTCCGACACTGCCGGGTCCGGTGGGTGAGGTGTCGATCCGGCAACTACTGAATCACACCTCGGGCATTCGCAACATGACGGCCGTCCCGGCGTTCGGACCCACGACCCGTCTCGATCTCACGGACGTGGAAGTGTTGGCCCTCTTCCAGAACGAACCTCCAGACTTCGCTGCCGGCACCAACTTCCTGTACAGCAACTCACCGTTCTATTTGCTCGCGATGGTCATCGAGCGCGTGACCGGCCGTAGCTATGCAGATCATCTCCAGGCCGATCTCTTTGGGCCGTTCGGGCTGACCGACACGCTGGTGTGCGACGACAACCGCATTCTCCCCAGACGCGCCCAGGGTTACACCCTTGATGATGGTGGCAAGCTGCGCAACGCTGAGTTTCTGAGCATGCGAACTCCAAAGGGAGGCGGCAACGTGTGCTCGACTGCACGCGACCTGGTCGCGTGGTCGGACGCCTTGGTGTCGGGACGGGTGCTCAGCGCGGATTCCTATCGACTCATGACTGAGCCCGGGACGTTGCGTGACGGTCGCCGCATCGCGTATGGCTTCGGCTTGTTCGTGACTGAACGCGGCGGGCGGGTCGAACTATCACATGGCGGCGACATCCCGGGATTTACGGCCTTCATGGCGACCTACCCGGAGGAGCGCCTGACCGTCGCGACGCTGACGAATTCTGACGCCGCTGCCATGTTTGATGGTCACGTAGCGCACGAGATCGTCCGCGTGGTCAGCGGTGCCGTGCCGCGATCGCCGGACGCACCAGTGGATCAGGTACCGTGGGAATCGATCGTCGGCACGTATCGCATCGGTTCGGCGCGGATCGCCGTAGGGCGCGATGGCACTCGCTTGACGGTCAAGGGAGATGAGTCGATCTGGCAACTCTGGGAGCGTGAGTTTGCCTATCGGGGCGGTAGCGTGTTCGCCGCGGTGGGCAACGAAGAGTTCCGGGTGACGCTGACGCCGCTCAACGAGCGAAGCACGCATCTGTCGATCACCCTGTCCGGCCGCGCGTTCGGCGATGCGGTGAGGGTGCCATAGCTGACGATGCGCTTCGGCGCGACGCCGAGGCCAGTGCCGGGCGCGAGATTCACCGGGCCGCAGCACCTCGTGCACCCTGCCGCAACGCCGCCTGCCAGTTGACGACGATGCTGAGCATCGGTGTCTCGTAGATGCGGGCGTTGACCACGAAACGCTGCCCGTCGGGCGTCACTGCGTATGGGTACTCGTTCACATTCGAAGGCCGCCGCTCGAACGCGAAGAGCGTTTTGATCGCGCCGATCTGCGGAACGGTGCCAAGAGAGATCTCCGCCGCGCTGATCGCATTGCCGGCGTAAAAAAGGAGCTCACGCCCATCCCCGCGCCATCGCGGAAAGTTGCCGCCAGCCCGCGACACCTGCCACCGCCGACCGCCATCCGGGAACGGCTGAACGTACACTTCATCCCGGCCGGATACGTTCGAGGAATAGGCAAGCCATCGGCGGTCCGGCGATACCTTGCCGGTGTTCTCGGACGCCGGCGAGCTAACCAGCGGTAGCGACTTACGGTCGCCAGCGAGCGGCATCACCATCACATCGTTACCCGTGCTGCCCCCAAAACGCTTCCAGATCAATCGAGTTCCGTCCGTCGTCCAGTCGGAAGGCGCCACCACTCCGGTGCGCTCGTCAATCAGGCGCTCGGGGGGCGAGGTCGAGTCGAGGCGCAGGCGGTAAACGCCGGACGCATTTTTTTCGAACGCCATATACGCCAGCTCCTGACTGTCCGCAGACCAGACGGGACTCGAAAGCGATCCATCAGACGACGCCGCGATCGACGTGCGGCCATCAGCCACGCTGGTCACGACGATCTCACTACGTCCGCTCGCGGGGTTGACCGTGACGTAGGCCAACCGGCTGCCATCGGGCGACAAGTCCAACGCAATCAGGTTCCCGCCGCTCGTGATGGTATCCAGCAAGCGCCCGGCGCGATCGCGCCACTGGAGCGCGGTCCCGGCACGACTGCCGTCGATGTGCGCGAGGACTCGCGGTGAGACTGTGGGAACAATCGCGGCGAGCAGGCCCTCTTCCTGGACTCGCTGAGGCGCGCCCACCAACCGCTTCGCGGCGACATCAATCGGCTGGGCGAAGAGCGTGGAGTTGGTCTTGAAGAGCAGGTGCCCGGCCGTTGCGGCGGTCGACCGGACCAGATCACTGTCGAGAAGCACCGTCGACGACGAGGCGTCGTCCAGCGAGGCGAGTCTGACGACCCTCAGGGGGCCGAGCGTGACCCCCTCGAAGACGAACCAGCGAGTGTCGCCAAGGAATGTGGGACGGGTGTGATGGCGCTCGCCGGCGCCTTCGTCCAGCGACGTGGCGGGTGCCAGCTCGCCACCCTTCGCATCAACCCGCCACAGCGGTCCGCCGTCGGTCGTGGCGATCAGAATCGTGTCGTCCGCGCCCCAGGCACCGGTGTTCAAGACCCGGCCCTTCAGCTCGGCCACCGTTTCCACGCGGTCGCCCGCCAGATCGATGCGCCGGAGCTGTCCCGACGAGACAAACGCAATCGACCGGGCGTCCGGTGACCAGAACACGCTTGTGGCGCCTGAAGTGTTGGGAATCGGACGGAACTCGCTGGCCGCCAGCGAACGCTGCCACAGTTGCACCTGGCCTTTGTCGTCGGACAGCATCACGACGATGCGGTTGCCGTCGGGCGAGACGGCAGGGATCCCCGACGCGAAGGCCGTATTCGGCGGCAAGGGCAGGCTGGCGCGGATCGGCGCTTCCTCAATCGGCGCCGGCGCTGCCGACTGACCAGCCATCCAACCCCCGGTTGCCGCGCCGATCGTCGCAACCGCCGCAGCGATCCAGAGGAACAGCGGCGCGACGCGCGATGCGGTCGGACTTGCCGTCACGGCGCCCGGTTCGATCTCCGTCAGCTCGATGGCCGCGTCGCCGATGTCTCGCCAGCGCGTGGCGGTGTCCTTGCGCAGGCAGCGCGTCAACAATTTGCGGACGTTGCCAGGCGTGCCGGCCGGCAGCCGCGTCCAATCGGGCTCGCCGCGTACCACCGCGCCGAGCACGTCCGTCAGGGATTCGCCCTCGAACGCGCACCGGCCGGTCAGCATCTCGTAGAGCACGCACCCGAAGGCCCAGATGTCGGCGCGCTTGTCGACCCGCTTGCCCCGCGCTTGTTCGGGGCTCATGTAGCTGGCCGTGCCGAGAATGATGCCGGCCTGCGTCATCGCGGGTGACGTGACCGTTCGGAGGGCGGAGGCTTCAGCCTCCGCCTGGCGACGGCTAAAGCCATCGCCCTCCGACGGTCCGAGCGCTTTCGCCAGACCGAAGTCGAGCACTTTCACGGTGCCATCGGCGCGCACCTTGATGTTCGCCGGCTTGAGATCGCGATGGATGATGCCCTGCTCGTGCGCGGCTTCGAGCGCCTCGGCGATCTGTTTCGCGATCGGCAGCGCTTCGTCGAGAGGAATGGCGCCGCGCGCGATGCGCTGCGACAGATCCTCGCCCTCGACGAGTTCCATCACCAGCGCCATCGCCGGCGGGTCTGAAGACCCGCCACTACGAAATGCTTCGAGTCCGTAGATCGCTGCGATGTTGGGATGATTGAGCGACGCGAGCGTCTTCGCCTCGCGCTCGAAACGCATCAGGCGGTCGGCGTCGGCCGCGAATGAATCGGGGAGGGTCTTGATCGCCACGTCACGATCGAGCTTGGTATCGCGCGCGCGATAGACCTCGCCCATTCCGCCTTCGCCGAGTTTAGCGATGACTTCATAGGCGCCGAGGCGGGTGCCGGGGGGAATGGCGATGGCTGAGTATAGGCGTGAACGGCCGAGGTTGGCATATCATCCACCCCTATGCGGACTGCCCTGCACACGCTCCTCTTCACCCTGCTCGCCACCGGCGTCGCGGGCGCGCAAACCGCCACCCCGGATGAGAACCTCACACGACTCAACATCACACTGCCGGCGCCGCCAGCGGCCGGCGGGAACTACGTCCCTGCGGTTCGCGCCGGCAATCTGGTGTTCCTGTCAGCCACAGGTCCGGCTCAAGACAAGGCGCGGGGCAAGGTGGGCTCGGAGGTGTCGCGCCAGGAGGGCTACCAGGCCGCCCGCACGGCGGGACTGAATGCTCTGGCCATGATGCGCGCCGAGTTGGGAAGCCTCGGCCAGGTTCGGAGGATCGTGAAGGTGGTCGTCACGGTGAATGCCGCTGCAGGATTCACGGAGCTTCCCCAGGTGGCCAACGGATTCTCCGATCTGATGGTCGAAGTCTTCGGCGACACGATTGGCAAGCACGCCCGTTCGGCAATCGGCGCCGCAGAGCTTCCCAATAATCTGCCCGTCGCAATCGACGTCGTGATCGAGACGTCGCCGTCCGCCGGGTTGTCACCCGCGGACATCGCCGCGATCCGAGCGACATCTGAGCGCTGGGTGACGGCGGTGCGTGCCGGACGTTGGGCGGATGCGGCCGCTACCTTCACCTCGGATGCGATCCTGCGGTTTTCAAACGCGGTGTACGAGGGGCGCGCCGCGATTCAGAAGTTTCACGAGGCCATGCCGCCGTGGGACAAGACGCGAATGCTTCACATTGACGAGATCAACGGACGAGGAGACATGGCCTTTGTCACGGGACACTCGACGATCGTCCCGGCGGGAGTCGGTGCGCCCGTGGTGGTCGGGCGCTACATCGACATCCGTCTGAAACAGGCGGACGGCACCTGGCTGTTCCACCGTGATGTCGTCACGCCGGTGCCACAGCCCTGACCACTGGGATCGCTTCGCCTGGCTCAAGTTACTGGCATGACGCCGATACTAGAATCGCCTTGTGGATTCGCGCCGGAATCTGATGGCGGCGCTGGCCGTCACGCTGGGCCCGCATCGCCCTGCGCGAGGTTGACTTGATCGCGCTTCGAGGAGCCCGCGCGATTTACCGAAGTAGTGCTCGCCTGGATGGCGCGTGCCGCCGCCACCAGACAAGAGTGAGGGGCACTTGGGAATCCCTCTGACGAATGGACGCGACTCGAATTCGCATCGCAGCGGAAACGGGACACGCGCTCAGGACCGGCGATCCAGCAAGTCACGCAGCGTCGGATAAGGTCGGTTATGTCTGGGAAAGACCCACGTAATACGGACTATCGGCCTCCGGTCAACGCCGTGGAGCGTCTCCGCGTCTCGCAACTGGGTTCGGAGGCGCTCTCGATCGGACTCGGGCAAGAGTGTCGACCGATCCTTGTCTCCTTTGCCAGACCGGACGAAGACCAGGCCCTGGTCGAAGTCGATGTCCTTGATTCGCAGCTCGCAGCACCCTGAGACGCGCAGGCCACCGCCGTAGATGAGGCTCGCCATGAGGCGTGGGGTGCCTGACATCGCGTCGAGCAACGCCATGGTTTCAGGCATGCTCAGGACCACGGGCAGGCGATCGCCGCGTTTGGCTCTGACGGCGGGCGCGATGTGCTCCGCGTTGACATCAAGCACCTCCCGACACAGGAACAGCAGTGCACAGAATGCCTGGTTCTGGCTGCTTGCGGAGACGTGCCTGTGCACGGCCAGGTGGGTCACGAAGTCCCGGACCGAGTCTGCCGAGATCGTTGGATGGGGAAGGCCTTGTCGTTCCGCAGCGTAGTCGAACATGCGACGGGCCCAGTCCACGTACGTGCATTCGGTGCGGTAGGAGTAATGTCGTGTTCGGAGTCTCGTTCGCATGAGTTCGAGGGCGGCGAGCGGGCTCGCATGGCCTTGTTCGTCCACGGTTGCGTTGGCCGGGGCTTGTGCCCAGTTGGTACGCTTGAGAAAATTGACGAAGTAGATGCGGAGGGCTTGATGCGCTTGTCGCACTTGCCAGTCGGCGACGTGGCTATCTCGTTCGAGTGTCTCGCAGAAGACGCGCACCTGGTCGGCGAGTGGAGCGTTGGTGGCTGGGTGTGCCAAGAAGCGCCGGACCCATCGGACGAGATAGGGCGCGGCATTCGGACGCGCCAGGCGGGCCTTGAGCAGGAACTCGCCGAACTGCTGGAGCGATGATTCAAGTTCTCGCATGGTCCAAGGCGAGTTGCAAAGCTGGTGCCGTCGTCGCCCGCGGTTCGGCGTGCGTGACTTCTGTCTTCAGCGCTGGCCGGACGTCAACCGCAGGTTCATGCTCGCAACCACAGTTTGCATCCAGGCGATTGGCGCCTTCCACCCAACACCGGCATTGCCGGCAATTGCCGCCGGCGGCTTTTCACATGCCGGCGCGCTGGCTTTAGCCGTAACGTAAACTAACCGGCCGACTTGTGCTGCAGGCGGCTGCCGGGAATAATGCTCCCTTCGATGGAACACGTCGGCAGGCGGAATCAGCAATTGGGTGTCGCTGTCGCCGGATGGCGCGTTCCAGCTATACGAAGTTAGGCCGCAAGACAAGCCGAAGACTCAAAGGAGGACAGCATTGGCCCTTACAACTTGCATCGAGTGTCAGCACCAGATCAGCGACTCCGCGTCTCGATGTCCGGCTTGCTCCACGCTTGAGCCCTTCGGTGTTGTTTGCGAACTGTGCGGCGAACGGATGCGCCGCTCGACCGGGATTACCTCAACGCGTTCGGAAAGGACCGGTCATCGAGGCGACCGCGATCATTTTAGGAGCAACTCGTGGCACTTCGACGAGCCTGTGGATCGGGGTATCGTTGCGCATCAGCAGTGTCTTGAACGGGTCTACACTCCGCCGACAACGTTGACCTGCAAGGACTGCAGCACGTCCGTGGCTACCGCCGATCTCGGAATGACGGCATTGACACTCTGGAATGCCACTGCCCGATTGACGTTTACGTGTGTCAGCTGTGGCGCACACTGCTCGCTTAGCACCGCGCAGTGTAAATGGGCTCCGCGCGTTTCCCCTCACGTATCTAGCATCTTCGAAACACACCTAGACGCATGGCCGTGCTTCCGGCCTCTCTACTCCTTTCAGGGCGGGCGGGGCCATGGCCGTCATCCGCAGCAGGAAGGGATCGAGGCTTGGAAGGGTGAGCAGCTACCGAATCGTGCCTCGCAGGAGGCACAGGCCAATAGGCAGGCTGCAGAAATGGGAGCGAAACGGTTCGTCGGTGGCGCGGCAGGCGTGGTGATCGGCGGGATTGTCGGCTTCGTGGCGGCGATGATCATGACGGCGCTGTTGATATTTTTTGTCAGCGAAGACACGGTCAACATATTAGGAAATGCTGTAATCGCACTCTCCGCAGTTCTCGGTGGGATATTGGGGGCTTCGAAATAGGCAATCATTCTTGGGCCGTCGAGCTGTTGGCGGTGTGCGTGAAGGCTGCCTAACTTGGCGTGCAGCCGACGGCGGCGCGTGTCATCATGAGCGCCGCCGCGGCTGACGCCAGTCGTTAGACCGACAAGAGAGAGAACGGATGAAACACGCGCAGCCGGCCAAGCTTGTCATCACCGCGGCGATCGGTGTCGGTGTTGCTGGACTCGGCATCCAGCTCCTCTTGGCTCGATCCAAGCCGGTCGAGCCCTTCGACTACTTGTCGTTTCTAATCGCACTGGCTGGCTTCGGTTTTGCGTTGTATCAAGTTATCCAAGAGTCAAAGGCAACCGAGCTTCAACACAGGCTGCTGTCGACCCTGCTCGAAAGCGCCGATGCCAATATCACACGAGCGATCGACTTCAGCATCCGGCAAGATCCTAAGAAGCACATCGACGACTTGCTGGTGGGCATCCTCCGGCAGGAACGAGTGCATATCGCGGGGCTCCTGCGCACTCATCACAAGATTGACCTGCCGCTTCAGCTAGCCGGTCACGATACTGACCACACTGCTGTGGAGCTAATTGACGGTGCTGACCCAGTGAGGGCCGCCCTGAAGGAGACAACCCGGCAAGCAAAAGACTTCATCTTCATTATCGGCGGGCGGTCCAGGGATAAAGACTACCTGGACTGCCTGATCGCGCGTCTGCGCCGCGGAGATCTGCAACACCGTCGCGTAGTGACCGGCGATCATATTCGCGTCCAGCTATTCGATCACCTTGTCGGCCTGTCCGATCTGAAGAATGGTAACGAGAATCTTCAGTTCGAAATCTCGTACCTTCCTGAGGACAAGTACGGCGCCTTCACTGTGACGCGAGATGAAGTATTCTGGGCATTGCCGAGCTCGACCGCGACGCAGCTTACTGCCGGCGTCCGGATCCGAAGTGCGAGGATTGCGAGCGACTTTCGTGCCCACGTGGTGGCTCTCTGCTCGGGAGAGAAGGAGAAGAAAGACCTCGCATTCTTTCGGTCAATCTGCAAGGACTGTCCACCGCTGTAGCAACCGCCTCGGGCTCGAAGCCCTGGGAGCCGATTGCCGTCTAACCACCGCGTGAAGCCGACGGCGGTGAGGCTTTTGTGGCAGAATCTGCGGCACCGTGTCGCCGCGGCTTACGCGGAGGCGTTAGCCGGATCAGTTCCAGGCCTGTGGCCGACTTGACAATCATGGGCCAAAGCCCATAATCACAACTGACATGCCGAACGTGGTCGAAGGCGATTTCGAATGGGATTCGACGAAGGCCGACTCGAATCTGGCTAAACACGGCGTGTCCTTCGCTGAGGCGGCGACGGTCTTCGCCGATCCGTTTGCCATCTACCTTGATGATGGCTCTGGTGCCGGTACGATGGTCGTGGTCGGCACATCGCTGCGTGAACGCCTGCTGTACGTTGTTCATGTTGAACGCGGCGACCGTGACCGCATTATCAGCGCGCGTCTGGCGACATCAGCCGAGCGGGCTGTCTACGAAACCGGAGGTCAATGATGAATCAAGCGACAAAAAGCCGTCGTGAGAGAGACGTGGAACCTGTCAGGGTTCTCGGACGGGGCCTACGCGCGCAGCGAGGCGTCCACTTGACAATGCGGACTGTCCGCGAAGCCGTCGACAAGACGCAAGCCGCGGTGGCCAAAGCCGCGCAAATGGACCAATCCGACGTGTCCCGCTTGGAGAGTCGAGACACGTTCGGCGACTGCCAGGTGTCGACACTTGAGCGATACGTCTCCGCGTTGGGTGGGCACCTTGAGCTCGTGGCCGCATTCGGAGACAAGAGAATCATTCTCACCGGGCTTGGTAGCACACCGGCTAACAAGCGAATGGAGCCGACGCGATGAAGAGCAGCGCGCGGCTCATTCGCAGCGTTAGCCAGACAAGAGGTGTGCAATGGCGTTGACGAAATGTCGTGACTGCGGAGATCAGGTCAGCACTGAGGCACCCTCTTGCCCGCATTGCGGCGCACCTCGGCCGGCTTCGGTTCCTGCGGAGGCGAGCCCCGCAATCTCATCGCCCGCGGTCGGAAATGTACAGCAGGTTCTGGTCGTGTCCACTGCGAAGAGCGTTGGCGTTTCCATCCTCTTGACGGTTCTATTTGGCCCGCTGGGAATGCTCTACTCGACGATCGCTGGAGCGGTGATCATGGCAATCCTATCCGTGATTATTGCTGTGTTCACGCTCGGCTTTGGCCTCTTCATTACCTGGCCGGTCTCGATCATTTGGGGAGCGATCGCGGCCAGCTCGCATAACAAGAGGCTCGTGACGGGCGCGGCAAGTCGGCCCGTACTTCCCTCAAACCAGGAATTCCACGCTCCGACCACTGCTGGGGTGCCTGCAGCCAATCCGGGATTGCCAGCCGCAGGGCGTTCAAGGCGCCAGACGAAGTTGGTTACGCCAAGCCGTGCGATTGGTGTTCTGGCTCTGGTGATGGTCGTGGCGGCAGGCGCTGTGTACCTCAACTCGAGGAGCCCGTTTGTCGGGACGTGGCGAGTGTACTCGTGTGAAACTGACTGCGAGCCACACTTCCCCTACCGCGTCACAGGAGTTGAGGGCGGCAAATTCCGACTGGAAAGAGGAGTCTTCCTGCCAGACGGAACGGCATTGTTCGGCGAGGACACGGTTTCTCTCCGCCTTGTCAATGGCAGACTCGAGGGCGAGGGGACCGTGACCGATGGCGGTACAAGGTATCCGGCCAAGATCACCGTGGAGATGGAGGCGGGGGGCCTATTGGCATTCAGGGAGAAATGGGACGGGGGGCCACTTGCCATTCGAACGCATCATGGTCCACGGAGTCGGTAGAAGCCAACGAGTAAGGCCGTGTTCACGCGGACAGCAGACAAGGCGATGGCAGCCAGCAAGCCGGCTGGCTAACCACGCAATGAAGCCGACGCCGGCTGGTGAGAAAGTCGCGTGGGCCGGCGCGGCTTATTGCTATCGTTGGGCTGACCGGAATACAAACACTTTCGTCGAAATGACTGCGGCCGGTTGCCCGAGACGCCGGCTGCGACGGCACGGAGGGGATGTGAAACACGCGATCGGTGAATTGCTTGCTTCCTATGAAGTCGGCGCGATAACGCGGCGGCAGTTCATTGCGTCAGTGGCGATACTTGGTGCGGCTGGCAGCGCACCGGTGGCTCAGCTTTCTGACGGAGCTTTGGACCATCTGTCTCTGCAGACCAGCGATCTGAATCGGTCGACGAGGTTCTACCGCGACGTACTGGGTCTTTCAGAGGCGCGTGGCGTCAGGCCCGACGGGTCAGTCAGACTGAATCTCCCGAAGGGCGGTTTTCTGACGCTCCACAAGCGGAGTCCAGCGGGCAAGGTCGACCACTTCTGCATCAGACTGGACACCTTCAACAAAGAGGCTGTCACTCAACATTTGAGAGCGCGGGGGATCACACCTATTGATGAACCCGACTTCACAGGCACCGGGGCCGGGTTTCACATCGTCGATCCGGATGGACTCAACGTGCAGTTGCTCTAGGCGAGCGGCAGCCCAACCTTGCCTTGCAGCCGACGGCGGCGCGTGCAAGCATTTGATGCCGCCGCGGCTGAAGGCTATCGTTGGGCAGAGCAGGCGGGCCAGACAGAATTAATCGATGGCGTTTCACACAAGGAGCGGTGAGTGCACAAACGGGCCGTAATCTTGTTGCTCGTGGTCGTCGCACTAACGGCCTGTCGTCAAGTCCGGAAAAGTGACGAACTATCCCCGGCCGACCTCGCGGCGATCAGGGCGACGACCGACCGATGGGTTTCTGCTGTGCGTGCAGGCCGATGGGAGGAAGCGGCGTCGACGTTCACACAGGACGCCATCCTCACGTTTTCAGGCACGCCCCATGAGGGAAGAGAGGCAATCCTCGCGTTCCACCAAGCGATGCCAGCGTGGAATCCGACGCGGACCCTGCACCTCGACGAGATTCGTGGGCAGGGAGACATCGCTTTCGTGGCTGGGCACTCCACGATCATGCCCGAGGGCGGTGGGAGCCCCGTCGTGGTTGGCCGGTATCTGGATATCCGGCTCCGCCAGGCGGACGGAACTTGGCTCTTCTATCGCGATATGGTCAGCCCGATTTCTCAACCGTCGGTCAGTCGGTGAGTACACGTTGCTGAGTGTGCGGCTGGCCTCTCAGTGTGGCTGAGGTCTGCTCAGTCAAAGGCCTGCCCAACACGCCGTGCAGCCGTCGGCGGCGTATGCAATAATGAGCGCCGCCGCGGCTGACGGCTGGCGTTAGCCAGGCAAACATCAGCAGGACACCTGACAGGACAATCATGAAGCTGGTCATTGGAGTGGTGGTCGTTGCAATGGCTCTCGGAATGTGGGCCGGCTTTCGGGCGTCCGAGAGTGCTTCGGTGATGGCCCAGGTCGACAGAGCTTTCGCCGTCTTCATCACACTCCAGTTCATTGCTTCTCTGTGGATGTGGTATCGAGCGCCGGGCGGTTCTGGCGACGCGATGGTTGCGCCAACGCTTGTGATGGTTTCGGGGGCGATGCTGCTCGGTGTTCTGCCGCGCGCCCTATGGCCTGAATCGGATGCAATTCGACATGCCGGGACGGTTGCGAGCAGCGCTCTGTTATTGACCTTGGTGGTCGTCCACGTTCGGCGCCAACGGCTCCGTCGTTCGACTGATGGCCGCTGACGTGACCGGTTGATGACGGCAATCCGCAGGGCTGTCTAACTTGGCATGCAGCTGACCGCGGCGCGTGTCATCATGAGCGCCGCGGCAGCTGATGCCTGTCGTTAGCCGGACCTGAATCAGTCCTAAACCTGTCCTATCATCGAGCCCGTGCACAAGAGTCTGTTCATCGTCGCGATTCTTGCCTTGGTGTTTGGAGTCGCACCCGCTGACGCGGTGGACGACTTCGTCCGCGCCGAGATGAAGCGCCAGCGCGTTCCGGGGCTCGCGCTCGCGGTCGTGCGCGACGGCAGGATAACCAAGGCGACAGGGTACGGGCTCGCGGACCTGGACAACGACGTGCCGGTCACCGCCGACACCGTGTTCGAGCTTGCTTCCATCACCAAGCAGTTCACTGCCAGCCTCGTGATGATGCTCGTCGAAGAGGGCAAGGTCAGGCTCGACGACAAGGCCGTGCAGTACCTCGACGGCGCGCCGAGCGCGTGGAACGGGATCACGGTTCGCCACCTGCTCAACCACACGGCGGGCCTTGCGCCGCTCGGCAAAGACTTTGCGAGCATGGTGCGCCTGATGGACATCCCGACGGAGAAGATGTACGAGGCCGCGAAGGCCGACCCGATGGGCACCGCGCCCGGCCAGAAGTGGGACTACAGCGACGTCGGCTACTTCCTGCTCGGGATGATCATTGAGAAGGTGACGGGCAAGACGTACGCGGACGCGCTTTCGGAACGGATCCTTGTGCCGCTCGGCATGTCGTCCTCGAGGATGCTCGATCTAAACCGCCCGTACAAGAGGCTGGCCAAAGGGTACACGCTCGTGCGCAAGGACGGCGGATGGGAGACGGTCAACATCCGACGCGACACCCAGCGCGGCCTCGCGTCGCACTATGGACTGTTCTCGTCGGTGAAGGACCTCGCCAGGTGGGACGCCGCGCTCTACACCGATTCTCCTTTGAAGCAGTCGACTCTGTGGCAGATGTGGACGCCGACGGTGCTGAACGATGGCCGCTCGTTCCCATATGGGTTCGGATGGAACGTCTCTTCGCGCAATGGCCATGAGCGCGTGTACCACGGAGGGATCACAGGCACGTTCATCTTGCGCGTGCCTTCGTTACGGCTCACTGTGATCGTGCTGACCAACCTCGGGCGGTGGTCCTCTGGCGAGGCGCGCGGCGTGGACGCTCTCCTGCTCGCCCACGGTGTCGCGTCGTTGGTGGAGCCGAAGCTCCGTTTGGCTGCGATTAACGATGCGGACCCCGCTTTAGTCGCGAGCGCGCGCGAGGCGTTCGTCTCTCTTTCGGTTGGACAGCTGCCTGGGGCGCTGTTCTCTGTAGACGCCGTGCGCCTGTTGACGCCGGACCTGGCAGAGATTGCGGCGGACCTTTCCGGGCTAGGCGCGCCGAAGAAAGTCGAGATGATCGATCGCGACGTCGACGGCGGTTCGCAGATCTGCGTCTTCCGGTTCACGCTCGCGCGGGGCACTCGAGTTTTCGCGATCGAATTCGACGCGGACGGCAAGGTGGCGAACTTCTTCCCCGACGCGTGATCCGCCTTCGAGCGTTGGAAGCCAGCCTTGGTGTTCTATTGGCTCACTCAAGGAAATGCAGGCTAACACGCCGTGCAGTCGACGGCAGCGCGTGCAATGCTGGTCGCCGCCGCGGCTGACGTCTGGCGTTGATATGGCTGTCTTCTGTCAAGCAGACAGAGCCGTACTGCCTCGACGTGTGCGAGTCCCTTCTGAGCCCGCTCTTTCCGGGGCTCGTGATCGTCAGGTCCGTCCGGTCGGCAGCACCGTGTTCTAG
>ENA-ORBV01010099-ORBV01010099.1-microbial-mat-metagenome-genome-assembly--contig:-NODE-10099-length-15227-cov-5.219208_pt1 | contig 15227 bp, 11 predicted proteins | sample MGYA00237777_ERZ505514 | MGnify/ENA primary metagenome ERZ505514 (study PRJEB26160, sample SAMN06269048) | microbial mat metagenome | isolation source: Oligotrophic lake microbial mat | place... | reverse complement strand
ATTCGCCTTAGTCTCGTGGGCTCGGAGATGTGTATAAGAGACAGGTAGTGGGCGATCTGCCAGGTTGATTTTCTGTATTCACGAAGACCACCCCTTGTGAGTAATGAAATTTTAGAATTTTTTAGTATAGTACGTTCAGATTTACTATAGTCATACTGACCCACAAACAACAGACGGGTGCTTTTTCCTCAGCAGAATGCAGCAGCTTTAGAAGATAAAACCATAATTATTACATGAACCCATAGATCACCGCCCCCAATACCGAGACAGTCCCTGCTACCTCGAGCCACGGAATCCTATTCTGATCAACTTTCTTGAGCACAATTACACCCTTCTGAGAATCGACTGGTCTATGTTTTTGATACATTTTCAACACATGCTTTCCGGCCGTAGTTTCACGAAGTTCCTTTCCAAGGTGCAGCAACTTTGGAGGAAACTCGGATTCGGGCACCAGAAAAGGCCCCATCTCGGGAGGGCGGATAATAAAATAACACAAGGAACAGAAACTCAAATCTGCCGCGGTAAATCCATAGTTTTTTGAGGGAGTGTTCATTAGATACTCGCCACCATTGGTATCCAATCGTTGCGACATTTCTTGAAAGACTTGGCGAATTTCTTGTTCCGAGGCTTCACCAAATTCGTCCACCTTCATCAGTTGTTTCATGCCCTTGGCCAATCCAGTGGGTAGCATTTTATCAAATGCAGTTTGCTCCACTGTGGGACAATGCAGCGTGAGAAACTTGGAGGCTACCTTGTAGTATTGTTTGCTGTTGTCGAATAAGCAAAAGTACCCAAAGCAGCGAGCTGTGGCACCAAGACGATTTGCCAAATCGACTTCCAGCTTTTGAATGTCGTCTGCGATTTCCTCTGGATACAGATTGACAGTTTGAGGATCACTGCAAAGCGCGCGAATAATAGCAGAGCTGTCCCAGATTGCTTTGCCATCTTTTAGTATTGCCATCGGAGACTGGGATGCTTGATCTTTGGAAGCCGGCACCGTTTGGAGAGATGCCAAAGCAGGTGCGTGGAGATCTTCCGTGTAGTAGATGGGGCTTTTGGGATTGGCTTCCAGTAAATCCAACCCCCAACGAACTTTCTCTACATAATTGGAAACAGCAATAGATATCAAGCGAACGTGCTCTTTTTTCGATTCGTATGGGGAAGGTCGTTGTCCAACTTTAGAAAACAAATTGACAAAGACGCCAGCAATTCTCAACGGCATAAAGGACTTCATTGCCTGTGTCGTTAATGGCTTGGTATTCATTTGAGGCAATGAAGCCTTGGCGTCATTTGCTACTCTCATTTTCGAAAGGCTGTTGCTTGTCGAACATCTATCCAGCGAAGCAGTTTTTATGAGTTCAGAGAACTATGGATCAAGTCCAACCTGAAGCAGTTGTGAACTAATAATTGCATCATGACTTCAATCGAGATGATGATAATTATGTTGGGTCGTGTTGTTCGTTGATCGTCATGGAAGATCCATGTGAAAGATAGCAAAAAGTGAAGAGGAACTGTGCGTCATCCCATTCAAGGCATTTTGTCCTTGTATTATTATTACTATGGTACTACTAGTTACCTAGCTAGTAGAGCTACTTGAGGAGGTGGACAATGATTTCGGGCAATTTATTTATTGTAATACATTTGATGCCGCAAACAACCTAGCTAAAAATAGCACCGTGGTCTTCTTCTCTGCTGGGATTTTATTTTCTATTTAGGTAGCTAAGCAGTGTTAGTATCCCTGAGCCTCACCAAAATCTTTCAAATTCCATTCCACGGCTCTGGATGTTGCTGGATTTGTCGTAGCAGCTTGCCAAGCGTAATGTGTATGTTTCACAAGGTGCACAATGATGGGTTCATGCTCACGAAAAAGTACACAGCGTCCAGATCGGACGAGCACATACTTAGTACTTGAACCCAGTCCTGCGGGGTAGTCGTCTCAAAATCGCTCGTCAGTCGACGTCTTCCGTACTGATTCAACCGCAAATAATAATCAATGAGGTGGCGATTCTTGCCGCAATAGGGTGTCTTCTTCTCCCCACGTCGCCACCGTGACAACGCGAGCTCTTCCAAGACTTGGTTCGTCTCCAACATTTTCGCATACGAGCCTTCATGGTTTGGATTGAGTTTGCGAAATCCAAACAACTTGAGAGACTTTAGAGTGTCATTGTACGCCAATGATACGGCTGTCTCGGATAAAAACTCATCCGCCTCAAAGGTACCCCCTGCTCGAATACGTAAATGTTCCAATGTGTGATTGATTTGGAGCATGTCCGCAAAGGCCGTGCATCCAGTCGTGGTTTCCCCGTACACACTAATCGCTAAGGATTTCATCTTGTCATTGGTTCGCAGAGCCTCCGCCACGGCGACAAGACCATCGTTATCCATGTCATCGAGTTCCACAGACCTCGGGCTATGACTGCCATAGGGAGATGATGGCGAGGGTGAACAAGTCATGAGCTTTTGCAGTATGTCGGTACGGAACAACCACAAATGATCCTCCAAATGTTCGTTCACAGTAATGGAAAGGCGTCGAAGTTTGGGGATGGCCGACAAGGACTTGACGACTGGATCGAGAAAGGCATCTGCATTGAAAACGTGTTCATCTTGATCCCAAAAGCTGCATTTTTGGAATTGAAATCGTTTCAAGTCTGTCTGTGTCCCGAGCTTTTCGGCAAATAGGACGAACCAACTACGATTGTACTGGAGTTGCACCTTGTTGAAATATAGACTCGTCAACCGACACGTTGGTTGTTGTAGCATATACACGAGCCACATGACCGGAAAATGCATTTTTCCACTGTCTTGTCCAATGCATTCCATTTTGAAGGATCTCAAGGTGCGCAGCGATCCAAAGGCATAAAATAAACCCGCCAAGGGAAGATCCCACCAAGCCGGTTCGATTTGGTTGTAGCACGAGAGAATAATACTGTTGACACTCGTTAAGGACCGGATAGCTTCAGCAATGTCACAAATATTGGATTCATCCGATAATACCAAATGAAGCTGTCGTAACGGGAGAGACCTTCCCGCCTTGACAGAGGCGTGGTGGTTTATTTCCTTGGCGGTTTGGAATTTCATTGTTTATTTGGCTTTCAGTCGAGCTATCGGACTTATTCGTTGCGATTTGGTTTGTTAGCCTCTTGGTTCTTTAGCGTTTTTCATGAAACGTAAAGTCTGTCTCAAATCTTGATAGAGAGAAGAGTAATGTGATAATGATGTTGAGATACAAGCAGCTTGCTGTTGTTGCCGTCATTTGTTATATTTTTTTTGATTACCGCTTAATCAACGGTAATTTAAATATTGGAGGGAGCGGCCACCGGGGATCGTGGATTTTCGCCGGCTTCAGGAGCAGTTCGTTTAGAGCCTCTGTGCGTCTTAAATTCAATGTTATAGGCCCCTGTGCGTCGGGAACTTGAACTTCACTCAGACGTGCATGCAGACTTGCAATAAATGGAGACGGCAAAAAAGTTACAATTGTACCAGTACGCGATGGCACCTCGGCTCATGCAGAACCTGCAAAACCACCATCAACCCAGGCACCCGTCACAACCTTTTAGGCCGAAGGAGACCGCAAGAACCTACATATGCAATCGAAGTCACTCTATTGCTTTTCCGTCAGAAACGGTGCAAGCTCCTCACGTTTGGACTTCGGGTTGGGCGAGTCAGTCGATGATCTTGGGTGATGCATGACTCGAACAACATTGAAAGAACGCACAGATTTTCCTGTTTGCTCATAAATCTATGGACCAACACTATAGAATCAAAACAACAAGCCAGCTCCTGCAGCACAAAATAACTAACAAAAATGAAATATTCCAAGAAATTTAATCGAGACTGCGACTTTTATCTGTAAAACAAGGAAGCCTTTCATTTTTCCGGTGTCAAAATCGATGGCCTAGTGCACCCCGATTTGGAACATGGTAAAAGCGCCAAGAAATGTTTTTGCCGCTATGACACGACGGGGAAAATGGAGCCCACCAACGAACCCGAGTTGCTCCAATCCTTGATTGTCTGCAAGAAATCCATCAATCTGCACATCAAACTTTGGGTGGAAAGCTATGACGACATGGTGGAGGGGGTCGACTTTTACATGAATTTATTCCAAGGGACACCGCCACCATGGGTAGAAGACTCGTTTCGAAAGCAACTCTCGCGGCAAATGATGCGGCAATGGAAGCAGCAGCACCTTTGATGTGCTGTTAGCCAGTTACATACAAGCTGCTATTTCGTACTTGACTAGCAAATACCAATGAATAGCAAATGACCACCTACAGTAGTAGCAAACAGGCACTACTGTTAGCTAGGGTAGACGAAAAGTAAAAGGATGTACATAATGAAAGTTCCTAAAATTGCCAACTCATTCGGAGTTGATTCATCTGAAATGTGATCGATTTGCTCGCCGCTTCTTCACTAAGTTCAGTCCTGTACGCTTGGCCTATTTTGCAAAGAAGAATGCTGCCTTGGACGATTCCGCTCGTACTTCTTTTGAGTCCGAGGGTTCCTTTTGCTGCGAATGATTGTTCTTTCCATTGACTACGGGGGCTCCTTTCTCATTGTGGCCTTCTGTGAGAAAAAACAGATTCTTCTTGACGGTACTGATAATATCGGCAGCCGGTGCTGCCTCCTCCTTGTGACTCGTTTCTGCGAGTTTGCGTTCGGTCGGATTATCGGCAAGGTAGTAAACCTCTTTAACTTTGTTTTCAGTCGTCAGCAGCAGATTCACGGTGGCACGAGCGACGACAGCATCGATCTTTGCTTGGATATTGGCCTTCTTTTCCTCCGTGTAGGTTGTGGCAGCATTTTCATGGGCGTGCAACAGTCCTCCCATCCATTTTTCAGCTTGTGATTTGAGCTGCTGCCACTTCTTGTCCGCTTTTGTCTCACTATGATGCGGATAAATAACAGCTTGCTGCCCGTTGGTTATATCATATCCCCAAACTTTGGCCGCCTCGGGTGGACTGAGGGACAGAGTTTTTCGATACTGGACGGACAACGGTTTGGCCATTGCCGCTGCGCTGCCCCCAACAGAGTGCTGCTGCTGCTTTTGCTTGTGATGGTGCTTTTGGTGGTGCTCGTCATTATAAGCACCAATGGTATAGGTGACAGACCTTGAGATTTTCTTACCTTCCTTTTGGGTGACGGCCGCGGTCAATTCCAAGGAGTCTTGGACCAATCCCAAACCAAGTTTGAGGACGCCCTGTCCACTTTTGGAAATCTTGGACAAGGCTTCTTTATCGACAGCATGGCTTTCGTCTTTGAGGGACTCGACAAAGGCAAACGACTTTTTGGCCACAAATCCAAGGGCTTGAAAGAAGGTCTTGGCTCCCGTTGCGGCCAATTGGAGGGCGTCATCGTAGTCTTGTGGTTCCTTCTTCTTGATCTCCTCCTGTGGCTTGCTTGAAATACTGTTGCTCGTCTGGATGCTGGGCACGACCACGACTGCGGCAGGCTCCTCTTTCTCTTCCTCGTTGAAATGGCGGGTCAAGAAATCGCCCGACTTGGCAGCCTTGGCCTCCACTTGGTTTGTCTCGGCCAGAATGTCCAGGTCATTATTATTGTTCTTGGAATTATAATAATGACCGGCGGGCAACGATTGGTCCACCAGGTCGGTGACTTCCTCAAAGGCCTTGGCTCTCCACGAAGACGATGCCAGTTTATTCTTGTGCTTTTCTTCTCGTCGACGTTGGGATCGTTTGCTGTAGTTTTGCGTCGGAGTGTCATAGTGACCACCCGAAAAGACTTGAGGAGGAGCCGCCTTGATGATTTCTTTCAAGTCTCTCCACTGATCGCTGAGGGTTACTTCAAAGTCTTTGTAAGAATGGGCAAGGAAGGAGGATGACGACTCTTCCGTGTTGGCTTTCTTTTTCTTGGTGGTGCCGAATGACCGGGTCGTCGTAGGGGATGATGTGACGTTGGAGGGACTCATATACAACATGCTGCACCTACTGCTGCTAGTATAAGAGATGGAGGAGCGAGACGCCTGTTGTGGCATGAGTGGGAAGGCACATGTCAAGGACACGCAAGTGGATAGTAGTAGTATGACTCTCATTCTGTATTGTGAAAATGACTCTGGGGGAGGAGGGGAGATAGAATGATAGATCGGAGGATCGGAAGTTGAGTACGCAAAGGAGGTGCGACGAGGAAAAGGAGGAGGAGGGGTACAACACGGGAGGTATATAGATGCAGCCAAACTGGAGGTGTTAGTTGCTTGGAAGGTACAAAGGTTGTTGTTGATAATGATGATGGGGATAATAGAAGGTTGTCCTACCTTGGATTATGGAGTGAAGTTGGTATCTTTCAAAGTTAGTTTGTTGCACTGGCCGACAGAATAAACACAATTTTTCAAAGCAATCTTTTTGTGAGAGTCTTCAGAATGTCAATCGCTTCTTTTTTATTGCTTCTTTTGTTTTTACTCTGGTCTTTTTTATCAGAACAGCTGACATCACATGTTGATGACCCTTCGGCACTACTCGGAGTACTCCACGGGTTCCCCAAAGACGCACAGACTCCACAGAGACCCATTTCCCCACAGACACCCATGCCCAACGGCTCTGATACTAAGAATTGAACAGCTGAGAGATCCCTGGTGACTTAACGTCGCCAATCCAACGGCAGGTCAAGCTTCAACCCTAATTATGGCAGACGAAAAACAAAAGTTGGACGCACACCAATGCGCGAGTGTGCTGGACGCGCATGTGTTCTGACTGACGCACAAAGATACCACATGTGAATCTGATGATGTAATCGAGATTGATCCATTCGACCATGAAGTGTGAGTCATTCATCTTTCACACGAAGCCTCCGATATTATTGTTTTGAGAAACAGCCAATACAACGCAATAAAGCTGAAAAGTGCTAAATATTTGATCGAGAGACTCCAATAGGAACGATACTGCAACATTCCTTGCCATCGATTCACATCTCCGCAAAAATCAGCATGAAACTGCTACAAACTGTTCTTCTGCTGGCGACAGTGGCCGATTGTATCACGGCATTTATCCTTTCATCACCGGCCACTACTTCGAACAAGAATTCTGCCTCACCGCCGTTGACAGTCTGCCATGCCGAATTCAACGTCGCAGGGATGTGGAATCGTGGTTTAAATTTCGGAAAAGGTACCTTCAAATTCTACAACGGTTTTGAATCCTGGATGAGTGTCTTCCCAGACGAAGACAAGGCTGCCTTTCCCGAAATATTTAACCTACCCAAAGGCCTCTACGAAGTCGACCTAGAGAAGCCACTTGGAATTGTCTTTGAAGAAATTGACATTGGCAAAGGTTTGGTGGTACAAGATATTGTCGAAGGCGGAAATGCGGATTATAATGGCAATGTGAAAATTGGAGATTTACTCGTGGGAATTACGGCCGTCAAAGTTGTAGGGGCCAAATTTGAGCGCCGAATGATCCCCTGCAGAAAATTCGATTTTGACACCATGGTGGGGTAAGAGAAAGCCAGTTGTGAATCGCATTCGATGGCACTCTTCCCGCTCATTATTTTGTTTCTCCTCACTCTTGCGTTATCAAAACAGGGCTGTCGGCTCGAACGAACCAAAATGGGGATGCAATAGCGTCCTTCTCTTCTTGGAACGACCAGGCGAAGCTGACTCCGAGGAAGTGGAAGAGTTTTTGAAATTCTTCGAGCCGCCATTTGATAACCCGTAAGAATTTCTCGTGCTGTTTGGTATAACCAGTCGCTTTGATTTCATTCTTTATTTCATTCTTCTCACAACCATGTTTTCTGGTCTATTTTGGCAGATGGAAACAACAACAATAAATATGAAAATCGGTGGGAGGCAGTTGCAAGTTCGCTGTAAGGGTTGCCTAAGCTTGTCTCTATGATTGAACATGTCCGTGCATAGCCCATCCAGACTGCTCTTGATATTCATGTTTTTTCAAACTTGGAAACCAATCTGTCCAATATTATTGCATAGAAATAGGCATCTATTGCAAGTGCATACGTCAAATACAGTAGTATTGATATCCCACCTAGAAGGACTGTGCTATTGCTATTGCTATTGCTATTGCTATTGCTATTACCATCTAGCTAAAATATAATGTCTGTAATAGTCTGCGCTAATAGTATAACGAACTAAACAAATTTTGAATAGTCACTCTACTACCAGGTAGCTAGCTGGTTGTTTGTTTGGGTGAGAAGAGATGTGCGATATAGCAGCAATAAACCATTGAGTAGTAGGGATAGGGTGAGAAAAAAACTGTCACGACGCGACGGGTTGCATTTATGCGGCAAGACCGTTCGATTACAAACCCCTCTTCATATTTCGGCCGATCACCAAAAATATGACAGAAGCAAGCCCTCCCAAAGCAAGGCTGGAGATCACAACACTGCATGGCAAAAAAGTACTTTGGGAGGATGTCGATGCGGATTCCACAACCATTGAAGACCTCTATCGACGAGTTGGCACCATCGAGACGACACCTGATGGAAAATGGAAACTCATGATGGTCAAGCCATCTTTCAAGACCCTCAAGTGGAGTGACAAGGAATGCGCGCTGGCCAGTGTCGGTATTCACCCACCCGCCTCGGATGGCAACAATTCGCTTTGCCGAATCGAGGTCGTCCTAGATATGGGAGCTTGTCACACAACTTGCAAGAGAATAAACGGGTAATACCGGACGGAAGATTGTATCGCTTTTGTCCGAAAAAGATTTATTTGGAATGGCTGACACGACGGAAAATCAACAACAGCCAAGCACTTGGGAGCACCTGGATCGCTCAGAGATCATTTCTCATTCTGAACCAGACCAGCAGAAAATCTCGGTGTGGCTTCCTGTAACAGAGAGAGATTTCAGCTCTGTAACAGGGGCACATGAACAGAGGAGGTGATCTATCCATCCTTGCGATATATCCTGGGGAAATGATATCGGACCCCGCAGCACAATCTTTTTCTAAAATTCAGCTAGAATTTAGACGATTGGTGTAAACGTGGCTTGTAGAATTGAACACACAGTTTCTGTTCAAAAAAGGCCACTTGATTGTAGCTTCTTCGAAAATGTGATGTTCCCTCCCTTCACCAACGCATTGGATCCAAGCAAGACGTTCGGATTTAGGAATACATTTTTTTAATGAATCGAAATAAAGTAAATTTGCTAGCTAGCTCTTTCAAGGTTTCGCTAGAGTGATGATCTCGCGCAGCGTCTGCCCACAGCGCCGGGATTTCCCCGCATGACCTATTGTTTTAGTTCCTGTTGCACCAAATGTGAGACCGTACGAGTGTCCGCAGATCCAGTCAAGTGATGATAACTTCCCAAAGCAGCCTTGGTGATGTCTCTCGCTATTCCGGTTCCAACAAATTTGTCTTCTGTGTCGATACAAAGTAGATCAAAATCTGGTAGAGCCGACAGTTGCTTAGCAAGAGCAACAACTTCCTCCTTCAACATTTTTCGGTCTGTACTAATACCATTGACCATTGCTGCGTCGTCAACGGATACTTCGCCTCGTGATACACCGAGGGGCACGTTGGCCCTTCCGTCGCTCAGTAAGACAAGGATAACTCTTCCAACATCTCGTTTGACCTTGATCTCGTTGAGTCCAGTTCGGAGCGCCATTTCCAGGGCATGAGCTAACGGGGACCCACCTCCGCAAGGCAAGCTCTCCAGTCGTCGTTTTGTCATTGACATACTCTTGGTGGGTGGTACCAGTACTTCTGCCTGACTCCCATGGAAGGCAATCAAAGCGATTTTATCACGGCTTTTGTAGGCTTCTTTGAGCAGCAGCATGGCTGCACCTTTTGCGGCACCCATGCGGTTGAGAGCCATGGACCCAGACGCGTCCACCAGAAACACCACCAACGTTCCGGCTTTGCGCGAGAGCCTCTGAATTCGGAAGTCATCCTTCGTGACTAGCACATTCGAGCGTTTCCGCTCCTTCGATTGTTTTGATGCTTGTTTCGTTTGTGCTTCCCGACGAATACGCTGGTGGGGTGCCGCAGCCCGAAGGGTTGCTCCAATGGCAAGTCGTCCTCTCCTTTCGGCCTTGGGGGAAATTGCCTTGACAAATCGACCGCGTGAAATAGAAAATACCTTAGAACCCTTTCTGCCCTTTCCTTTTCGTGTAAGCTGGTTTTGGAAGTGAAGGACACGAGGATCAATGCTGGTATCAAAGTCTGCCCCGAACATAAACTGTGCTGGGATTTCTATTTCTACTTCTTCTTCTTTCTCATCTGCCTCGGCTTGATCCTCGGCATTATCGTCCATATTTTCTGGCTGGTCGATATCGTCTGCGTCTTCCTCTTCGCTGCGTTCGGGTGGCGGTGGCGGAGGCAAGCCTTGTTCTGGCTCAATAGGTTGCAGTTCGCTGGCCATTGGTTCTTGCTGGTCTGGTTCCTGGCTGCTAGCATCATCCCCTTCTTCCTCTGCTTTATACGCTATGTTTGCCCTTGGAGCAATCGCGAGCAATACTCCATACTGTAAGTCCTCGGCATTGACGCGATCCCGCCCATGCAAAGCTGCAGTTGTCTTGGCAATCTCTGTTGCAAAAATCTCGGCCCGCTGTCCTTCACACCCCGCTCGGGTTGCTTCTTCGCAGAGATAAAGAATCTGGCATGAATCAATGATAACGTCTGGAAGTGAAGATCTACTTTCCAAGACTGATTCTTGGATCTCTTGATCCGTTAATTCAGCAGACTTGCTGCTCGTCGATGAAATCTTTGACTGCATCTTTGTGTCGCAGCTTGCACCAGTAGAGACGTCTCCGGGATGAAAGCTTTCCACGTTTTTAACTACTTGCACGCGTTGAGCCACGGTCATTGACTTGGCGTCGGATGAAAGCGACATGGCAAATCGATCCACAATAGACTCTCTAATGTCACCTTCGTCGCGGTTGTACGTTGCCACTACCAACTGGGGCTTGCAAGGATAACACGCAGAGAGTCCTTCCCGTTCGACCAGAACTGATCCGTCGGCCAGGGCATTCATCAAAATATTAGCGACATCTTCTTCCATTAAATTCAGATCGTCAATGTACAGGATTCCCTGGTGAGCCTTGGCCAACAATCCTGGAGAAAAGCAAGTTTGACCCGTTTCCAAGCTTGCTTCAATGTCCACAGATCCCAATAGACTTTCTTCCATCACGTTGAGTGGAACCGTCACGAAGGGTGCTTGACGTAACAAATTTTGGGCAGCTCGAGCCAAGACGGATTTGCAAGTGCCGTGGCCACCAGAAATCAATACTCCAGCGTTTCCCAATTGTGGGTTCGTCGCGGCCAAAATCAATGCTTGTTTGATATGGTCGTGATTTACTACGTGGCTGAATGGAAATGCTCTCGCGTCCAGTACTGCTTCCGGGCTGTCTTTGCCATTATTACTGGGATGTGTAGAAGATACCTTGGAAGGAGAAGTTCTTTCGAATGTTTGCCGGATAAACGCATCATCGTAGGAGTTCGTTTTGGTTGCTTCTTCTGATCGCTCGACGATGGATCTCGTGCCATGAAGCACAGGCAGATTGTTTGCTACTCGAAGGGATGTTGGTGGGGGTATAAACGCTTCAGCGAAGACAACCCCCGTTATCATTAGAAAAAGAGCCAGCGATTTTGTCATGTTTATCTCTTTGCTGATTCTCTTCTCTATTATTGTTATGATGAGATAGTCTGTAATAGTAAGGACGAGTCAGTCAGAGACATATTTGGATTTAGTAATAGAGGAGGCAACATCCGTCCTCATCACACCCGATCTTGCGAAAGGGTTCTCGATCTATCTGTCACACACAAACACCTTCTCGAAAAAGCGAACTAATGCGAACTCGAGCGCACACTATTTCGAAAGCGCCAGGAACACCCGGACGACCATTTGGGAAGGCCCAGATTGGAAACCCCTCCTTTCGGCACTGTTTACAGTACGAGTATTGGTCCTGTTGCACACAAGTTTGGAAAGCCACCGTTCGATGTATACCATGAATGGTTGGTTCGATGCCTCACTAATACAGGCAAGTATTTTTAAGGACGCGCAAAGTGAACTCCCGGGAGACAAGAATGATCTCGAATGGATTGATCCGTGTCCACAGGAGCTTGCATACTGTATCCCAAACAATCATTGGCGATGATGCAGAGCTGTCCCTGATATTGGTGCAGAGAAGCTTTTCTAAACATGCGCCTTTGTTGCAGCCAGGCCACATGCGGGCTTCGATGGAGATGCGCTCGCATTTGATGGCTCTTTCGTGTGCGCCCTTGAGGAAGTACAGTGTACATTTTCTGCGGAATCACATAGCAAGACAGTAAAATTCTCCTCCATGCACGATATCCGCTGTGAATTCGACTCAGGTGAGAGTGGAGCCCCCAGAAAGTAAATCTCAAAGGTTCATCCAGTATTCGGGGAAGATGTCATCTGGTATCATTGGAGAGCGCCGAAACGCATTTGGTAGAAACATGTCCGTAGTGTACGCGTTGTCAATGAAGCGAAATGCCTCAATTGGTGCATCTGTCAATTTTTCTTGAGTTGCAGGCCTATCCCCGTCAGCTGGGGCGTACCCAACAGCTGTGTAACGAAGCGTTCCATTGACTTCCCGGTACCGTAAAACGTCACAATTCACCCACACATTACCATACCATCTGTCTTTGATAACAACAAGGCCTTCCTGCTGGAACAAAGGGAAGTCGATCCTTCGAAAGAATCTTAGATCACACTGCAACTCAACATTATTTGGATAAGGACGGTACATTTGATAGAATACTGTACGCAACTTTTCCGTGGAGTTGTTAAATTGATGCGATGACGTATATTCTGCAAAGGTCTGGAACGGCTTCCATTGCTGAACGTGCCGTTGCCATGCGGCCTCCCATTCGTCTCCGTAGTCAAGAAATATTTCCTCTTCAGGCTGAATATCTCGTGTTGCGACTAATTCCATGGCAAGTTTTGCCGTTTTATCTCGTGCAAAGTGTTCGATTGGTTTCTGTAAGAGCCCAGGCTCGTGGTTTCCTTTCGCGGAATCGACCCATCGCAACTTAACATTTGCTTGGGTTTGATTGTGGTTGACAAGGTGAGCGACCGGCCCATACGGGCAAAGCAACAGCGTCGATTTTGGATTGCCAAAGCAATAATTGAGCATGAGCTGGTACCCATTTAGGACATGTTGAGTCTTGTGTGTATTCAGGTCCTCGAAATCATACATCTCAAAGATTTTGTTGTCACTAACATGAACGAGAGGTAAGGGCGCCACGACAGAATCCTTGAGTAGCTTGCGTGTAGCAAATGCACCTCTACCAGCTTGTCGTATAGTAGACACTCCCTCTTTCATATTATCGGCACACGTTCCATGTTCCTGCAACCATTCGGTCGTTCGTATACCATCCTGAATTCGAATTTCTTTCAGGGTCATATTGGCCCATAGCCCTTCCCACTCACTGCGTGTGCTGAGGAATGCTCCCAAGATTCTGGAGTCGGTATATTCCGATTGCTGGATGAATGTCATCCACAAGTCATCAAAAATTTCAGAAGGTACCTTGTCATAATGCTTCATGTGAATTTCTTTAAATCTCCGAAATAGATTTGTCGCAAGCTCCAAGTGTCCCAACACTGGGATAGGCCCTAGCATAGGCCGATCTATAAACCATTTCTCGCTGTAGCAAAGAAAGGAACACCAGAATTAAATATACATTCAGTTCCATGGCTGCGACGAGCCGAGCAAAACGAGCACATTGAGGACCAACCAACGTAACGTACCCGTAGTCGACATACAGCTCTTCTCCTTTTTGAATGGGAACAGTCGCAAACGACTCACGGTTGTGATATGTCGAAAAGGCACCCGCCCCTGGATCTCTGGATCGATGCAAGCCGTTTGGAATAGTATTTATAGGAAAACCTTCTTCCACGTTGATGAGGTCAATAAATGAATTAGCCGCTGATCCCTGGAAAGAAAAAAAAGATGTTTGTAAGGGGGGGAATGATCACTTTTGAAAATTCATTCACATACAGTGTGCTGCCGGCTACATATCCGACATTGCTATCATCAGAGTTTAATTAAAACAGTTTGAAGCTCCCATGGCCAATGGCCGTTCGAGTTTCCAAAAAGGTTTTCTCATCAATTGACACGTAAATATTTCCCCAAAATTCACCTTCCACATATAGTTTGGAAAGACACTTTTTGACTTACAAATCCAGGACTGGCTACTTTGACCTCGACGTGACCTTCGTGACCCATTCCAAGGTGGGCGCCACCCCACACGTATTCATCCCAAAGAAAGAAAAAATCCGTCCGAGCAAATTGTTGCTGCTGGATATCAATCATTGGAATGACCACGTCCCCTGTAGGTTGCATGGGCTCTCTAGGAGCAAAGTCTCTTCCAGCGTACATTCCAAGCCCGGCACCAGGGAGACTGGAAGGTGCCAACCAAATGCCACATTCTTGTTGCATGACATCATCTTCCTTGGGAGCGGCTCCAGGTAAGCAAGTCTCGTCGCCCGAGTTGGAGCAGGTTTTCCCTTCACTGTCACTCGAAGAGACGTCGGAAGTTACATAGCCAAGAGTGCCAAAAAGCAGCGTCAAAAGAAATGGAAGCCAACTGTAAGCATGGGGAGACGGCGGCCGTATCTTTGCTCGCTGAAGAGGCATTTTGAACCTCAAAAAGAGGTCTTCTTCGACGAAGCTAGCTAGTTGTCAAATCTCAAAGAAGAACCCTATGCTAAGCCCCTTTCCCTGGTAGGGAATGGTTTTATTAGTTGAGTATCTATTCGAATGCTGCTCAAAACTTCATGAAAGTGTAAACGTTAACCACTCACTGGCATGGATGACTGACTCGTTGTGGTAAGTAATAGTACGTAAATCTGTGCGTTATCGCGTTGTGAGGCTCGTTCCTATGGGCTTCTCCACACCCATATTCCCCAAAAAGTGACGTAATTGGTGCGGCACCTTATCCTTAAAACTTGATTCTCCGACCGTTGCGCGGTTCCCCAGTAGAGTCTACGCGAAAATCTGTACCTGGGAAACCCAGCTTCTCCGTTTGAAATGAGACTGAATTAACCAATCAGATCGTTTAAATCAGTCCTGCTTGTATTTCCAACTCTAATGTCGCCGTACACTAATTCAAAATAATAGATTATTTGAATGAAAGAATGTTCCACAATGACGTTAAGCCGTCGCTTTGCTCCTCTGTAACACTGATTCAACTAGCAATAGTAGTTTTGAACTAACCACTCCGCTGTGCTATTCCGCCTGCTGTTGTTTGCGTTCCTTGCCTGTCTCTTATACACATCTGACGCTGCCGACGAATAGAGAGG
>ENA-ORBV01010098-ORBV01010098.1-microbial-mat-metagenome-genome-assembly--contig:-NODE-10098-length-15228-cov-5.721141_pt1 | contig 15228 bp, 17 predicted proteins | sample MGYA00237777_ERZ505514 | MGnify/ENA primary metagenome ERZ505514 (study PRJEB26160, sample SAMN06269048) | microbial mat metagenome | isolation source: Oligotrophic lake microbial mat | place... | reverse complement strand
GGTTTTGGGAGTGAAGGATTTGGCGTTGGAATGGGCGGCGGTGACCCGTATGGAATGCTCCGTCGTGGAGTAGCATCGGCCGCCGGAGGACGGCCAGCTGGTCCCTCTATGAGCGAGCTTCTTCATGCAGACCATGCGGCCGTGGCTGCCTTTCAAAGCCAGCAGCAGCAGCAGCAGCAGCAGCAGCAGCAGCAGCAGCCACTTTCTCAAGCCATGGCGGCGTCCACTTCCCAACAGAATTCGCAGAAGGCCTTTCAGTTGCAGCTATTGCTCCAGCAGCAACAACAAGAACAGCAGTCTCTTTGGGGGGTGCTGCTACTGCAGATGCAGGGAGAGGAGGTGCAGCAGGCTCGTCGTCGTTGGAACAACAAAGGTTCCTTCTTCAACAGCAATTTAATGTGAACCATGGTGCTGCCTATTTGCTCCAGCAACAGTTGGTGCAACAGCAGCAGCAACAACAGTTTATGCCTTCCTCGTCTGCTTTTGCCAACATGGCCGGGAGGGGAAATGCAACACAAGACCCATCTGGAAATCGATTCGGAGTAAACGTCTTTTCCCAGCTGCAACAGCAGCGGTTACAGCAACTTGGAATGGGGGCGGGGCAGCATGATCATCACCAGGTAAGCAGCAAAAGCCTGAAAGGCGTTCCATCATTCTGAGCCTCCTTGGAACCCGTGGACTACAGTCATGGGCGCAACATTTTTCCCTTACTCACGCCACACGTGTCCATTTTTGATGGCAGCAATCGTTTACGCATGTCAATCCAGAAGCAATGTCCGCAGCCCCTGACCCTGGTCGCTCTGTCTTCAACACATTGGCCTTGCAGCAGCAAATAGACCCGACAGCAAATGGCGGTGGCGGTAATCAGCTTCAAGCCATAACAAGGTCAGCATCAACACCTGCAACTGGTAGCTCTTTGTATCAAACAGTGATAATGTCGCCCTCATATGTACCATATTTACCTCCTTCCTCTACTCTTTCGCCGTCCTCCTCCTCCTCATCTGCTGGTTACAAATCTGGCAACAGACCACCACAGCCTCAACAACAGCAGCAGCAGTGTCCAAGTCAAGATATGATCCAATCGCTCTTATTGCAACAAGTACAGCAGCAGCAGTTTCACTCGGCACAACTTGCGGCGGCACAACAATACCTCGTGCCGCCAACGGCGGGAGTGGGAGGATTGGGTAGTATGCATACTCATCATCATCTTGGCAATGCACCGCCGCCACCGGTTGCCACAACAGGAGCATCCTCCATGTTGTCGGTTGGAACGTTGGCAGCCGCAGCGGCGCAACCCCCCGAACACGTCCTCGTCAACTCCGATCAGGCCTCACCGGCTGTCTCGGCGCCAAAAGCAGCATCCGCAGCCGCAGCAGCTCCCGAAGACCAGGACAAAGATGAACCAGCGGAACCTGGACATCGCAAACCGTGTCCACTCTTCATGTCCTGTGATGATGAAGATTTGTCCGAGTTCCAATGTATGGTACGAAAACAAATTGAAGTCTTTGAAGCCGGCAAGGAAGATTTGGAAGTCAATGCTCGTGGACGGAATCGTCCCATTATACCCGGCCAGGTAGGCATTCGATGCCGTCATTGCAAGGTCGTCCCACCCAAGTTGCGACAACGAGCGGCCTTGTACTATCCCTCCAAGTTGGATCGGTTGTATCAAATGAGTCAAACCATTGCCAGTGTTCACTTGTTGGAATATTGTCAACACATCCCCGCGGACGATCGGAACGGATTGATCAAGTTGCGTCAAATCAAATCGGCCGCCTTGGGTGGTAAAAAGTATTGGGCCGATGCCGGACGAGCTCTGGGCTTGATTGAACATGACAAGCGACTCTTTTATGGCAAAAATAGTGCAGTCAAAGACGATTGATGGATTCATTCCTTCAGTTCAGAGTCTTGTGTGAATGAAGCGGTAGGAGGAGTATATACATATATATATATGTATGTATATATGTTGCGAGTAATAGTTGGCACTAGCTAGACTGTAGCGAATAGTACTAGCTAGGAGTCACCCTTATAATGATAAGAAACGCAATAATGAATGTACTGGTACCAGAAGTCAATGAGCGACGCCGTTTCATTTCTCTTCTGAAGTAGGGAATACGATATGGCAAATACTAGTACGGTAGTCTTCTTCTCTTCTTTATCTTTGCCAAAAGTCGACCTAACAGCAATGTGGTCCCCGAAGTTTTTACTCGTAGACGCCACAGAGCTCTTAAAAGAGCCACAGCCACACATACATCCACATAGGCCCTATTCTCAAATTATACCAGGTACAGAAACACCCAAATTTGCAATTTTTATTTTATGTTTTGCCTTTCCTGACCTGCGGTACAGAACCAGCAAGTCAGTACACTAGTAGTCGTTATAATTGACGAGGTTTGTCCAGTCGGGCCCAAGCCTATTTGGGAAGTAATATGTGTTCAAGCAAAGGTCTTCGTACAGCGGTTCTCTTCTCACGGTTGTATTCGTTTTAAATGTACTCTCGTCCAAAGCGGAAGTACACCGATTGAGTTCTTCTGTCTCTTGTACACTTTTAGCATCTCCCATAGTCACAAAGGTATCGTCTCCGAACAATGGAATTAAATCATTGGTCACTCCATTTCGTGTACGTAGAAACTGCCAAATGTAAAAGTCGAGTGCTCCAGTGTTCTCTACAGCATATGTGTATGTCACGTTGACCAAGCAATCCGCATCGTCGGTCTGGGACACTGGAGAAATTTGATTGCAATCCACTCCCTCATCGGATACGCACGTGATAGTTGTCTTTTAATGTTTATGAGAAGGCAAGAGTATTATGATGGAAAGGCAATAGTGAGTTGTTTGCTTGTGTCATTTTGAACACAGGAAAAGGATCATTCTATTTCTGGCGTTGCCATTCGTCTTACAGTCGACTCCACAGGGACTCCACCTGCAATATCTACCTTGCTATCAAAGACATGCAATCCTTGTTCGGTACATATATCGGCTGTCACAACTTGGGGAGAATAGGCCAGATACGACTGACCGGGTTGTACCAGCACAATGGGCACCTCTTCTGGAATGTTGGTCACGATCGTAAGAACACCGTTTCGCAAGACGGTGAGCGAATAAATGCGACGGGTATCCGTGCCAAAGTTGGTCATGTTGTACATATACTCGACGGGCACCACACATTCCGGGCTGGTAGGATCCTCGGGGATGGGAAGGCTTAAGCAAGGCGTGACGCCGTCAATGGTTGAACAACTGACTCTCACTCGTACCGGACACTCGAAGGGATCAGGATAAGGATCTTCGGTGGGGTAAGAGGAGTATCTACTTGTCAAAGGTGATGAAATGGGTGCTCTTGTAGGCCTAGGTGTTTGGGCAGGGACTGGTGGCTTCGTAGGTCCGGCATTCGGACTAGGTACGGGGGGTGTCGTGCTTACTGTGGGAGCAGGTAATGGGGGTGCCGTTACTGGCGGTGTTGTGGCCGTCATCATCGTAGGACTCGCTATAGGACGTGAGGCAGTAGGCCTAGGTGCTGGGGGTGCCGAAGTTGGAGCGGGTACTTGCGGTACCACGGGCGTCATCATCGTAGGGCTGACAACAGGACTCGCGACGGTAGGCCGAGGAGTGCTCGCAGGAAGGACGCTGTTCGATTCGCTTTCCAGGAGACGAAGTAAATAGTCCTTTTCCTCCTCTAACACACGCTGTTTGCCCTCGTCGCCAGCTGTCGGCTTCTGCCCACTAGCAGTTCGACGCCCCTGTCTCGGTCGCAACCCACCGCCCATTTGTGCATTGTTCAATTCTCCTGCCGTTTGTTGCGGCCTTTCAATGCCACTGTGACTTGTTGCATCGTGTGCCCATACGCCAATCTCCAACAGATTGACGGTGATAACAACAAGGAGAACTTGTTTGACTGTGCCAAAGCCCATTCTTGTGATGGCACCCTTCTGTAGCTGTTGTTGTTGTTGCTACTACGGAAGTACTCGGTAGGAAGGGAAGGCCGAGAACGATTTGTTGCAGCTCAATCGGGTTGTCCGACAGATCTTTCTTAGGCATTCCTTCTGGATTATAATCTAGCTTACTGCAGTTCTACTATATTATCGAATTAATATGAAATAGCAGGCCCTATAGCAAGCCCTCTCCGTTCAACCCCTCCAAACGGCAATTTCATAATGGCCGGCGCGAAGCAGCTCTTATCAAACCTTGCGCTATTGAATATAGAAGGCGTCTGCCATTTTGCGAGTACATGGTACCATAGTAGAATACGACGTACAGCAGCCAACAGAACAAAAATCGCTAAAAAAGATCAAAATGTGAGCCGAGGTTTCTGAGTTTACCCCCATCGCGGGAGCGAGAGAGGGTTAAGGCTCTCAATTGAAAAGGTAGCACATTGCCACCGAAGCGTCATCAAAGGGGGTGAAAAGCATGTGTTCTTGCACTTGACTTCCTCCTCCTAGCTAGCTAGCTAAAATGCTTTAATTGAGAAGTGCATGATGCGCAATGCTTCCGATTGCAGAAGTGATGCTGAAGGCACTCTGTAATTCTGTGCCAACCAACAGGAAGCTCATAAAAAACTGCACTTTTTCTTCACAAGCTAGATGCCACTGATGCTTGACGAACCCATCAGTGTATAGAAAAGGATAACGGAGAAGCTCAAATCTCGACAGCAAGCTTGGTTTTTCTATGTAATTGAACTTGCCGATGGTGCCGCTTTTCGCACGGTTCTCTTTTGCCTGTCCGAATATGTTTTGCCCGGCCTATGCAAACCCAGATAAGCAGCAAGGCCCGGTGGGCGGTAACTATCGACGTGCCCTCAGGCCATTTCTTACTACGCTTTTTAAGAGGTTCAAGTTTTGATCACACAGGATCATTCTATATTATTGATTAGTGTTATATTTTACAGTCGTTGTGGTTCGGCAGGAGGCAAACATTGAGAAATGTAATCATCACTGTCGTCTTCGCGATCAAGGAACAGAGCCGAAGCTTCCTCCCATCGCGATAAACTGTCGATGCCATTGAGTAGTAATAGTGCAGATGCTTCTCGTCGCAAAGATGAACGTCTGCTGCCGGTGCTGGAACTTGCTGAAGAATCGCTGCTGTCGGAGGGGCGTCGTCTGGGGAGTGTCGGGGCAAGGCCACCACGACCTGCTGCTGTAAGATTGTCATGGGCGGCAGCACGAGTCGCAGCGCTGCCGGTTCGAGATCGCCTTTGACTGGAGGAGGACAACGACACATCTTCCAGGGCGCTGGAACGAGAACTGCAATCCATGAAATAATGATCATGTCCGCATAGCCTATCATCCACAATCTGGATTCCTCGTGATCGTTGCCTGGTCGGAAGTATATCGGCAAGGAATATTGCCATTGCAGAGTACTGTGTTGTTGCTGGTGCGTGATCTGTGCTCATCATCGACACGGTCCGTAGAGATTTTTTCTGCTACAGTATGGTGTCTGGGCTTGTAAAGTGAGCTGAAACGTTTTTGTGAGAGAGCTCACGTTCGCAAAAACCTGGGAGGTACGAGTCATAGTTTTTCCAAGATCACCTTCAGTGTGGCAGGTGTGCTCGTAATAAGTTGCCATCCCAGAATTGATAAAATCTTTTGCACTTCCCGGTCACTTGAATGACCTTTTTTCTTAGGGGAACTTCTGCATGTTAACGTCCAGTACTAGTACGAGTAACGCGTAGACTTCACTGGCAAAGGAGAAGTTCCCGCCGAATACCGCAAGATCAACTTTAGAAACTCCAATCTTAGTTCAAGATCGATTCATTACAGTTCCATGCCCCAATCCCAAGTGTTACTCGTAGAAATCCTACTGTGTTGCTTCATATTTTCCCGGTCTCCTTCAAGGGTTATCAAAGGTGACGCGCTGTTCACTACCAGAGTTGTCATTTAAGGATTCTCACAGTTGCAGGGGTGTCCACTGCCACCAGCATGGTCACTGAGTTTTGTCTCTCTCTCACCCACAATCATCCCCACCAGAGCCACAAGCAGTGGAATGATGAGAGTTTCCCATGACCAAGTTTCCCATTGATCAAACGCAACTGACTGAGTGTCAAATGAGCAACAACCAAAAATTCTGCAATTTGGATTGTCTCTGGCCATGCAGATGGATGTCAATTGCCTCAAACAAAACTCGGATGTGACTCAAAGCCAGTTTGAGAGCTGACCTTCCATGAAGCAGCAAGATTTTCGCCAATGCTTGTTGTGACCACAACAATCCCATCACTGTGATTTGACATCAACAACCCAGATCAAACCATTGCAATGACTCCCAATGTTCTTCCATCTTGTGTGTGCAGAATCAACATCATTGAAGGGCAAAGAGTGTGTTTCCCGTCTGGCAAAGACATTGTGGTTTTGCATGCAATTTCAAATGGTCTCCAATTGTCAGAACACAACATCGAACATGAAGAATTCCAAATTTGAAACAATTTGCTAGGCAATCAACAATTGAATGTCATGTTGCAACATTTTGTTGAATGAACTTGCCGAAGACAAATGACAAGCAAAGAGTGTCATTGTGTCTGCTCTCCTTCACAACATGACATTTGTTCAAACTGATGGCCTCATTTTTTTGCTTTTGTGGATCAGTCTCACTCAACAATTGCAATCAAATTTGAATCGATGTCATCTGCACGTTGAAACACATTGTCAGTGTTGTTGGCACCAAAATTCAGATGACTTGCAAATTTGTCTGAACACAATTTGGTGAGCCATTTGACAGAAACTGGGCATGCCCTCTTAAGAAATCTTTGAAACATGCCAAGACATTTCCTAGCTGATGAAAAGGTTTGCAAGGGAGTGCAGCGCCATTTGACATTTTGTTGAATTGTGGTCTGCATTTGCCAAGTTGGCACCGCTTGATGATTCATGAACACCACACAAAAGTTTGTAAACATTTTGCACATGACAAAACACATTGTTCTTTTAGTTGTTGCATTGTGCAAAAATGTTTATGATTTCCAACCAAGGCTGCTCTGATGAGAGAAGAGAGCTTCCCTGTTTTTTTGCCGAGTCCTGGCTGATTGAAGACCGATTGGACGACAATGATGCAGATCTTTTGTTGATTTTTGTTTTTGCCATGTTTGTGCCCATGCTGGTCCATCCCAAAATTGTTTCACTGTTAAAATGTTTTGTCTTGATCACACAAAAAGTTTGTCATGGTCAAACACTGAGGACTGCAGTGAACATGAACAAAGTTGGGAGCTGAGATGTGACACCAGAAGGGTCAGTGTGTGCACTTGGTTGTCATCAACTGAAAGAGTTTGGAAGCTGATGCAGAAACAGTTTGCTGCTCTGTGCCATGAGTTCACTGTCTTGCATGCTTTCCTTTGTCTAGCTGTTGTGTCATTAAGGAGCCACATCTTTTTGCATTGGGCAGATTTGTCAAACAAGTTGATCATGTTGAGATTGAAGTGATGACTTCAGTTTTGAACACAGCAACTTGTCAGTGTTTCACAAAAATCAACTCATTTGTAAATGTGTTTTAGAGGCTGCAATTCATTTTAGCAAACTGCATTTTGTAGCACCTTGTCCACAAATTTGAATTAGAGAGATGAATTGTGCCTCAAAAAAGGTTCAAACAAATCAGCACATTGATTCTTTGATATGAAGTGTCATCCAAAAATGCACATGCGCATCTTTCATGCACCACAACAGTGTCAGTGATCATGCTAAACAACATGATGCTCAATGCAGAAACAAAGCCCAGAGATAATCATTGTTGCAAAACCAAACAGTCTTGTGGCATTCTTCTGCAAGCTGCATGCATCTGACAAGCGACATGTGAATAATTTTGAATCAACAGCATGATAAAAATCATAACCCTTTGCTGATGTTTGGTTGCAAAGAATGACTCCTGTCTCTGGGCAATTGCTGCAGACACTGACACACATTGATGGTTGTTTTAGGTTATCTGCAATGACACTTCAGGATCATTGCCTGCTAGGATCCAATCACAATTTCAAGATGGGCCTGCTTTGAGCAAGGTTGAACAGCAAAAATGACAACTGAGGAGGTTAGAGTCACTGTCTGAACTGTTGTTGGAGAGGATTTCACTTGCGAGACAGGATTTAGTCCCTGTCCAGGATCCATGGGCGATGTCTGAACAACGTGACAAAAGGGGTGACCAAACCCTTTTGAGTCCACGTCAGACAATTAATCCAAACTGCAATCTTCATGATGACCACAAGAACTCACCGCATGTGAAATGGAGAGCTGGCGCATTGCGGTGCATTGACTGTCAGCAGAAATAACCACTGACAAAGACACTCGTGTCTTGTTGAGAACTGCACCACCTGGTGGACAAAAGATGAAGAACAAGACGGCGTAAGGTTGACTGGACCATTGCCTTATCTGTGAAAAAGAAGAAGACACCATGGCACACAATTCTATGTGAGAGTGGCACAAATGTGCGTGAAACATTTGCAGAACATGCAAGCTTTGACCAAAAGTCCAAACTCAGTTTTAGATCAGTTTGGTAAACTTGCAATGTTTTTTTATCGACTTTGTTAAGCCTTCCAGAATCACATCAGATAACTTTAGGAAGTGTCCCCTTAAATTCATTGACAAAGACCTGCTGTTGTCCATCAAAGTTGGACAAATGTTTGCTCTGAAAATGACTACGTCACAAGAACCATGATGCACCCCAACAATGGGAGCGTGACTCACATCTATGTGCACCTTCAGTCAAAACATTTGATGGTTGTTTGATATTGTTCACAATGACACTTCGAGATTATCACCTTCTGCAATCCAATCACAATTTCAAAATGGACTTCTCGGCGGCATCAGCAAGACACCCCCTACAACAATGGGTATGTGACCCACATCTGCAGCTTCACTTTCCCTCATTTTCTGTTTCTAGGAGGGCAGGGGGTGACGAACAAAACTAGAGAATAAAGAAATTCCAAGAATGAAATCTATCCTTCTTGAATACGTGAATGCATCAAAACAATGAGGTCATGCACCACTGGGCTAAAAGAAGCTACCACTAGATGGATCATAACCAACATTGGGCATAACTACAAACACATGTGTGCATGGATTTGTTGTAGACATAGCTGCTCTTGCCCATTTGTTGTTGCTTTGAGGGGGTTGTTTCATCTGCCTTTTCTCCTTGTCTTGGAACAAAGAGTTGGAAATCTGTAGGACACACAAGACCACCACTACAGCAAAACAGGTAGCACAGCACCTTGACGTCCAATTCACAAGCGGGTTGCACCTTGTTACAGGGGCCACTGCTGCCTATCTAGCTACTAGCTAGGTCATTCCTAAGTCGTCCTCCTCTTGCACGATACTTTATGTGCTGCGGCTGTCGATTCCAGTAGAGCTACGGTTAAAGCTTTACAAGACAAGACGAGTCATTAAAAAATAAAATCGATTATATTTGGAACATGTATTTACTCTACCAACCGGGATAGTTATGGCTAGTTTTACAGATGACCGTTGGCTGGTTGATGTTTCACTTGTGTGTGCTTTCTTCAAATAAATGGTGTCTTCCTTCTTGTGTGCTCTCTTCTTTGGTTGCAGTCTTCGTATCGATGGGACATTCTCACACATCATCCCATATATAGTGCTGGCTGTACTCTCCCCTTAGTCTTGTGCAAATGACTTAATAGTGGGCAGGGTACCCTTCTTGTTGTTGTTGCTGCATGAGACGCAATCGCAACAAAAGTGGCAAATCGGCATGCTCCGACAAGGCATCAAAGGAGGGTGGTTGCTGCTGTCCCGCCGCGGCATAGGCCGACAAATAAGGCGACTGGGATGCTTGGGAGGCTTCCTCACGGCCGGCACCAGCACCACCATAGGAACCACCCATGCCCTGCTGCTGCATTTGCAACTCCATTTGCTGACGTTGTGCCTGTTCTTGATAGAGAGAAGCGGCCAACATTTGACGTCGCAGGGCCAACTGTTCTTCCATGGCCGCCGCCGCTTGGGCTTGTTGTTCCATTTGCTGCTGTCGGTGCAAGAAAAGTTGCACCATGCGTTCATGTTCCATTCTCTGGAAATCGGCTTCGGCTTCTTGACGACGCATTTCTTGCAGGTACAAGATCAGATTATCATTGTTACCGGCGGCCCCCGCCTCGCCATCCTCACCACTGGCCGCGGCGGCTTGAAGTTGGAGTTGCGTTTCGTACTCGCGTTGCTGAAGCAACAACTGCTGTTCTTGCTGGGCACGTTGTTTTTGCAATTCCAATTGCAAGAGTGCCGCATGAGCACCACCGGCACCCGCAAGGCCTCCAACGCCGGGAGCCATGACCGCCGCCGCTGCATGCGTAAAGGAAATGGCCGCCGGTGGAAGAAGCGATGCCACAGTTTCCGTTTCCGCCAAGGATGCCGCCTCATGGTGTGCCGTGGCAGGAGCCAAAAGAGGAGAGCTGGTTCCGACAGAGGAAGCGACACTTCCGGCAGCTGCACGATTCTTGCTTTCTTTCTTGGCGGCCGCGTTGGCAGCCTTGAGAGCGGCAGCTGCCTTTTTGCGTTCGGCTCGCATCGCCGCACTGGTCAATTGACCCAACAATTCGGGCTTGTCACGCTGAAACTTGTCGTGACGAAAGGCCACGGCATGCTGAGGAATGTGCGCCCCATACACCTTCTTGAGAACCCGCGTTTGTCTGGAAAATCCCAACTTGTGAAGCCGACGAATGAAACTGGCATACTTGGAGCCTGGAAAGTACTCTTCCAGGACATGCGTGGGGAAGAGGTCGGCGTTAATCGCGAACTCCTTCTCTCCTGGCAACCACCAAATGGCCTCGGGCTTGCTTTCGTCATTGAGGAGCCCCATGAGGATGTGTGGCAACTTGGGGTTGGTCGCTTGGCCACCTGGCTTTCCCTTGTCGCTGTTGTTGCTGCTGTCCTTGTTATTATTAGTCATAGTAGTGTCTGCCTTGGTGGTACTGTCTTTCGCATCAGTAGTAGTAGCTGGCTTGCTGCTGCTGGTCTTGGTGGTCGATTCGACATCTTCGTCACACGAAATAGAACCTGCCGATCGTACGGAAGCTGCTTCAGCCAAGACGTCCATTTTCTATTATACGTAAGCAAACAACACCAACGTGTTAGGTTAGCCCAGCACACTTTCCACGCACAACAACAACAACAACAACGACACCAAAACTTACCAAGAAGAGTTTTAGTTTAGTAGTTGGAATAATGAATGACTATTGCTTCGCTTATAATAGGATTGATAAGCTTGATTGATTGATGATGGTTGTGTTCACTTTCGACTGATTACAGTAAAATGATCAGTGGCTTCGAATAGGATGTTACGGTGGAATTCTGCGGGTGAGATTTTCAGTAAGCAGTTTTTATGAGGACTGCCGGCAAATAGAAGCACTGAAACAATAGGACTTGCTCCGGTACGCTCTTCACTGCAAACGCTAGGAATGGACGAGGCCTGACTGGGCTCTGATCGGCATGGCCTACTCGTATGAGGAAGCCAAGTAACTGAAGTAAGCCCTTCTACGTATTGTGACGTGTGTACCGGGATGTACTGGTTTTTGAGGAGTAATCGTGGCCACGCTAAGCGGTCTCTGATCGGAGACTTTTTGACGGAAGCCCCACGCATACACACTATTCGCATCATACCACTAGTACCAAGACACGTATAATTGTACATAGCAGGCCCCTGGTGCCGTATCTCTGGTGCCGTATCAATGTCTGGTGGATTTTGCGGAGGAGGGGCGGAGTGGCCACTTGGCTTCTTTTTATTCACACTATGCTCAAGCCTACGCAAAAATCAGTACAAAAAAATTCGGAAGAACGATCTGAGGCAGCTTCGCAATCGAGAACCATTAATTTCAGTGGTGAACGGACACGCAAATGATGTACTGTAAAGTCTGACGGGTGCCTTCTCCGCATAGAGTTTAAATTTTGTCGGCCGTTACGTGAGTTCTCGGATTCCTTTTAGGAGTTGATGTCTCACTTGCCACTCGCACTATGGGGTACTGTAGCTTCATCAGTCAACGACTCCGTTTGGCCTATCGGCCTAGTCATCGAACTCGTCTTCCCGCAAACTTAGAACATAACGAACTAGTGCGAACAGAGCGGGCGGGCCGGGCCCATGTAACCCAGCGTGTAAAGTGCTGTAGCCTGATGCCGCTCCAGTCAAGCTTCAAATTGGACTTATTGTTCAAAGAAAGTCATCTATTACTTACGAATGGAACACCGCTGTTAGAATTGGGTGGCCTGCGAAGACTAGTTTTCTGGTACTCATTCTACAGTGGTTACTTAGTCAGTAGACAGCCATGGAAATTATTCGGTTAAGTTGAAGCAGCAAGTAGGATCCAGCATGATGGGGGCAGTTGGGTTGAAGATTCAGCTTCGCATGAACGCACCAGCTGCCCTAATGTGTTCTCATCAGCCAATCAAAACGTTCCAGTTTGATTCAGCCAAGTTGTTGCAGATGGAAGCGCACATGCCCAATTGGGCATTAAATCATCATTTTTGTTGGAGCATGTGACTGTCAGTCAACTGAACTGGGCACAGGGAGAATTACAAAATCAAATGAGACATGCCGATTTGCTGATGAAGTGCATCCTGTGTGCATAGAAAGGTCACCCATCTTTGACATTTGGCAAACAAAAAGGTCATGTCGTCTTCAAAAGGTTGTGTCAAAGACAATGGAATCAATGTTGTCAACAAAATTGTGTTTTTAGAGAGCCAGAGGTTTGTCCATTTTGAAGTCAGTGCCATGTGGAAAATCCTTACAGATCAACATTTTCAAACTTCTGATCCTCATCATTGAAATCTTGTTTGCAAGCCTTGGCACATGTCATCACTGTCATTGAAATCTTCGTGGAGGATGTGTTGGTGCTGATTGTCATCAAGACATCGAGATTTGAGTGAATGTGCAAGTGTCCAACAATAGGTGTGTGCCCACAACAGTGGAGTTGGCACCCTTTGCACTGACAAGACTTGGATGTGTGACTTTCACCTTTTGGCCTAAAAGTTTTGCGGCTGAAACACAACTGACAGCAACATCAGAGTTCTAGTTTTCTGTCCCCCAAGTTGTCACTGCAACATTCCTCGCGTGTGACATGCAACCACTGTGATATGACCCTAATGTGACAGACATGCACAGACAGAATGATAAAAAACTTTGCCAACCCTGCATCAATGTTGAGGGCAATTGGCAATTGGCATTGAGCTGTGTCAGCAACTTGTTATAAGCACAAGTAGCACAGTTGCTCTCCTAAGCTCCTCATTTCCGATCCATCCTTTCACCATGCAACACCTCGAGACTCACCATTGATTGCAGCAATGCACTAGACTAATAGCTAGCTAGCAGTAGCTAGCTAGCTAGCTAGTACTAGTAACGTGCAGGCAAGCAACAACGACAAACCGACGCATTTGTGTTGTGGACTCTCACTCACTGACTGTTGCCATTGATGAATCATTCATTCTTCGATAAATGAATTGAAAGAAAAACAGTCTACGGTACGGTGATGGGAAGGCACAACGAACGGCTGTGTCGTTGTCGTAGTAGATCTGCCGCCCAATAAATTATGTGTCGCATTGTTTTGGATGCCCCACCATCATCATCTGGACTCGCTGGTGATGCTACGACCAGTAACAAAAACAGTAGTAGGACTTTTGGTAATGGGAGCATCACTGATGACATGAATAATAGAAATGAAAACCGCAAAGGAAGACGTAACAGCAACAACCAGCAAACCAATACTATCAAAGGGAGGACGCTGATGATGAATCCGTTTAGGTTTGGTAGTAGGATCTGTCTGGCATGTTTATTTCCAGTCATCATCGTCCATCCAGCAGCGGCCATTCGAACAAGGCTCACATGGGTCAATGGTATCGGTCACTCGTTGGAGCACATGGAGCATGGAAAGCTAGAGATATCCAAGTTGTTTGGGGGTAAACGATTGGATTTTTGTCATAATCCGACGGCCAAGAAAAATGATGAGGACATGACTGGGTATATCTGGGATCTCTCCCAGGCAGGAACCCAGAAATTAGGGTACATAACGGAAGAAGTCAACATTCTAGTCAAGTAAGTACGACACGTAAGTCTATCATTTGTAATTGGGGTTGAGAGAGATTGGGGTCGCGAAGTTTCAACCTGATTCAAAAACAGAAGTATCAATGTCTCCAACAATGCTCGTGGCCGCTTTTTTGTTCCATCATTGCTCATGTTTTATTTTAGACACTTGAAGGACGCGGTTGCTTCTGTTGGACGAAGAGGCAAGGTGATTCACATTGCTCATTCACAAGGGGCGTTGTTGACTTCATTGGCCACCAAGCAACTCTCGCCGTTGGAAATGTCCCAGATTGAAGTCATGTGCTTTGGCGGGGCGGAGGTAGTACAGAGGACACCTACCACACCCTTTAGTCGGTGTATCAACTACTATTCTGGAAATGACCCCCTGCTCGTGTTGGTCCCACGTGCCACACAAGCGCTTCGGTCGGGATTTGTTGTCAACGAAGAGTTTTGCTTTTTGACGCCGCGGGTGGGAGACCCCATTACCGACCATAGTCTGCTGGGACCTACGTATGCCCAAGCTTTGGCATGGGAAGGTCAACGATATCAACGCCTCTACCAAGGCGTTGCGAATCGATTCGCTAGGGCTCTTTTCGTTTGGATTGTGTGTTTCTTCGCGGCACTCGAGGCCAAGACAGTGGAAGCCATGAAGGTCGTACTTCGACCATTGATTTGGGCATGTATCTTACTGATTCGAACCTTCCTTGAACCTATTTGGAATGGTTTCAAGAGCAGGGTCCTACCTCCGCTCCTTCTTTTGGTGGTTGCCATTGTGGATTGGATTGGCGTTCAAGTCCGTTCGCTCAAGGGTGGCGACGATTATGTTCCCGCAGATGCCATTCTCAATCAACACAAAAACAGGAAGGAGGAGAAACGCCCGGCCAAGTAATCCGTGATTCGTGATCTCAAACCTGTTCCCTTCGCTCACGAAGGATGCATTATAGAAGAATAAACAATAGAGGCTGAAATTATTTTACATTCAAGGTGCCAAGTGTACTTTTGGGGTTTCATCTGCTTTGCTATGCAAAATAAACGACAACTGAAATTGTCAAGGATAGGAAAGGTGAATATTCTATTACCACCCGGTGGTGATTGGCCCGAGGGTAGACCGCACGGGTGGTAAGAGCAGTGCCCGCACGCCTCATTTTTGTGTCATGCCGGCGCGATCTACATTAAAATAGTACAAACATTGAATCCTTAACGCCTGTGCTATAGAAATTAGTGTAGTGGCCAGGCTCCCGGTCACGTTTGAAT
>ENA-ORBV01010097-ORBV01010097.1-microbial-mat-metagenome-genome-assembly--contig:-NODE-10097-length-15229-cov-4.663081_pt1 | contig 15229 bp, 16 predicted proteins | sample MGYA00237777_ERZ505514 | MGnify/ENA primary metagenome ERZ505514 (study PRJEB26160, sample SAMN06269048) | microbial mat metagenome | isolation source: Oligotrophic lake microbial mat | place... | reverse complement strand
TTTTCAAGCAGAAGACGGCATACGAGATTCGCCTTAGTCTCGTGGGCTCGGAGATGTGTATAAGAGACAGTTCTCACGCGCGGCGGCTCGATGCCGAGTCAGGAAGCCGCGTGATTCGCCTCGCTCGTCTTTCTCGTTAGCACGGCGTCATCATGCTACCGGCTGGAATCGGCATCATCGCGGCACTCACCTTCGTGCTTGGCCTCATTGCCCTGGCGGTGTGGGCGCTCAAGCGCTTCAGCGGCGGCGCGCGCTCGGGCCGTTCGCGGTTGCAGGTAGAAGTTGTGCAGCGCTTGCCACTCGGCCCGAAGTCGGGGCTGGCGATTGTGCGCGTAGGTGAGAAGGTGTTGGCGTTGTCGGTAGGCGACGGCGGTGTGCATACACTCTTTGAAGTGGATGAAGCCGATCGGCAGCGCATCATTGCGGGCAGTGAACTGGCCACGCCGATGAACTCGAGCGCGGCCGCGCAGTCGGCGTTTGCGCGCGGTCTGAGTGGTGTGATTGCGGGACCGATTCAGCGGGCGTTTGGTGGCGGACGCGTGTCGGCGAGTGCGATGCCGACGCTGCGGTTTGATCACACGATGACGCAGGCGATGCGTGAACCGACGGACACGGTGGCGGTTGATCGCGCAGTGCATGTGCAAGCTGCGCCACCGCGTGCTGCGGTCGTGCGCGACCGCGATTTGCGCAGCGTGCTCGCAATGACGATGGCGCCGTCGACGCGATTGTTGTCAATCGTGGCGTTTGCGTTGGTGGGGCTGTTCGGGACGGCGGATACATCGTTGGCCCAGGCAGCGACGGGATCGCCGGTTGCGACGGGATCGCCGGTCGCGACGGGATCGCCGGTCGTGACGGGCACGCCGGTCGTGACGGGCGCGCAGCCCACGACGATCACGCAGCCGGTGACGGCCCCGCAACCCACGACCGGCGCACAACCGGCTCCCGTCACTCCTGCGCCGTCGATCACTAACCTGCCCGACCTGCCAGCGCTGTCGCTGCCCGGTCTGCAGCCGCCCACGGGAGCCGCGGCGGGGCAAGCGCGTCCGGCCGGTCAGCCAGCTGCGAACCGATCGGCGACAGCCCAGCCCGAGGCACCACGCGCGCGCGCTGCGAACGCTCGTCCGGCCGCTAACGCCGCGCAGCCCCAGCCTGCGCAGGCCGCCGATGCAGCGACCGCAGGTTCGGCCGAGAGTACGGCGCCCACATCGGCCGCCGATGCGATTGCCGGACTCGTGCCGCAGCTCGATCTGCGCGTTGGCAGCGGTCCGGACGGTGGACTCCGCTTGAACGGTACCGTTGGTGTGGTGTTGATGATGGGCTTGATGACGCTCGTGCCCACACTGCTGCTGATGATGACGGGCTTCACGCGCATCCTCATCGTGCTGCATTTTCTCAAGCAGGCGATGGGCACGCAAAGCGCACCACCGGCACATCTGGTGGCCGGGTTGGCGCTGCTACTCACGGGCTTCGTCATGGCACCCACGCTCACCGAAGCCAATCGCACCGCGATTACGCCGTGGCTGAATGGCAGCATCGAGCAGACGGAGATGCTCAAGGAAGGGGTGAAGCCATTCCGCGAGTTCATGCTGAACCAGACGAACGAGAAGGACCTGCGCACGTTCGTGGAGATGAGCCGAATCGCCCAGCCCGACACGCCCGACGATGTGCCGCTGCACGTGCTCATGTCGGCGTTCGTGGCCAGCGAGCTGCGCACCGCGTTCCAGATCGGCTTCGCGATTTACCTGCCGTTCATCATCATTGACGCCGTGGTGGCCTCGGTGTTGATGGCGATGGGCATGTTCATGCTGCCGCCGGCGATGATATCGCTGCCGTTCAAGTTGTTGTTGTTCGTGCTGGTGGACGGGTGGAGTTTGACGATGCAGAGTTTGATTCAGAGTTTTCGGTAGCGGATAGCGATTACGCTCGAGCTTGCTTGACACGGTGCAGTCCGTCGGGCGAAGTATTGGTCTCTCGATATTCCCACCGTGAGTCCGCTTCTTCGCACCACTTCATGCAAGCTTCATTCAGGGTGGTCACAGTAGTCACTGACTCGGCGCGCGCTCCGATAAGCGCCGCGCTTCGCGAGGGACTCGCGCTCGTCCCGCAGCACCCCGCACCCCGCACCCCGCACGATGCGCAGTGTCGGTGCGACACGCAATAGAGCCTGCGTCGCTTTACACGCACTTTGACTACGCCGCGCGCTGCTGTCTGGTGGTTGACGTCTCACTGGCACAAGCAATGGTGCACTTCGCGCCAGCCCGCGGTCAGGTGCGCACACTGCTTGGCCTTATGGCTGGATGGGACTGCGCAGTACTGCTCACATCGGTGTCGAACACTGATGCGCTGAGTACCCTTTGGCCCTCCCCGATCGCTCGGCGATGCGCAGTTGTCGAGCGAGACGCCGCATCGGTTGAAGCACTGCGCCTCGCCCTGCAGCATGTCTGGTATCAGACTATTCATCTCGCTCCCGTCAACGAGAACGTGCTCGAGCCGGAGATGGAGGAGGCGCTCGCTCGCCTACCGGTTGGTTTTCGATTCTTGTTGTGGCAAGCGATTCGGGATCCGGGAGACTGGAGCGTGGATCGGCTTGCAGCGGCGTTCGGCGTTACCCGCCGATCACTTGAGCGACAGTGTCGGCGGTGGGGCCTGCCGTCCCCTTCGGCAATGCTGCAGCTCGCCTCCAAGCCGGGGTCGACGCTCAGGTCCGTGTGATGTCGACCCATGGGCGAATCAACGAGCGTTCGTGCAAACATTGTCGCATAGAGTGTCGCATGTTGCCTCTTGTGATTGTGAACAGCAACGTTGCATAGTTGCGGCGCGTCGAAGTCGTGCTGCCTTTTCAGTTTCGTCAACGACTTGCGGGTCCTTTGAACTCACACAGACGTGAACTGTGAGTTCACATTCCACTTCGGTGAGGTTCGAAATGCGGAGCAAGCACATCTTGCGCGGTCTAGCGGCAGTACTTGGCGTCGGGCTTCTTCTGGCGATTGCGCCTGACGAAACACGAGCAGATTCTCCGTTAAGCGCATGAAAACCCAATTCCAACGAGTGAATGTGGTCGGATTATCATTCCCGATTTCATTTGCATTGTGGTCAACGGCCAACAGGAGTGCACGGACCTGAATATGCCGATTATTGGAGAGCTCAGCGAAACGTGAAGCGTGATACAGCAACTCGCTTCATCACCGATCCAACCGGCGCCGCAGGACGGCGCCGGTTCTGGGTGGCAGCAACGACCTGTTCCCTTGCGTTGGTCGGCTGCGAACAGCGGGCGCCCGGTACACAGTCTCAGCAGCCTGATGTATTGTCGACTCGCGACTCGCGACATCTCGTCGACGCCACCGCGGGTGCGATGCGCGACTCGGACGATGCAGAGTCGTCGCGTCCGGCGCCAGAGCATCCGCACGACGCGATTGTCGATCCTGCGCGCTGGCCGGCCGATTTGTACGCATCGGGACGACGTCCCACAAACGTTCAACTTCGCGCGGGCTGGAGCTACGTCGCGAGTATGGATGATACGACATTGTTGCAGCCGTACGATGTCGCGGTTTTGCGAAACGTCGTTGTTGCGCAGGATGCCGGCCGAATGGCGTTACTGGGTCTGCGACACAACAACGGATTCCCAACGTGGCGAACTGGTCGGCGTGGAAGTGGGCCTGGAGAGTTTCAGTTGGGAGCGATACTGTGGGCTTCTGACACATCGATTCTCTACTCCGACGTTCGCTTAAGGCGCCTCACTGAGTGGTCGGACGAGGGGAAGCTGATTGCATCTCGCGAGCTTCCGAAGATCGGAATGATTTGGGGCGTTTGTCGACTGCCCGATGGAAACAACTACGTCATGGTACGGCCTCATGGTGCCGATAACTTCACCGGCATCGCGCGGCTTCCGGACAACGCGGATTCTCTTCTGGATCGACAGCCGTTTCCAATCAAACGGGCTGTCCATCGCAGTGGGCTCGATGCACAGATGCGACTGTATCAGTTAGCGGACGGGTCTTGCGCGCTCGGCGCTTCAAACGAGTCGTATCTCGCCGTATTTCATCGTGTGGACTCAATGGTGTCGGTCCCGCTCATTGAGCATGTCCCTCCACCAGTCGTTGAAGAATCGAAAGACGGTAAAGCGATACGAATCGGATTCGCAGAGGGAACTCTGTCAGCCGTTCGCGGAGTGTCATCGCTCGGCGACATGGTCGCAATACTCTATGGGGGACGCACGACGGCGCGGCGGAGAATCGTGGATCTCTATCATCGCGCGCCTTGGCGCTACGAAGGCAGTTTTGTGATGCAGGGAACCGTGCGCAGTCTCTCCTCGCGCGACTCCACTCTGGTTGTCGTCTCCGAAGACTCGACCGGCTTTGACCGCATTGATCAGTTCATCGTAAAGCTGCCCGGCGATCAGTGCTGTCTTCAGGAGCATTAGCGTTTCTTTTTGGACAACGTGGGTCACGGGCGACAGCGGTGCTTTCGCTTGCGGCGTGTCAGCCATCGCTAGAATCGACACCTCTTGTGCGGTCATTACAGAGCACGGGAGCGAGCGGGATAGCGGTGGTCATTCAGCAGGACGACTGCGAGTCTCGCAGCTCAGAACTGAAGATTCTGGCGAGTCGATTGCCCGACGCGCCTGTCGTCTTGCTTCGCACACGCGACGCACCGGTGAACTCGTGGGAGCGGAGTGTCAAGGCGATCTTTTCTGAATCGCGCCACACATATCATGTCATTGACAATGCCGCGCTTTTGGTCCGGCTCGGCGTGTCCGCAACGCCAGCCGTTATTGAATGGAACACCTCGTCAGCTCAGATTGTCGGTTCACCACTGAGCCAGAACCGCTCACAGTTGCTTTCGCTAATCCGGGATTGGGAATCGCGCTATGCGAGGTAAGCCTCAATCGAGCCCGCGGTCCCGCCTCGCTGTAAACAGGGGCGTGCCGACGCCCCTTCTGTGACATCGGCACTCACGAAGACGGCATGTTCGGATTGCCGACGGCAATGATATCGCTGCCGTTCAAGTTGTTGTTGTTCGTCTTGGTGGACGGGTGGAGTTTGACGATGCAAAGTTTGATTCAGAGTTTTCGGTAGGGTCGACCTACCACGGAACCGCATGCTTGCGGATCGCCTTCAGGTCATCGGCGTCCGTGTGCACGACATACACGTGTCGCGCGCCGAACCCGATGCTCGCGTCCGACGTGGCGAGCGAGATTGACCGAATGATCCTGCTCCGTCTATCGACGACATCGTACTGATGCGTTTTCGCATCGGCGGTGCGAAGTCGCTCAATCACGAGATTCCCCTCAGCGTCAGCGAGCAGCATCGGGATGACTCGTCGGCCCATCTGCGCAAACGGCGGCACCACGTCCGGCCAACCGTTGAACGCTGCGGGTTCGCACGCAAACATGCGGCCGGCAAGCTGTGATATCGCCGCACACTTGTCCCGCAACATTGGCGCTCGCGGCGCATACGCAGGCAGCGCAGCGCCGTACAGCCACTCACCGTTCGGCTTGCGCCAGTCGACGCGGTATGGGCGCAATCGCACGACCGCAATCCAGTCGTCTCGAAACAGCAGCCCGTGTTCCGCCGCTGCAAGGGGATTGCTCGGAAACATGTGGCAAGAGCAAGTTCAGCGGCTCGTGCTCGGAGAACATTCTCGCAACCCGCGTTCCCGCCAGTAAGAACCACCGCCCTGAGTACGCATCAATCATTAGCGTGCTATCCGCACCCAGCGGATGCAACCATCCGACCGTCCGATATTCGCCTGGTCCGCTCCCAACGCGCCCGACGTCACGAAACGCACCGGAGGAAAAGTTGTAGTGCACCAGTTGATTTTCGCTCTGATCCACGATCAGAATCGTTCCGTCCGTGAGCGCGGCGCCGAGCTAGCCCGGAAACGGCTTTGCGTCACGCAATAAGTCTCGAACTGCACGACGAGCGACGCTTGCTGCGCATAAAGCACCGAGTCCACGGCAGCAAACTGACCCGTCTCTCCGGCACAAGCTGCCATGCTGGCGGCGTCGGCCGCGAACGTGTGCGTGGGAAGTGGATAGTCGGTGTGAGTGACGGCGGTCGAGCCCGGAAACTCGCGCATCAAATGTGCTGCATCTTTGTGAAAGCCTTTGCACGCGTGGCACGGTCGCTCTCGAGGTCCGGAGCGCCCAGTCTTCGGCGTGAGCGAACACTGCTCAGCGCTGAGTCGAGTCGAGCCGCCCGGACCACCAGCTCCCTTCGAAATCAGGCACACAGAGCCTCGGTCGGTAATCGCGGTGCGAGAAGCATTCTTGCATGCCCCCACCACGAAGCGAGTATCGGACGTTCGGTGCTGGCTCGCAAGAGGGAACATGCGGCACTCAATACGACATTTCAGCACGGGTCACGTCCAAACGGGCGCGCCGGTCGACTGATGCAGTCGACGCCGCAGTCGACGCCGCAGTTGCGGGAGGACTCACGACCCAGAAATCCGCCACGCGCCACCCCTGTCGGTCTCGGTGCATCATTTCACAGACCTGACATCGCCGTACGCGCACTTCGACTACACGACGCGCAGCACTCTGGAAGCTGACGTCGCGCTCGCGCGGCCGCTGATTCAGCAGGCAGTGGCGCGTGGATCCTACAGGCGCGGCAAGGGATCGTCGCCGACTGGGATTGTGCGATGCTCCGCTGTTCTGCGGCGGATGCGGCGGCGCTCGAGGCGGTCTGTCACTCGCCAACGCCGCAGCGACGGCCGGTCGAGCTCGCTTGACAAGGTCCGCAGCGTGTGCCGATCCTGCGTCTTCGTGCCGCCGTCGGCCTGAGAACCACCGTCCCCGCGCTGTCATGTACGCCACGGCGATCACGAGGCGGTGCTCACGGAAGCTCCTGAACCGCTTGTGCGAATCCGCCGACGCTAATCTTTCGGAGTCTCCGGAACAAGCGCGGTGCACCATCGGCAAGATCCCAGTCGACTTATGCTGCCTCGTCTCCATTGTCTCGCCTACCTGCTGGTCGCGCTGCGATTGATTGCGCCGATCCCGCTGCACGCCCAGGGCCTCGCGGGATACGTGACCGACACGCTCCAGCGACCGCTATACTCGGCGATCGTTGTCGTTTCGGGCGTCGGCGACACACTCAAGCCTCACACCCTGCGCACCAGCCTCGATGGCCGATTCGTGATCACGAAGCTCGCCGCCGGTCGCTACACGGTCACGGTGCGGCGCATCGGCTACCGTGAACAGACGACGAACGTGACGGTCGCCGACGGCCAGTCGGCGCTCCTCAGGGTGACGCTTCAAGCGACTGCGCCCACGCTCGACACCGTTCGTGCGCGCCTCGATCACAACCGCTGCATGAACAACACGCTTGATGGCTTCCTGTGCCGCCGGCAAGCGGGGATCGGCCACTTCCGCGACGCGCACGAGCTCGCCGCGCTCCAGCCAGAGCAACTCCTCGACGTGGTGCGCGGTCTCCCGGGGATACGGCCTCGTCCGGGGCGCGCGCCGGGCGGGCATGTGGAGCAGGTGCCCGGAGTGCGACCGAGCCGATGCCTCAAGATGCTCGTGAACGGTCGTCCCGACATCGTCTCGAGTCGTTGGTGGACGGCGCGGGACGTTGTGGCCGTCGAGTACTACGATCACTGGAGCAAGATTCCACTGGACTTCCGGCAAATCGTCGACAATGTGAGCTGTGAGCTGATCGTGTACTGGCTCGTCACCACGCCGACGGATAGTTGAGCGTACATCTATGACCGGCTTCCTGCGCCTCGTGTCTGGATCGGCACCGACGGCGGATTCGCTTTTCCATCTCGTTGACGTCGCGTTCGCGATCTATACGGTCGACCCTTGGCCCCGAGACCGTCGTTCGCGCCTTCAGGACAGCGAGAGCACGACGGGCGATGGACCAAGCCCGGCGCCAAGTGTCGCGATGTCGGCAGCTTGCTCGGCGTGCCTGCCGATTCGCTCTTCGAGGCCGCGCAGCGGAATATCAAGACGGAAGTCGCCGGATGCCGTCCGACGGGCCCGCGCGACATCCGAAATTGGTGATTCGTAGTTCAAGTCGTGTCGACGCGGCTGGACGAAGTTAGGCGTCCGAGTCTGGACGAGAAAAACGGCCTGGGCGAAGCTGACGCATACAGAGTCTCGGACCAACCCATCCGACAGCGATGGATATCCACATTCCGCTCACGCTCGCCGCCGCCACGACCGTGAGGCGGCGCGAGCTATCGTCGAAGAATCCGGCGCGGGCGCCGACCACGTACGCGGATGTCCAGGCGAAGGCAATCGGAAGTACGACTACCGCCGCGACGGCGGCTGCCATGAAGAAGAACATCGACACCGCAGCACTCGCTGGGCGCCTGAGGCGTGGCGGTCGAGGTTCCGTGAATGATCCTGACTGAAGCTGGCAGCCCCCGAGCACTCGCCGCTTGGCAACTTTGTAAAGATGATCTCGGCGTCGATGGCTGGGCACGCGGCTCTCCCGATCCACGTGCAGCATCCGTTGTCCGCTCAACGGTCAGCTTCTTTCGGCCGTCGGGAAGTGCATCAAGGCGCACATCTTTTGGCAGGTGGGGTATGGATCCATCGTCGCGAATGGTGGTATTAGCGGCCACGCGTTCGGAAAGCCGGCCGCAGGGGTGAACGCAGTCGAACTGCTCAGCCTGTACTCGACGGTTCCAGCGTCAAGCGCCAGATAGATCTGAGCTCGAGATGCTCCGTAGTCCGCGTTGGCATCGAAGGGTCGATCGTCGCCGATTCCGGTAACAAGGGTGAACTTTGCCATAATGAAAAAGTCAACGCACATTTTCTTGCTGTAGTATCCAATAGATCGCAGCAGAGTTTGTGATGAGCGTGCCATTCCCTCCCCACGCGGTAACGAAGACCTCCGGAAGACTCCACCCGCCATAAGAGGCAGCATTGGGACCGAGGCCGGAGTTTGTGAGCCGAAGACTTACTCCGCGCGCCCAAATAACGCCGTCGCCAACGCCGCCCAATCCGAGAGAAAAGACGTGGCTGGACGCTGGATAGAGGTCTGCAAGGTCTCGCGCAGTTCGCTCCGATAGGTTCTCGTCAAAGAGGAGCTTCACGAAAGGCTTTGAATGCCGACGCGGCTGTCTCAGGTCGCCGAGAGACCGACAGAACGGCGCTCTCGGTCGGCGGCATACGCGAGGCACGCGCGGACATCATCGCGCGTGAGCTGCGGAAAGTCCGCCAAGAGCTCTTCCTCGGTCATGCCGACGGCCAGGTACCCGAGCACATCGCCGACTGTGATACGAGTGCCGCGAACGACGGGCTTGCCGAATCGGACTTCGGGATCGAGCACGACGCGCTCATGATAATTCTGGATAGTGGCCATGTTTGGAAGGGATAGGACTTTCAATCGGGGTCGGTCGAGCCGGATGTGCCTGCGCGCGCTGTCACGAGTCCCGACATCGCGCCGGCAATCGCCACCGCGCCGAGGAACATCGCGCTCCGCCTCGCCCATCGGTTTTTCAACATTCTCACGCCTCCGTCAAGTATCACTCCGCGTTGCCGCGCATGCTGGCGCATTCCCTCCGTGATCGTCTCCCAGCCGCCGCTCGAAACAAGGCGTCCGGGAGGGACATCGAAGTCTTCATACCCATCATAACTCTGTCGAATCTTCCACCGCAAAATCGTGATCGTGCAAGGATGACGGTGCGCGCCGTAGTCGATGGTATACTCGCACCCCCCGGTCCCGGTTTTAGCCGGGCCGCTCCTCAACCATCACTTCGTCGGCGACTGCACGCGTCGCCACGCCGTCGGCGACATCTGAAATTGTCCGCGGAACGCCGCATTGAAGCGGCGTATGCTCCCGAAACCGCTCGCAAAGGCCACGTCCGTTATCGAGCGACGCGGATCGGCCAATAGTGCCGTGGCCGCACGCAAGCGTTGAGCGACTGCGAGGCGCGCTGGCGCGGTACCGTGCTCGCGCTTGAGCGCGCGCCGGAGATGGCGATCACTTGTGCCGAGTGTGGCCGCGAGTTCCGCGACTGATTGGCCATTGAGCGCACCACTCGCTATGCGGTCCACCACCGTATTGGCCAGGCGTGGCACGGCTTCGAGCGGAGTTTGTCCGCTCGTTGCGTCCGGACGACAGCGTCGACACGGGCGATAGCCTGATGCCTCCGCTGCTTCCCACGATGTGAAGAAGCGACGGTGCTCAGGACGCGCCAATCGTGACGGGCACAACGGTCGACAATACACGAGCGTCGATGTGAGCGCGACCACGAACACACCATCGTATGCGGGATCGCGCATGTTCACGGCGTGATGCCACTCGCTGCGATGCAGGTCTGCATGTGGCTCTTCAGTATTCATGCATTAATACTATCTCAAATTCTGTGAATATCTGGTCGCTTTCGGACCTCGATCTCATTCGGAGAATCATTGAAACAGATCGTCCGATGGCGGCGTACGGTGCGCATACGAGTTTCACGCATTCCCACCTCTTTCGGCAATCTCCTGTGCGATACATGACGTGCGTCGGCATCACATTGTGGTCTCTCGCGACAACCTCAACGCTTTCCGGTCAGACGGTTGCATCGACACCCGCTGCGTCCACGACAGCAGCTCCCACGCTGGCGTCACTTGATAGCCTCATCACACATGCGATGGACGAGGCGGGAGTCATGGGCTTCAGCGCGGCGGTGATCGTCGACAAGCGTGTCGTGTGGATGAAGGGCTTCGGTTTCATGGACTGGCAGCGTACGCGGCCGTTCACGCCGAATACCATCACGAAGGTGGCGTCTGTCACGAAGCCTTTTGTCGGTGTTTCCATGATGCGCGCAGTGAAGGAAGGCAAACTCTCGCTGGATACGGACATCAATCAGTATCTGCCATTCCGTGTCGTGAATCCCTTCCGTCCCGGCGTGCCGATCACACTTCGTCATCTGGCGACCCACACATCGGGCATCACCGACCGGCGGGAGATTTATCGCGGTACGTACACGTTCGATGGTGATTCGAGGGAGCCGCTACTGGATTTCCTCACGGCGTATTTCACACCGGGCGGGCAATACTATGCCAAGGAAAACTTTCTTGAGGCAAAGCCGGGTGAACTTCGTGGCTACTCCAACATTGGTGCCGCACTCGCCGGATTGATCGTCGAGCGTGCCGTCGGTCAGCCGCTGAATGTCTACACGAAGCAGCACATCTTCACACCATTGCAGATGAATCGCTCGGGTTGGTTCATGCGCGAAGTTGATCGCTCCAATCATTCAACACTCTTCGTTTCGCAAAGTGGCTTTGCGATTCCGATTCCCATGTATGGCGGCACCACGTATCCGGACGGGGGCCTGCGCACATCAGTCGCGGATCTCTCCCGGTTCTTCATCGCGATGTTGAACGACGGTGTGTACGAGGGTACACGCATTCTCGACGCCACGAGTGCGGCCGAGATGCGGCGCTTTCAGCTGACCGATGCAAACCGGCCAACGAACTTTCCGGCAGCGGATGGCAACACCGGACTGTTCTGGCGCACCAAGTTCAACGGGCTCCGTGTCGGTCACGGTGGCAACGACCCCGGCGTCGAAGTCGAAATGCTGTCGGATGTCGCCGGGGATATCGGCGTACTGTACATCTCGAACACATCGTTGAGCGGCACTGATCGACGCGCCACCGCGGCCATCTTCGATGCGCTCTGGAAGTATGGGGAGCATGTGCGCGCTACACAGTCGCGCTAGAGCACGCGCGAAATGTCAGCGCGGAAGTAACAGCAGCAAGCTTGATCCGAACTTCAGGGGTTCCCGGAAGTACTGCTGGTTGATGATCCACGCCATCAGCGCACCCCACTTGGCGCCTCAGCCCTTGTACTCAGGATTGTCGATGGTCGTTCCTTCCGATGCCAGGTAGCCATCAACGCTCAACCCAATCCTGACGAATACTCCGCTCATTGTCCACCTATGTCGCGTGCGGTTGTGGACCTGACGCAAAGCTCCGCCGCGGGGCCTTATCATTATGTAACAGGCGTACCGCGGCTTCGCGCCGGTTGCCAACGCCTTGTACAGGCTCTCGCGAACCAGCCCGGTATCCTTCGCCAGCTGTGCCATGCCACGCGCCTTTGCAACATTGGCGATCGCCTGCAGAAGCAGATCCTGATGCTCACTCGCCAACGCGACATTGAGATATTCGGCGATCACCTCTTCGCTATCGAGATAATCGGCAACGTCAAATGCTGCAGGGATAGTTGGTATGAAGCGGTGGCTGGTCCTCCTTTGTATCGTGGAGACATGCATCGCCCCACCACTATCCACGCGCTCACCGTCTCGCAACGGGGCGCACACCGGGAGGCGCGTCACCATGGAGATCATCGGCCTGGATCGGCACAATCGCGAGAGTCAGCGGTCGATCAAAGCGGACGACGGAACTGGCGCCGCGCTTCGCGGTCTTCGTGCACGAGGAGCCGATCGCGGCGCGGCTCACCACGGCGCCGGGCGTGGGACCACTGACCGCAAGCGCGTTCGTAGCGACCATCGATGACGTCACGCGATTTCGCACGGCGCACGAGCTCGAAGCGTACCTCGGCGTGATTCCCAGCGAGCGCAGTTCGGGAGAAAAGCGCCACCTCGGCCACCTCACGAAAGCCGGCAACGGACGCATGCGCTGGCTCTTGGTCGAAGCGGCGTGGACGATCCTGCGCTCGAAGTCGGCCGAGACCGCCGCCTTGCGCGCGTGGACCCTGCAGATCGCGCAGTGGCGCGGCAATGGCATTGCGGTGGTCGCGCTCGCGCGCCGACTGGCCGGCATCCTGTTTGCGATGTGGCGCGACGAGGTGGCATACGACGCGCACCGTATTCGGCCGCAAACACCGCTCGTACCACCACGCGCGGCGTGAACCGCGGAAGACCGATGCGCGAATCGAGATGACTGAATCGGGAGCGGTGAGCGCGGGAATTCCCTTGAAGCAGCACGCAGGCAACAACAGGTGGGGGCTTGACGCGGGCCGAGGCTTCACAGAAGGAACATCGTGCTCCGCCGCTCCCATCGGTTTTTCAACATTCTCACGCCTCCGTCAAGTATCACTCCGCGTTGCCGCGCATGCTGGCGCATTCCCTCCGTGATCGTCTTCCAGACGAAATTCGGAAGTCCGATGGGGAGCAGTTCGGCAGTCTGCTCGATTGAGATTATGGCGATTTCATCGTGCCTGTTCTTGCAGCGCACAGCCAGCACGAGCTTCGCCTTCTGGATCGGCAACGTGTTGCGACCATGACCGACGATCGGCCACGCAGACAACACGTCGTACAGCGGCGTCAGTGTGTGGCCGTTACCTCGAAGAAACAGCGGAAAATGCTTGTGTTGATGCCAGGTCCGCCTTCGCTCTCGTATTTCTGGTTCGGCGCTGTTCCCGTCGCTTGGCACATGTCCTCCTGCGGCAGGCGTATCAGCCCTTGCTTGTCGTTCCTCCAACGGCGTTCAAATCGCTCGACGACGAGCGCGCGTTCCGTGCTGTCATCTTCGCGAAAGGTCGCCAGCTTCACCGTAGCGACGTCGAAGCCAAGCGAGCCAAGCAGTTGCACAGCGCCCACGCAGTCACGACCAATATCAGCGAGCAGGCTCCGCGGATTATTCGAAACGCCGAGTCGGCATGCCATGCGCGTGCGAATGGCGCTGCTATCCGGCAGCAGGTTCTCAAACCACGCGCCGACATTCGGGCCGCGATGCTGCTCGTTGCCCGGCAGGAACGGCAGCGTCAGCGAGAGTGGGCGCGCGCTGGGTGAGTCGCTCCAGCTCGCTTCACACGAAAACAGTTCCACGTCGGCGGACGTGCGACTCCACGTTCCGACCATCTCCCCGTTCATCCCTACGCTGAGCGCGGCGTTTTGCCACGGCGCGCGTTCGAGCGTCCCGCGTCTCGCTCAACGCTGTCGATGGGCTTGGTTGCCGAGTGCATGAGCGTGTCAGCAAAGTCAAGAGTCAGACCAGCACCAAGCAGTCGAAGGACTCGATGAGACTTTTTGTGCTCAACCGAGCTACATCCTTCTCAATGGCTGACACGCGCATTTTTCTTGAGCTTCTCCTCGATCCGGAGCGCTTGTTCGCTTTTCTCCGCACCGCCCTCGAATTCACCATCCACACGCTCCGAGCCAATTCCGTCGGGCGTGTCGGCCCTGATATCTCGCCCTTCAAGCGTGGTGTCGTCGCCTTCGCTGCGCCCTTGGTGCTGCTTCTGTCGTTCGGACATGACTGCTCCTGCGGAATGGGAAATGAAATCCATGATCGTGGGACGTATGAAACGAGACCCCACGTAGTACGCGGCGTTCCACTGGCGGCGGCCGGGACCGGCGCGCGCTGAGGTCGCAACGTCCGCACAGCTTCGTTATCGTCAGGAGTCCACTCGCGAAATCCCGCGCCAACGCCAGACACCACGATGACCCCATCAATGCAATCGACGCTCTCTACGCTGCCGGTCGCGATGCTACTGAGCCTCGCGCTTTCCGCGCCCGCCGTCGCCCAGGAACGCGCTGCCGGTCGCGTTGAAACCCGCATCGAGAACCGCAACGAAAATCGTATCGACGTGGTCACACCGTTGGCACCGGAGCTGGCGCAATTCGGTGCGTACTCAGTGGGCGTGCGTACCATTGTGGTCACGGATAAAAGCCGCCCCGACGTGCTGCGTACAAAAACCGGTGAACCCACTGTTCGCGCCGACCGATCGCTCACGCTCGAGGTGTGGTATCCCTCCGTTGCGGACAGCCCGGCGCACGATGGCGAGTATCGCGCCATCATGCGCGACCCGTCGGTTGTGGTGACACTCCGTGGACGCGCGCACCGCGACGCCGCACCGATTGCCAGCGACAGCGCGTTCCCGCTGCTGATCATCTCGCACGGATACCCCGGCAATCGCTATCTCCTCAGTCACCTCGGGGAGAACCTCGCGAGCAAGGGCTACATCGTCGCCTCGATCGATCACACGGGCAGCACGTACGACAATGCGCAGGCGTTTGCCGTGACGCTCTACAACCGGCCATACGATCAGCTGTTCGTGCTGAACGAACTGGCACGACTCGGCGCGGCGAACTCGGGCCACTTTCTCTCCGGCCGCGTCGACGCCACACGCACAGGGATCATCGGCTACTCGATGGGGGGCTACGGCCTGGTCAACGTGATTGGTGGTGGGTACCGCGCGGCCGCTGCGTCGTTTCCTGGCGCGCCACCCAACGGGCTGCTCTTGGAGCGCAGCGCCGACAATGCCGCCTATCAGGCGTCCATCGATCCGCGCATCAAGGCGGCCGTGGCCATCGGTCCATGGGG
>ENA-ORBV01010096-ORBV01010096.1-microbial-mat-metagenome-genome-assembly--contig:-NODE-10096-length-15230-cov-6.303966_pt1 | contig 15230 bp, 13 predicted proteins | sample MGYA00237777_ERZ505514 | MGnify/ENA primary metagenome ERZ505514 (study PRJEB26160, sample SAMN06269048) | microbial mat metagenome | isolation source: Oligotrophic lake microbial mat | place... | reverse complement strand
GGTTTTCATGTTCTCGCCAACTGTTTTTCACGTTTAAAGCTGTTTTCACACTTAGGGACTTTTCACGTTTCACGGTTGTTGTTTTCCTTTTTCACAACAATTGTTTTCATTTTTCACGGTTAATGTTTTCATGTTTTGCACATTGTCATGTAGCCTTTTCACGATTTGTTTTTTCATTTGACACTGTTCAAGTTTTCATTTAACACGATTTTAGTTTTCACGTTTCACGGTTTGTGTTTTCACTTAAATAGGTGAATTTCACTTAAATAGGTGAATCTCACTGTGAACGTGAAAATTCCCTATTGTGAAACGCGAAACAACATGAAAACTGTGGTTTTCGGCGAGATCGGCCAAGCCCCAGGTAGCCGGTTCAAGGCGCCAGCCGAGACAGTCCGGCTGCGCAGACTGAGAGGCGCCAGGCGAGGTCGATCATGTCCACATAATCATAGTCATGCACCGACATGCTCATAAACTAGACTAACACTACTGTAGCATAGTACAATTGTACCCGTTTACCAAGACCGGCGCCTATTTGAATAACAAATAAGGACATCCGGTATGTTTTGCTTCCGCGAATGCTCCTTCCGCGAATGCTCCCGACGCGAGTATGAAGGTACGTCAACCTTTCCCCCCCTCGAATTTAGACCGGCGCCTATTTGAATTGCGTCTAAGTAACAAATAACGACATCCGGTGTGTTTTGCTTCCGCGAATGCTCCCGACACGAGTATGAAGGTACGTCAAGTCGTCAACCTTTCCCCCCTCGAATTTATTACCTTGACTAAATCACTTCATGTCGTATTCATCGTTGTTCGACACCGTAATCATCACACGCCCCATAAAAAATGACACGAGCAAAGGTCAACAAGTCCATTTAAAAGTTTAGACTATTCGCCAAGAAACATTCACCACCGCCCAAATCTTTCAAAACTCAGCAAACATACTCCTAATCGGAATACTTAACTATTCTACACTTTTTCTTCTTGCGAGAGTGAGTATTTAAAATGTTGTACCAATAGGTATGCCGTTTGTGGCCACGAGTGTGGGTATGTTTGTTACGTGGGGGCTATCATTTGTTTCGGAGAGGTGCCAAGATCCCACAAAAAATGGCAGGATAAGCATGATCTGAATGAAAATGTATTGTTAATCGATGTTTGAAATGGGTATCTCATCACACTGTTTGGGTTTCTTGATCAGATAGATATAGAAGCATTATGTTGATGCTTCCTTTGGTGGCTTTGATGGCCGTCAGTGTCAGCATGGTTACGGGTGAAAAACAGGTGCTTTCCATTCACGGTAGTGGTACAACCAACCCTAACAAGTGCTTCTGGCACGTCATGGACAAGATGGAAGCACGTTCTAAACTACCCATGCACATGACCTACCGTGGTATTGGTTCTACGGATGGCCAGACGGAATTCAACATCACACCTCCCGTGACTTACTTTGCTAGTGGTGATGTTCCCCTCACGCAGGAACTCTACAAATATCTCTCTGCCACTGAAGTTATCTTTCAGATGCCCATCTTTCTTTCTGCTGTTTCCTTCTTCCACTCGGTTCCCAACACTCCGAAGCTCACCTTGACGCCTTGCACTCTTGCCAAGATCATGAAACGAGACATTACAGAATGGAATCATCCCGATATCACGTCCATCAACCCTAACCTCAGTCTACCTAGTGAAGGATTGCCCATCCGTGTTGCTCGTCGTACGGATGGAGCTAGTTCTACTGCTGGTATTGCCCAAGTGAGTATTCGTTATCGGGTAGAGCATTGTTTGCTCTTTTGGAGAGGCATACTCATGGCTCACGTTTTTTGTTACCCCATTTTCAGTACCTGGCCGAAGCTTGCCCTGCCGAATGGCCCGCCGAGAACACTGGCTCCACCATCGATTGGGCCGAAGGGACCTTGGAATGTGAGGGATCGGGAGGAATGGTTGCCTGCATTGACGAAGCACCCGGTTCCATTGGATTCCTCGATGCTGGACATGGACGCCAGATGGGATTTGGCGAAGTTTATCTTGAGAATAGCTTTGGAACCAAATTGACCAGTTTAGAGTCGGCTGCTCGTGGTGGAGTGGTCGCTGCTGCTGATAATGAGGGAATCTTGCCCGAGAAGGCATCCGATGACTTCACCTCTGTGTCTCTCATCAACCAACCTGGTGAATTCACATGGCCCATAACTCTCTTGACCTATATTTATGTCCGTCAGGATTTGGGATTTATCCAGTCACCTCAAGAGCAATCCTTGCTCAAGGCATTCTTCCAAGCTCTTTTTGATGACTCGTTTGTCCAACAGTGCGCCGATGCCTACGGATTCTACAAGGTCGATGGACATGCTCTTAATATTTCCCTTGCAGCCATTGACTCGTTGATTGTTGACAGTGCAGCCACACCCTTTTCCTTTGAAGAAAAAACCAGTGTAGTTGTTGGGGCCGGAGACTTTACGATTTCGGCCAAGCGTCAGTCTGCTATAGAAGTCGACATTGATGTGCTGACCAATGCCAACGAAATGTTGGTTATTCAAGTGTCCGAGTTGGGACTCCTTTTGCAGCAGACGATGATGGAAGTTTCCAAGTTGGAAGCCCCTTCTCCCACGGGCAACACTAGTACGGCATTGATCTTGAGCATTGTTTCTCTTCTTTTGAGTGCGGTTGCCTTGATTCTAATCTATCTCGAAGCAAATTCCAAGAAGCAGGTGTCGGCTGCACAAATCAATGGCTCCGCAGAGAGTGCCTAAGAAGAAATGAGCAAGCTAAGGCCCCCAAAGAAGCGTTTGCATTGGAATTGTGAAATTGCACGCAGGCACTCTACCTTGGGCAACAATGCGTCCACGGACGTAATCATCAATAGCCGACACAGTGTGCGGCCCAAGAAACGATTGCAATGGCTCCTTACGTAATGTTATTGTCGCGTTTATTGTCGTCGCGTTTTCAAGTTACTACTGTACTAGCTAGCTATCTAGCCCCCCACATCTCTCTCCTCCGGCTGCAAGGGTTTCCACCTCCCACTGACGAAAAACAAGTTACTCCACTGGAAACTTCACCTCAGTCACCAACCCATCACTTGATTATAATGGGCTACTTTAGGTGCTACAAAGTGCTAGTAAAGTAATTTCCAACTGTGAATGGTTTAGTTAAACAGAAACCTTCCTTGTCTTTTAAAAGTAGCTTGTTTTTGTGCGACGAAGCCAGCAGTAAATAGTATTATTTGTCTCCAAGTAATAAGAAAAAGACCAAATGCAATCGAACCAAAAAGTAGAGTTGAGGATGCGATCCCTATTTCATAATTATTATGGCAAATCATAAGGGCTTGGTAAGCCAAAGCTTCCATTGACTCGATTCAATGCGTCAATCTTGGCCACATCTTCCTTGGACAATTCAAAATTATCAAAGACATCTTGATTGCTTTCCATTCGCCCAGCATTGGACGTCTTGTAAGCAATCACATATCCCTTTTGTATTAGATAACGAAATACGAGTTGCCCTACATCTTTCTGGTATTTGGCAGCTAACTCCAATAAAAGTTTGTCGTCTTTAACATCCATGAGACCACTTCCTAATGGAGAATAGGCTTGCACCACAATACTGTGTTTTTGGCAGTATTTGACAATGTTGGTATGTTGAAGATAGGGCGATGCTTCAATTTGATTCACCATGGGTTGGATGGAAGCTCCATCCTCCCGTAATTGCTCCAAATGTTTTTCTGAAAAATTGGAAACACCAATGGCACGCAGCCAACCTCGTTGATAAAACTCCTCAAAGACCTTCCAAGCAGCCAGCCTTCTTTGGCGACTGATTTCTTCCGATTGACCTGCCACGGATGGCCAATGCATCAAGAGTAGATCAATGTAACCGACACCCAATTCTTTCAAACACTGCTCGATATGACGCGTTGTTTGGAGTGTGACATCCTCAGGACTCATGGTTTCCAAATGTACTTGATGATTGGCTTCGAGTCCAAAGCCCGGTGCGGGTGCATGAAAAACCTTGGTGGTAATAAAGACGTCCTCGCGACTTTGCAACTGGCCGGCCCTCCACCATTCACCTAGTACGTGTCCCAAATGCGGCTGCGTTCCATACATGAGTGCCGTATCAAAACTTCGAATTCCTTGCTGTAATGCCAATTCGGCTTGTCGATAGGTCCGCTCGGGATAAAACCCAATATACGTCCTATTCGACTCCATAAGAGGAGATCCAAATGTAAAATGAGCCATACCCAGGGACAAAGTTGGCATTTGGACGCCATTGTGAAGTCGTGCACGGGGAATCGGTTTGGGGGGCAAAAAGGACGAGTCTCCGGCAGCCAAACATTCTTCTTTGGCTGCCTCTTGTTGCGCCGCTCCGGACACGGACAGCAACAATAAACCGAGATATAGTATGCTGAACATCCTACATACACAATACCATTCTAATACATAAATTAGTATTTGCGATCTTTCTGAAGGGGCGACAGCAAACTGTTGTGTGGTGGCGGAAGGGCGTCCAAGGTTGGATACAAAATATAGTTTAGACCCACAGTTGATCATCGGTGCCTGAAGAAATGCTCGTCTTTCGTTGGATGCAGTTATAATTCCAGAAAAATGAAGCAGCAGGGATCTCTAGAAAATTTCATCAGAGTTTCCCCTCTAATCGGAACTAGTAGCACTAATAGGAATGGATAGCTGAAGTAGATGAATGCACGAACGCTTTTTGATTGTACAGCCAATGTAAAATTCCGCCAAAACCCTTAATTCCCAGAGCTGCCTCGGTGCTGTCAAGGGTATGGCCGGAGGTCTTGGTGGCAGCCTTGCGCTTCAAGTTGTTTAGTGCAGTATCGTGGAGCCAACCTTGTGCATTACCAGCACCATAATTGGCACTGGCACTTGTTAGTACGGTTGTGTGCCCCGAAACTGTCAATGATGGATCGAAAGATTGATCAATGCGGTCAGTGTGTTCCAAGAAAAATGAGCTGGGAATTTTGGAGCGGGCTCTTGCTAGTACGATCGTGTGCCGCGAAACTGTCAATGGTCCAAATAGCCAAAGAAAAATGAGGCTACTAGACCTAGCAGCTACAGTAGCTAGTAAAGTAGGTGATGGGGGATCTTCTATCTTTTTCGTTTGAAGTCGCACAATTTCCCCTTGAATTGTGCACCCCCTTTCCCACTCTAAAACCCCCTTGAATTGTGCAACCCCTTTCCCCCCAAACCTCTCTTTTCGGCAGTGAGTGAGTCGGGCGTTTCCGTGAGGTTCTTGTTTGCATCCAATCCCGTCTTTTATCAGGAACGCCCTGTTGTGTTTGATCACTTTGATGGGTTTCCACCTCATTTTTTGCTACTAATAGTATGTCGATGGCCATCTTCATTGCTGTCCTTACTTTGAGACTGGATTACCCGTAACATTTGTCGTGACATTAATTTGGCAGCTGTCTCATGCCCAAAAGCAAGCAAAGAGGAACAAAGATCAAGTCAAGCTATAACTCATCTCCACGAAAGACAGAAAGCACGAAGAAAGATACTGTACAGTATTTTATATCATGAAACTGTTTGCATCGAAAAGAAACTCCACCGCCAACTCTCGTCCCGAGGAGACAGCAGCTTCTCCCACTGTGGCTGCTCAACTCGATGATAAGAAGAAACGACTCGACTCTCATCGATGCATGGGATGGGCGGCCCTACTGTTGTTTAGTAGTGTTGCCTTGGCGTCTCACCTTTCGGCTACCAAACGCCTCCATCGCGACGACTCCGTCACTAGTGCTATGGGCAAGGATGATTGGTTCATTTTGGTCGTATGCATGGCTTCCATGGCGTGCAGTTGTTTCGCCCTTCTAGGATACGCTGTGGCTAGGGCGTGCTTTGCGGGAAGCATTTTGGAAGGCATCTTGGCAGTCATCGCCCAAATCGTTTGGGTTTGTGGCATGCCCGTCATCATGGATCCCAATCGCAATATTGCTGTGAGCAAGGGTATGGGTGCTGCCGGCAAAATCAATCAGGGAGTCGTCTTTGTGGGGGCAGACACGACAACAGCTACGACAACTGCGGCATTGGCTCACGAATTTACTTTTATTCGCAATGCGAACATGTATTTCTTTGCTTGGGCTTCGACCATTGCCATTGTCTATATTTGTGGTCGATTTGCCCGCGCCGTTATCCTGGAACGACGACGTCGCGATGACACCGTGACTCGCATGCAACGTAAGAATGCACTGGGACCCAAGACAAACTTTTGGTACTTGTTGGCGCTGGCATCCTTGGTGGTCATGGTGGATTCGATTGAAATGTTCCAATCCTTTTCGTGTCCTGGAAATAATCCAGACCTATGTTTGGGTACCAAATACGCCGTGTCCTTGGGGACGGTGGGAACCTTTTGGAGTTGTGGCGCCAGTGTGTTGGCGACTCTAGGTAAACTGAATCCTTGGTTGGAAACGTTGTGCGCCCTGCTGGCGTTTGGATTGTACGCGTCAGGTGTGGCCTTGATTACCTTCAACGATGGGCCTGGAACTACGTTGGGAAATTTATACTTTGCTACCTGGATGGGAGCTAGCGTGACGGTGGTCTTGTTGGCACGATCTGTTCAAGATTTGGTGTTGGGAATTCGCAATCCACCGGTCCAACTTCCTCCGGACGAAAAGCCAGTAGAGTTTCCGGACATTGAAATGGGAGAAGCACCCAAAAAGAAACAAGATGAAGGAGTAGAGGATGAAGCCAAGCCCCCTTCTTGGGCCAAGGTGGAGGACGTTACAGAGCTATCAAAAAGCAGCACAAAAGAGGAGGCCAAGCCGGAAGAGGAAGTGGAAATGGAGTGGAACCCAACAGCCAGCAGCAAGAGTAAGGAAGAGGAGGTTGCCGTTGAAGAGGAGATTGTCGTGGAACCAGAAGGAAAGGCCGAGTCCGATGTGGTGGAAGATAATGCGGCTGTCATGGCTGAGGACAAAAACAAGGCCACAGCAACCAAAGAGCCTCCTGCGGTGGTAGAAACGGATGCAGAGGCCAAGGCAACAGAAAAAGCCATTCCGAAGAAGCCAACGGCGGTCAAAGTCGGCCCCCAAAAGAAGGCAGCAAAACAACCCCAACCGAAAAAAACTGATACGTCTGGAAGCAAGGCAAGCCCATTTATTGATGACGATATCCAGCCGTCGGAAAAGGCAAAGAAGCGAGCTCCTATCAGCAAAGTGATCCCGCAAAAGAAGATAGCTTCGGCCGAGGCCAAGGCGAGCGACGACAACGAACACAACCCATTCAAAGACGACGATGATGTCAAGCCGGCGGAAACTTCAGCTGAGCCCAAGAAACAAAGCGCTACTGTCTACACCAAAGCGAGTGGGGCAGCGGCAAACAAGAGCTCCGTTGAAGCTACAGCTGGCTATGAAAACGTTCCAACAACGGACGACAAACCTCGTGAGGAAACAGGTCCTCCTCAGAAACCTCCAAACAGAAGGTCCAGTCACGAAAGCAAGATTGTTGCCCCAAAGAAACGAGCTTCTTCTACGACCAAGCCGAAGCCTGACCCGGTGGATGTAGAAGGACAATTCGACAAAAAGTCTGATGGACCAGGACACGAATAAGACCGAAGATCAATCCTAAATCGGGGCAAGACAAACCACTGTGCAACCCTTCTATATTAATTCTATGACGACTATGTGCGTAAATTAGAAGACGCAGCTATAATAGGTCTACTTAGCTTTGTATTTGACAGGCTGCATTCACTGCTCCCTTTCAGAATTGAGAGTCGCGACTTGGGTCCTCAAAGATTCATTTTCGGCGTCGAGCGCGATATACCAGGTTTTGGATCTCAATTGGAGGTCGGCTGAAATTGAAATGTCGTGTCACATGCTGTGCTTGGAGATTAATGGTTGCGCCTGGCGTTGTGATTGTCACATGGTCCTATCCACATACAGGAATCTGTCAAGGATACTGTAGAGATGAATCATCATCACCAAAGAATGTTTAAAAATGAAGAACACAATCAGGATGTTTTTAAAGAACATCCAGTCATGCATTCGGATCACGGTTGTCTCGTTCCCGCTGGCTCGTTCCATTGACGGCAACTCTTTACTTACGTTCTATTGTAGGCTAATTTTTTAGTGGTCAACACTGCATACTTGATACGTAAACTACAGTGTTGTGGAGGAAACTGCAACGCACACTGTTACGTCGCCCCTGAAATCACGAGCTCTCCATGCATTGCCCACTTCAATGCCCAACAGCCATACAAAAATTTATAATGCGCTGGCTATTTTTGTGGTTGGCTTCGTCGACTAAATTGGTCGCGGAAGAACGTAAGTGCCAAAAACAGGTCAGTCGGACATAGTAGCCGCTCTTTGATCATTTAATTATCTATGTTCATGAAGGTATAAAAGAAAAATTTAGCCCAAACCGATGACTACGTAAATTTCAAATGACTATGATTTTGGTTCGTGTGACTCAGGTTCTCCTCGGTTTGTTACCGTTTATTCTGACTGTACTGGATACTACCGTACTATGCATAGTAGCTAGCTAGTGTACAAGTAGTACTTTTACTGACTGGAGTTCCCAAGCTTGCATCACTCTCTCTCTCTCTCATACCTTCTCTATCCGTCACGGTAGTTACCACGCCTATCTTGCATACATTCCACATCGGAGTTGCCAACGAGCTTGGTTCACAAATAAACATCAACTCTTCTATATTCCATCTACTTCGAAGACCCCGCATTCTCAAAAGTTTGCGCTAACCATTCGTCTGTCTCTTTTGTGCACACAAAATATGATTTCTAGATTATACCAATTACTTCTACCCACCCTCTTTTTGGTGTTGCTCTCTACAACGGCAGTGGCTGGGTTCCAATCAAGTCTCCAAACAAACAAGAACCATGCCGTGCTTTCGTCTTCCCCGCTCTTTCACGGCCCGGCCGTGACTGCCCTGTCGGTGTCCTCCATTTCCATGGACTCGGCCACTGCTACGTCCGAGGCGGGCATGGCCACTGCCAATCCTTGGGACCGAGCTTGCTTTGTTGTCTCGCAAGCCGCTTCCAATATGAATGAAATGCGTCAAAAGATTGCCAAATCCGGCGTCTCGACGGCCATTTCTTACTCTCTAGTCAGTAATGCTTTTACTTCTGTGGCAGTTGCACTGGCCTGGTATACATTTAATTTGCAAACTGCCGGCCTCTCTCCACTAAGACCTGGACAATGGAAGCCTTTTCTGGGCTTGTATGCTGGCTTTTATGCAGCCAACTCCTTGTTGAAGCCTGTCCGATTTATCTTGGCGTTGGGTGTCGCGCCGCATACAGAACGACTGATTCAAGCCTTGCAAAAGTCGGAGGTGTTGGGTGACTCAAGAAAAGTTGCTGTGGCCTGCACTACAGGCCTCCTGGTGACCTCAAGTACTGTCATGATGGGAACTGCCATTGTTATTGCCAGTGTTGTCTCGGGTACTCCCATCTTTCCCGCTGGACTACCCTTCTTTTCATAAACAACCAATGAAGCATGAACAATTCAGTTGTGTACGCTTCGGTGGCGGACGCAAGTATATGGTTCGCTTCCGTGTCTCTCCAAGGCCTATAGTGGATCATCATCCCTGTAGAGGACTGACAGCCTCATCGACAGAGGCAAGAAGACCCTCAAGACTCGTTGATTCCAGTGGCACTTCCATTGGAACATTGGAAAATGCCTATCTCGACGAGACGTGTCGTTGATCCCATTGGAACATTCCATGGGAAATTACACTGAACGGTTTGGTTGGAGCTCGCCGGAAGGAAGATGCGTCGATATGTGTGACGGATTAACGAGTGAAGAAGGATCCATGTAGATCGCGATCCGCGCAGGTCTACTTTGGAAGAGGGAACCGAAGAAGGGTGTCCTTTATTTCCATCCGGATTGATTCCAGTTGGAAATCCATTGGAACAACTGGATTATCTTCCAATATCAACGCTGAGGTCACGCATGTTCGCATGCAGCGCTTCGCTCAAAATGGCATAGTTTGTGATAATGATTTATTAATCATTGTTCTTATATGACATGGAGTATAGTTGTTTTTGTTTAGCCGTTGTCTCTAGCCTCTATGTCATGGTACGTTGTTTTGTTTGTAGAATAGAAACTAAGGACCAGGTGATCAAATGTCACCCCTGTTCCGGTTTGATTGTTGGCTGGATACACCTCGATGGAGGCTGATGCACTTGAGTTTGGGTTTAATTGCTGGTTCGATACATGATGGGGATAATATGAAGTTCAGTTCGCTAATCGATATGAAAGGACGCTAATCGCTGGCTTTGGCTTGGAGGAAAACAAAGCTTAGCTTTATCCCTCATTCGATCATCTTTTCACATTGATGTTGCTTGATAGGCCCAGGCCCTTGATAGAACGTTAAGTAAAAGGTGGTTGACTTGCTGAAAGACATGCTGTCCCTACATGTTGAGTGATCTTGAAAGTTATATTGTTTCAGTTGTGGTTCAATGATGGCTATCAGATCAAGACTCAGGGGTCCATGATAGTTGGATCTGTTGTGTGGAAATCTTAAATACGCAGCATCATTAGAAAAACAGTTGAGGCCTAGCTGAAAATGTTAAGTTGGATAATGATTTGTCCTGGTGAGTGCTTCGGCACTCAGGTCATTCGTCCATTCTTGATGTTTCACATGGGTTGGCGCAGCATTTCGCGCTCAGCTTGTAACCTCCTTGATTGACTATTTTCTAAATTACATCGTCACACAATGCTTTGCGGATTTCTACCTACTTGCTAACACCAATGACCCCTACCCCCACCCACCACAGGCTGGACTACATTGCAGTGCTACTGAGGGGAGCCTCCAGGAAATGAAGTGAGCCGTGAGGGATTGGGATAATTTGGGATCTGGTGTGAGACCTTTTTTCCTGGTTGAAAAGGAAGTACACGCTACTACTAGAGGAGGTAAAACTAACACTACCAGCTCTGCCGCACAGCCATGACCATCCTGCTGTCGTGCAAAACACCGTTCGGCAGCAACGTGAGTACGTGACAAGGATTCCATGGTCTTGCCACGCACAGTTACAATTGCACCATGAGCCTTTGATGGGCGCACGTCTCTTGAGTTGTGGGGATGCCACCATTGGGCGGCCTTCACGGGTAGGCTTACTTGTGCCCATCCACGTTAGGGTTGACACCATGCCCAGCAACGTGTCTGTACCCCTAGACAGGTTTGGGTGTTGTGTTTTTTCCCCCCCTCTTATATCTCGAAAATACCAAACAGCCGAACTACTAAATAACATATGGCTAACAACGACGAAATTAACAGAAGTCGTATCACATCTTTTTGGTTAACGTGGTCTACTATATTGTTTATTCATTGTCTTCGAGATCTTGCTCGAGTTCATACAATTCAAGACGCAAGTTATAGCATTTGTCCCACGATGTATGGCATATGTTCAAGTGCTCTTCATATGGTTCCATGTTGCTCATGGATTCCATTTTATTGAATATGTTGCGAAGACGCGACAATTCGTCCACATCGAACGGATGTTCCAACCAATCAACTAAATGAGCATTTAAAAAGTCACCGTTTTCGTATGTCAATTCAACATCGTCCCAAACGGGGAGTGAAGTCCATTTACCTCTCCTATTTAAAACGCGACGATTATGTTTAGTTAGTGTAAATTCTTTCCAGTGAGAAACTAATAGATTAGGGTTACACAGATGGATGTCACAAAGTAGCACATCTTCTCATAGTTTTATTTTCTTCTCTCCAGTACTAGCACTAGTAGAGTCGCACAGACAGGTCACTGGAACTTGCCGCAACTGGCAGGATTGGATATTTAAGGTCCTTTTACTTGTGCGTTGCGGCAAGTTCCTGTTTCCGTGTTGCAAACAGCTCACTGTTTCGGTGTTGTAAATAATTTATCGTTTTTGCACCGCATTTTGCAACGTCGTAAACTCTTTGTGTGTTGACATTTGTGTTGATAGTGTTTGTGTACCAAACATTCCTTAAATGCCAGAATGGAGCACTGAAATACGATCAAACATTGTTAAACACTAAACCAGCTATGCCTTGGGGTCGTAAACATTTGTCACGACCTGATTATGAAAAATTCCTTCAGCACCAAACATTTTATAGTGCCATTTTTGGAGCACTCTTTTACGATTAAACATTTGCTTCAGTGTGCACATTTTTGTAGTGATTTAACCACTGACAAAAAATGGCTCCTTAAATGACAAACACAACAGCTGAGCAAATGACTCTGCAAAAGCACCCTGCTACTTATTTCGTCCCAGTTCGACGTAACGACAAAGTCTGGACTGTTAGAATAACAACGACCAACAAACACAAAGACTCTATCTTGCTTAGTAGCTACTACTAGCTATACAGCTTGGACTTGAGCGGTAGATACGAGAGCTACAAGAGTAGGGTGGACCGTCACTTGCTTGGAATTAGACCTGTTGAGCCTTCTCCAAAGACCATCGACCAGAAGAAGGGTCTTTTGTCCCATCCAACATGATGACAAGCGGATCATCATCATCAGCATCGCCAGCAGCAGCGTTGCCCTTGCAAGCCAGCCGTGAAGAATGGCAACAGTGTCAATTTTCGTCGTGGTTTTCAACCTTTCGGTACCTCGATAATGACAAGGACAACCATCATTCCAGCAGCGGCACTTCTTCCACCACGCAACCAGCAACAACACAAGAACCACCACCGCTACTAGTACAAACCACTACTCACACGAATACTACAAAAAAGAAGAAACGCCGACGCACCAACGTGACCATTCAATCCGTGGTTATATCTCCTTTGCCTTTGGAGTTTGTGGCATTTTTACAAGCCGATGGGATTCGATTGCCCAAGGGCGCCACGGCATTGTCGTCGTGTGCTCCCAATGAAAAAGTGGGTCTTGCCGAAAGCAGCGACAGCGAAAGTGACGTTGCTGAAAACAAAAGTGAAGAAGAGGACCAACCACAATTTTCCTTTTTACAACTCAATGACCAAATAGCCGCGGCCATTCAAGATTTGGGAGGAGCGGTCGTTCCCAAATTGAATTGGAGTGCCCCCAAAGATGCGACGTGGATCAATGAAGGAACCCTCAAATGCAAAACTCCAGGGGATGTGTATTTACTCCTCAAGAGCAGTGACTTTTGTCTTCATGATCTACAAACACTGCAAGAATTGAACCACCAGGACAACGCCAAAAAGGAAGAACCCTTACAGCTCCAGTTGGTCTTACGGAAATGGTGTAACTTTTATCCCAGTATGGAATTTCGATGCTTTGTACGGGATCAGACCCTCCGTAAGTCAACCACCATATATTTACCAACAAACTCTCTGTATCTTGACGTTCTTTGGATCATTGTATGTATCTCACCTAAAAATTACTGCAAAAAGTTGGCATATCTCAAAGGATTCATTCTCAGCACTATCCGCATTTGCTTTACGATCGCATGCGTTTGAGGGCCTTGGTATTGCAATTCTTTGATACCATTATTGCTCCAAAGGCTCCTCACTCGAAACATAATAATCATAATTATGTCTTTGATATATACATTGACAAGAGTGATCGAGTATGGCTCTTGGATTTCAATGTTTGGAGCCTTCAAACGGATGCCCTCTTGTATTCCTGGGACGAGTTGGTCCGTATGGAAATTCCGGAATCCTACTTGCCAAGAAGAACCGACGGTGAGACACAACATCAGGAGGAGGAGGGCGACATTAGTAGTGGCAGTGACAACAGCGAGGATGAGGACGAGTGGCCGGAATTTCGAATCGTGGAGAATGCACTGGAAGTGCTGCAAGATCCCTTGGCATCGTACCGGGCCCCAGTGGACACGGTGGCATTGGCAGCGTCGGCTGCTGCACAGCAGCAGCAACAACAACAACAACAAGATGGCGGTGGTAGTCCTGGTTTTGATCCCACCACGTTTGAAGCCTTTATGGCAATGTGTCAAAAGCCATCGGAACGGGGGGACGGCGATGGCGACGACGGTGAAGGCGAAACTGGTGATGATAGCGGTAGTGCACAATAATAATAACAAGGATATGAATAGCATGTTGGGATAGGACAGGACAGTCGCGGTCTGTAGATTCCCATGTTCTAGTAGCTAGACTTTGCACCATGCTGCTGCCTTCTTCTCTTCCTTCCTTTCTTTATTTTCGTTCATGGAAGGCTGTGAACAGCAAAGAGTGACTGATTTGTATCAAATGGAAAATAATTTCTTTTTGTTGGTCATCACAGTGCTTCCAGTTGGACATCAGCTAGCTACTGTAGGCAAACATTGCACCTAGTAAAATCTGTGGTAACTGTGTGTGTGTTGGGCTGGTGCTTTCGTCATTGATTGACTCATCAGTGCTGGGGTTCGTCTGCTTCACATGCTGTGGAAACGTGGTCTGTGTCCACAGGCACTGTGACTTTCGTTGTTGGAGTTGATGAGAAGATGTGGGATGGATCTGGATTGTTTGAGAATTGCAATTCTCTCTTCAGGACACAGGGCGCAGTTTTTGGTAGCGAAAGTTTTGACTGCTTCCTCTGCTCTGAAACAAAACAACACAGAAATGCACCAATCAAAAAACAGCGCCAAAATCAGCAAAACATGCTAGCAGGTTTCCTCGCGGGGCATCTGGCTGTGTGATCCTTCTTCTCAACAGATGTGCCACAGCTGGGGACACTCTTTGACACACAGTCTGTCCATCTCAAACGCAAAGTGTGTGTTGCACCTCCTGTTCCAAGAGATTTCATGTTGTCGTCACTGCAACAGCAAAGAATTTGTCTCCATGCGAAATTCCCACTCAAAGAAAGACCCCACAATTCAGTGTGCAGCATTGGTTTCCAATGCAAGACACACTTTGCTGAAACAAACATGAAGACAATGGCTCATGACAGCAATCACACTCTTGGTTCCTTCAACGGGTTGGATGTTGTGAATCAGATTTAGGTTGTTCAAAAGATTGATTTTTTTTCATTTGCACACTCAAGACAACTTGTCAGCTGAGCTGGTGTCTACTGAATTCTTGCCTTTGTGCTTTTGCATTTTGGCTTGGGGGACTTCTTTGGTGTTGGTGGAGCGGAACAAGGCAAACTTAGGATGTGGTCATGACATTGGAAGAACCCGAAAGAAAGACCTCAACGTGGGTCGTTTTGGGTTTTTTCGCAAAGATGTGAGACACTCGAAGATGCGAGAAACCCAAAGATTCAAGAAATCCAAAGATTCAAGAAACCAGAAGATGCAGGAAACCCAAAGATGCAAGAAACCCGAAGATGCGAGCACCCGAGAAACCTGAAAATGTGAGAAATCAGAAGATGTGGGCAACTCGAAGATTGGAGA
>ENA-ORBV01010095-ORBV01010095.1-microbial-mat-metagenome-genome-assembly--contig:-NODE-10095-length-15235-cov-6.019989_pt1 | contig 15235 bp, 16 predicted proteins | sample MGYA00237777_ERZ505514 | MGnify/ENA primary metagenome ERZ505514 (study PRJEB26160, sample SAMN06269048) | microbial mat metagenome | isolation source: Oligotrophic lake microbial mat | place... | reverse complement strand
GTGTTGGTCGCTTGGGTCGTCATAAACGGGGTGCCCGTGGTTGGTGCCACGTAGATCGGCTGAGCTGCGGCAGGCACGTAGTACCCGCGATTGCCGCGCATTTGAGTGAGCTCGGAATCCGAGATCACGTCGGTGTATTCCGGAGGGCAAGGTTCGCAATCAACGTACTGCGAAGGTTTGATGATCGGTTCAGAGTCGGTTTCGATTGACTGATCCGCGCTGGCACTTGGGCGATAGGGTGACCAGTTGGAGTTGCGTCCCCCCACCGATTGTGCGAGTGCGCGCGACCCTACCACGTCGCTCAGCGCGAGGAAAGCCGACAACAGGCCGAACAGAATTCGCGAGTTCATGATGCTAGACGGGGTTGCGTTAGCGACGAAGCGGGAGGCGGTGGGAAGCACGGCGGCGCTGTGCTCATTTCTGGGTGCGGAGAGTATTGAATTGAGTTCGCTCCGCGAAGGGCGATCTTCTTGTTTATCGCCCATTTTGTGGGTAGCACATCACTTGGCATGCTAGCAACTCAGGTCGACACGGGCACGAATCTCCGTAAAATAAATACTTTTGCTAGCACAACAGTTGGCTGGAGGCTGTTTATGGTCCTGCTGGAAATGAGTATCGTCCCGATGGGCGTTGGCGAGAGCGTCAGCCAATATGTGGCGGAGTGCGTTGATTTGGTCGACAAAAGCGGCCTCGACTACGAAGTGCATTCGATGGGCACCATCGTCGAAGGCGAGTTGGCCGACGTGCTGGCGCTGATGCGGGCGTGCATTGAGAAAATGGCCGAACACTCGGATCGCGTGACTTGCGCGGCCAAGCTCGATTATCGCCGGGGCAAGAGCGGCCGACTATTGGCCAAGGTCGACAGCGTTGAGCAGAAGCTGGGCCGCGCGATCAAGAGATAGTGTGATTACATTATAAATGGTTTCAAAAACACGAGAGAGAACCGGACGCTAGCCACCCAGGGGGTACCCGGCGGCTAATATAATCAGCCGCAGGGCGCTAGCCCCCGGTTTTTGAAACTTCCTCTAGCAACATTTTGAAAGTTGAGAATTCGCCATGAGCCAAGCTGATTTCGATTCCGTTTTGGGGCGAGTTCCCAGTGGCATTTTTATCCTCACCGTGGGCAGCGGCGACCGCGCGACGGGGATGCTTGCCAGTTGGGTCATGCAGGCCGGTTTCGAGCCGCCGATGGTGACCATGGCCGTGAAAAAAGGCCGCTACGTTGAAGATTGGATCACGCGCGGTGAGCCCTTTGTCTTGAATCTGGTGGCCGAGAAGCAGTTCGACATGCTCAAGCATTTCGGCAAGGGATTTGAGCCCGGCGAACCCGCGTTTGCCGGCCTCAACGTGCGGCACTGTGCCCGCGCCGTGCCGATTCTCACCGATTGCTTGGGACATTTGGAGTGTGAGCCAGTGTCGCATTGCGATTCGGGAGATCACCGCATCTTTTTGGCGAAAGTGGTTCGCGGCGGATTGCATGGCGAAGCCGCGCCGATGGTGCATATTCGCAAGAGTGGGAAGAATTATTAATGCAATGGCCTGAACTCCAGGCGCTAACGCTTCTGGCTCGCCAGGAGGGCCATTGTGAACACCAACACGAATGTTGTTGGTTCTGGCACTTGCAGTGATGACAATGCAGTAAGCCCATTTGATTGCTCACCGTATTGTGTTTGCCAGATGGCGAGATCGGCACTGTCGACAATTCCGTTGAGTGAACCATCGGCCACTGTGCGCGTGGTGGAACCCGCGAGCCGTTGCCACGCCAAAAAATCGCGGCCATCGACGTCGCCATCGAGATCGAAATCTCCCGCAAGCGTGCCGGCCTCGTGAATCGCCAAGCTGGCGGGGATCATCGAGTCGTAGGCGGTGAGGTAATTGAACACCAACAAAAAGGGATCGGAGGCCGCGTATTGGTTGGAAGTCAGTTTGGCAAAAAATCCGTACACGCCCGCCGGAGCTGAATTGTCATCATCGAGTCCATAGATCAGCAGACCGTGATTGTGGAAACCGGTTTGGCCATTCACGGAAGCGGCGAGCAAAAAAGGCGGGGGTGCTTGCTGACTTGCCGGTTGCAGCGTGAGCGAACGCATGCCCGTGCCGAGCAAATGGAATTCCGCCGGCGCGGGTTCAACAATTTGTGTCGCTGGATTCCAGTACCACAACACGCGCTTTTCGGCGGGATTCGAGCCGCTCACTGGGCGGGCGAGGATTTCGATTGAGAGGTTGCTTGATGAATCCATCCCGAAAATATCGAACCCCGGCAATTCCCAAAGAATCAGCGAGCCCAAAGTGGGAAGCGTGACGCTGTCGTAAAAATCGCCATCGGCATCCGCTTCGCCGAAGATAGGGGGCGCGAATTCGTCGAAGCCGAGGGGATGGCTCGCGACGAGGCGATTGTCAATCACATCGATATGGATGGGGGTACCGTGGCTGTGCGCGTTGCTCGCGAAGAGGCAAGCCAGTGGCAATATCGAAAGTTGGAGTTTCATGGTTGTTATTCGGGTTTGGCGAAATTGGTGTTGCTGTTGATCCAGGAGAGAATCTGATCTTCGCCGATCAGTTCGACATGACCATCGAGATAGAGATAATGCGCGGCGTTCGCGTGGCGGTTGAGTTGGATATCCTTACGGACCGCCGATTCGACGAGCCCCCAATCACGGTTAAGTTGCGAGAACCACTGGGCGGCGTGGGCATGTCCGTTTTTCGCCTCGGCGGATTGTTTGTCCGAGATTTCCAACACGGCGAGCGATTTGCTGGTCGCCGTGAGTTTGTTGATATTGCGAACCGCATCAGGAATTGTCGGTGCCGCGAGATAGTCGTTGATCACATAGCTCGTGGCCCGAGCGTCGAGCCGTTCCTTCCCAAGGGGATCGTCCGGACAGATTCGCAAATCGTCGACGTTTTCAAAGTGAACTGCCAGGGTGTAGATCCACGATTTACTGGCCCCCTCGGTGTGCCACCACTCGGGAAACTCGCCGGCATGGGCATTGCAATACTGGTGAAGTGCCAGTCCGATTTGGCGCAGGTTGTTCTGGCAACTCGCAGAGCGCGCGGCAGCCCGCGCGCTCTGCACTGCTGGCAAGAGCAATCCCACGAGGACGCCGATGATCGCGATCACGACCAACAATTCGACAAGGGTAAAAGCTCGCTGGCGCATCATGCCCAAATCCCCCGACGAACCCTGTGTCTCCGCCGCGCGAAGAGGCCGAACATTCCCAGCGAAACCATTAACAAAGTCGTTGGTTCGGGGACGCCCAGCACCTGGACCGCCGAATTCGGCACATTCAGTGACCCCACCGCCGCGGCCACGTCCGACCACGGCACCCCTTTGTGCATCACAAAGTAGAACGGATCGGAATCAGCAACCGCGGGATCGTCGCTGGCAAGCACAAGGCTAGCCAGATAAACGCCATCAGCCGGTTCGCTGGCGATATTGCCAGTGCCAACGACCGTTGTCGTGCCGTCGCCGAGAAAGCGGAACCTTGCCGAAGAATGCGCACTCTCGGTAAAGCCCGAGGCAATCGCGGCAAACGCTAACGCCGAGGAAGCACCGCCGTCGGTGGTCGTGATCGAAGCGGTCGGGGTATTGAGTTGCCCCGATGTTCCGATTGATCCGCCGCGATAGTATTGCAACTCGGCGGAGCCGGCATCGCCGAAGCTCGTGCCGTTCCAAAGTTGTAAGCCGCTTGTGAAATTCACCGACAGCACACTCCCGACGCCAAACGTCTGACCCACGCCAAACGCGAGACCTGGGCCTGAGTAATAAGTCGGTTGGCCGGGGCTTGTCGGATGGCTGGGGGGATTCAGAACTGTTTCGGGTCGTGTGTACCACACCCCGCGAAAGTCGAGCACCTCCATCACATACACGGATTTCGCTGTTGCGAGCGGCGTGTAGGTATCAGTGAGGATCTCGCGAGTCACAATCTTTCCGTCCGTGGCCGTGATTTGCATCTGCGGACCATGGGCGTAAGCCGCGCTGGTCGTGAGCAAAATCACGGCGCAGGCGCGGACAAAATTCATCAAAGACATGAGCGTCTTTTTCCTTTCTCAGAGTCGTCGTGCCAAACCAAGCTGAGCGGAATGATGTTCAAACATCATGGGCTCAATGCCGAGCAGACATTCGTTCAGAAACCAGAAAATAGCCTTGCGGGGTTAGAGAGCCGCAAATTCTGGTGGAGGGACAACCGCCTCGAAAGTCGGGGGTTGGTAGAGATGGGATTCCGCCAGCAAGATGGATTCTCGCGGCAAGAGTGGCAATTCCGTGCCGACATTGTCGGTAGGAACCGAAGGGGGCAGCAGCGAGAGCGAGAGAGAATTCCCTTGGCATTTCAGGGCGTGGATCGCTAACACCCCCGGCAAAGTTGCCGATGGTTCGGCGTCTTTTTTCGATTCGCAGCCACCAGATTTTTTACCGCAACAGGCAGCCTCGCGCGCGGCCAAGGCACGGGCGCGGCAACAGGGTTTTAGGTTTTCCAAGTCCTCGTGCTCGGCGGCGGCAGGTTCCGCAGCGACTTGAGCCACCAAGTATTCGGGGGCTTTCAGGCCATGTTCGTTGGCCCAGGCGAGCTTTTGCGAGTTCGTAAAACAGCAGCAGTCGCGCCAGCACATCTCGGCGTTCACGCAGCCACAGCCGCAATTCATGCAGGGAAACGGCTCGCTGGTGTCCTTGACGAAGGGAATCGGCAGGGGAATGCCGATCGTCGCGATGGCCACAGCCACAGCGGTGAGCACCCCCGCGAATTTGAGTAGGAAATCGGCAATGAGAGAATTGGGGGGGATTTTCACGGCAGGAACCGCCACGGGCGCGAGCAGGGTGCGAACTGCTGAATTTAGTCGTAGCGATCATGGCGGTCAATCAGACGCGAGTTTTTCGGTGAGATAAGCTTCCCGGTTTGTGACCACCCTCCAGCGAGGTAGATTTATATTAACGAAGATTGGCAGCGACTGGCTGGTATTTCACTTGCTGGCGCGGCTATCATTAAGGATTGATGAATCCGTGGTGGGTGTATCACCAGGCGACTGTGCCACCGCGTTGGTTTTCCTTCCCTAAAGAACAAAGGGGTTCAAACATGAAATTTTCACACGCGCTCGCCATGTTGACGATTGTTCCGTGTCCGCGAGCGAGCATGACGGGAAGAATCGCCCGCGTCGCTTCGACGACTGAAACGTAGTCGATCTCGATGATGGCGCGAGACAGCTCGATCGACTGATCCGAGAATCGCCCGGTCGGCATGATGCCGGCGTTGTTGATCCACAGCTCGATCGGGCCGAGCGTCGACTCCACGTGGGCGATGGTTTCTGCGATCAGCGTGCGGTCGGTGACGTCGAGGCGGATGGCTGTGGCGTGGTCGCCGAGTTCGCGAGCTGTAGCATCCGTCACGGCAAGGTCGAGGTCACCGATCACGACGTCGTAGCCACGAGCAATGAGGTCCTTGGCGAGTTCGCGGCCGATGCCGCGTGCGCCTCCGGTGATGACGGCGATCATTCTCAAAACCTTTCGATCGTCACGGCATACGAGTTGCCAGCGGTGGCGGCCATGGGCCGACTCTAGACCTCTACTCGGTCCATACGTTCCCGACACCGAAACACGAACTGGCCCGAGCGCACCTGTCAGGAGAGCCCGCGAACTCCTTCGATCGGCGCGTCGAGCACATCGATGCGCTCCGACGCCGCGCCGTAGACTGAGCGAATGGTATCGTCGTCGACTTCCCGGGTTTGACGGGGATGCCATCGATGTATGCGACTCTCGGCACGATCGTCGAACTCTTTAGCTGGGTGGGGTTCGGCATTGGCGCACTCCTCCTCATCGGGTATCTCATCGCCCGGGCCGCCCGAGCCGCGTGGGTCGAGACTGATGCCGTTGTCGTCTCGGAGGGCTCAGAACTGCGAATGCGATGGCTCAGCAACGATCGCGAGCTGTTCGAGCGCCTGGTCGAGCCTGACGAGCGAGCAATCATTGGCGACAAGGATCATTGCGAGATTCGGTATTCCCGATTCTCACCGTGGAAGAGCCGTCTCAAGGCCGAGAGTCGCGCAGGGCGTGCACTTGGCATCCTGACGGTGGTGTTCTTGGGGATCGGCTTGATCGCATCCATCGCGTCGATTGTGCTGCTATTTCTTGAGGGTTGAGGCGCGGGCGGCGCGAGTGCGAACCGCGGTCTTGAACCATTCACTGTCGGGAACGCGCGCGAGCAGTGGACCGAGGATGATCGTGATCAGCACGTAAGCAGCGGCCAGTGGGGCCAGCGTTGGTTCGATTCCAGCGCCGACCGCAAGACCGGCGATCACGATCGAGAACTCTCCGCGTGGCGTGAGAGTGAGTCCGGCACGCCATCGGCCAGGCACTCCAACACCTGCGCGCTTGGCTGCCAGATAGCCCGAGAGCGTCTTGGTGGCGATGGTCACAATGGCAAGGAGCGCCGCCGGGATGAGCACCGGTACGATGTCGGCTGGATTGGTCGAGATGCCGAAAAAGACGAAGAAGATCGCGGCAAAGAAATCGCGCAGGGGCGTGAGCACGCGCTCGGCTTGATGGGCGACCTGGCCAGCGAGTGCGATACCCACGAGGAACGCTCCGACCGCTGCCGATACGTTTACGGCTTCAGCGAGGCCGGCGACGAGCATCGTGAGTCCGAGCACCCCGAGCAAGAACGCCTCGGCCTGCTGCGTCGAGAACACCCTGGAGACAAACTTGCCGTAGCGCAGCGCGAGAAAAAGGATAAGCGTGACAACCGCGACAGCGATCACGACGGTTGTCGCTCCTTGCAGCAACCCGGCTCCGATAACGAGCGCCGAGAGCACCGGCAAATAGAACGCCATGGCAAGATCTTCGATGACCAGTATGGAAAGCACGACCGGAGTCTCGCGGTTGCTCAGGCGACCGAGATCGCGCAGCAGCTTTGCGACAACCCCCGAGGAGGAAATCCAAGTGATGCCAGCCAGGGCGACGGCCGCGATCGGGCCCCAGCCAAGCAAGAGCGCAACAGCGGCACCGGGAAGCGCGTTGAGGGCTGCGTCGAGAATCCCTGCCACCCGTGAGGTTTTCAGGCTTGTGACGAGTTCCTCTGCCGAGTACTCAAGCCCCAACATTGCCAGCAACAGCACCACGCCGATCTCGGAACCGACCTCGAGAAATTCGTAACTCGCATCCAGCGGCACCAAGCCACCCTCACCGAGCAACAGTCCAGCTATCAAGTAGAACGGGATTGGTGAAAAGCCGAATCGACTTGCGACACGCCCCACAATGCTGAGTACGAGGAGGAGGGCTCCGACCTCTATGAGCAGCACCGTGGTGTCGTGCACAGGCGGCGCCTAGCTTGGTCCGCGGTCGATGAGTTTTGCGAGCGAGTCGAGACCTTTGCGCGTGCCAACGGCAACGAGCACGTCGCCATGTTGGAGGACCGTCTCTGGTCCGGGGGAGGGGATGATCGCGGGGCCGCGCGCGATTGCGACGATCGACGAACCGGTCAGCGTTCGCGCCTTCGTGTCACCCATGGGATGGTCGACGAACGGCGACTCAAACGGAACGGAGATTTCCTCGGTGAACAATCCGTTGGTGCTGGATCCGAGCCCGCTGAGCCGACTGCGCGTGACGGATGCGCCGAGCAGATCGGCGAGTGCAGCGGCTTCGTCGTCAGTCAGCGGAATAGACGCTGAGCACGAGTCTGGATCGTCGACATCGAAGAGTGCGAGATCGCGTTCTCCTGAACGGTGCGAGACGACGCTCAAACGACGCCCTGCCGCAGTGACAACATCGGTGCGAACCCCGAGGCCAGGCAGGTCAACCCGTTCGATTCTTAAGCCCACGTCACCACGGTACCAGTCAGGCGAACGTAGGGCTGGGTGTTCGCTCTAGGCAGCAACCGGAGCCGTCACGCCATACTTCTTCATCGCGGTCTCGACGATTGTGAGTCGCTCGAGGCCGGGCATCCGCGAGATGTGCTCGTCGAGTTTGCGGATCTCACGAAGACCCTCTTCGCCCGAGAAGATGTGCTTCATCACGTGGGTCACCTCGGCGGGTTCCATGACACTCGACCCGACGGGCCCCCACGCGTTTTTGAGTGCGAAGCGAGCAAGCACCTGCGCCTTTTTACTCTTGGCCAAGCGCTCTCGCGCTTGAGTTGCGTAGAACGCCACGTGACGTGCTTCCTGCTTTGCAATTCTCTGAAGAAGCACAGCGAGCACCGGGTGCTTCTCGAGCTCGGCGAGGCGGTTGTATGCGGCCACAGCTGACCACTCGTTCGCTGCACCCCAGATCATGTGCACGGCAATGAAGTCCTTGCCGACGATATTGCCCAAGACGGACTGCTTGATCGGGTCGAGGCGGTCTTTCCAGCCGAGCTTGAGGCGCGTCGCCTTGAGCTGGTCAAAGTCGACGGTGATGCCGTGGGCGCCAAGCACGGCTGCGAGCGCCTCACCGTGCCAAAACTCTTCGCGGTTCCACATCGTCATGAATGCGCTGACGTCAGCTTCTTTGTGGGAGGGCGTCACGAGCAGATCCCGCAAGTAGCAGACCGTGTGGTACTCGATGTCGCACATGTACCGGAGGCTTCGCAGGGTGGCTTCCGGCAGCGGATTGGTGCGGAAGTCGTCGAAGTCGAGATCTGACCAGTTCACCTGTACCGAGGTGTTGGTATAGCGATCAATATCAAATGCCATGGGATTCTGCGGGCCAGCCTTATGACGCTTGCCCGACTCCTTCCGTACTGGTTCTTGATGGCGGAGAGGACAGTTCATCCTCTCGACTGCGTTCTGTGGACACGACGACGGCTCTGCGCTTCCAGTCAAGCACGTTCCAGTGCTTTTCACGGGCATGTCGATACAGGTTGAGATCCGGATTCACAGCGTGCGGATGTCCGAGCAGCTGCAGCCAGACGAGGTCAGCATGCGAGTCACCGTAGCCGTACGAGTTGGCGAGATCAAAGTTGTTCTTGGTCGCGTAGTGGCGCAACCACGCAGCTCTCGCCTCGTCCACGAGCGGCGGGTCAGCGAGGAAGCCCGTCAGAACGCCGTCGCGCTCGTGCATTTTGCCAGCAATCACCTCGTCGAAGAACGGAACGAACGGTTGCACCATGAGGTCGATTGTTCCCGTCACCAGAATCGTGCGGTGACCGGCATCCCGGTGCTCCTGCACTTTGCGCAATGCTTCTGGCAGAGACCGCCGCATGACGGCGCGCCCAAAACTGCCGCGCACGAGGCGCTCGATCTCGCTGACTTTGAAGCCTTCGTAGCGACGCATAAAAGTGCGGATGAATTCTCCGCGATCACGACGCTCGGCCCGCAGGTACTTCGGAAGCGAGTAGGTGAAGTTTGCGAGGTCGTGGGCCACTCTTCGGCGCGGCACGCTACCAGCCCACAGCAACAGATACTGCTGCACGAGGTTGGAATGCAGGACGGTTCCTTCGAGGTCGAAGATTGCGACAACATCCGATCTCGCTGGCAGCGTGCGGGTCGACCGCGATTTCGCGGCCGGCCGCTTGCCGAATGCGCGTGTCAAGGTCGTTACGGCTGGAAAATGGACCTCTTGGAAGTAGTGCTCCCAATCGATGTCATTGACGTCAAAGCCCTCGGTCTGCTGGACACTCTCCGGGAGGCTCGCAAGGAGGGCCCGGGTGTTGGTGTCGTCGAAGATGATCTCGGTTTGAACGTAGGCCCGGTAGAGCTCTGTGAACGCCCGTAATTGGCTCAGCTGGTGCTGACCGCGAGTCACTGTATCGAGCCACTTGCGCGTGCGGGGAGTTGCCGGGAGTCGCTGGATCATTCGCTCTGCCCGCTCAGCCTTGCGCTCACGTTTGGCTAGCGCTCGCTCCACCCTTTGGCCGCCCGGAAACCGCCAGAGCGGCACTCTGATGTCGCCATTCTCGTCTGGAAGCGGATTCGCGGTGAAGTAGACGTTGACGTTCTCGTACATGCGGTGGAATGGCAGCGGGTTGGTCGCTCCCGAGCTGACATGGAAGTACTGGGTGTCGCGAGGCTTGGCCGCACGGGCGGCGACCGCGAGCGCTGCGTTGACAACGAAGTCGACCGGAATTACGTCAAGCACGGAATCCGGCAACCCAGGGAAGTCGGGCAGCTGGCCGCGGCCGTAAGCAATGATGAGCGGATCTGCGACTTTGAAGCCATCAATCCAGCCCGGGAACGGATGTCGCAATGCGCTCTCAATGATGGAAGGACGCACAATTGACAGGCGGTGCCCGCTGTCAGCCCAGAGCTCCTCGGCGGCGCGTTCGGCGAAGGCTTTCGTGAGCGTGTAGACGTCGGTCCAGCCGAGGCTTTCGGCCCGGGTACGCCCGTAGTCGACGAGTCGTTCACGAACCCACTCTGCGCGAGCGGTCTCGGCGAACTGTGCGACTGCCTGTGGGCCGGTCTTTCCGTGTCGTGCGCGCGCGGCATTCAGATGGCCGCGGAGCGCTTCTGGCTGACGTGACTCGAGTTCGACGCGCTCGCGTGCCGACTTCGCGGCTTCGTACTCCGCACGCCAATCGACCGAGTGGGTCAGGGTCGCCTCTGGCACGATTCCCTTACGGATGCCGCCAACATATGCAGTGGAGATGTGCACGACGTGCGGGGTGCTAGCGCTGGCCAACAGTGCGCCGTACACGCCGTACGCGCCACCGACATTGGTGTCGAATGCTTCATCAATCGGCGGATCGAACGACACTGTCGAAGCACTGTGCAGCACAACGTCTATGTCGTCCGGGAGTTCGCCGACCTCGCTTAGGCTGCCCTCGTGCGCACGAACGCGGGCGTCAAATTGAGCACGGGCTTCGTCTTGACCGACCGCTTCGATCCACTTCCGAAAGACCGGCTTGCGAAGCAGGTTGCTCAGTCGCGCCTGTCCACTCTGGTTGCCTTTTCCCCGCACAAGCACCGTGATGCGGGTATCGGGATGGCTCGACAGGAGTCGCTCGAGGATTGCCTGCCCAACGAATCCGGTGCCGCCAGTGAGAAAGACGTGCTCGTTTGTGAGGGTGCGTGCGCGCGTTGTCGCCGCTCGAGTTGTCGTGTTCACAGTCCTGCAGCTTTCCGGAGGACAGCAAGGCCGCTCTGGCCGGGAAGCGTGTCGACTCGCGCATCGAGTTCGGCGACAATCTCCGGTGCCGCGCCGAAGGTGTGACTGAAGAAGTAGTGGGTTTCAGTTCGGGGTTCCGCCTTGGCGCCGATTGGCCATGGGGTGTTCGCCAAACGTCTCCGAGTAAGGCGAGCGGCTCGTGGCGACTCGGCAAGCCGGAAACGAGCTTGCGGTTCAAAGAAACTCAATTGCCTGCGTTTGAGTTCGAGCAGGTGCTCGACAGTCTCGGTCAGTTGCTGGTTTCCTTCGAGGGCGCTAATTCGGGCGTAGGCGGCCTGGGTGAGCCATTCATCGACGGTGCCAAGTGTCATATGCAGCGCAATCATCGGCACCCCGACGATGTTGGCATAGACGGCTTCGCGAATTGTACGCTCCGTCGGGGTTCTGAATGGAGCACGGTCGGGTTCGGTTCCCTTCGGTGCGTTGGCGAGCGCGATTTGCTCGAGAGCGTCAGCGATCCAGAACTTTTCATACGCCCATGTCGTAAGAAACGCCGTAATTCGAGCATCTTTGTGGGTCGCCGTGACGAGAACGCTCCGCAAGTGCGTCATGGTCGCGCGCTCAACGATCTGCAGGTAGCGCAGCACACGGAGACTCTCGGTACTGAGCGGATTCGCCCGGTAGCTCTCGAGATTAAGGCTGTCGCGATGGCTTCCAGCGGCTGTGTGCGCAAACTCCCGAACATCAAAGTCTGGGGCCGGGTAGTCGGTGCGGTCGATGGGCGCCTCGGTGTACTCAGGCAATCGCATGACCTCCGGAAGCGTGGACCGTACGCGCTCAGTCTACCCAACTGTCGCTACGGTGCCCGTAGCGTAATGTATCAGCCATGGCAACGGCTCTCATCACGGGCGGCACCTCCGGAATCGGAGCCGCGTTCGCCTCTGTCCTCGCCGAGCGCGGGTACTCACTCGTGCTTGTTGCACGAAACGAGGAGCGGCTTGCGAGCTCGGCTGCCGCTCTTCGCGCAGCCAGCGGCACAGAAGTTGAGACGATGCGCGCCGACCTTGGCGAGCGCGCTGATGTCGATCGGGTGGCCGCGCGTCTTGAGGAAATTGACCGGCCTATCGAGCTCCTGATCAACTGCGCTGGGTTCGGTGTTCGATCGAAGCTCGTCGACGAACTTGAGGTGCACGAGAAAGCCTTTGCGGTTATGGCGCACGCAATCATGATCTTGAGCGGTGCAGCCGGACGCGCGATGAGCCGTCGGCGCGCTGGCGCGATCATCAACATTTCAAGCCTGCAGTCGTTCCTAACCACTGGTTCATATGCCGCGATAAAGGCCTGGGTCACTTCGTACACGCAGGCCCTTGCCGTCGAGCTCAGGCCAGAAGGAGTTCGGGTTACGGCAGTGCTGCCTGGGTGGGTTCGTACCGAGTGGCACGAGCGTGCTGGGGTTGAGCGGGGCTCGCTGCCGGCTTGGCTATGGGTCGAGCCAGAGCTTGTCGTGCGAGTGGCGCTTCGCGACTCTGCGCGTGGACGGGTCGTGAGCATACCGAGCGCTCGCTACCGCGTGATCGGGTGGTGTGTTCGCCACCTCCCGATGCCGACAGTTCGGTTCATCTCAGCTCGGCTGAGTTCATCACGACATTCCACGAAGCCATCGATGTCCGCTGGCTCAACCACCTCCAGTGTCGGAGGCGGCTCCAAACTATCTCCCGTGAGGAAGGATCAAGGCTGATGGCGAAACACCGCGACCGATTCGATTCCCCGGGCATCGCAGCTGTGCGTTTTGTCGCCCAGCGCGGGATGCTCAAGCCGCTCGTCTGGTCGCTCGTTCGCGTCTCGGTGCACGGCACTGCCCGCATTGCGAGCCTTGACGCTCCCTTCATCGTCGTCGCCAACCACTCAAGCCACCTTGACGCCCCGCTCATCATCGGCTCACTTCCTAGGCCGAAAGCGCGGTATCTCGCGGCCGGTGCCGCCGCCGATTACTTCTTCGACGTTCGTTGGCGCAAATGGCTGACGACGCTGTTCTTCAACGCCTTCGCGATTGAGCGACAGGGCGAGGGCAAGCGCGCAGGGGCATCCAAATCGCTGCTCGAGCGAGGCGTACCACTCTTGATCTTCCCGGAAGGTGGGCGCACGAAGAGCGGCGAAATGGGGCGCTTCAAGCCCGGCGCCGCAGCCTTATCAATGGCAACGGGTGCGCCTTGCTTGCCAATCGCGATTGTCGGCGCGAGCTTCGCGATGCCACGGGGCGTGAATTGGCCGAGGCGCGGACGACACCCGATCGCCGTGGTGTTCGGCGATCCGCTCCGTGCTGGAGAAGGCGAGAACGCAGAAGAGTTTTCACAGCGAGTTGAGGATGTCGTTCGGCAGCTTCACGATTCAATGCCCCTGCCCGGCGTGACGGTGGCTGCTCAGAAGGGAACGCGATGACCGATGTCAAGCACATGAAGTGGTGGGGCTGGGGAATCGACGGCGTCGGATTTCACCACGAAGACAAGCCCGGTTTTGCGCCCTTCGTGCTGAAGGCGGTCGGTCTCGACTTAGGCACAGCTGAGCGAGCAAGCGAACCAGCGTTCGCCGACCTCAAGGTGCCCGCCTCAATTGCGCGGCCAGAGTTCATCGCCGGTCTCGCGGCAATCGTCGGTGAAAACAACGTCTCGATCGACGACAAGTTGCGTGTCATCCACACCTACGGCAAGAGCCTTCGCGATCTCGTTCGTATTCGAAACAACTGGATCGAACGCTCGCCGGACGTCGTGGTGTACCCGGCCAATGAGGCAGAGGTGCAAGGGGTCGTGGATGCCGCGGTCGCAGCGAATGCCGTCATTATTCCGTTCGGCGGGGGTAGCAACATCGCCTCAAGCCTTGAAGCGTTGCCGACTGAGACCAGACCGGTCGTCTCGCTCGATCTGGGTCGGCTGCGCGAAGTCGTCGCGATCGACAAGGACTCCGGGCTAGCTCGCATCCAAGCTGGGTCTCAAGGCCCAGACCTTGAAGCCCAACTGAACGCTCAGGGCTGGACGATTGGGCACTTCCCAGACAGCTTCACGCACTCGACGGTTGGCGGCTGGGTCGCCACTCGCTCGTCGGGGATGCAGTCAGATAAATACGGGGACATCGCGGACATTGCAAGAGGTCTGCGCGTCGTGCGGCCCGGGGGAGTGCTCGTCTTGAACGCGCTGCCAAGTACGTCGAGTGGGCCAAGCCTTCGAGAAATGATTCTCGGCAGCGAAGGCAAGCTCGGTGTTATCACCGAAGTAACGGTGCAGGTGCACAGAATCCCAGCCAAGCGCGACGTCTACGCCTATTTCTTTCCGAACTGGAAGTCGGGCATCGCAGCGATGCAAGAGATCGCAGAATCGGATGCTGCGCCATCGATCACAAGAATCTCCGATGCCAAAGAGACCGGCTTCTCACTCGCGACCAGCAAGGACCGCAAAGGCCTCGACAAGTTCATTGCGGGAAAAGTGCTCCCCGGCATCATGAAGTCCAAGGGATGGACTCTCGAAGACATCTGTCTGTCTTTCATCGGCTACGAGGGCAGTGTTTCTCACGCCAAACTTCAGAAGAAGCTCGTCGACGCGGTCGTCAAGAAGCACGGTGGCTTCGGCGTCGGCAAGGGTCCGGGCATCCTCTATGACCAGAAAAAATTTGACACACCGTACCTGCGCGACTTTCTTCTCGACATGGGTGCGGCTGGGGATGTTTCGGAAACCGCGGCTCCTTGGTCAAAGCTCGTCGACCTGCACGCCAACGTGCACGCCGCCGTACAGAAGGCTTACGACACGATAGGTACTCAAGGCTGGATCATGTCGCACATGTCGCACTCGTACCACTCGGGTGCGTGCCTCTACTTCACCTTCGCCTTCGTCTTTGGCGATGATCCAATTAGGGAGTACGACACCGTCAAGAGTGCTATTCAGCAGGCCTTTGTCGACAACGGCGGCACGATCTCGCACCACCACGGCGTCGGGCTCGAACACGCACCGTGGCTGAGCCAAGACGTCTCGCCGGAAGGTGTGAAGGTGCTGGCCGGGCTGTTCTCGAGTGCGGACCCGATGAACAACTTCAATCCTGGGAAGGTGCTGCCGAGCTAGGTGCTGCTGAGCTAGGTGCTGCCGAACTAAGTGCTGGCCAGAGCACGGCGAGCACCGACTCGACCCAGGCATCATCGGTCGGGCGGTCGCGGATCATCTCCGCGACGACGACGCCGAG
>ENA-ORBV01010093-ORBV01010093.1-microbial-mat-metagenome-genome-assembly--contig:-NODE-10093-length-15236-cov-5.462893_pt1 | contig 15236 bp, 8 predicted proteins | sample MGYA00237777_ERZ505514 | MGnify/ENA primary metagenome ERZ505514 (study PRJEB26160, sample SAMN06269048) | microbial mat metagenome | isolation source: Oligotrophic lake microbial mat | place... | reverse complement strand
ATTCCGCTAAACACACTCAACGATCTGGCTGTCAAAATTGATGCCCCATTCGAAGTGTCGGTACAATTTGTTGATGATACAGGGGCAGCCCAGCCGTTGAATCGTGTATTTGCGGTGGATAGCGACCAGATTAGCGCAGTTGAGGTAACATTGATCGGTGCGCCAGATGATACGGCGACCAATCGTATACAATCGCGCAGCATCACTCTGCAACCGACCGAAAGCGATCCGTCGATCCTGACGGGCACATTCGTTAAGACCGCCCCCGCCAATGCTGCCGATCCTGAAGGCAGATATGTGCTACAATTCATACTGACCGAAACAATGCGTGAGCGTTACAACCGCGAAAATTACGTGTTATCCGCAACGGCAGCGCCGGATGTGACTTTTGAACGCCGTGAACTGAGCGGTGTAAAAGTGGTGCCGATCTTGCCAGACTCGACAACCGTGGCGCTTAACAGAATCAATGACGATGGCGTTCCAGTCGAGATGAATATCAACGCAATGGCAGAGCTGCGCGATGATGCTAATGTACCCTATCATGCAGCAGAGGTGTTTACCGGCGATTTGAACAGGGTAGTGTATGCTACGCTGCGCGCCAACAGTACCGGAACCACTATTGCCACTATTGCGCTGGCACATGATCCGCGGGTGGATGATATGGCTCTGATGGAAGCGCTGAAGACTCAGGCCTTCTATGTCGGGGCCATGGGCTCCGACAGGACTTCTGCAAATAGACGCCTGCGTCTGCCTGAATTGGGGCTTACGGCGGAGGAGATCGATCGGTTTCTGCAAGGCGCCGGGCTCCTGCCGAAGTACCGCGTCCTGATGGAGCAGCTCGCGCAAAAAGGTTTGCTCAAGGTTATTTGCGGAACGGACACGCTCGGCGTCGGCATCAATGTTCCCATTCGCACCGTGCTCTTCAGCCGGCTTTGCAAATACGACGGGCAGAAGACCGGAATCCTGAGCGCGCGCGATTTCCATCAGATCAGCGGACGCGCCGGGCGCAAAGGCTTTGACGACCTCGGCTGGGTGGTGGCCCAGGCGCCGGAGCACATGATCGAGAATCTCAAGCTGGAGGAAAAATCGGCGCGCGCCGGAAAAAAAGTCGTGAAGCGCAAACCGCCCGAGAGAAATTTCGTGAACTGGGACAAACAGACGTTCGCGCGCCTGATCGTGGCAACCCCGGAACAGTTGAGTTCAAAATTTCAAGTGTCGCACGGGATGCTGTTGAATGTGCTCAGCCGGCCGGGCGACGGCTGCCGGGCGATGCGGCAACTGCTCGACGACTGCCATGAAACACCGAACAAGAAAAAAGCCCTGCGCAAACGCGCGTGGCAATTATTCCGCGCGCTCCTCGACCGGAAGATCGTGGAGATCATCCCGCGCCTGCCCTCGGGTCGGCGGCTGCAAGTGAACGTGGAGTTGCAGGCCGACTTTTCCCTGCATCAAGCGCTCTCGCTCTATCTGCTCGACACTCTGCCGCTGTTGAACCGCGAATCGCCCGACTATCCCTTCGATGTCCTCACCTTGTGCGAAGCGATTGTGGAAGATCCCGACCAAATTCTCCGCCGGCAAGTGGACAAACAAAAAGGCCTCAAGATCGAGGAATGGAAAGCCGCAGGCATGGAATACGCGGAGCGCATGGCGAAGCTGGAGGAGATCGAGCATCCCAAGCCACTGCGCGAGTTTCTCTACGAGACGTTCAATGCCTTCGCCGCCGCCCACCCGTGGGTCGAGCAGGAAAACGTCCGGCCCAAATCCATCGCGCGCGAAATGTTCGAGCGCTACCAATCATTTTCCGACTACGTCCGCGACTATGGGCTCGAGCGCAGCGAAGGCCTGCTGCTTCGCCACCTCATGCAAATGTGGAAGGTCCTCGCGCAAACCGTGCCAGACTCCGCCAAGACCGCCGAGGTCCTCGAGATGGAAGATTACTTCCGCGAACTCATCCGGGGCATCGACTCCAGCCTGCTCGACGAATGGGAGAAGTTGAAGAATCCCGAGTTCATCGCCGCCGAGATCAAAGGAAAACCAGCGCGCCCGACCACGTTCGATATCACGCGCGACGCCGAGGCGTTTCGACGGCTGACCCGCACCGCGATTCTCGGGTTTCTGCAAGATGTCGCCGCGCGCGATTGGGCAGCCGCCGTCACCCGGCTCAGCATCGCCCCGCCACCCGGCTCGACGAGCGAACTCGCCCAGTTAGCTGAGTCACGTCGGATCGAAAAAGAATTTGACGCGTATTTCGAAGCGCGCGGTCGCTTTCGGCTCGATCCCGAAGGTCGCGCAGTGAAACACACGCATTGGACGGAGGATCGCGACGCCGAGGAAATCCAGATCGCCCAGATCCTCGCCGACGTCGAAAACCTTAACGACTGGGAAAGCAGATTCATCCTTTCATTGGCCGAGTCGCGCGGGGCAAACCGTCCCGTGATGAAGTTTTTAACCATCGGCCCAGTTGGTGCGTTGGGCTGAGTACGGATCAGTTGGTTACGGCACCGTCTCTACCCGCCGTCTATATTTTTTGAGGGAGCGACGGCCAAAAATTCGCTCGTAGAGGGTTGAGCTCTAATGTGACTTAGCGGTCCCATTTTCTACCTGTTTCGCCCACAGCATCTTAGAATTATCTGAGGTCTGCTGGTTCATTCTAAATCCCTGACCGGAAGTGCCGATAAATGGCTACTCCTGTGCGTACCTTCCCAGTGATTAATTTGTTTGTGTCAGCCCGCTGCTCCTCGGCTGGCGTCAGCTATCACGTGCGCTCGACCCACTGCGTATGAAACCGAGCACGGAAAAGTTGGCCGTGAGCGAATCGCCCAAAGAGATCCGGGCCAAAGACCCGTGCGAAGATTCCTGGCGCCACCGGATGTCCTTCCGCCTGATGCTTGGTCTGCTGCTATTATTCGCTCTCTTCTCTTTGTCCGCCTACCTTGCCATGCATTTGCGCGGTCGCGAGGTGATTGCCGAGCAATCCGACAAATTAACCCGCGAAGTAGGACGCAAACTGGTCTTGCAACTGCAGGAGCACATCGAAGCCAGCGAAGCCCTCGCCCGCACAGCAGCCAACTTGGGGGAAATCCTCCCCCACGACGTGGCCCTGTATAAAAATTTATTACCGAAAATCATCAACCTGGAAAACAAGCGCGCGCTGATTGCGGGTGGGGGCATTTGGCCCGAGCCCGATCAGTTCATCGCTGGCGTGGCGCGCCGTTCTTTTTTCTGGGGTCGCAATCGTGAGGGCGTCCTCGAGTACTACGACGATTACAACACGTCGGATGGCCCCGGTTACCATCGTGAGGAATGGTACGAACCCGCGCGGCATGTGCAGCCTGGCCAAGTGTACTGGTCCAAGAGTTACATGGATCCATATTCCTTCGAACCGATGGTGACCTGCACGGCACCGATGCATCGGGATGGAAAATTTTCAGGTGTCGCCACCATTGATCTGAAGCTGAACGGCATTGGCGAAATCATGGGCGATCTGGCCCGTGAGACCGGCGGCTACGCTTTCGTGGTTGATCGCAATAATAATTTCATCTGTTTTCCCGATGCCAGTCTCGCCAGCAGCGTGCATCGGGGGACCGACGGGAAGATAATCCAAGAACAACGTGATGCGTCCAGCGTCGCGAAAGAGCGCCATGAGTTTTCCCCGGTTGCCGACCTGCTCGATCAAATCGACCATGATGCCCAAAAACGCACGATCAAAGTCGAAGGCAAGACCATCGAAGGATTAATTCAAACGCTGCGCGAGAGAATCAACGATCTTTCGGAAGACGAGGCCCGCCGTATTGCCATCGGCCTGCTCGCTCCCGAGCAAAATGACCTGCAAGTACGCCCGATCAAATTAAACCATGATGTCATTCTGCATGAAAAAACGCAGATGCTCCTCTACGAAATGCCCTCGACGCATTGGAAAGTCGCCCTCGCCATGCCGGTGCGGCAAACCCAAGCGGTGGTGGATACCGTGATTGAGCGGGTCGCCGTTTTCCTCCTCATCGTCTCGCTGACCGTCTGCGTGGCGGCGTGGTTGTACTTCCGGAATATCTTTCTTCGTCCGCTCACCACCTTGACGCTTCGCCTGCGCGAACTCGCCGAGAAACGCGATCATCAGGCCCGCTTGCCCGTTCAAGGCCGCGACGAGTTGGCCCGCCTCGCCTATTGGTTTAATGTGCGCACCGACATGCTGGAACAGGCCTATGTCGAGTTGAGGGAACAAAGCGTGCTGATCAATGAAGCCCGGCTCACAGCCGAACGCGCGGATCGCAGCAAAAACATTTTCCTCGCCTCCATGAGTCATGAATTACGCACCCCGTTGAATGCCATCATCGGCATGAGCGCGTTCATCCAAGGGACGAAACTGGACGAAGAGCAGGCGGATTATGCCCGCACCATTCACAGCTCATCGAACGCGTTGCTCAATTTGGTGAATGATATCATGGATTTTTCAAAAATCGAAGCCGGCCAGCTCGAACTGGAAAAAACCGATTTCGATCTGCACGACATTCTCGACGAGGTCAGTGACATTCTCGCCTATGCCGCCGCAAAAAAGAGTTTGAGTTTTCATTGTCTGCTCGATCCCGCCAGCGATGGCTGGCTGCGCGGAGATTCCGGCCGCATCCGGCAGATCATCACCAATCTCGCCACCAACGCCGTGAAATTCACCCGCCATGGTGAAGTGGAAATCCTCGGACGAATCACCGACGAAGATTCCCCCCTTGGTCTCAAGCTCAGCTTCACCGTGAGAGATACGGGGATCGGCATAGGCGAAGAATCGCGCGAACGCATGTTCAAGCCCTACTCGCAGGCGGTCAGTTCCACGACCCGGCTATACGGCGGCTCCGGTCTCGGTCTGGCCATTTGCAAACAACTTTGCCTGCTGATGCATGGCGACATCGACTTTACCAGCATCCTTGGGGAAGGCACCACCTTCCGTGTCCACATCCGCCTGGAAAAAGCAGATCCCCTGCAGCGTCCACCCACGCTCCGACTCAGCACGCCAGGTGAATGGCACTGCTTCGTCGTCGATCCGCACGCCCAGTACGGCGATATCTTGAGCCGACAAATCGCCCAATGGGGCATTCCTTCCACTCAGGTGTCCACCCTCGAGGCCTTGCCCAAACAGCTCAAGGACACTCCCGTGAATTCCTTCCTGATCATTTTCGGCATGGACGAACACACCTACCCCGGGGCCAGACAGCGCTTGAGGGATACGACCGTAAACTACACCACCAAAACAATTCTCCATCTCCCAACCACTCGCGGAGGCAGCGCCGCCGAATTAAGTCAGGGCGATTACGAAGCCTTTGTCCCCCGACCACTGCGAACGGCGCAAATGGCGCGAACCATCGCCACGGTACTCGGTTCGACTGCGGCCGGGCATCTCGACAAACCAACCAGCAGCGACGCAAAAATCCTCGAAGCCTCCACCGCACTTATCCTCGTGGTCGAAGACAATACGCTCAATCAAAAGGTGATTTTAAAAATGCTGCGCAACCTCGGTTATCAATATGAGCTCGCGGAAGACGGGGCGCAGGCCGTGGATTTCGCGGCGAAAAAAGCCTACGATTTGATTCTCATGGATTGGCACATGCCCGTCATGGACGGCCTCGAGGCCACCCGACACATCCGTCAACTCGGTGGTCGTCATGTCTCCCTGCCGATCATCGCGCTCACCGCCAGTGCGCTTCAAAATGAACGCGCCCAATGTTTCACCGCCGGCATGAACGATTATCTCAGCAAACCGGTAACTCAGAACAATCTGAAAGTCGTGATGCAAAAATGGCTCGTCGCCGGTGCGGTCGTGACGCCCGCATCGGCTCCGATTGAGGCTCGCATGAAAGACTGACGCGCCTAACGCCTGATTAGGTATGCCAGTAGGTTGCGAGCTTGCCTCGTTCTGCTGGCCAGCAGAATAGCGCGAGGAGCGCGCTACCTACCCCGGCACGATCCTGTCAGTTTATTCCACGAGTTAATCTGCAGTGAAGCCGATTCCCTGTGCGGAGTGCCCTGCCCGTTCGCCGTAGCATCGGCGAAGGCGGAATCCCGCGAGGCACGATTATTCACAGTATAAGTCTGGCCCTGGACTCTCAGCTCTAGCCTTTGGACTTTGTCTTCGCCCCCACTGCGGCCTCCGGTTTATCCGCGACGTAGATCATATAAGTGCTCCGGCGGGCGTGTTCATACAATTTCGCAGGCACGGCCTTCACCGCGAATCCCGCTTTGACGAGCCGTTTTTCAATCACCGCGTCCGCACACGCCGACCAGATCGCCGCGCGGCCGCCCGGTCGGAGCGCGCGCATGATCTGCTGCATGCCCCACTCACTGTAGAGCGCATTGTTGTCATTTTTCACCATCGCCGTCGTGCCGTTATCGATATCGAGCACGATCACATCATAGGGAGTTCGCGTCGCCCGAGCGATCACCGCGCGCACATCTTCCACGAAGACCGTGACGCGCTTATCGGTGAGCGCCTTGCCATTCAGTCCCACCATAAATGTGCGATTCCAGGCGACGAGTTCGGGCATCAGTTCCGCGACATGCACCACCGCCTTGGGTCCGGTGCTTTGCAAAACACTCTTCAACGTGAAGCCCAAGCCCAAGCCGCCGATCAGCACCCGCGTCGCCAGCCCGCGCAGCGAATGCCGGGCGCACCCCAATTCACCCAACTGAATTTCCGAAGTTGAAACCGACGAATGCATCAACTGCTGCCCATTCACCCGAATGCAAAAACTTCCGTCATGCTCCACCAACGTCATACGCGCGCCATTGGGCGTCGTGGTTTCAGCCAGTGTGATGTTGGGTTTCATGCAGGTTTCCAATGGGCACGAATCCATCCCATCCGCCAAACAAATTCAGCTCGAACCTTCAGGCCCACGGAACACACGGAATACACCGAAGGCATAGCCCGATCATGATTGCATAGGAGAAACGCAGCCGGTTTCAGCTTGGCATCTCTCTTCGTTCGCTGCTGCCTCCTGAAAAATCTTAGGTTTGCCCTTCCGTGTTTTCCGTGTGTTCCGTGGGCACCAATCCGGTGCAGCCGTTTCCTTTTGACCGCGTTTACGATGTAACACTAGATGGCGGACTCCATTTCGATCTCAACTCCTTGCCGCGCCATAGCCCACCGGGCGACGGCGGGTCAGCTCTCAACTCTCAACTGCTTGTGAATCCCACCATCATCTACACCAAAACCGACGAGGCTCCTGCCCTCGCCACCTATTCTCTCCTGCCGATCATCCAGGCGTTCACCAAGCACGCGGAGATCAACGTCGAGACGCGCGACATCTCTGTCGCCGCCCGTATCCTCGCGGTTTTTTCCGACCTCCTCCTTCCCGCTCAACGCGTCCCCGACGCCCTCGCTGAGCTCGGCGCTCTCACCCTCAAGCCCGAGGCCAACATCATCAAGCTCCCCAACATCAGCGCTTCAGTTCCTCAACTGAAAGCCGCCATCACCGAGCTGAAAGCCAAAGGCTACGCCCTCCCTGAATTTCCAGAAACGCCCGTGACTGACGCCGAGAAGGACGCCAAAGCCCGTTACTCGAAAGTCATGGGCAGCGCCGTCAACCCCGTCCTCCGCGAAGGCAACTCCGATCGCCGCGCGCCGAAGGCCGTCAAGGACTACGCCCGCAAGCACCCCCACTCCATGGGCTCCTGGTCAGCCGACTCGAAAACGAGCGTCGGCACGATGGGACAGGATGACTTTTTTTCCAACGAGAAGTCCGTGACCGTTCCGACGGCGACGAACGTCAAAATCGAGTTCGTTGGCGCCGACGGATCCACGAAGGTCCTGAAGGAAAAGACGCCGCTCAAGGCCGGTGAAATCCTCGACGCGACCGTCATGCGCAAACAGGCGCTGATTCGCTTCATCGAGCAGCAGATCGCGAAGGCCAAGCAGGACGGCGTGCTGTTTTCGGTTCACTTGAAGGCCACCATGATGAAGGTCTCCGACCCGATCATCTTTGGTCACTTCGTGCGCGTGTTTTTCAAGGACCTGCTCGCGAAGCACGCGGCGACGTTCGCTGAACTCGGCGTCGATTTGAATAACGGCTTCGGTGATCTGGTCGCCCGTATCCAAAAACTCCCGGCGGACAAAAAAGCACAGATAGAAGCCGACATTCAGGCGACGTACGCCAACGGGCCGGCGATCGCGATGGTGAATTCGGACAAGGGCATCACCAATCTGCACGTTCCGAGCGACGTGATCGTCGACGCGTCCATGCCGGCGATGATTCGCAGCTCAGGCAAGATGTGGGACGCCAAGGGCAAGCTGCAGGACACGCTCGCGGTGATTCCGGACAGCTGCTACGCCGGCATTTACGCGGCGACGATCGACTTCTGCAAACAGCAGGGCGCGTTCGATCCCCGCACGATGGGTTCGGTGGCGAACGTCGGCCTCATGGCGCAAGCCGCTGAGGAATACGGCTCGCACAATAAGACGTTTCAAGTACCGGCGGCCGGTTCGGTCCGCGTGGTGGATGACAGCGGCAAGGTCCTCCTCGAGCACACCGTCAGCGAGGGCGACATTTGGCGCGCGTGCCAGACCAAGGACGCCGCGATTCAGGATTGGGTGAAACTCGCCGTGAACCGCGCCCGCGCCACCAAGACGCCCGCGGTTTTCTGGCTCGACGCCAAACGCGCCCACGACGGCCAGATCATCGCCAAGGTGAAGACGTATTTGGCGCAGCATGACACGAGTGGCCTTGAGCTTCCGATCATGGCTCCGGCCGAAGCCTGCCGTTTCAGCCTCGAACGGACCAAGGCGGGCAAGGACACGATTTCAGTCACGGGTAACGTACTGCGTGATTATCTCACCGACCTGTTCCCGATTCTCGAACTGGGCACGAGCGCGAAGATGCTCTCGATTGTGCCGCTGATGAAGGGTGGCGGTCTGTTTGAAACCGGCGCGGGCGGCTCAGCTCCGAAACACGTCGAACAGTTCCTGCTGGAGAATTACCTGCGCTGGGATTCGCTCGGCGAGTTTCTCGCGCTGGCGGTGTCGTTCGAGCATCTCAGTGAAACCTTCCAGTTGCCGCGGGCAAAAGTGCTGGCCGACACGCTGGATGCCGCCACGGGCAAGTTCCTCGACCAGGATAAATCGCCGTCGCGCAAAGTCGGTGGCATCGACAATCGGGGCAGCCATTTCTACCTGGCGTTATACTGGGCGCAGGCGCTCGCGGCTCAGGATCAGGATGCGGAATTGAAAAAGATCTTCACGCCCGTCGCGGAGAAACTCACCGCGAACGAAGCGCAGATCGTCAAGGAACTGATCGCCGTCCAAGGCAAACCGGTTGATGTCGGCGGCTACTATCAACCCGATGACGCCAAGGCGAACGCGGCGCTCCGTCCGAGCGCCTTGTTCAACGCAGTGATCGACGGGCTCTGAGGTTGGTGTGGGAGCTCGCCCCTGGGACCGTGGCCGCCCCCGGCCGCTCCGGAACGAACCGAAAGGACGTAAGGTAAGTCACATTCCACTTAATGCGGCCGGGGGCGGCCGCGGTCCCACCGAGCTTCTGAGAAGCGCGTACTTCCCTTCCCTGCGCTCTAGGTGTTGGCTCGACCCATGTCTTCCGGCCCGATCGCGGTCATCGATGTTGGTAGCAACTCTATCAAGCTGCTCGTGGCGACCCGTGCGCGCGACGGCGAGATCACGCCCTTACATTTTCGCACCCTGGATGCCCGGATCAGCGCCGGCATCAGCCACGCCGATCCGCTTTTGCGTCCCGAGGGAATGGCGCGCGGCGTCGAAGCGATCCGTGCTCTCCTCGAGGAAGCGAAGATGCAGACGCCGGAGCGCGTTATTCTCGTTGCGACCAGTGCCGTTCGCGATGCGCGCAATGGCGCTGAGTTCCGCGAGCACGTGCGCGCGGCCACGGGCCACGACGTGCGCATTCTCTCGGGCGACGAAGAAGCGAATCTGATCGGGCGCGGGCTGACGTGCGACCGCAGCCTGCAAGGGCTGCGCGATTTCTACGTCTTCGATTTGGGCGGCGGCAGCTTGGAGTGCCTCGCATTTCGCGATCGCAAGATTGAACAAGCCGTTAGTCTCAAACTCGGCTGCGTCCGCCTCATGGAGCGATTCGTCAGCGAAGTAGCGGCGCCGTTTTCCGCGGCGGTCAAGGAGGCGGTGGCGGCTCACACCCGCGAGACATTTCGGGAGCAGGACTTTTTATTTCGCCTGCCGAGCGGCGCCGTTGCCGTGGGTACCGGCGGAACCATTACCACCGTGCGCGCTATTCTCGGAGCGCGGGCGGGCCAGACGTTTGCGGAGACGCGTTCGACGATCACCGTCGCGGAACTGCAGGAGCTTCTGGCTTGGCTGGGTGAACTTCCGCTAAGCGAGCGTAAGCGGGTGCCCGGTCTGCCGCCGGCGCGGGCGGACGTGTTTCCCACTGCTCTGACGACGTTCCTCACGATCGCGGAGTTGGGCGGATTCACGGCGTTTCAAAACTCGGTTTATAATTTGCGTTACGGCCTCGCGGACGAGGCGCTGGACTAGCGCAGGTAGGCGCATGCGCCATGAGGGCGGTTGCGGAAAACCGCCCCTACCCGTAAATCACTTCGGGGTTTTGGTCGCCTTGCGCAAGGACTTGATCATCGCCTGGAAATCTTTCGGCAACGGCGCTTTCAGGTCCAACGGCTTCCCCGTGATCGGGTGCGTCAGGACGAGGTTCTCGGCGTGCAGCATGATGCGCTCGGGCAGTTTCTCCAGACGGGCGTGCGGTTTCCAGCCGTACAGGGCGTCACCGAGAATCGGATACCCGAGCGACTTGAGGTGCACCCGGATTTGATGCGTGCGACCGGTGAAGATCTGGCAGCGCACCAACGCCGCGAGATCACCATACGCTTCCACGCGCTCCCACTCGGTGCGCGCCGCCCGTCCACCCTCGCCGACGGTCATGCGGTGCCGGTGGGTCGGGTGACGCGCGATCGACTTGTCGATCATACCGCTCAGCAGCTGGGGCACACCGGCGACCAGCGCGACGTACTTTTTCGTCAGGGTGCGCGACGCAAATTGTTCCGCCAGAGCCCGGTGGGCCCGGTCGGTCTTCGCGACGACCATCACGCCGGTCGTCTCCTTGTCCAGGCGATGGACAATTCCAGGACGTTCCACGCCGCCGATTCCGCTCAACGTATCAGCGCAATGCCCGAGCAGCGCATGCACCAGCGTATCGTCGCCCGTCGCGGCGCCGGGGTGCACCACCATGCCGGCTGCCTTGTTCAGCGCGAGCATGTGCTTATCTTCGAAAATGACATCGAGCGGAATGTCGGCGGCGATGAGTTCCGTCGGCTTCACCTCTGGGAACGAAAACTCCAGCACGTCGCCTGGTTCCACCGGATGGTCCCGCTTGATCGCGGCGCCAAGAAACATCACGTGGCCCGCATCAAAGGCGCGCTGCAAGGCGGTGCGACTGTGTTCCGGAAACGCGATCGCCAGGGCCTTGTCGGCCCGCAAACGGCGACTGTCTTCCGGGACGGTGTAAGTTTGTAACATTCGCCTGAGTCAGGCGCGAGTGGTCAACACACGCAAGCCACGGCGCGAAGCATTGAAACCGAAGATGCGGCGTACGGAGACAACCCGGGGAGCAAACCGCTCATGCGCGCTGATGAGACGCTAATCCGGAGGAGGCAAACTACACCAAGACTGGATCCGAGACCAAAGAGGATCGCTGATCTTCGCCGTCAATGTCCGACTGGGCGCATCTGCCGGTTGGCGGTTCCGGCGCGGAGCGGAGTCCGCGCCCTACCTTTTTTCAAAGGGCACGATAGGTAGGGCGGCGAGTCCCGTCACCACCTTTTTCAAAGGTCACGATAGGTAGGGCGGCGAGTCCCTTCGCCGCCGCGGCGGCTTCCACCGCCAACCGGCAGATGCGCCCATGTCCGACCCGGACCACAGACAGAAATGTCTGTTTTACTCCGAAAGTGATACAGGCATTCCTGCCTGTTCTGGAATTTATTTACGTCGGAGCCTAAGCGACCGACAGCTGACCTCAGTTGCTCAACTCCGTGGCCTCCCCCGTTCGCTCCGTGCCCTCTGTGGCACCTCCGAATAATCGCCTATCAGCGCCCATCAGCGGTTTCTCCCGGATCGTGCACCAACCCGGAGTCGCGTTTCCACCCTCAGGCAATCACCGAACCGGCAAGCTTGTCGATCTGCGCCAACATCGCTTTGCGCGTCTCCGCGGTGACATCCGCCACTTCCCAACCGTTCCGGGCAATCCGGGCTAGTTCCGGAGGCGTGAACGTGAGTTCACTTTCCAGCGAAGCATACTCCTCCGTGATCGAATTGGCGAAGCAAAGGGGATCGTCCGTGCTCACGGTGCAGCGCACCCCGGCAGCCATCAAGCGGCGCAAGGGATGGTCTTTCATCGAGGGCACCACCTTCAACCGAACATTGCTGATCGGGCAGACGTCGAACGTGACGCCACGTTCCACCGCGAGTTTCACGACGAGAGGGTCTTCAATCGCGCGCACGCCGTGCTGAACGCGCGTGACACCCAGCACCTCAATGGCCTCGCGCACGCGAGCCGGACCATCGAACTCGCCGGCGTGACACTTGGTGATTTTTCCCGCCGACCTCAAACGCGCCCACACCGCCGCGGTGTCGGGATGCGTTTCCATCTGCTCGTAGCCGTGAAGATCAACGCCCGCGAGATCCGTCCACGTGTGCAACTGATCAATGGTGCTGCGCAGCTCTCCTTCAAAATCCGTGCGTAACATCCCGGCGAATACGCGGACTTCCAGCCCCGCCGGCGCGGCCGAGCGGATGGCCTGCACGATCTCCGGGCCGGGAATCTTGACGAACCCCGTCACGGGCAGATGGAAACTCGTCTCAACGTAACGCACGTTTTGCGCGACGTGTTTCGCGAAGATCACCTTGGCGGCGTCGTGATAACGTTCGGCAGACGTGAACCACGGCAGCGCATGATCCAGGAGGATGCGCTCGAAATCCGGAAATGTGCTGTAGCGATAGGAACGCGAGCGAAACAGTGGATCGGGCGGCCATTGTTCCGGATCCCACGTCGTTAACAACTCATACGGGAGCGCGCCCTCAATATGGAGATGAGTCTCTGTTTTGGGCAGAGTTTGAATGAAATCGCGCATGGTTGAAAAAGGCCGGGTGTGGGAGCAGAATTCAGGCTCAGTCTGATGACGGGCACGCGCGCTTATTTATCCCCATTTTTGCCAAGCAGATACTCGGGATTCAACTTGTGCAGCGACTTCGGCACGAAGAGGCCGTCCTGGCGGATGAGTTTGCCGTCGAACCGGATTTCGCCGCCGCCTTGCTCCGGACGTTGCATGCAGACCATGTCCCAATGGACTTGGGACTTGTTGCCGTTGCCGACGTTTTCGTACGCCTGACCGGGAGTGAAGTGGAAGGACCCGGCGATCTTCTCGTCGAACAGAATATCGCGCATGGGATCCAGAATGTGCGGATTGAAACCAAGCGCGAATTCCCCGATATAGCGCGCGCCCGCATCGCTATCGAGAATCTCATTCAGCCGCTTGGTATTATTCGACGTCGCTTCAACAATCCGCCCCTGCTTGAAGGCCAGGCGAATATTATCGAACGAGGCGCCGAGGTAAACCGTCGGCGCATTATATTGAATGTAGCCTTCGACGCTGTCTTTGACGGGACAGGTAAAGACCTCGCCGTCCGGAATGTTGCGCAGTCCGCCGCACGGCTGCGCGCCGATGCCCTTGATGGAAAACCGCAGGTCCGTACCGGGCCCTTTGATTTCAACGCGGTCTGTTTTCTTCATCAGGTCCGCCAACGCCTTCATGCCGGGAGTCATGCGCCGGTAATCCAGCGTGCAGACCCGGAAATAAAAATCCTCGAACGCCTCCGTGCTCATGCCCGCCTGCTGCGCCATCGCGGTACTTGGCCAGCGCAATACCACCCATTTGGTTTTGCCCACGCGATAATCGTGCACGGGCTTCATCAAGCGAGATATGAGCTGCACCTTGTTGGAAGGAACGTCCGCTGCTTCGAAAATATTGCCCGAACCGCGCATCGCGATGTACGCGTCCATTTTTTGCATCCGAGCGAGCTCGATCTCGGCGTGCGGCGCGTACTGCGCTTCCTCGGCTCCGAAGGAGAGCTCACGCGTTACTCGGGCCCGGTGAATCTGGACAAAAGGATGGGCCCCGAGGGCGCGCACCGCGCGAATCAACGCGACCACCATCGCGTCGGGAATATCGAATGCGTCGATGAGCACGCGCTCACCTTTTTTGAGCGCCGTGGAGAAACTTGTCAGTCCTTTGGCCAGTTCGTTGAAACGGGGGTCGATCAGCATGATGAATTAACGCCAACTAACGCTCCGGAAACGGGGGCTCGCAAGGGGAAAGGTGCGACGGAACTGCATGCGCAGCGTTTCTGCCATCGCTGCTCTGCGGCCCTAGTCCTTTAGGACGTTACGAGTCCCGGCGTTTTCCCTATCGCGCTCGATTCAGCGTGTGAATCCGACGGTCAGTGGCCCGCTCCGGAGGTCGGGCCCTACCTCCCGGAAAAGTCCAAATCTCATGCGCTAGTGGGGTGAGCGCTCACGTTCGAATGTTCGAACCCAGCTGCTGGCTCTAAAAATCGAAAGCAGAGCAACCCACGTTCGATCCAGCGCGTTGGGACAACACGCTCCACCTCGGGCGGGACGTAAATCACAGCGCCGCCGCCACACTCGAGTCGTGAGCTTTCGCGGCGTCACGCACCACCGCCACCAACTCCGCCATCGATACAGGCTTCAGCAAACAGCGAAAGACGCCCGCTTCGTTTACGCTGCGCAATAAGATGTCGGCTTTGAGAAAACCCGTGACCAGGATTCGCTGCATGTGCGGGCGCATTTCCCGCGTGCGAATCAGCAGGCTCAAGCCGTTTTCCCCGGGCATGAGGTGATCGGCCACAATCACCTTGAATTCCTGCTGCTGCAGCCTCGCATCGGCCTCGCGGGCGCTTTTCGCGGTCACGACGTTAAACTCGTTTCCCAACGCGGCGACGAAGACTTCGAGCAGCGGAACTTCGTCCTCAACAACCAGGACGTTTTCCAGGGCAGGTTGGCGCTCTCCCGGTGACTGCGACGCGGCTGAACTCATGAGCGGGGACACTGCTGGACGCGCTGCGGAAATGGCAAACGCAATTGGCGGGCCTCCTGCTCGAGCGGCGGAGTATTTGCCGCTGCGACATGGTCACACTTTTCCCTTCCCCTTGCGCAGGCCCGGCCCTTTGCTGAACGCTCGTTGTG
>ENA-ORBV01010092-ORBV01010092.1-microbial-mat-metagenome-genome-assembly--contig:-NODE-10092-length-15237-cov-5.046900_pt1 | contig 15237 bp, 9 predicted proteins | sample MGYA00237777_ERZ505514 | MGnify/ENA primary metagenome ERZ505514 (study PRJEB26160, sample SAMN06269048) | microbial mat metagenome | isolation source: Oligotrophic lake microbial mat | place... | reverse complement strand
TTTTTCAAGCAGAAGACGGCATACGAGATTCGCCTTAGTCTCGTGGGCTCGGAGATGTGTATAAGAGACAGCCTGATTGTACATCGACGCTTCAACGCCGAGCCGGTCGGAGAGGAACCCCAGCTCGAAACCGACTTCCTTTTCGGTCGACTTCTCGGGGCGCAGATCCGCATTCCCCGGGTTGAGCGGGACGATGCCGATGCCCGCCGCGAACACCGGTGTGGCCGCGTAGCTGGTGAACGAGTCGAACGGTCCAGGCATCTTGCCTGCCTGTCCGTACGCGGCGCGCACGCGGGCCGCGCTCAAGAACTTCGGCAGGTAGCCGCCCCTGACCATGTCGTACGACACGTCGACCTTGGGGTACTTCTTGTATCCGTAGTTCTTGCCGAAAGCGCTATTGCCGTCGATGCGAATGCCCGCAGTGACGAAGAGCTGGTCCTTGAAGGAGAATCGGTTCTGAGCAAGGAAGCCGAGGTTGACTGTTTTCGTGTAGCCCTCGCCCGACTGCGTGGTGGCCGTCGAGCTGATGGAGCTGACGCCCGGACCGGCGAAGCCGTTGCCCACCGCCGTAAGGAGACTTTCGATATCCCAGAAGCCCTGACCGCCCGCCGAGAGGTTGGACTCGATGCCGAACGGGAGCTTCTGGTTGTACTGTGCCAGGTAGTCGATCGTGTACGTCTTGTAGTTGCGGGTGCCCAGGTTCTTCTGCCCGTTGGTGACACCGGGCGGACCGAAGTTTCCGGCATACGGGAAGAAGCGGCTCTTGTGGTCGTTGACGGCATCTACGCCGACAGTCAAGCGCTGCGTGAGGTTTGTCCGCACGACATTGTTGAGGGTAATACCGCCGGTCCAGCGATCGACGTCGGACTGCGTGGTCATGGACTGGATGTCCTTCACCGGGACCCATGCCTCGCCATACGGGCGTAATTTCGACGCGGTTCTCGGATCGCCGTTGAGGGCGTTGCCGAGCAGGGCGGTCCAGTTGTTTCACCTGGATCTCGTTAATGCGGTCGCGCACGTAGGACGAGCGCCCCTCGATGGTCAACTTGCCATTCGGCGCGAAGGACAGGTTCAACCGGAGCGACCCCTTCAACTGGTCGTTAGGCTGGATCGACCCGGTCTGCTTCGAGATCTGGGTGGAAGTGAAGTAGGTGCTGTGCTGCGTACCACCCGACGCGCTCAGGTCGACGCCATAGTAGGGACCTTTCTGGATCATCGTCTCGTTGGCATCGAGGGCGAACGTGCTGTCGGGTGCCTTGAAGCGGGGGAACTGCGTGGTCGGAAGGTTGTGGCGAAGTTCCTCGAAGCCGGTGCTGAGCCCCATGTTCCATTCGGTCTTCTGATCGGAGCTGCGACCGCGCTTCGTGAAGATCTGGATTACACCGTTGGTCGCGTCAGAGCCATACAGCGTGGCTGCCGCTGCCCCCTTCAGGACCTCGACGCGCTCGATGTTATTCGGGTTCAGGTCGCCCAAACCGTCTGGGGACGCGCCGCCGCCGAATGAGCAGCAGGCGCCGGCGCCGAACCACTCGGTGGCGCGCGCGTCAATCCGCACTCCGTCAACGTAGGTGGCGGGGCGCTGGCTGAGAGCGACAGACTCGCCGTTCCGCAGATTCGGATGTCCTCTTCGGTGCCAACGCCACCGCCGACAGTCGTCGAGCGAAGGCCGGTCACCTTGGAGACGAGCATTCGGCCGACGTCGGGTATGGCGATCTGCTCACTCAGCTTGGCGACATCGATGTTTCCGATGGAGGCTCCGACCTGCCGCCACTCGACCGCGCCACCGGTGCCGGTCACAAAAACCTTCGCGAGTTCGACCGCGCTCTCGGACAGCTGCAGGGTGACTCTTGCTGTGTCACCTCCGCGAACCGTGACGGCTTGCGTCGTCGGACGATAGCCGATCCGCAGGGCGCGAAGCGTCTGCTGTCCTCCGGCCACATCGAGCAGGATGAAGCGGCCGCGTTCGTCCGTGATGGCGGGGGCTGCCTGGCTGCCCACTATCTGCAGCCGGACCTGATTGAGCCCGCGTCCGGTGGATGCCTCCGTGACTGTACCGGCCACGGTCCCCGTCTGGGCGGCGGCCGTGGTGGCCGTGAGGAACAGGGCCGCCGCCGTGGCGAGGCGCCGGGTAAAGGAACTGATTCTCCCTGGTGGACGAGATGTGAACATGTCTCCCTCCGTAAATGTGAGGACCACAACAACTGCATGGGCAACTACTTGTACTGCCGTTTGTACTACCGCGCCTAACGACTACGAAAATCCTCGAGTCACGCCGACGCCGGAATGAACCGGCGCCGTCCACCTGAACGGCACGCGCAACCGGTGCGGCGTTTTGCTCATGGAATGGAGCAGCCGCACAGTCGCGTCGGACGTCTCTCAAGTCATTCCCGAATTCAGACGTCAATGTCGCTCTTGTATTCAGACGCTAATGTCGTTCTTGTATACAGTTGTGTCAACATGAGATTTGGCGGCAGCGCGCCCCGGCGATCGACTGCCCGGGACGTCCCGTTCATCGCATCGCCGCTCCTGCGGCGACTCACGAATGGACTTCCCTCATCGCAGCCGTATCTTCTAGTGAGTGGTCCAGCCCAAATCCTCATGGCGCCAGCGGCACGGCGACTATCTCGGAGTCACGCGCGGAGCCCCATTGGCACGACGACCGTTAATCGCCATTGCACCGCGTTTCATCGGCGCAATGGCCAAGCGCCCGACGAGTCTCGCGCTGGTTCTGGTTGCGGCGGCGTGCGCCACCGAACACGCGACCGCGCCCGCCGTTCCCTCGGGCAATCCGGCCGCCTTCCGATGGCAGTTGCCTGCGGGATTCCCGGCGCCGATCGTGCCCGCCGACAACCCGATGTCCGACGCGAAGGTCGAACTGGGGCGGCGCCTCTTCTACGACACGCGCTTGAGCGGGAACGAGGCCTTCTCCTGCTCGTCGTGCCACAAACAGGAGGTCGCATTCGCCGACGCGCGCAACCTCCCGTTTGGTTCCACGGGGCAGCCGCACCCACGGAACAGCATGTCGCTGCCGAACGTCGCCTACCAAGTGGTGTTCGGCTGGGCGAATCCGCAGACGCGCCGCCTGGAGGCGCACTCCCTCATCCCGATGTTCGGCCTGGTGCCGGTGGAACTCGGGCTCGCTGGGCGTGAGGAGGAGTTGCTGCAGCGGTTGCGTGCGGTGCCGCTCTACCGGTCCCTCTTCACCGCCGCCTTCGCGGGCGACTCGCCCTCGGTATCGTTAGGCGCGCTGACGAAGGCGATCGCCGCCTTTCAGCGCACCTTCATATCCGGGAACTCGCCCTACGACCGGTACAGGCGTGGCAGCGCGACGGCACTCCCCGACGCGGCCAAGCGCGGCGAGCAACTCTTCACGAGTGACCGGCTCAAATGCTCGCAGTGCCACGTCGGCATCCTGTTCACGAATGCCGCGCGCTGGGTCGGCTCGACCACGGCCGACCCCGAGTTCCTCAACAACGGACTGTATAACGTAGGGGGGACGGGCGCGTACCCCGCGCCGAACACCGGTCTCTTCGCCCTTACCGGCGTCCCCACCGATATGGGGCGCTTTAAGGTCCCGTCGCTCCGCAACATCGAGGTGACATACCCCTACATGCACGACGGGACCGTAGCGACGCTGGGCGACGTCATCGACCACTACGCCGCTGGTGGACGAACGATCGCGACCGGGCCGAGCGCTGGCGTCGGCAGCAGCAACCCGTACAAGAGCCCGCTCGTGTCCGGCTTTGCGATGACCCTCGGCGAACGGGCCGATCTGATCTCCTTCCTCCGTTCGCTCACCGACTCGAGCTTTATGTCCGACCCGCGGCTGTCGAATCCATGGATTGTGAAGTAGCCGTGCCGAATTGCCGGTATGGAACGGTGGCCGGAGCTGCGCTGGGGTAGAGCTGTTTGGTTTTTTTGGCAGTCGCCGCAGTGCGTTCGGCAGCACTCGGATTCGACGTCGACGTGCAAGCGCCCCACGGAGTCCGCAGCTACTTGGTGCGGGGCCAGCTCTCGATTTGCCCGATCTTCGACTCGAACATCCTTGAGCCGGAGGAGTCCGACAGCGTTTCCTTCCGCTGGAGAGTTCCCGCCGTCTCTGGCACGTACATCCTGCGGGGCGGCGTACAGGTCCCCGACGGGCTCGGAGCGGTGTCATCCCCGCGCTCGGTCCTCGTCCGGTAGCGCAGGTCGGCGGGTAGAATTGGCGCACGCGGGCAGCCTAACAAAGCGGTGCACATCATCTGGGCGCGCCAATCGTAGAGTGCGCCCTAAGGCGGCCGTTGGTCGTTCGCTTGGACATCGGCCATCACGCGTTAGGCGCAGCGGACTACCCAGTGTCCTTTCCACCTGTCACTCCCCCGCCGCCGTCCTCGACTACTTGGCTCATGCACCTTTAATCCGACTTCTTCCCGCCGCAGCCTGGAACTCACATGCCCACGTCATCTGCCGGCTTTCGCCAGAAGGACACCAGCTTCGAATGGGTGGGCGTACTGAGTGCTGACTCAGAACCGGTAAATGGCGGCGGCGCCTGACTGCGTCGGCATTCGAGCTGACGGCACGATCACCACGTCACCGGCCATTCGCAGCGTGAACTCGGCCAGATCGTCGAGCAGATCGTCGGTGTGGGCGTCGGTCAGGTCGCCGTGCAGTATGCTGCCGGTACTTGGATCGATGCGTCCTGGGATCATGCGCTCATCCTCCACGAGCAGCACGCGCACACGACCACCAATCACCGCCATCGTAATCGCCTCGAGATTGTCGGTGGCGAGCTGTCTCGCCTTCCCCGAGTGGAAGTCATCGACAAAACCCGCGAGTCGCGCCAGGTAGCGCGGTTCGGCGATTTTCCATGCCCGTTCGCGCAGATCATCCGGCGTGAGCGCATCGGGATTGATGGCGATACCTTCATCGAGCAACTGCGCGTTGTGGCTGACGGTCCGGAACGCCGCCTGATTCTGGTGCAACGAGGCGAGAATCAGGGGAATGCCAGCGAGCTTGGAATACTGATCACTCACGGCGCGATCGACGACACGAAAAAAGCGTTGTGTCTGTTGGTCGATTTCGTCGCTGGTGTTCGTGTACTCCTGCGGATCGTTGTCGTGTTCGCCGAGGGCTTTCAGGAGAGTGTTGGGGAAACCGGGATCCAGCTGGACTTCATCCAGCACGTACCGATCCCCCTGAAACAGCCGCGCATGATCGCGCGTGATGGCAAGCAGGTGGAAGCGATCTGCCGACTGTGCGATCCGAAGTAGCGGCTTGATGTGAAAACTGTCTGCGACGATGGCCCGCTCCGGAACGGTGCGCTGCAGGTTGTACACGTGGTAGAAGTCAGAAGCGCGAAGGACAGCCACGCCGTCGAGCGTGTGTTCCCAGAAGCGTTCATTCCCGGCGAGTTCGAGCAGCGGAGCCATCAACTCCTCGGCCTGACTGACTGGAAACTCTGCCGTGAGCACACTTCCGACTTGATCAACGAACTGGCGAAAGCGCGCGGTGTCTCGCTGTTTCTCCGGAGAACGTCGCCCCGTGGGCATGTAGATCGACACACACGGACCGGTGCGTTGGATGAACAAGTCACTCAGTCGTTCCGACATCGGCGATGTAGTGCGCGTACTCATGAATCGGGCTCCAGGTCGTGTGCGTAAACAACAAATGTCAGTCGGGGATGTCGAAGTATGGCGCGACGTTGCACGCCTCGCCACGACGCGGCGAGTGATTCAGGAGGGTGTTTCGGCCGTGCTCGGCCGCGTAAAGTTGTTTGACTACTCTAGTCAGACCGGATACCGGCCAATGGCGAAATCACGCCCTCGAAACGAAAGCCGGAAGATCCGGAGACGTTTCGCGTCGGCCGGCGCAAGCCGGGCGCGCGCAAGCCGGGCGTGCTCAAGCGGTACCTCGAGGACCGTTAATACGTTCAGCATACATCGAAAGTTCGGTCGTCGTTGGAAGGGCCACGCGCGGAGAAGTCGCGAACGCGCTGGGATTTGCCACCTGAAATGAATGGGTGATCGCCGACTCCCTGCATCGCACCACCGGCGCGACCGCTCGTCGGCCGGACGGGCATTCCTTGCCGAACCTCCCCGGTGCTGTATCTTCGCGACCATGAACCGTCGCGACTTCATGATCAGTTCGATGGCGCTTGCGGCATGGCGAGCGGCCGAGCCCGCGGGCGGGCTTCGCGCGGGTCCCAAGTTTGGCTACGCGGCAATCACATGGGGCGGCAACGATCGCGCCGCCATCGACGACATCGCCGGGCTCGGGTTCCGTGGCATCCAGTTACGCGCGTCGGCTGTCACGGAGTGGGGTCAGCGACCAAACGAACTGCGGCAGCTTCTGGCCGCGCGCAAGCTGTCCTTGGTTGCGCTCTCGAGTGGCGTCGTGAGCATCGATCCTGCCACCCAGGCGGAGAACCTCGAGCTGCATGTGCGCAATGCGCAGTTTGTGCACGACGTCGGAGGATTGTACCTGCAGGTCGTCGACGAACGGCCCACGGGACGTGCGCCAACTGCCGACGACTACGTGCGCATGGGGCACCGGCTCACCGAGATCGGGTGGCGCACCGCCGAGCTCGGCGTAACCCTGGGGTATCACAACCACATGGGAAACCTCGGACAGGCGCCGGACGAAGTGGCCCGAGTACTCGACGCCGCAGATTCCCGGTACGTGAAGCTCGAACTGGATACGGCGCACTATCAGGCGGCCGGTGGCGATCCGGCTGCAGCGGTGCGACGTTACGCGGACCGTCTCCTGTTTCTGCACCTCAAGGATCTCCAACAACCTATTCCCGAACGCGGTGCCGACTCGTATCAGTTCGTCGAGCTGGGTCGCGGTATGGTGAACTTCCGCGCCGTGCTCGCCGAACTCGAACACGTGGGTTTCAGCGGCTGGGCGATCGTGGAACTCGACCGTGTACCGGACCCAGCACGCACGCCGAGGGAGTGCGCAATGATCTCGAAGCAATACCTCGAGTCGAACGGATACCGCATCTGACCGCTGGACCCGGTGAGCCATGGAACGACGTGCCCTGATCGAGTGGATGGTAGCGACCGGCGGCGCGGCCGCTTTCAATCGCTTGTCGGCGCAGGATCTCGTCGCCCTTGGTCACGATGTCCACCGCCAGGCGCAACCAGCGTCGCGCGCAGGTCGTGCGCTGCCTGCGCATGCGGCACATTCGGTGAGGGTCGCTGCCGAACGGATCATCCCGGCGAGCGATTCCCCCGGGGCCACGCAGGCCGGCGTGACCCCTTTCATCGACACGATGCTCGCTGATTGGTACGCCCCCGCCGACCGCGATCGCTTCCTGGTGGGGCTGGCCGACCTCGACATGCGCAGCCGGTCGCGACAGGGTCGCGTATTTGTAGATAGCGCGCCAGCCGCGCAGGTCGCCATGCTCGAAGCACTGGACGACGACGTCGTGGCGATCCGACGCACGCGCGGTGCCGCAGCCAACGAGCATTGGTTCGCCATGCTCAAGTATTTGACAGTTTGGGGCTACTGCACTTCCGAAGCGGGAATGCGTGAGACGCTGCATTCCTACCCGCCGCCCATGCGGTACGATGGTTTCGCACCCCTTCGGTGAGGTACCGCACCGTGGAGCACGCTCGGCATCGCGGCGCTGGCCCCTTCGACTGACACGCCGACCAGGACGAGCATGACACAACTCAGCGCAGCGACTCATTTCGATGCCATCGTGGTGGGCTCCGGGATGACCGGCGGCTGGGCCGCCAAGGAACTCACCGAGTTGGGTCTGCGCACGCTCGTGCTCGAGGCCGGGCGGGATATCCAACCACAGCGCGACTCCGTCGAGCACAAGGCGCCGTTCGAGATGCCCTTTCGCGGACTTGGTGATCGACGGGCGGTCGAAGCGCGTCAGCGCGTGCAGCGAAATTCGGTGTCGTTCGACGAGTTGAGCCGCGTGTTCTGGACCGATGACGTGGACAATCCATATAGCACGCCCGACAACAAGCGCTTCGACTGGTTCCGCGCGCGCCAGGTGGGAGGAAAGTCGATCATCTGGGGGCGCCAGGTCTACCGCATGAGTGATCTCGATTTCGATGCAAACGTCCGAGATGGCATCGCGGTGGACTGGCCCATACGCTATCGCGACATCGCGCCCTGGTATGATCGCGTGGAGCGCTTCATCGGCGTCAGCGGACAAGCGGAAGGCGTGGACCACCTTCCCGACGGAGCGTTCCTGCCCCCGATGCCGATGAATTGCGTCGAGCAACACGTGAAGAATCGAATCGCCGTGCGCTACGGACGCGAGCGGATCATGACGATCGGACGGGTCGCCGTACTTACCGAAGCACGCCCTGGTCGCGGCGCCTGTCACTACTGCGGTCCCTGCCAGCGCGGCTGCAGCACGCGCTCGTACTTCAGCAGCGTCAACGCGACCCTCCCCACCGCCCGGGCAACCGGGCGCCTAACGCTTCGTCCGTTCAGTGTCGTGCGCGCGCTGTCATACGACGCGAAGCGGAAACGTGTGTCCGGCGTGCGTGCGGTGGATGCGCGGACTGGTGCGGAATTGGAGTTTACCGCTCGGGTAGTCTTTCTCTGCGCGTCGGCGATCGAAAGCGCCCGCCTGCTCCTCAACTCCGCCACACCAGAATTCCCCAACGGCCTCGCCAACTCGAGCGATCAGGTGGGCCGGAATATCATGGACCACATCAAATGGGGTGGCGCGACCGGGGAGTTCGATGGGTTTTCGGACAAGCGGGTCGTGGGCGAGCGACCCAACGGCATCTACGTGCCACGCTTCCGCAATGTCTCATCACGACATCCGGATTTTGTTCGCGGATACGGATTTCAGGGCGGCGCCAGTCGCGCGGGCTGGCAGTCAGCGACGCGTGCGCCCGGCATCGGGCTGGCGTTCAAGAAGCGACTCACGCAGCTGGGACCGTGGACGATGGCGTTCAACGGCTATGGCGAGATGCTGCCGAGGGAGACGAATCGCGCGTCGTTGCACCCGACGCTGGTCGACCGATGGGGGATTTCTTCGTTGCACATCGAGTGCGAGTGGAGCCCGAATGAGCTGGCAATTCACCGGGACATGAACGTTACGGCGTCGGAACTGCTGGCGGCGGCAGGTGCCACGAACATCCAGCCGTCGACTCGCGGGCCGAGCACGCCTGGGAATGCCAATCATGAGATGGGAACCGCGCGAATGGGCCGCGATGCGAAGAGCTCGGTGCTCAGCAAATGGAACCAGTCGTGGGACGTTCCCAACTTGTTCATGACCGATGGCGCCTGCATGACGTCGAGCCCGGCCAGAACCCCTCACTCACGTATATGGCACTCACCGCGCGCGTGTGCCGTTACGCAGTTGAAGCGATGAAGCGGCGGAATCTCTGAACTCGCCTGCACGTGCGAGTCGTCGGCGGCTACCTTGCGAAAGGGCCATCACTCTCCCACCAGTCAGCGGGCGCTCGCATCGACCGTCCCCCAGGACCGTGGGAGCGCGGCGCTGCGCCACCGTGTTCCTCCACTCCGCGACCTATTCACATGAACCTGCAACGCCTGGCCCCACTCCTTCTTCTCGCGGCACTTGGCTGTAGCGATTCGTCTACCGCCCCCAAGACGGGGCAGCTCTCGGTCGGGATCGAAGGGTTGCCGACAAACGTCCCGTCGGCGGTGCTCGTCACTGGCCCAGGTGCGTTTCGGCGGGAGCTGCAATCGTCGGGCACGCTGTCGTCGGTGCCGGCGGGTACGTACACCATTGCCGCGTCGGAGGTAACGGCCGCAGGGGTCCGGTACGCGGCCACGCCGGTCTCGCAAGTGGTGAGCGTAAGCGCTGACGCGCAGGTCTCCGCCACTGCGATCTCCTATCGCGTGGCGAGCGCTCGTCTCACGGTACACGTGACGGGGCTGCCAAGCGGAACGGCGGCCAACGTGACCGTGAGTGGGCCGCGAGGCTTCGCGCGCACACTCGGAGGCAGCACACAGTTAGACCTGTTGGAGCCCGGAACGTACACCGTGGCCGCCAGCGACGTGCAGCTGGGCGGGAAGACGTATCGCCCGCTGCCTAACGCGCTGCAGGTGGAACTGTCCGCCTCCGTTTCGCCGACCGTCGCCACGATCGTGTACGGCGCCGGCACGGGGGTGTTGCGCCTGACGATTAGCGGCCTTCCGGCACAGACCCAGGGAGCGATTGCCATCGCCGGTCCCAATGGCGTGTCGTACCGACTGTCGTCGTCGTCGACCATCGCGCGCCTCGAGGCCGGGAACTACACCATCGTCGCCGACGTCGTCGGCTCGTCGCTCACCACGCACACACCCACGCCGTTGACTCAGACGGTCGTGATTACCGAGACCGATACGAGCGCTGTGGTGGTGACGTATGGCAGCGCGGCACTGCAGGTGGGCACGCAACTCGTTGTCGAGGGACTCACCCAGCCGGTCTTCCTCAGTGCGCCCGATGGAGACGCCCGACTATTCATCATTGAGCGGCCGGGCCGAATCCGCATCGTCGCCAATGGTGCGCTCAAGGCAACACCCTTCCTCGACATTCGTAGTCGAGTGAACAACACCGGCGAGCGTGGACTGCTCGGCATGGCCTTCGACCCGCAATACGCAACGAACGGTTTTTTCTATGTCTACTATGTGGACCTGATCGGCAACATGGCGCTTGATCGGTACGCATCCACGCCGGGGTCCGACGTGGCGGGGGGCGGCGGCGTGAACGTGATGACTATTACACACGGCGGAAACGAGCACCACGGCGGAACGATTGCCTTCGGGCCGGACGGCATGCTCTACCTCGCGCCCGGCGACGGCCGCTGCTGCGGCGATCCGCAGAACAATGCTCAAAACCTCAACACGCTGCTGGGCAAGGTGCTCCGCATCGACGTGCGCGCGCTGCCGTACACCATTCCCGTCGGCAATCCGTTTTTAGGTCAGGGGTCGACTCGTCCGGAGATCTGGGCCTACGGTCTTCGCAATCCATGGCGCTTCTCGTTTGATGGACCCGGCGGGATGCTGTATATCGGCGATGTGGGACAGGACGCACGCGAGGAGGTGAACGCCGTGCAAACGCGCGAGGCGGGGCTCAACTTCGGCTGGCCATACATGGAGGGCTCCGCGTGCTACAATCCGGTCAGCAACTGCGCCGCAGGCCGCACCCTCGCCCTCCCGGCGTTCGACTACACGCACGCCGAGGGGTGTTCGGTGACGGGCGGCTACGTGTATCGCGGGAAGGCAATCCCCGAGCTCACCGGACACTATCTCTTTTCTGACTATTGCCGCGGCTGGCTTCGCAGCTTTCGGGCGCAGGGCGCCAGCTTCACCGACTACCGGAACTGGGCGGGGATCACGCTTCCGCAGGTCGTCTCGTTCGGACGTGACGGGGCGGGCGAGGTGTACCTGGTGTCGGGCACCCGCGTGTGGCTGCTCGTTCGGAGGGTGAGCTAGGAGTCAGAATTACCTGAGCCATCAAGCCCATGAAACGACCCCGGCGACCTGCAGAAAACTCAGTCCTGCATGGTGGTAGCGTCAGCACCCGGGCTGTACCCCTATCGCGGCAAGTACCATCAATCGCAGATACAGCCCACGTTGCGCGTACTACTCCGACGCGCCACTCGACAACGTTTAGCTCGGCAGTGCGTAGTTCGTTTGCCCTTCAAATGGAGCCACCCCCATGGATTCTCGCGTCTCCCGACTGCTGGTCACCGCATTGGCAGTTACCGCCGCGCCACTGCCCGCCCAGGTCACCTACGCGCGCGCCGAGCAGCTGCTGAGCTGGAATACCGATCGCCAGGTGAGCGGCGATCAAGTCAATCCCCAGTGGCTAAAAGACGGCAACCGCTTCTGGTACCGCAACAAGACGTCGAACGGCGCCGAGTTCGTGCTCATCGATCCGGTGGCCAATGCACGCCGCCTCCTGTTCGATCACGTCAAGCTGGCGCAAGCCATGACCTGGGCCGCCGACACCGCCTTCGACGGTAACAAGCTCCCCTTCCAGACCTTCAAGTTCACCAACGACGGTGACAACGAAGGGGAGATCGAGTTCAATGCCGTGCGCAAGCGCTTCACCTGCAACATCGCGACCTACAGGTGTGTTGCCGGCGATACCCTTCCCAGTGACGTGCCGTTCGTGGTCTCGCCGGACAAGAAGTGGGACGCCTTCGTTTCGAAGCACAACCTCTGGGTCCGCAGCCACGTCACCATGCGCGACTCTATGCAGCTGACGACGGACGGCGTGGAATTCAACGCCTATGGCGCCACCATGCCGCGCCCAAGCCAACTGCAGAAGCCGCAGCCGCAGCGTCCGCAGCTGCGCTGGTCGCCGGACTCGAAGAAGATTGCGGTCTTGCGCATGGACGAGCGCAACGTGGAGCACATGCACTACATCTCCTACACGCCGCAGCGTCCCAAACACTACTCGCAGCCCTACGCCATTCCAGGCGACACGGTCGTGCCGTACCCGCGCATCCACATTGTCGATGTAGGGAGCAAGTCCAATGTGGTCGCCAAAATTGCGCCGCGACCCAATCAGCTCTCCATCGGCGGTTCCGCGCTCGACTCGGCATGGGCGGAAAATTCGCAGAAGCTGCACGTGTCCATGTATACGCGCGGCTCCAAGAGTGCCTACCTGGCCGAGCTGGACGCCGCCACGGGCGACGTGCGCGTGATTGCCCGCGATACCGGCAAGACGTATGTAGAAATCTCGAATCCGCAGGATCCCGGTTCGTTCTACGTCACCAAGGATCTCAAGGACGCCTTCTGGTGGTCCGAGCGCGATGGCTGGGGACACCTCTACCGATTCGATGGGAGTGGCGTCGCTACAGTGAGCGCAACCGATGGCGACGGCGGTATGTCGCTGGCGCCGGAGCCTAAAGCGCAATTGACGACGGGCCCCTGGCAGGTTGGTCAGGTGGAGCACGTGGACGAGACGAGCCGACAGATTTTCTTCACGGGCCGCGGCCGCGACGGCTTTCTGTACTATCCCAAGCTGTATCGCATGGGATACGACGGAAGCGGGCTCGCGCTGGTGACGCCGGAAGACGGGCACCATGTGATCACGTTCAGCCCCAGCGGGAAGTACTTCGTCGATTCCTACTCGCGCGTGGAAGCGGCGCCGGTCTCGGTGCTTCGTGCCGCCGCGACCGGGGCGATTGTACGAAAGCTCGAGGAAGCGGACATCTCGCGCCTCAAGGGCACGGGATGGCGGCCGGCGCAGGTGTTCAGCGTGAAGGCGCGTGATGGCGTCACCGACATCTATGGCGTGCTCTATCTCCCGCCGAACATCGATTCCACCAAGCGATATCCCATCATCTCGCACATCTATCCGGGTCCCCAGGTCGGGTCGGTGGGTGCGTGGAGTTTCAAGAACGGAGGCGAGCCGCACGCGCTGGCAGAGCTGGGTTTCGTCGTGATGCAGCTCGATCACCTCGGCACACCGCTTCGCTCGAAGGCCTTCCACGACAACTACTACGGATTCTTCGGCGACAACGGGCTCCCCGATCACATCACCGCCATCAAGCAACTCGGTGCACGATACCCGTTCATCAATACGGAGCAAGTGGGAATCTTCGGTCATTCGGGGGGTGGCTTTGCGTCGACCGATGCCATGCTGCGCTATCCCGACTTCTTCAAGGTCGCGGTAAGCGGTGCGGGCAACCACGACAATCGCACCTACAACATCTACTGGTCCGAGAAGTACCAAGGGCTCATGCAGAAGGACACGCTGCGCAAGACCGACAACTTCGAGACGTCGGCCAACAAGTCGATGGCCCGAAACCTGAAGGGCCATTTGATGTTGATGCATGGCGACATGGATGACAACGTGCATCCGGCCAACACCGTGCAGCTCATCGACGAACTGACGAAGGCGAACAAGGCCTTCGACCTGGTGTGGGCACCCAACCGGAATCACGGCCTTAACGAGCCGTACTTCATTCGTCGGCGATGGGACTTTTTCGTGACCCACTTGTTAGGCAAGACACCGCCCAACAACTACGAGATTCAGCAACCGGTCGACGGGGGGGCCCGACCGCCGGGTAGCGTGCCCGATTGGGATGACTGGGACGATGGCTTTCCGCACTGGAAGCCGTTCCGGACGCCGTGGTAACGACCGGACGCCGTGGTAACGAATAGTGAGTGAGCGGGGGGCGATGATCGTTTCGCCCCCCGTTTCGTCCTATGCGACGTTCGTATGTTCTCCCAGCGCAGGAACCCGCCCCATGACCGGTGGGCTCGACGCCAGGTTGTGGGGCGGCAGCAGCGCCGGCATCTCTCCAACGAAGGATTGCACCGTGGTCCAGCGCCCGCGAGCTGCGAGCTGGGGGTGCGACGCCACGGCCGCGACGTCGTTCACCACCGCGTTGGCGATCCCTCCCCGCTCCAGACGCGCCACCACTTCCACCACCGGCAACACGGCGAGCACCGACGCGATGCGTGTCTCGAGTGCCTCGCGATGCACCAGGCGGTCAGCATTCGTCATGTAGTCGGCGTGGTCCGAGAGGGAGGCATCGTGCAATACCGCTTCGCAGAAACGGCGGAATTCAGCGTCGCTCTGCACGGCGAACAGCACCTGGCCGTCGGCGCAGGGATAGGCGCCGTACGGAACGATGAGGTTGTGTCGGAGCCCCGCACGTGCGGGTCCGCGTCCTGTGCCAAGGTAGGTGTAGAGCGGTGGCATCATCCACTCGGTCATGCATTCGAGCATCGAGATGTCGATGCGCTCGCCGCGACCGGTGCGTTCGCGCCGGTAGAGCGCGGCCAGCGCGCTGGAATACGCATAGAGTCCCGACGCGATGTCGGCCACGCTGATCCCGACCTTGGCCGGTTCGTTAGGCGTCCCCGTCACCGACACCACCCCCGACTCCGCCTGGATGAGCATGTCGTAGGCCTTCCGGTCCCGATACGGTCCGTCGGGGCCGAAGCCGGAGATCCCGACCCACACCAGGCGCGCGTGTTCCATGGAGAGGGCGTCGTAGCCAAGGCCCAGCCGCTCGACGGCTCCCGGGGCGAGGTTGTGGACGAAGACGTCGGCCGTGAGGACGAGTCGGTGCAACCTGTCGCGCCCCTCGGCGGTCTTGAGGTCGAGCACCACGCTCTGCTTGCCGCGATTGAGCCAGGCGAAGTACGCGGAGACTCCGTTCATGGCGCCGTCGTAGCCGCGGGCGAAGTCGCCGCCGTCGGGGCGCTCGATCTTGATCACCTCTGCGCCGAGGTCGGCAAACTGCCGCGTGCAAAAGGGACCGCTCACCGCCTGCTCCACCGCGACGACGCGCAGTCCGCTGA
>ENA-ORBV01010091-ORBV01010091.1-microbial-mat-metagenome-genome-assembly--contig:-NODE-10091-length-15238-cov-4.447464_pt1 | contig 15238 bp, 13 predicted proteins | sample MGYA00237777_ERZ505514 | MGnify/ENA primary metagenome ERZ505514 (study PRJEB26160, sample SAMN06269048) | microbial mat metagenome | isolation source: Oligotrophic lake microbial mat | place... | reverse complement strand
AGGCAGGTCTTGCAAATCTTGTCACTGATGATTGACTCTTCACGAACTGTGTCCCTCACATCCGTCTTCGTTTTCCCAATGACCGTCGCCTCTGTCGCATTTTGGGTCTGTCAACCCTGCATGCATGCTGTGATCCCACCTTGAGAGAGCAACTGCCAGAGCTCCAGAGGAACAGGTTAGCAGCCGCCCTGCAGCGCACTGACTGTGGAGTCAACGCAGTGGAGAAGATCCCCCTGCATGTCCACTCAGTGAACGGTGACCTTGTCATCGACGAGATGACACAAGGCGGTGGGCAAGCTGCTGTTGGTGCTCCTTTTGTGCTTGCTGCTGTTGGTGCTGCTGCTCATGGTGCAGTTCTGCAAAGCATCCTTCTCAACCAGCAGTGCACCAACCAATCCCAGGCCCTTGTGCAAAGGCAGATGGACAATGGGTTTGCCTCCATGAAGCAGCACATTGGGCATGAGTCAGTCACTCTCAACGACAATGTCCGTCGCTTCCGTGGTGCCACACAAGGTGGATTCGCCAGACAAGATCAAACACAAGTGGCTAACCGACAGGCTGCCAGGAACGAGCCACCACTGCCACAACCTCCGAATCTGCCAGTGAACGTCGAGTGCAGGGATCCAACCGCCAAGCCAACTCCCAACCTTCACAAACTTGAAGAGACATGGACGGAATGGAAGTTCGGTGTTGGGGGCAGAAAGTCGGCGCAATCATTCTTGCGCAGGGAATGAGGTGGACATGGTGGCAGATCCAAAAAAATGAAGTTTTGCCGTCGCCTCAAGATCTGCCTCCTCCTTCAGAAGCCAGTCGATGAAGGCAGAACGTCGGCGGAGGCTGTTGCTGCGGTCAAGCTCGCGCACGGTGCCGCCAAGTCGGTCACTCAGTTCAGTGAGGCAATCTGTCTCATTCCGAATCATCCATCGCTCAACCCGCTGCCAAGACGAAGGAGTGACCCACCTCTAGCTCCACCTAGCAGAGGGCGCGGTCATGGCAACGGGAGAGGGGGCGCTGCAGCTCTCACACCAGCACAGCGCAGGCTCGGCCCCAACTTCAGACCCCCCACTGTTCCAAGGCCAAATGGCGGCAATGTGGTGCTCCAAGGCATGCTAGCCAATGCGACGCTGGAGCGTGAGACGGGGGCGCAGTTCTTCGATGTGCCGCATGCACCGCTGAATCCCAATCATGTTGTTTAGGGGCAAGTGTGCAAAACGAGTGGCTAGCTAACAGCATGCAAAAATAGCAGTTTTGTTTTTTTGCCCAACTTGCATTTTTTGGATCTTTTGTGTTCTGCACCACTTCTTCGAAACTTGACGCCAACTTGGCAGATTGGAACTTGGGACCTCCATCGTGCGTGCTTGTGAGATGCCCCTACTGATAGCATCATAGCTGTGCACAACTAGCACCATGTCCTACGGTAACATTTTATGTCACTGTAATTTAGGTCTACGTTCGTAGCATACATTAGGTACTTCGGTTACGCAAATAAAGACCGCGACAAGTACTGTAGTAGCTATGACACAACAGTAGCCATCTTAGAAGTGTGGCAGTAGACTACTGCCATTAAGGAGAAGCTTTGGGCTTTTGCGAGCCTCTTTTTGGAACGCTCTTTGAAAGGGTTCGCATCTTTGTGACAACAGAATCAATCTTTTCGACTGTACTCGTTATTGGAATGCACACAGCAACACAAGGATCGAGTTTTGCTACAATGTTCACAAACAAGGGGAAATATACAAACTAAATTATGAACATGTCGGAAGAAGACGAAGAAAGACGATATCGATTCTCCATCGTGTGATTTATCCACAACGGGTGGCAAAGGCGCCAATTTGTCCATTTTGGAGCGGCATGGCTCCTTTTGCGTGCCTCCTGGATTTGTAAGGGTCGCGGCCTATCACAACTTTTGTGTAGAAAACGGACTCGTGGAAGAGATCCAAAAGGCATTGACAAAACTCAAACCTAATGATAATAATGACACGAAAGATGTTTCGACGTCAGAATGGGAAGAGACATCCACTACCATCCGCCACGCCTTTGGCTCACGAAAGTTAGCGCAACTCCAGGAGGAAATCCAGAGTCGGCTTTGTGATTTATGCCCGATGCTAGTTTTGCAGGACAGCACGACACTTATTTGAATGTCCATTCGGATTTGGAGATCCATCGAAAACAAAGCTTTCACCAGGTGAAATTTTGTGTTGCCATGGAACAGGCGAGTTTGATGTATGTCGTTGCGTGTGGCAGAGTGTGATAATTTACCGAAATTGCTCACTCCTCTGCAACAGACCCATCCTGGACTCCTCTCTTCTTGGCCGCGGGTGCTCTGGTGATGGAAGTAGGAGGACTCATGACACACGGAAGTGTCGTAGCGCGAGAATATGGAATCCCTGCCGTAGTCGGCGTGGAAAAGGTCACGGAAAAATTGACGAGCGGGCAACTGGTTCGCGTCGATGGATCTACGGGCGTGGTCGAAATTGTACAAGAGGAAGAAAAGACGGATGGAAAATAGAGTATTCCGAAAGCAATCCACTGAAAGGAACGGCCCCGCTAGAGTGGATTGTAGGAGACTCAATATGCATCGTAAGCATTTTAGCATTGGCATTGTAGGTGGCATCCTCCAAAGTGTTTCGCCTTTTTTTCTATTCAAGGGCGGCACTGAAGTCATCTGATTGTTTTTGCTGTCGGTCCACCCAAGGCCCAATGGAGTCAGTGTAAGCAGTAAGAGTGTTGTCGTTCGATATGAATTCGACTTAGTAGGAGAGTATGTTTTGCACAGCACTGCCGTGGTAGTTTCCCCACTCTATCCACCCAACTTTTACCAATGGATCGACGAATGCGATTGTACGATTGGAGTCATACATTTTCGGAAGCAATAAATGTGCATAGAGAGGTACATGGTTCTCCTTGGACAGCAATACAGTATGACCAAAAACGGCATGCAACTGTACTGATAATTATATTTAGAATAAAAAGGTGTCGATTATTTGGTATTGGTGTCGTACACTGCCATAGTATGGCAACAGGACGCAGAGCAAGCGTCTATTTCCGGCACCTACGCAGCGGCAGAGATTTGGATTCATTGGATCGGATTTCTCTCCTTCCATGAATGGCCCGATGATTCATTGGCGGTCCTTGGCGGAAATGAGTTCCGCCGTGTGTTTCGTCTCACGAGTGGTTTCTTTTTTCTTGGAGCACATTTACCCATTCCTTATGAAAGCCCTAATCTAGAATATATATGTGGGCACCACCACCGATGGAAGTATTCCGTGTGTATTATTATTGTCAATTTTGGCTTTTTGCTATCGGTACCGTTCACAGTATCGATATCTGGATTGTCTACTACAAAAGAACACAACAAGTTATGTATAACTCTCCAAAATATTTCGTTAGTGGTGTACTACTCGATTTGCAGAGTTTGAGAAATGTATATTTGTGTATTGTTGGCTATCCAATTTCCTTTCCCGCAAACCAGAAACGCGGCACGCATGGGATCTCCCGAAAGTAAGAGCTGAACAGTCTTGGCCAACAAAGGGCAGAGCCAAAATGTGTCTACTACGGGCCGTGACAGAGGATGAATGGACATTGTGGATTGGATTCTGTTTTCTTCGGTGATTGGCAAACGAAAGTTACACCGTGTCTTTACTCGTGTTGACTCCTCCATGATGCCCCTGTTCCGAGGGATCTTCGGGTGGATCCAAACCGGCTTGTTCCATCAATTCGTTGAGGCTTTGTTCCAAATCGTCCATGCGCATTCCGAATTCGCCCATTTTATCTTCCAAGGTGTCTTCCATTTCTTGAAAGCGGGATTGCATTTGGTCCAAGAGTTCTCGGACAAACAAGGTAATATCTTCCTCTTCCTCTTCGTCTTTGGCGGACGACATGTCGGCAATGCCCGTTTCCAAATCCAACTCCCCGCTGCTACCAGTCTCACCCGTACCCGTCGTCGTGGATGGATTATACTGAGACGAATGCTCTCCTTCTCGAGTCGTACCACTACTCATCATGGACGGCTCTCCTCCTCCTCGAGGTCGATTTGTCGGATCCAAATGGATGGAATGATCACTATTCTTGGCACTAAAGGCGACCGTCGGAGTCATTTGAGAATGAAAGTCCGATGGTTCTAGACTCGTGGAAAAGACATCCGTGTGTTCTCGGCTACTACTAGCGCCGCTGGGTGTTTCGGAGGAGGAGGGGGCATGACTACTGGAAGACGCCATGGTTAGGAGAGACACCTTTTGTTTTGGAAGATCAATGAATTATACTTTGGAGATTATAATTGTCTGCTGCGAACTATCTCATTCGATACTGTACTGTAGTGCTCAACAAGACAACAATACTACTTAAATAGCTAGCTATATAGCTATTAGTCAAGTGTGCTGTACAACAACAGTGATGGGAACCTCTACTGGTATGTCGTACTGTAGTATTACAGTAGTCGATCCCCTTCTACTAGCTAGTAGCTAGCTAGCTAGAGTATCGATCGCAATGCGATGAGTGAGGCGTCTTCCCGCCAAGGACGTTTTGCTTGGCTAATTTTTAACGGCTTTTTTCAAGTGCGCGACCGACTTTTTAAATTCTGCCCTGCGTCACGGTGTTCTCGAGCCGAGCGTGGCTACATCACTGTGCGGAACGCATACCAGTACCGCACAGTGACAACTGACAAGGACACGATATGTGAGTTGAAAACGTCTTTTGGTCGTACTTGTGACTTCTACTTAATGATAGACACGTGACCATCGATCGAAAGCATTAATGGCGATGGTCATGTGACTTTTACTTAACAACAGTCATGCTACTACTTAATGAAAGACACGTGACCATTGAGCGAAATGAATTATGCGCAATGGTCATGTGACTTTTACTTAACATGGTTTCCAAAACTGATCGGCAACCAGAGATTTAATGTCCGGGACTTGATGTCTACTTCACACAAAGTAAGTACAAATCTCGTGAACATCCACGCGAAAATGATCAAATATGTGCTGGTGGTGACACCGCAAATGCAAGCGTAACGCTAACATTAGTTAGCATAAAGAGCTGAACACAAGACTTCACCTTCTTATCAAAATAATCTGCAATAAGTTACAGTAGTGAGCTCTCGAAAGTTCACAATGAACCCATGGCGTTACAACAGGCTACAAACGAAGAACGACAAGGATGGCAACAACAACAATGAAAAATACTTTACGAGTGGAACTTTGATGAGGCGGGAAGGAAGGGAGATCTCTTCCGGAGGACTACAAAATCTAGAGACCCAACATGGTGTGAAACAACTCCTCCCAATGCAACCAAGTTGTCCTAAGCCAGGGCGACCGCCAATTTGAGATTGGCCGACAGATCTGGATGGATCTAGTCGTAATCTGGTCGTGAAATTTCGCCTTGCCCAAGAGGCAAAACAGATGTGTCGCGACTTGGCTCTGGCGGCAACAAAGATGACGTGGAAAAGGATCCTTCGATCCGCCGTCGGAGCACCAGCAGCCTTCTGTTCATTCCATTCCATCCACTTTTGGACCGCAACGGCTACATGTCGGCTTTCTCCAATCGACATTGTTTTGAACCAGGACAACGTTAGGAGCAGCGGCCGATGAATGCGGTTTGGCACAATCCAACACCAGACAATGCACTTGTTTCATTTTAGTGGCCCAAGATGTGACCAAGAGAAACCTGCCTGTTATGTGCATCCTTGTGATCATCTTTGTTGGACATCACTTTGATCGTTTGTGGTGGATGGCTGGCTATTTTACGGTTCACAAGGACGGCAATGGTACGGACTAAAAAACGGCGCACTGAAAATACTTTGATTCCGTCCCAGCCTTTACGGACGACTGGATGCAACAATTTAGAGTCCCATTTTTGCAGTGAAACATAAAAAGCTTCTCCCAACGATGCTTTGACTGTCAAATACAGAGGATCCCTCGCGCTTTTTGTGAGTACTCTATTGTACTTCCAGACCAAGCAAGAAGTAGATTCGTGGCGTCGCGGCCGGGGGTGGCGAAATAGCAGCAAACAGGGTGGCACCAAGTGTTGGAGACAAGCAATAGTCGCATGGTCTTTTTTCGCAAACGCCAATCTGTCCTGCAGTGGCCAATTTTACGAGTCGACGCTTTCGCTTCAAGGGACAATGCCATGGGATGGCAAACAACATGGGATGGTAATCCAGCCATCCAGGAACAGGATTTTGAAATGCCGGCCCTTGGAGAGATGGGATCCAATTCGGGAGTGGTCATGCCACTTTCGATAGCAGTCAAGTGTTTTTGCTGATGAATCCATCATCTACAAAGACACTTGGTATTGTCCTTTGTCGTCGCTGAATGCTGTTGCAGGCAACTTCAGAGTGGCTCTATGGAACGAATGAACGTGGAATGACCGGAACCCGGCGGGGTCAAGATGCTAGTACATGATCATCCTGTGGCCGACTGTCTTCCGATGCCTCGGAGATGGTTGTATTGACTCGGGCTCCCCAACGTCACCGCAACTACTAGTGAAAACCAGCGCTGGTTTGAATATTATGTCACGAGAATATTGTTTCTGACGACTTCTTCCATATGCTGTGTGATGACTTGACTTCACCAGGAGGAAAAATCAGCAACTCGCCGCCAAGGATTAAGGTGGGGACAATACGGGGATGGGACTAGTTCTTGTGGTCTAGTTCGTGGCTATTTATGGAACAGCAGCAACAACCACTGGGACCGACGTAGCACTAGCATGGCAGGATGGGCCAATGGAATACTGTATTGACGGAATATGAATCGAGCGGAGTGAAGAAGGCATACTTCTGGGATTGTTGTATACACGGAAAGGAAGCATTGGTCACATCCATCCACTCCTCCATCCATCAATCTTGACAATATCGAGGCAGCAAGTATCGTATTTACCATCGAACGGAACAAAATCGATTGTCCTCTGCGTTCGACTGCTTGCCGACGACGACGACGACGCTGCTGTGGCGACTTGCTCAATACACATTTTATATTCCCAAGGCATAGGATGGAACACGGCCAGCAACGGCTTGGATACAACATCGATATTCCAATCATTGCTATCGACACCTTCGTAAACGCACGCTTGCCGGTTGACGATAATACACCGAGATTCTTTGCCAGGTTCGAAATAAATCAAATGGCCGACATGGACAGGGCATGGTCCATAACATTCAAGGGAACCCGGGGAATAATATCCTTGTGATGGATCATGCGCCAAAAGGCCAAATTGGGAATGTCGTTCACCGCCTCCATGAATTCCTCATCGCCACGCCGGGGTTGCCCTACAGTGATAACTGTAAATTGGTTAGCCTTTGGTAAACCAGTCCTGGCCAAGTGAACACCATACAAGGTAGCTTGGGCACCACCCAAAGAAGGTCCATTGACTTCGAGACCACACGTTGGACACAGTTCCAAAACGTCCAAGACGGTCGTGTCCAATTGCTGCATCAACACTAGATCGCCAATCATATGATGGACCGCCAAAAACCCTGGCGGACTTTGCCATGGACAAAAGTACGCCCATCACCACCATGCTTTTGATCATTATTATTGTTTGGTCTATTGGAAGTGGAATGGGGAATCAACTGGAATTGCGGATCAATACCGACGTCTTCGAGGGCTCGATCGGTTCCACGAAAGATCGTGTGAATGGCTTGTGTCCGCGGCGATACCACCACCGAGGCTTGTACGCCCTAGTGAATGTCAAAATATCCCATGGGCCTCAAATCCAAATCCAAATCACTATACGTCCACGCCGCACTTTGTTTGTAACTCACTTCTTGATACACAAGTAAGGCTGCTCGCGAGGCAGTCTTGAGCTGGTCACGTATCATATTGACATTTTGGGCCACGCAAAAAAGACGGCTGCTGCCAATCATCCTAAAAGGTGCCTGCGGTATGGATACGCCGGGCAAAGGAGACAACGTCGATCGACAGGTGTCGAGGTTGGTCTCGTGATTTGGGATATCTGGTGTGACCTTTCTCTGGCCTGGTCTGGACTGGTCGGGTCGGTCTCTTCTGCTGGGTGTACAAAATAATCCCTTTGGATGGTTGCTGGATTGCAGCTTCCGTCCTTTGAGTCCTGTCCTCTTGTTCTGGCCGGGACTGATCTGATAGTTATGGTCGGTTTGTGATAGAGTATTGTCTTGTTCGGTTGTTTTTTGGATGCATTACGGATCGTGTTTTGGGTGTGATATTGGACAGTCCGTCCGACCGTCCGTCCGCAATGAATGAGAAAAAGATGGAAGCTTCATCCTTCAATTCTTTGGTGATGTCCGGGTATTAGTGATGAATGAATGAGAACGAAAAAGGTCTTGGATTGCTTCCCATGGGTTGTTGAAACGTGAACAAACACAGCCAGGGTCGTTTTTTTATCGGGATACTTTCCGAATGCTTTGTAGTAGGTATAACATAGCCAACCCCGATGAGGTGGCAAATACATGGGCGAGTAATACTCTAGTAGCTTATAAACTTCCTGCAATAGTTGCATCCAATATTTTTGGCTCTGGGGTGTTTTGTGCCGCCCGGGGTGCAATCTCCTCCAATGAAGCGACGCACACACCTTCCTGAAGCCTTTGCCCGCCCCATTTGCACCTCTCTTCTTCGCCACGGGTCTTTTTTTTCCAAGGTGATGACGCTGCCCCAACCCAACCGACGAAATTCAAACGACAACACAGCGCACGCAATAACAACCGGTGGGATCATACTCTACTCTATGTATTACGCTATTTCCCAACAACACTTCAACCACCATCTCCACAACAGACACACCATACCGTATAGTAATTAATAAACACGAACCAACTAGACTAGCTGATTCCGATTGAAAAAGTCATGACTGCTTGCCGTATACTGGGTAGCTATCGCTAATAACTACTAGAACATAAGACCCGTTTTAGATCCAGAGGAGAGTGCAAGAAAACTACAGTTCCTACATTCTTGCAGTTTTCTATTTCGTTCTTTGGAAAAAGGAAAAGAATGATTTCCTCCTTGCGACGCTGGACGTCCAAAGGGAATTTAAATGAGGAAGTGATTACGGACGCTAGTAGTGGGAGTAGCAGTGGGAGTCACCAGGAAGGAAAACCACGGTCGTCCCTCCAAACCGCCGCTGCTGCGGCTGCGGCTGCTTCGTCCGCACCACCGCCGCGGCACAACAACAACAACAATACTTCCAAAAGCAGCAATCCCAAACATGCCGTCAAAAACAATACTACAAAAGCCAACAACAGTTCTGTCACGAAATGGAATACGCTCAAGTCGAGCGCACCGACCGCCCAAGCCAAGGCGGATTTGCAAGACATTATCAACAAGCATCAACAGGCGGCCTTACTGGAAGCGAATGATACGATACGGGCGCTGGAAGAACAACGCGAAGAACACAGAATGTTACTGCAAGAACAACAAATGACCATTGATACGCTCAAGGAGACGATGAAATTATTGCAGCAACAAGCGCAAGAAAATGAACAACAACAAGCACAACAGCAACAACAACAAGAGAAAGCCAACCATAGTCACGACAGAAACAACAATAACAACGGCAATAACAGCCAAAGTCAGGACGAAGAAATTCGTGCCTTACGAACACAATTGCAAGAACGCGACGCCTTAATTCGAGAATTGCAAGAAGGTTCCTCGACGCTGTTGACGCTAGAAGATGAATCCTCTCAGCGGGCCGAGAAATTACAAAAACAAGTCGAGTCGTTAGAAATCGAAGTCCAAAATCTCACCCATAAAAATCAAGAACAACAAGAAGAAATTCAAAAATTGGAAAATATTTTGAACGAAATTGAAAGCTTTCAACAATTGCAACAACCCACACTCCTCTTGGATAATGATACTGCTGCGAGTGCGAGTACTACTCCCACTTCCTCCAAAAAGACAACGCCCAACCGCAAATCCAAAACCACCAAAATAGGGACGCCCAAGTCCACCATCCTCCATGAGTATGACGGCTCCTTGCCCAGTATCTTGGAAGAATCGTCCGAGGAATTGAGTCCCATTAAAGAGTCCCTCTCGAGTCGATACGATGAGGAAGACGACGAACATGACGAGGACGACGAGGACTTTGAGGAAATTTCCGAATCCTCCCATGACTTGGAAGAAGCCGGTCTGGCCTTATTGAATGGACACACGTCTCCCTTTCAACCGCCCCCCTCTCCACCCCGACCCAAAACCATGACCCTCAATGGCAATCAATTGCTCTTGTTGTTTAGTAGCATGCCCATGAATTCCATGGTCGCCGCCAATCAATCGCGTCTCGAAACCATATTGCAATCGCTGGATTTGTCCTTGGAGGGCGCCGCTTCCGACATTCAGGTCCTCGATGGATGCGATCCCGATCCCGCCTCGATCAATTTGCGGAACGATCTGTTTCGGATTTCGGGACTGCCCGCCAAGTATCCCCAGTTGTTCTTGGTCAATTTTGCCGCCAACGACATTAAGTTCGTCGGGGATTTTGATGCTCTCCAAGAGTATCACGACAACAATACCTTGGCCGCCACGATCGGCTTGACACCCATCAAGGACAACCACCACGACAAGGATCCATAGTAGGAAGAACAGTATTGGATGGAATGGAATTGGATACCTGTGTGAGATGGATATCAACCAACAGGGATACGAACCACGACGATCGACGAACGGTAGAGACACCCCGATGCCGCAATTGGGCCTTATTTGGAAGATTGCAGGATACGGCAACCACCAAATTATAGGGAACATCACAATCCATCGTCCACGAGCGGCAATGCCACCACAGGCTCTCCAGATGGGGCATCTGTTTTTAAGAGTGAAATAAAGTCTGCTACCGCAATGGAAATCGGGGCCGAGGGAGATTGTCACAAATCATTATTATTATGATGATGACAACTACCCTTCCGCTTCCGCAAAAATCGGTGTCGGTGAACGGAGCATTTCGCTTAGATGATCCTGCGCGAAGCCTCGTGGCGACTTCAACCAAAAAATTACCCAACCAGTTTGGGTACGAGAGGCCCGCTTTTTGTGCAAAATATAACGGAAGCATCACCATCTTCTTCATTCTCGCGGCATGCAGATGAGCAAGGCAACATCGAATGGAATTTAGAGAAAACTTGACTCTCGAATCCTTGCGGGCAGCAACGTAGTCCTTCTGTGCATCCCGCCAGGACACGGACAATTACGGAAGGAGGTGAAAGGCGTGACTACGATGTGACGCTGCGTCTTACTCTGGACGCGGAGCTCCCGCATAACTCTTCTGTTGGTGTTGGTTGGAAACTTGAACGTTCTGCATCTGGCAGTCGCCGTCAGGTGTATATACAGAACCGTGAAAGCAATAGAAAAGTTAATGTAAATCTTCGTCGATGGATGGGCAGCATCCCCACGCAGCGTTTGCACCGAGATGAGCTTGCCTTTCTCCTGTTTCAATGCTCGCCGCTCCTACTTCATTTGGATGGAATGGAATTGGCTTTGCGAGGACGCTACTACGACCAAGATAGGTAACACTATACTCGACGAGAAACGATTACTGTCTCCAGAGGCTCCCCGGTGGTGGAACGGATACGCATTTAAAAAAATATCCAATTGGCGTTTTGCACTCGGGATAGGTTGACGAGGCAGTATTGTTGGGTGGAGGAGCGTTTCTGGGAAATGGCTGCTGCGCTGCGTCCCGTTAGCTCTGCAATTTTGCTGTTGTTGTTATTGGACGGAGAAGTTAGCCGCCGCCCTGCCTCCCGCATCGATTATCAGCTGGAGACAATACTACCATCCAGCAAAACCGAAGCAGTCAATTGGGTATTCTGGGTGGTAAATCAGCAAGGAATAAGCGGATCGAGTCGGCATGGGAAGAGCATTGATCTCGAACCCTTACGGTTAGGAACGTATTCGTTCTGGAGCAATAACAGTATTTGGATGGAATGGAATGGAACGGAATTATGTGAGATGGGTGGCAACCGCCAGTATACGAAACACCAGGAGCGACGACCAAGGGCGCCGCGAGTACCCCTGATGGAACGGATTCGCATTTTAGAAGAAGAAAGATGCCACTGCAATATTTCTCCTCGGGGCAGATTGAAGACGACAATATTCCACGATGACGGTCTTTCTCAGAAAACGTGTTGTGGTGCCGTATCCCTTGCTTTAAGAACCTCTCGGCGGCACGTTCAGCTCGTAACGATATGAAATCGAACCAATCAACCAACCCATTTTGGTATTCCTTTCGCGTACGAGATATCCCCCCTTCACATCTACAAACATAAAATCAATCACCAGGATGAGTGAGCGGCAGGTAGAGTCAAATGGTATCCAATCGATGAACCAAGAAAAAGAAAAGGAATTCAAATCCCTACTCGTGTTCTGTGCGAGCAACTGGAACGACAAAAAGAAACGCAAGCCACGACGAAAAGTATATATATTTATTTTCTCCCAAGGAGTGTGTCGTTTATGATGTACTTTGTGGATTCATGGAATAATGTAATGAGTCCAGTGTATTGTTTTGACCCCTTCCGTCGCTTCGGCAGTCTTGTCGAGCCTGGAGAGCACACATTGAACTAAAAGTTAACGATTGCCATTGGACGGTACGTACAGGTGCAGCGCGGTATACGCACGCAAAAAGGATGTGGGGGGACGCGAGGTTCATGTTCCCTCTCAACTTTGGCTACTATCAAGAGAGGGAGAGAGAGAGATAGTTGACCATGGTGTGGTTGGAAAACTAAAAAACGTGTGTCGTTTTATGGCATCAAAAATCTCGCGCCAAAGGAACCATCACGTCCACAAACAGCGTCGCGACACTCAGCGTGGTGGCTTACTATAGAATTATTACCAGCTAGGATGTATTTATAAGCAACGGAGTTTTTCTATATTATTTGTATAAGTACAGCGTATGAAACAAATGATTGTGTGGAGCGGGGTCCTCGTCAACGTCACTGTTTCATAGACTTGGCAAACCACTTCCAAATGAATATTAATAATGAATAGTGGAGATTTGGAAAATATTGAATGCAGGTGGGGTTACGCTGTCGTCTTCTTTTGCCTACGTGTGTGGGTGCCATGACCCATGATGTAGTAGAAGTAACGATAGGAGGTGAGGTCCGCCATTCAGATCGGGTCGAACTGTCACGCCGCAGTACCTTGACGATAAAACCCCACCCGTTTTTGTTGCTTCTCTACCACTCACTTAGATGCACTCATGGTAAAGGTTGTGATGTAAGTTGGGAGGAATGAAGTGGCGACAGTTGTTGTATTCTCCCTTCAAACGGCAAGGATTGGGCCTTTCACATCTGCAAGCTGATCCCATCTGATCGCAGCAGCTGTAAATTTGGAAAAACACCTGACCTCCTTGTACAAAAGGTAATGCTCCTTCGTTGGAGTGCACCAGACTTTTTCGTCCTTGGACACCGTACGCAAGAAGCCCACCCGATAAGTTGGCCTACTGTTGCTGTCACAAGCAGTACCGTCCTTGCTTGCTATCTTACATTTGGCGTACTTTCTTCCAAATGGGCAAAGCTTCGTTTTGCAATCGTCGGATGATGGCGCGTTCACTGGTGTATTTAATAATCGTATCCTCATCGATACCACATCGCAGGGCCTGCAATTGGAGATGATAATGCTGTTGGGAATTGTCATGGTTTTTGTTGTTGACGTTGTTGTTGTGACATTTGGAAGAGTCGTCGCCAGCAGCAATGTCATTGTCACCATCAGCACCCACAACCACCATGGAAACGATCAATTCAATACCACCGGGACTCCAGGCATCCACTTTTGCACCCTTTTTATCAGGAAGGACTCCCTTTTCCATTCCCTTCTGTTCTTTATAAGACAAATATCGTTTCGGAGGACGAAAAATCAATTTCATGGAATGTGCCTGTACATCTTCTTCTTCTTCTTCTGGCTGTAGTGGTTCTGATTCCCCGAGGTTGGTACCGCCATTCTGCAACTTGAGTTGAAGCTGCTTTTCTTGTTGCTCTTTGTATCGTCGAATGGCAGCCCCAATTCGATCGTCCTTCGTCTTGTCGGCGTCGTCATTTTCATTTGTTTTGGCTCGGGGCGGTTGAAAGGAAGTGGCCAGAATGGGAGTCGCCAATCCTGCCGCCTTGGGATCCTGCTGGAGTTGACGTGCCCACAACCATAAAAAATTCTCCAAACTTTGCTTGGCATTTTGGAGTTCCTGTCGTGACGTGGAAGACTCCAAGCTAGGAAATAGGGCCAATTCCTCACGAGGATCCACCGTGTTGGTTTCCTGGGTATTACCAGTAGAACTGTCCGTAGTGGAGAACACAGCATCTACGAGAAAGGATTCCACTTTGCCCATCAAGTCAAAATTAAGAGCCCAAGATTTTGCGCGTGCACCCTTCCCGGCACATGTCTCCGTGTCAATGAAAGTACCACGATTTTGACGAACCGTTGCTTCCAACGTCGTCAAAAAGGCTGTGGCCCTTTTGGGACCTCCTCCACACAACAGAACGCCAACCGCACAAGTCCACAAACGTTGAGTGGTTGTCATGGTTGTCTTTCTCACCCAAAAACCTTGCAATTCTTTCTTCTATAGACAACTTTCTACAGTGGATAGAATAACAATAGCGACCTAATATAACTTGATGCATAAATGGTATTCTGTGGCTTGTGGCTACTCTGCAGCACTATGATACACTATCTGGATAGAGATGATGCCGCCTTTTTGCCTTTCTCGATGGGCTGGGTTCTGACTCCGAAAAAAATGATATCCACGTCAGCGATAGAGAGGGGCATTTGCGCGACTATCGAAATAAGGTTCTCACGCACATTCACTCCGTATCTCCTGTGGACACGCCGGACCGGTTACCAAATTTGGCGCGAAAAAAGAAGGACAAACATTGTTCATCCAACAAATGAATGAACAGAAAACACACCTACTCAGACTGTGCGAGCACGTCTATTACTAGTGCTGTGCTTCCTGCAATAACAGAAGATGATGCTATTATTGTACAGCGAGTGTAGCATGCTGCCCCTGCGGCACATTCCGGTGCACCTGTAGCTTCGTGTCTGCGATAAACATCAAAAAGCTTTGCAACCTTTCGAAATGGAGAAAGTGCTGGCAAGAAGAACCCGGCCGTCGTGTGTTCCTGTCACCGTACTAACATTACTATTACTGCTGGGTCTGCTTCCTGTAGCCACGGGCAGTCAATGACAAGAAGACGACGTTTTTCAACTTTTGGGCGTCTCCCGAACGGCCACGGTGAAAGAACTGTCTCTTATACACATCTCCGAGCCCACGAGACTAAGGCGAATCTCGTATGCCGTCTTCT
>ENA-ORBV01010089-ORBV01010089.1-microbial-mat-metagenome-genome-assembly--contig:-NODE-10089-length-15241-cov-10.805922_pt1 | contig 15241 bp, 15 predicted proteins | sample MGYA00237777_ERZ505514 | MGnify/ENA primary metagenome ERZ505514 (study PRJEB26160, sample SAMN06269048) | microbial mat metagenome | isolation source: Oligotrophic lake microbial mat | place... | reverse complement strand
TTTGAGTGTCGGCTGCGGCAAACAGCCACAGAACTCAAATCAGGAAATCATCACCGACTTAGAAATTCAACCACGTCCTGTGTGGGACGGACACAAACGCACAGCTATATTAATATCCTGCTTGAGTCCTCGCTTGTATTCAGCACGAGAGTGCATATGCTCTTTCAAGCTGGGTTTTTGATCCGCCAATTTATCGCAGATTGCTCGACAGACAAATTCATTTTCGAAATAAACAAGCACGTATGAAATATCCCGTGGATCGTAGCGGGCTGTTACTTCTTTATCGACCAAGCCGGTCATTTCTGTAGCGCGGTATAAATTATTGAAAATGCGAATACCCACTTGTTGAACTGTGCGCGAGTCAGGGACGGTCATCAGGAGCACGTTAAGAGCCTCCAGAGAGGAAGCTAATCGTGGATGTTGATGATGATTACTCCAACGGGCAAATGGCGTCTCGTCAATTTCAGAATGTTTTCTGTGCATGTATTCGTCTATCAACCACTTATCGAATATGACTTGAAGTTGATGGATGGTCATTTCTGGAGTTGCTGGCTCAGCGTCTTCAGGAGTAAATCCAGGTAGCTCGGACATGAGCAATTGATTTACTGTCAAAAAGAAGCGTTCAATCTTGCCGCCGCCTTGAGGCTTACCGCTGCGTCGTTTACGTCGCTCAAAGCCAAGTTCAGCCGCAATTTGTTTAATTCGTTCAGAGCGAAAATCTGAACCTCTATCGGTATAAAAAATGTCAGGAATGCCGCACACGAGCCACTTAGGATTATCTTTGTGCCAAATCGCCTGACGAAGACTTATCGCAGTTCTCTGGGCAGACGGCGGATCCAAGTCTAGATAGTAGCCCATTATCGCGCGGCTGTAATCGTCGATAACTGCTGTGAGCACAGGTTTTACAGCTTTGTGATTGCTGTCCCAAACAAATAAATCTAGAAATTTATGATCGCATTGCCACATCTCATTCGGGAAGTTAGCTTCGTGCCGGATTAAGAGTTCTCGGGTTTCTTCAAATTCTTTCTCGCTACGCGCAAGAACAACCAGGTCCTCACTAAGGTTTCTTCTGATCGTTCGAATCTACTGATAGCTTGCACCAAACTCCTCAGTGTGAGTGCCAAGACGATCTAGTTGTCGCTGAATGGTGGCATAACTAAGTTGTGGATGAGTGAGAAGTTTTCCCTTGATAAATTTGAAAGTATTTTCTGAAACTCGGGCGCGGCCTTTGTCTGCTCTTGCTTTTCTTTTGAGAGCTTCTATGCCACCAGCCCTGAATTTTTCAATTAGTCGGCTGAGAGTTTTTCGATTGACGCCTGTTTCGGCGGCCCGACTCTTTTGGCTCTGTTGCAAATATTTCCCGGAAAAATTGAGACGAATTTTGAGACGTGTTTCTCTAAGCCGGTTTTCTGGCTATGCAGCCTCAAGTTCATCCATGAGCGATTTCCAAAACTCGCCGTAGGCATTTTGGCTATCTAATCCGAATTGTTTTTCGACTAGATACACTTCGCCCTTGATGCCTGGAAACAATTGCCAGACACGCATTTGCCCTTTGCGAAACATGCGCATGACCTCAAATCCTTTGATGGTGGCATAAGCAGTCTTCATTGACTTAAAGCCTCGGACTGGCTTGATGAGACGCTTAAGCTTGCCGTGATCTGCTTCCAGCCTGTTGTTCAGGTACTTGACCTGTCGGTGCACAAGGTCAACGTCACACCGCCCTTCGTCTTTCATCTCTTTGAGAGCCGCACCGTAAGCTGGATTCTTATCTGTATTGATCGTATCCGGTCTATCGTATGACTTTTGTTTTCTCAACGCCTTGCCGAGAAAACGCTTTGCCATAGCCGTGCTTCGCGTGTGTGACAAGAAGAAGTCCAACGTCCGGCCTTCTTTGTCTATTGCCCTGTAAAGGTATTTCCACACTCCTTTTACCTTGACGTAGGTTTCATCAATTTGCCAAGAAGTGGAGTAGGACGGGCGATAGTACCAGCGCAGGCGCTTTTCGATCTCAGGTGCGTAGTGCTGAACCCAGCGATATAACGTGGTGTGATCAACATCAACACCGCGTTCTTCCATCATCTCTTCGAGATCGCGATAGCTGATGCCATATCTGCAGTACCATCGCACGCACTGGAGAATGATCTCGCCCTGAAAATGACGCCACTTAAAGTCGCTCATAGCCTGCTCCTCATTTCGAGATTAAATCCAGGACGCCGAATCAATATTTCGTAGAATAACAGATATACGAACTAGCTGTGCCAAAAGAGAGACCATATGACTAGAGCCACCGCTAAAAAGTCCACCAGTTTCGCAGCGTCAAAACAGATTACGAAATCCGAAGCGGTCAAAAAAATTGTTCGTGTAGTTCGGCAGCACCGCCTTTCGTATGATGCCTTCATTGCCGTCTGTCAGCAAGTCCGTCTCAAGTTAAAGATGGAAAAGCCAAAGAAAGAGAGGAAGCTACCAGAGTTGTTGTCCCTGACCGAACTCAAGAAATTCTTTAAGACGGTGCAGAAGTGCGGCGACACCCAGCATGAGCTGATGCTGAAACTAATGCTCTATACGGCAGTGCGCGTTAGCGAGTTGGTGAACATCCGAGTCAGCGACGTTGACCTGGATGGCTGCAAGATCTTCATTGATAGCGGCAAGGGCAGCAAGGACCGGTACATTCTGTTTCCGACGGACTTTCGGCTTGCCCTGCAAACTTATATTGATTCCTACCCAAGCAACGACTTCCTTTTTGAGTCGAGGCTTAATCAGCCTTACACGCCAAGGCGAATCCAGCAGATCATGCGCAAGTATGCAGACAAGGCTGGTCTCACGCGCAGTGTGCACCCGCATCTATTGCGGCACCAGATGCTCACGTTCTTGACCGCGCAGGGACTCACTGACGCGAAGATACAGCTCATTTCCGGTCACGGAAACCGGAAAAGCCTTGAGCTTTACCAGCATCTTTCGCTTGCTGCAATCGAGGGCGACTACCAGAAAGCTGTCCGCAATTTGGAAATTTAGTCAGTTTTTGCAACAGAGCCAGATTTACTACCCGAAGCTAGGCTCGGGATTGTCTACTCTGGCAGAAACATATGTCTACACCGGTACCCAGAGCCCGTGGACGATGTTCACAAACAAGCGCGGCAAGCTCTGGACCAGGACGATCAACACGGCCGGTCAGATCTTGACTGAGAAGTTAAACGGAGCAGCGTTCCAAAAGACGTGGACTTATGGCGCCAACAGCTTTCCGGCTACCTTTACCGACGAAACCGGAATCAAGACCACCTACACGGAGGACTACCGAGGTCGGCTCACTGAGACGGTCAGCACGCAAGCAGGCGGCCTCAATCTGCTGACTACCTGGGGGCGCGATACCTTCGGAAATGCAACCAGTGTAACCGATCCGCGTGGTTTCACGTCGGCATTCGTCTTCGACGGTCAACGCCGACTGACCAGGAAGACCGAGACTGCGCCCTTCTCCTACAAGACCGAATTCGACTATGACCTACGCAGCAACAAGCTGGAGGAACGGCGCGAGCTGGATGCCTTCGGTAACTGGCAGCGCAACAAGTGGACGTATTCTGGTTCTAACAACGTTCTGACGGCGACCGATCCGCTCGGTTACGTCTCTAAGAGCGTCTACGACATCTTGGACCGGCTGACCAGCACCCAGGACCCTGAGCTGCGCACCACAAAGTACGAATATGACCTTGATTTGCGGATCACCAAGGTGATCGACGCAAACAACGTCGATGCCGACATCCGCACCTACACAGCCAACGGCAAGCTTGCCACCATCAAGGATGCCCGAACCAACGTCAGCACCTACACTTTCGACGGTCACGACCGTAAAAGTCGGCTGACGTATCCGGGCGGATCTTATGAAGAGTGGCAGTCATACGACGCTAACGGCAACGTTCTGACTTACCGCACGCGCTCTGGCACGCTTATCACGCAGACCTTCGACGATTACGACCGGCTCCTGACCAGAAGCCCGGCCAGTCAGCCCGTTGAAACCTACGCTTATGACAACGCCGGACGGCTGCTCTCCGTCTCGACTCCGGTGGTCTCTGGCGACCCATCCAGTGGAACTTTCTCACGAGGTTATGACGTCGCAGGCCGCCTGACGTCCGAGACCAACCCGCAAAGCCAAGTGGTGAGCTACCAGCTGGACGGTAACGGCAACAGAACGCGAATCACCTACCCAGGCTCGTTCTACGTCGACAAAGCCTATGACGAACTTAATCGGCTGACGACGATCAAGCTCAACGGCTCCGGCTCTTCGTCTGCAACTTTCCTCTACGACCGTCTCTCAAGGCGGACCAAGCTCACGTTCTTAAACAACGTAGTCTGTGACTACCTGTACGATCTGGCTGATCGACGCACAGGCATGGACATAACTGTCGGTGGTGTTCCTTCCCGCTGGCGCTATGGCTTCAACCGTGTCGACCAGCTCACCAGCCAGAAGTTCCCGGACAGCACCTGGGAGTGGAGACCGACTGCGGGCAGCACCACATATGGTGCAGCCAACAATTTGAACCAGATTCCGACTGTTGGTGCTGCATCGCTGACTTACGACGGAAAGGGCAACCTGACAGGTGATGGCACATGGACGTATGGTTTTAACACCGAAAACATGCTCACCAGTGCCACCAAATCCGGCACCACGGCAAGCTTCGATTACGACGGGTCCAACCGTCAGATCCGCAAGACCACGGTGATTGGAGCCACAACGACCAAAACGCGCTATATCTACTCCGGCGACCAACTGATCGCGGAGTACGATGATACAACCGGCAACCTGATGCGCCGGTACGTCTACGCTTTCGGCAAAGACGACCCGATCATGCAACTTGATGCCTCTAGCAACGTCACGTACTTGCACGCCGACCACGTCGGCTCGATTGTCGCCCAGTCCAACAGCGCTGGCGTGATTGCGAACAAGTACCAGTACTCGCCTCACGGGCAGAGTTCGACGCTGCTGACCGGCACCATATTCGGTTTCACTGGACAGCGGTTCGACAGCGAGCTTGGGCTCTACCACTACAAGGCGCGTTACTATTCGCCTGCACTCTGCCGCTTCCTGCAGGCGGACCCTGCGGGTTATGACGTCGGGTACAACTTGTATCCGTACGCGAAAAATGATCCGTTAAATCGCTACGATCCAAAGGGAACAGATGACGCGGAGTTCCAAAATGATCGGGACTATGGCGTTTCGCCAATTTTAAGCGCCGTCAACGAATTTTCTGAAGGACTCAAGGCCAATGTTAAGGGCGAGGATTCTGACAAGGGCGTTTTTTCACAGGCCTACATGCTTGGAGACCAAATTGGCCGGGCTGCTGGCGTTATCAGAACAGCTGGTGGCATTTTGCAGAAAGTTGGTCAAGGCGTTGCCGGCGCAATGGTGACACTCGCTAATAAATCCGGCAAGTCAGCTGAGGAAACTGTGATTTACCTACTGAAAGAAAAATCGACGCATCGAAGCCTGAAGATCGGAGAGACGCAAACCCTTATGCGACGCACAAAAGAAAACGTGCGTGATCTCGTCAAAGAGGGCGTGCTCCCGAAGGGCTCAACTGTAAAGGATGTCGATGTCTTAATCATCGACGTTCAGCCCACAAAGAAACTGGCTCAGCAGCGAGAAAAGCTCCTCATTCAAGCTTCAAGAGTCATTAACAAAGGAGAACGCTTCGACGGAAACTTCGCGGACCACTAAGTCCGCGCGTAATTTCGATCCTGCTTAAATCTCGCGAGGAGGTGGTGAAAACCGCCTCCTCGTTTCAAAGGTGCAGTGCGATTTTGGTCGTGTAAAATGATGTATTCTTTGGAGGAACGAGATGAGTCGCACTGGTATAGCACCCTGGCAGAATGATATCGCCGCTGATTGGTTCGGTGATCTATTCGCTATTACAAAACTGAGAGAGCATGTGATCGAAGCTCTTCATCAGGATGGAAATGATCCTGTGGAAGCTGAGCAAATTCGTGCTGCATGCTTCCTATTGATTTGTCTTGGGCGAACCTTTATGTGGCCGATTGATCACATAGATGATGACTTGGGGCTTGCGCTACAGCGATTAGAGCAATGCATTCACCTAGAGGAATCGATCAAATTCAAAGAAATTATGGAGAAAGAATTACTACTTCTTCGATTATCAATTGAAAACGAACCTACTCATGAGAAAGAAATGGAGCTGATGTCGGAATTATGGAACAATTACTTAGCCCCTAGGAGGGCTCGGGGCTAGCGTTTGCTCCGTAACTGAGTTGTTTTAGACTACGGGGACGAGACAGGTCCCCATAGTGTCCATTTATCGAACAGCTTTGGAATTTGATAGAGAAAGCACGAACAAATCTCCGCCTGTGATAATCATGTACTAGCTGTAGCGGATTGAGATCATCGGAGCCTCGAATTGAGATCATCGGCGATTTCTGGCGCAAATTAATTGAGACTATATGTGGTGGCTGGTGCACTTTAATTGAGACTGAGCGCACTTTAATTGAGACGGATGCAAATTGATTGAGACTGGAGCGATTTAATTGAGATTATCCGCACCGCATCCGGTGACGCTCAGCCTGTAAGGAATACGGTCGTTTTTTTGTTGCGCCAGATTATTGACAACCAAAGCTTTTCTTAGGCGACGAGGGATGTATAAAAATCCTAAACCGTTATCCGGAATACTAATGGATGAATCGATTGATGGTTCCTGATGCGAGATATCGCCTCCCCAAAGGATCTTTCGCTTTGTGCCTTCTCCAGCGAGCTGATTCACAGTCCAGTTCCATACGTTGTCGCCAGGTTTCACAAAGGCTTTCATTTCTGGCCGATCCAAGAGCATCATTTCCAGTTGCTTTTGTCCGAATAATAAGTCTTGCTGCGGTAATTTTGTAGACAGAAATATCGTGCTCGAAGTTATGTTTTTGTTTCGGGCTCGGAGTTTGGAACTATTCAATTTTACAGCCAAGTGTTTTGCTTGGTCTTCGGTAAATACCCCAGGAACTGCTAGCTGGCAAGGCTGTAGGATCGGAAAACCCCGCGTTTCAGTGGTACCGTACATGGGCTTTTCATTCACGAAGACTCCGAACTGATCGCCGACCAGTGACGCAGTTAGGTACCTGAATTTGCTGTAGCCAATCGGAGTAAATTCGACGTTTACCGTCCAAAATCCGCGTTCAGTAAGGCTAGAATGAGCACGTATGATTTGTCGATTTGTGAGACCCAGGTCGCTCCAACCTTTGGGTTGCAGTAACTTAAACTGGAGCGTGAACTCGTCCTGGTTAGTGGTGTTAGTAATGTTGGTAGTAGGTTCGTTGCTCCTTGTGCACGCAGGGAGCATCAGCAAGTTTGATAGTGCCAACATTGCGATTAGAACGATTCTTCGAGTGCGAATGCTGCGGAACGTAGATAAAAATTTGCACCGACTGGTTAACATCAATAATCGGACCTCCCAGAAGGCTTAATCGACTTTAAAAAAAATTGGCAACAATCCTTGACAACCATCCAGCGTATCAGATCATCCTCGTCGCCACGCTCTTTCTCAACAGGCTTGTCTTTCACCTCTCGCAATTTTTCACGCAAGACGCTGCGCGATTTTTCTTTTTCTCCGATCCATCGATCTAGCTTTCCGCCCCGCTGGCAGACATAGTCAGCTTGTCGTCTCGAATCGTTTTCACATAACGCACGTCGTCCTTTTCAGAAACCTGGACTTCAATATCAAGTACCAAGGCGCGCACCACGCAGCCCTCTCTCCAAAAACTTTCCGGGCGTGTCAATTGGGGATTGTCGAGGTTTTTATTGACCTCTCCCACCGCCTTGATAATACCACTCGTTTCAGCCCCAAAAAATTACCAACTATTCTTGACAAACACCCAAACCCCCAGTCCCTCGCAAGCTTTTATATCTCGTCGAAATTTGCCTCAAGTAGTTTTTTCGCTTGCTGCCGTGATTCCTCTTTCCACTGAAGTGCCCTCTCTTTCTTCATCTCCGCTGGCATCGGCTGACCGTTGTTTGTCGTGAAATGCATCGTCTCTGCTGTGAAAATAGTCGCCAGCCTGGCATAGTAAGCGGCGATGCCGCCTAGCTTCACTGACTTGGCCGTCAGTTCTCCAAGCTCCATCCGCACCATTCGAAGCTCGCTAATTAAGTCATCTTCTATCGTCTGACGCTTCCCAAGCCCTTGCTCGATTAACGCCCTGGTCATCTCAGCTACCGTCTTTTTCTCGAGCTCCGCCAGCTTGATTAACGTCTTGTACGTATCAGGATCTAGTCTCACTGTCACTTGTGGTGATGCCATCCGCCTTTACCTCCCTCTGCCATCGTCGTCGCCCCGGTCACGCTCGCGCTCCTGTTCTCTGTCATCATCACGATCATCCTGGTCTCTTTCACGGCTGGTGCCTCGCTCATAACTGTGCTCTTGCTCGTGCTCCACTTCGCGATTCATCTCAAAAAATCTGCTCACTTCCTCAAAGCTGCCTCGCTCAGGCTCTTTGGTCAGGTCTCTCTCTTTGAAGCGATCGCGCTCCAGCTCGTGGCCAAACTCACGTTCATAGGCACGATCTAAAGAGTGCTCTATCGACCTTTCTCGATTGACATAGTCGTTGCCGGCACTGCGAAGTTCTCTCAAATCGTTCACGTCGAGGTACACTTCACAGCGCTCCCCCGCTGTCTCACGCGCTGCCATTTGCCTTTCGTAGCACTCGATCATCCGCTCGGTTTTTAGCTCGTCCCAGGATCTAGGGTTGTCGCCTAACAGCTCCTGGACGCGTGGATCGGTCGGCTGTGCCTCGGTTCCGTGCCCAAACTCGTATTCGGCCCGCCTGTCTTCTCTTGGATCTGTTTGTGCTTTTTCGTCGTAGCCTTCGCCCAGAAGCGCCCTCAGCTCGGCATCTCGATTGCTCCAGGATAGCTCTTTCTCCACAGCCTGCTTATAACTTTGCTCCCAGCGCTTCGCCTCGCGCCTTTCTACTTCCCGCTCCCAGCCTGGCACTTTGCCAGCTATCACTACATGCGCGTGATAGTGATCGGTATTTTCGTGAATGGTTGCGTACCAATCCAGCTTGTGCCCCATCCGCTCCTCAAGCGCTTCCATGCTCGTCCTTGTGTATTCCTGCATGTTGATGTTGTTGTCTCCAGGACTCAAGATAAGGGTATGCATGGCCGTGCGATCCCCTCTGTTTTCCAGCATCTTCTCAAACACTTCACCGCGCTCCAGGTCCTTGCGATCACGGTCGAAAAACTTCCGTTCTGGCTCATGCTCTCCGCGCTCCCGCTCCTGGATGTATCGCAGGTGCTCCCTTATTGCCGGTCGCGCCCCTTTGCCCTGCTTGATGTACTTGGACTTTACGATAGCTGTCGTTCCCCTGGCTCCCTTAGCTTGATTGCCGTACATCCGTCCTTTTGGCCCGGTGTTGCCAAATCGTATTCGTGCCGTGCCACCACCGCCACCGCCCCTCTCCTCCTTCGATTTCTCTAAAATCCAATCAAGCATCCTGGTCTTCCGTCTTCTCTTCAGCCTTGATTTTCTTACTGACCTGCTCGGCTGCATACTTGGTGCTTGCGTCCCAGTGCTTGTTTAACTGATCTTTCGATTGCGGGTTCCCCGCGTTCTTGAGCAGCACAAAACACAAAAATGCCGCTTGTGCTGCTTGCTTGATTGCACTGACAATCAATCCGGAGAATCTATCCTCAATGCGTTTCAGACGCTTCTCTAGCCTGTCATAGGCATCTTCAGTGCGTTGGTTGGCTTTCTGAATTAGTCTCTCTTCCAGAAGCTGCCTGACCATCTGCGATTTCGTCATCTTATTTGATCTTGCCAGGCGTTCTATCTCTTCGTATATCACTGGTGTCACAACAGCAGACACGGTTACAAGCGGCGTCTTTCTTGGCATATCGGTTTTGCTACAGCTCCTGGATGGTTAGTGGAATCAGTATACGGGCAGCTATATTGATGTTATCATGATGACTGAATTCACAATTTTCTAATTGCTGTAGCATATGTATTTTTGCCTAGAGCTGAAGGCGCCGGGTAGCTTTGCCTTACAGGCAAAGCTACATCTTTTTTATCCTGCCTTCAGCTCCTTTGTCGCTTTCGTCTTCGCTTGGCAGCTCCGGCAGTTTGCAATTCCGCCTCAGTGCCGCGTTCTCGACCTTAGCCTCAAGAACCAGTTTCAAAGAACCGATCAGGCACGTCCACCCTGCCGACCTTCAAGAAATTGCTTCTAGGACCTTCCAGCGACAACTATTCGCGTATATGTCGATGGTCATCCCTACCGAATCCCCGGAGATCATTCTATTGACAAACCGAAGCGGCTTGGGTTATTCTCAATAATAGGAAGGAGGAGGCGCTATGCAATTCAAACCAATAATCGCTCTTTGCGATAAACATGCCGAGGAATTGAAAGAACATTTGCAGCCCATGCCAGAGCCTGTTGAACAGTCGCGCCAAGATAAGTTAGTTCGAGCTTGCTGTGATGCTGATTACGATAACCGTCAAAACTGTGAAATGCCAAATTACTGGTTCTACCTTGATCTTGAGCTGACCGGCTGGCGACTTAAACAAGCTGGCTCCAAGGGTGGCTCGGCTAAAACAACCGCAAAAGTTATCGCAGCCCGTGCCAATGGAGCCAAAGGTGGTCGCCCCAGAAAGCATCTTCAAGTCGTAGAGTAACTGTGCGCTTGTTCGACTGCCTATACTATTTGGGTGAGGTAAAACTAGTGGCTCAACAAAAACCGGAGCGCATCAACGAAATTCTTAAGCTCGTGGATGCCTTAACTTCCGAAGAACACGACCAGCTCGTTGAAGAAATGAAACTTCAATGGCTTCGCAAAGCTATGGATGAGTCGGAGGAATCAATAAAACAACATGGCACCATTCCTGGCGAAGAAGTCTTTACCAGGCTGGAAGAACGATACAAGCGCAAGTCAGCTCAACAGAAGTGACGCGACTGGAATTCTCGCCAGATGCCGATAGAGATCTCGAAGAAATCGGCGACTTCATAGCCGAAGACAATCCTGACGCCGCCATTGCGTTTGTTCAACGACTACGGCGCCGCTGCCACGACCTTCTCACTTTCCCTTTTGCAGGTCGAAAACGTGATGAGATAAGAACCGGCTATCGAAGTGTCGTCGAGGGTGAATACACCATCTTCTATCGAATGGCACGCCCGGACGAACTAATCATCATCCACGTCATCCACGCCAAGCGCGACCTGAGCTCAATAACATTTTCCGACTAGAAAATAAGCGGCAAATAACCAGACAGTTGATTGATTTGGCAGATCGACCGTGGTATCTTTTTCTTGTGGATCTCATCCATGTGCCACCATAATCAGTGGCGACCAACAATTAAAAAAAATACGACAAGCCTGACAATCCTTGGTTTGCGCGTTAGCCTCCCTACTTGCTTTTGACTGCAAGTGGGGATTTTGTTTCTGAAATAGATTAGTGAACGCCTTTTCAAAAACAGAAAAGTTCACTTGCTCCCAACGGCTTGGGATAAGTGAACCTATTAGTGCTCTGACTTTCCTTTAGCCTACTTCGAGACCTCAGGTCCTTGCTGCACTCTTTGTATTTTCGCGACCGCGTTTTGTAAAAACCAACGCCATCGTATGTAGAACCACAATGATACCAGAAACAATGGTAGCACTAATCAGATCAGATGCAACCCCCTATTTAAGCACCACATCATTTTACTTCCGGCTGATTTACAAATTCAATTTCTATAAGCCGCGTGAACTCAGATGGCTTGATTTGCAGACTTACGGAAAGTCTATATAAACTCTTCACCGAGATTTCTCGAAATCCTAGCTCGATAGCACCGATATGGCTTCGCTGCAAACCAGATAGAGAAGCGAGATCGTACTGACTGAGTCCTCGCACATTTCGTAGTTGCTGCACCACACGGCCAGTTGCGATACTGATTGACTTACCTTTCCCAAGGCTATCCAGCAAATCGTAAAGTGAAACAGGAACAAAAATGTCTCTGCGCTTTCTGCTCATCAGTTAGTTAACGGCCTGTGTTTTTTTGAATGTTCTCACGAATACTCACTCTGGGGCCCTGATTTGCCGGTATTTCGGCAGATACAAGAGGGGGGCTCTAGCCATGCATCTCTTGAAAAGCGCGCGCCATTCCACTTGTTGGTCGGGAAGAAACTTTCCGACCAGCCCAACAGCTTGCTGATAGATTGGGAGCTAGAGCCCTTATAAAAAAATTGCCGAGGAATACCGGAGCGAGCGAAGCGAGTGAGGATATGCCGCAGGCTACCTTATCGGTTCTAACCTGCACGCGGAAGCGTGCGCCAGGGGTTGACCCCGGAGCTAGACTTCGGAGGGAGTGACGGCGGCAAGGTGTTTAAGCTTGCTGATGAGTTGTTCGCCGTCGCCCCGCAGAGGTCGTAGCGTAGGGTCTCAACCCCATAGGTAGCAGGGGGAGGCGCGCATGGCGCGTACCTTCTTGGCAGCTGGCACTCAAATTATGATCATATTTTTGATCAAATTTAAGCATATTAGAGGGGCTGGAAGCGGAGGTGGGGTAAGGGTTTGCGGGTCGTCAAGCTCATCCAAAGCTCCCACAAATCACATCCAAAGCTCCCACAAACCGCAGTCAAAGCTCCCACAAACCGCAGTCAAAGCTCCCGAAGGGGCTCTCCACCACATCCAAAGCTCCCGCAATGCCAAAACTGCCGAGTCTCTTACAGGGGGCTCATCTCTGGCGGGTAGAATCATCTCAGACCACACCCAAAGCTCCCGGCAAGGAATCAGAACCACACCCAAAGCTCCCACTTGACCAAAAGAGTTATCTTGCAATGGTCACGTGTATACCCTTTTCAATACAAAGGGCTTCTGCTTGCTCTGCTGTCAGTCCCCTGTCTTTGAGACCACGTTCTGCTAGCGGATTGCCAGCCGCAAATAGGTTAAGGACTGGCAACAACGGATCATATTCAATGACGGTACGACTTTGATTGGGAGATTTGACTGAGGTGGTAGAGACCGGAATGTTTTCTTTAGCGGCCGCGCGCCGCTGTTGTGTCTCTTGAAATTTCTCTCCAGGAAAGTACAACAGAGTCCATCCATCCCATTTGTAAGCAGCTATGTAGCCCATCTCTTGCATGTTTTCATTGGCTTCTTTTAACTGATTTTTGGCTCGCCAAAGCTTATCCCAAGTTTTAATTCCTAAATGCTGTGCGAGCCATTGATATTCAACTCGCCAATAGCCTTGTTGGGATGACCGCCACAACCAATGTATGAGCAGTGGATACAAGTGTTTCGCAATGTCACTTTTGCATTTGCGAAGAAATACGAGATCAAGAACCATCAAATATCGGGAATTTAGATTTCTTCTGATTCGATCATCAAAGGTAACGAATGTCTCTTCTATAACATCGCCCTTTCCATCAGTGTCTCCAGTTATGCCTACTCCTCTCAGAAGGTGAAAGGACTCCGTTAGAAACAGATTTTTGCTTTTATCAAAGAACGAATTTTCGCTTGTACATGAAGTGTGTACAAGCCGTTTCAAAGCAAGCTTTACTGCTGCTGCAGTTTTACCGCAATAGCTCATTCCTAAGCGCTGAATAAAGCTGCGCAAGGAACCGATGTGCATTACTTCCGGCACTGGCGTTCTCTTAGAGATGTAGCGCTCATACGCAATTTCGTACAAAACAAGTAAAACGGCCGCTTCAAGCGGCCCAGGCATACCATACTCACTGTCAGGCTTCACGCACCAGCGCCGCTCGATTTTCTTGCCATTGACGCAAACGACCTCCCGAGAGTCAATCCCGATCGATCTGTCAGCATGCTTGTCCAGAAAAAAATAAGGACGGAGAAACATGTGCATCTCGGGGCGTGCAAGCAAATTATCCTGCAGCAGCTCACTTTGCCTTGATTCTTTAGGTTCAGCATCTGGTAAAAAAAGCTGTTCGAAGTCATTGGTTTCAAGACTGGTTGTAGTTGAATCTTTTCTGAGTTTTTTCAATTGAAGTTCTTCTAGTTGGCGATCTATCCTCTTGCGCTGTCACCAGTTACCCGCTAAACTTTTCGCTATCGATTTCGAATTTGCCCATCGGGTTTGCGCCTGGTGGGCGCTTTCTTATGCGCAAGTCTAGCTTTATGTACTATCACGATCAATTGATCCGCCCCCATATATAGTGGCATCGATTGCAATATAGACTAGACATGTGCGCCTTTACAGGTGGTGGCATGTGGTTTCATAATGACGGCTGTGTGCGGCACTAGGAGAGGCATATGGGTCAACCAGATATACAGAAGACGTTTAGCAGCATAAGCGTCGAAGGTTTTGACCAGATTTATCAGCCAGTCCCCGCGGAGGCCCAGAGCGCCCCAGAGCAGGTCCAACCCGATCCAATCCTAGAGGCCCAGACCGACACGGATCTGGAAATCCAACCCGATCCTAGCCAAGGCGTTTCTTTAGAAGAGGCGGCGAAAGTTTTCGGACTGCACATCGATACCGTGCGAAAACGGCTTCAGAAACGGAAAATCAATGGCTTCAAAATTGCCGATAAATTTGGGGATAAATGGTTTGTTCACAAAGATGAAGTAGACAAGGCCCGGACCATCCAACCTTCCCAGGCGCCCCCAATCCAAGCCGCTCCGGAGCAGAGCCAACCCCAACCATTGGATCAGACCCACAGCGATCCAGAGCAGGCCCAGACCGATCCAATCGTGGATGTTGAAATAAGCCTGGGTCAGCAGCAAAGCTCGCATCAGGCTTCGTTCCAAACCGATTTCGAGCGCGAAAGACTGATGCAGATTATTGAGAGCCAGGCACACCAATTAAAGGCTGCCGGTGATGTCATCATGTATCTCCGCAGTGAAGTAGATGACGCTAAGAGCCAGGTCAAGTTACTGACGGATAGCCAGCACATCCAACCCAAGGGCTGGAGTCGATTCTGGAGTTGGTTCGTCGGCCGCTGAGCAGCCGAGCGTCTGATACCATCTGTTATGTTTCATCTGCCGGCAGGCGCCAGGGCGTCTGTATCACTGAACTATTCAGGGATTGCGCGATTCGCCGGTTTAGCACGACTGCACCGCGCATGGTGCGGCGTATAGTCAAACCTATATTGGGGTAGCCAAAATCAATCCATCTCAGCCAATTCGTCATTCTGGTTATGAAAGTGCGGCTGCTTTAAATTTGCTTGCAAACAAACGAAATTTTGGATAATCGGGTCCGGACATTTTTTTGGTCAAAACCTACGCTAAGCTATTTGACAACGCTTTTTTGACCGGTTTTCCTACGCT
>ENA-ORBV01010088-ORBV01010088.1-microbial-mat-metagenome-genome-assembly--contig:-NODE-10088-length-15242-cov-4.368216_pt1 | contig 15242 bp, 11 predicted proteins | sample MGYA00237777_ERZ505514 | MGnify/ENA primary metagenome ERZ505514 (study PRJEB26160, sample SAMN06269048) | microbial mat metagenome | isolation source: Oligotrophic lake microbial mat | place... | reverse complement strand
CGGCGACCACCGAGATCTACACCTCTCTATTCGTCGGCAGCGTCAGATGTGTATAAGAGACAGGGATCATTGCTCGGGTTTGCGTGGCGCACGCTGTGTCGTGGTCCGCAACCGGTGCTGCTCGCGATGCTGCTGCTCTTGATCCCCTGGACCCTAGTGCTCGCCATGCTCGATACCACGGTCTGGTTTCCCGCACCGTGGATGCAAGCCGCGTGGGTGACGTTCGACACGGTGTTGGTGATCGCGCTGGCGCTGCTCGTGAGACGATGGCGCACCTGGCTTGGCATTACGATCGCGAGCGCCGTGTCCGTCGATGCGACCATCACGCTGTGGCAAGCGGTCGCCTGGTATCTGCCGCGGATCAGCAGCGTGACCGACGCACTGCTCACGGGACTCGCCTGCGCCGCACCTCTGCTGGCGGCGACTGTACTCTGGGGAACGGTGCGGCGGCATCGGCGATCACGCAAATAATTACCGACCCATCGTGTGTGCTACACGCTCATCACGCTCATCGATCGCCGGACTCCGGTGGACGCACCGCATGATGATGCACGCCCGACGGTAGCTCATACGGCGCCTCGTGCGGCGCGCCCACGGGTGGCACAGTGCTCGCGGGGCGCTCCAGCAGCATCGCCCGTTCGACCACGCGCGTGAGATGCGCCCGCGTGATCAACGCCATCAAGCGTCCACTCGGCACTTCCACGACAGGGAGTGCGGCGAGATCGCGCGCGCCCATCCGACGCATGACGTCATCGAGTGGTGTGTCGAGCGTGACCGCAGGTGTGGACACGGCGAGATCGGCCACGAGCAACATCGGAAGCGCATCCGGCTGTCGTGACGCCGCGGCCAGTGCACCGACGGGCAGAATGCCCGCGAGTTTTCCGTTCCCGTCGACAACGGGAAACATCGGTTGCGCGGAGAACGCAACGCGCGAGAGTACCGTCTCCACCTTCTCATGTTCTCGCACCACGAGCGGCGCCATGTCGCACGCGTCGCGTACATGCAATCGTGACAGTACGTCGCGTTCGGTTTCGTGGTTCAGCACAATACCGCGCCGACGCAGCCAGCCGCTGTAGAGATCGTCCTTCTCGAAACGACGCGCGATGACCATGGCCAGACCGGTGACGAGCAGCAGCGGTGGCATGAGCGCGTAATCGTCGGTGAGTTCAAACACGAGCAGCACGGCGGTAATCGGCGCGCCGGTGGCTGCACCCACCACGCCGCCCATGGCCACGAACGCCCAGGCGGCGGGTGTGATTTGCAACGAGGGCAACATCCACGCGAGCGCGCCGGCGAGCGCACTGCCGGTGGCCGCACCGACGTACAACGCGGGGGCAAACAATCCGCCGGATCCACCGCTGCCGAGGGTGAGCGAGGTGGCGATGATCTTCGCGAACAACAGCGCCAGCACAATCCACCACGCGGTGCCGGAGAACAGTTCGGCGGGAATCGACAAATGCCCCGGTCCGAGCAGCAGTCCGCCCGACGCGTACACGAGCAGTCCAACGATGCCGCCGCCCACCGCCGCGCGCATGCCGGGTGCGGGTAACCACGCCCGGATGCGTGCGCCGATACCGAAGTACGAGCGCACGAACAACACCGTGACGAGACCGCAGGCGATGCCGAGCAGCGGAGGCAGCGCGAGCAGTTCAAACCATCCGCGCGAGGGATGCAACACGGGAATGGGAAACGCCGGATGCACGCCGAATACAGCCTGCGATACAACGGCCGCTGTGACACTGCTCACGACAACGGTGGGAAACGCCGCCACATGCAGTCCACCGAGCAACTCTTCAAGCGCAAAAAACGCACCGGCGAGCGGGGCGTTAAACGCCGCGGAAATACCCGCCGCCGTGCCGGCGCTCACGAGCAGTCGAGTGCGGTCACGAGAGAAGCGAAACACGCGTGAGAGATAGGAACCCATGCCACCGCCAAGCACCGCGGCCGGTCCTTCGCTGCCAACAGACCCGCCCGCTCCGAGCGTAATGGCGCTGGCGAGACTGCGCGCAGCGAGCGGTTTGATGGGCATGTGTCCACCATCCTGCGCCACGCGCCGCTTGAGGTCGGGCACGTTGATCCCGTCTTCGCCGGGCGCAAAGCGTCGCATCACGGCGACGGCGGCCATGAAACCGAGCGCGGTGATGACCGGTCGATAGATCGGATTGCGCAGCGCTTCGATTTCGCGGCCAGGCAGCGTCACGAGCAGCCAGTAACTGGCGTCGATGAGCTTGTAGAACACCACGATGCCAAGCGCCGCGCCAATGCCGATGAGCACCGCGAACACAAGCAGGAGTGCATTTCGCTCACGGCCTTGGTGCCGAGCCAGTCGACGAGGTCATCCCAGCCACCGCGCGCTGACCGACGTGGCCCGAACGTGACACGACGCGTCTGCCGACGCGTTCGCACCAGCACTGAGCGAATCGTGTACGCGGTACGTTCACCCCATGGCCCGAGTGCTTGCAGGCGCCGGAGGATCCGCGCCACGGCGCGGGGCCGAGGAGGCGTCGTCGTCCGATTCATCAATCCAATGTAGGTCAGCGGCACCGCCCATGGATGCAATCCGAAGCGAAAGTCCACATCTTTGTGTGAATGCGAGCGGTGACGTCGGCACGACGTTCGGCACACCATCAACAGCGAGATGAGGACGGAATGGCGCGAAGCCGTGTGATATGGCGGGCTCTTGGTATGGTGGCTTCGGTCGTGAGCGGGAGCTACGGCTGCGCACCGCGCGCGACGGTGGTTGCGGCGACACCTCGCGGACCGGTGGTCACCATGGCGATCGAACCGGGTGCAATTGCCCTCGTGAATCCGCCCGGCACGCCGCCGGCCAGTGGGACGCTGCGCACGCTGCACGCACTGCAATACATCGATGTGCGCGAAGGCACCGGCGCACTGCTGTTGCCGCGGCAGTGTGTGTATGCGCATTACACCGGCTGGCTGCCCGACGGCACGAAGTTCGATTCATCGCGCGATACCTCGCGAAGGGGTGAGCCGCGACAGCCGATTTCGTTTCCGCAAGGTGGACGCCGTGTGATTGCCGGTTGGGATACCGGGTTTGATGGCATGCGTGTGGGCGGCGTGCGCCGACTTGTGATTCCGTTTCCCCTGGCGTACGGCGAGGCCGGACGTCCGCCGGTGATTCCGCCAAGCGCCACGCTGGTGTTTGATGTGGAGCTGATGGCGGCGCGTGACACCATGTCGCGCGAGCCCGACGAACCCACGACGCCCGGTGCACCGGCGCGATGCGCCTCCTGGAGCGAGGTCTCCGACACAGTGCCGCTGGAGCCTGCGGGTGTGCGGCACGAGGCCGCGCGAGCGGCGCCGAGGGGATGGTAGAACCCACGTGATCCGACGCTTTGTCACGGCCTGCTCGGTGTACCTGGTTCTCGTGGGTACGCCGCTTTCCGTCGCCGCGCAAATCGTGACTGTCGCTTCGGCCGGCGCCGAGTCACGCAGTGCGCGTACGGCGTTGGCGGTACGCACCCCGGTGCCCATCGTGCTCGACGGCATTGTGGACAGCGTAGAATGGGCCGGTGCGACACGCAACGGTGCGTTCCACCAGTACTTCCCGTTTGACACCTCCGCATCGGTGAGCATTTCCGAGTTCCGCGTGATGTACGACGACGAGAATCTGTATGTGGCCGCGATCCTGCGTGACACGCTCGGCACCACCTATGTGTCGCCGTCGCTGCGCCGCGACTACCGCGGCAGCGCCAACGATGGCCTCACCGTGGTGCTGGATCCGTGGCAGGACGGCACCACGGGCGTGTTCTTCGGGGTGAACCCGTACAACGTGCAGCGCGAAGGGCTCGTGGTGAACGGCGGTGCCGACGGCGATGATTTTGATCGCTCGTGGGACAACGTCTGGTCGAGCGCGACGCACATTGCCGAGGGCTACTGGTCGGTGGAGATGGTGATTCCGTTCAAGGCGCTGCGGTTTCGCGATGGCGATCGCACGTGGGGCATCAATGTCTATCGCATTGACAGCAAGTACAACGAGCGCTCTATCTGGAATCGGGTACCACGCCAGTTCCAGCTCTACAATCTGGCGTATCTCGGAGAGCTGGAATGGGAGGAACCCATGTCGGCGCGTGGTGCCGGCGTCACCTTGCTCCCCTATACGGCGGCCAACGCATCGCGCGATTTCACATCGGCCGACGCCGGCACACGAGGCGGCGACGCAGGGCTCGACGCAAAAATTGCGCTGACGCGATCACTCAATCTCGACCTTACGTACAACCCTGATTTTTCACAGGTCGAAGTGGACGAGCAGCAAACCAATCTCGATCGCTTCGAGCTGTTCTTTCCCGAACGTCGACAGTTTTTTCTCGAGAACGCGGATCTCTTTTCGGGATTCGGTTTTGATAACGCGCGGCCGTTTTTCTCGCGTCGCATTGGCGTGGCCATCGATTCGAGCACGGGGCAGAACGTACAAAATCGTATTCTGGGCGGTGCGCGTGTCAGCGGACGGCTGAACGACGATTGGCGCGTGGGGTTGCTCACCATGCAGGGCGCGGCCGATGACGCGCGCGGGATCGATCCGCGCAACTACACCATGATCGCTGCGCAGCGCCAATTGTTTGCCCGCTCGAACATCGCATTGCTGGCGGTTGGTCAGCAGAACACACGCGGTGCACCACTCGATGCCACGCGCGCCAACGACGGGTCGGCGAATCGCCTGCTCGGCGCGGATTACAATCTCGCCTCGGCCGACGGCGCATGGACGGGCAAAGTGTTCCTGCACCACAATGTGGCCGACGGCGCGGATGCCCAAGCGTACAGTCACGGCGCGTTTGTGCAGCGCAGCACGCTGCGGTGGCGTGCGGCTTGGCTGCATCAGCTTGTAGGCGACGGCTTCGACGCACGCACAGGGTTCGTACCCAGGCGCGGCTTTCAGCGCGTGCGGCCGGAGCTGGAGATGAGCGTGTTCCCTGCGGGCTCACTGGTGAACCGCTTTGTTTTTCGGGTGGACAGCGACCTCACGTGGAGTGATCCGCGCGGACTGACCGATCGGACCATATCCGGGCGCTGGGCCACGGAGTTCCGCAGCACCGCCCGTTTTGACCTGACGGCGCGGTCACGTTACGTGGAGCTCTTTGCACCGTTCAGCCCGGTGCGCGGTGCCACGCGTGTGTTCGAGGCCGGGGAGCAGTTTGAACAGCCGGAACTCGAAGCGAGCTTTTCCACCGACACGCGCCGCGTGGTGAACGGCACTGCCAGACTTCGCGCGGGACGCTACTTCAATGGTTCGCTGCGTCAGACGTCAGGAGCGCTCAACTACCGGTGGCGGCAGTACGCGACCGGCGCACTCACGTGGAACGTGAGCCAGATCGATTTGGCGCCGGGCTACGATGATGCGACGCTCTGGTTGGTGGGCTCTCGCGTGGACATCACGCTCACCACGCGCCTGTTCTGGACCACGTTCACGCAATACAACAACCAGTTTGACAACCTCAATGTGAACAGCCGATTGCAGTGGCGGTTCCTGCCGGCCTCGGATCTGTTTGTGGTGTACACAGAGAACTACATACCCAACAGCCTGCGTCCCAAAAACCGCGCGCTACTGGCAAAGCTGAGTTGGTGGGTCAACTTGTAGCACGAACGCCGCGTTCGCCCGCCCCAACACTCTGACTGGATAACGCACATGCATATCGAGTTCTCAGGCGCTGCACGGGAAGTTACCGGCTCATGCCACGTGTTGCACGCGAACGGTCACCGCATCCTGCTCGACTGCGGACTGTTTCAGGGGCGCCGTGCCGAGTCGCGCGAAAAGAGTGAACGACTTCCGGTGCCCGCGCCGGAGGTGAGTGCGGTCCTGCTCTCGCACGCGCACATCGATCATTCCGGACGGTTGCCGTATCTGGTGAAGCAAGGGTTTACCGGGAGCATCTGGACCACGAGCGCCACGCGTGATCTGTGCGCGGTGATGCTGGCCGACAGCGCGAATATCCAGGCACGCGATGTGGAGTTTCTCGCGCGGCGCGGACGTCCCGTCACCGAACCGCTGTACAGTCTGGCGGACGCGGTGCAGGCGGTGGATCAAATGATCGGTGTGCCGTACGATCGCTGGCTCGACATCGTGCCGGGTGTTCGTGCCCTGTACACAGACGCCGGCCACATCCTTGGCTCGGCGAGCATCGTGGTGGAAGTGAAAGAGGGGTCGCACACCAGCCGTGTGATTTTTTCCGGCGACATCGGTCGTGACAATCGCCCGATCATTCGCGATCCTGCGCCGCCCAGTGGTGGTGCCGACAGCGTCATTCTCGAGTCCACGTACGGCAACCGCGATCACGAGACGGTGACCGATGCGCGTGCGCACCTCGCGCGCACCGTGCGTGACACCGCCAAGCGCGGCGGCAAGGTGCTCATTCCGGCGTTCGCACTCGGACGGACGCAGGAGGTGGTGTACGATCTGCACGAGCTGTGGCGCGCGGGTGAGATCCCGGAGATTCCGATCTTCATTGATTCACCGCTCGCGCTCGACGCCACCACAGTGTACAAACTGCACGGTAACATCTTCGATCGCACCGAAGAACTCGTGCGCGAAACCGCCAATCCGCTCGAGTTTCCGCTGGTGACGTTCACGCGCAGTGTGGAGGAGTCGAAACAGCTGAACGAGCGTCGCGGCCCGATGATCGTGATTGCCGCGAGTGGCATGGCGGAGTTCGGGCGAATTGTGCATCACCTGCGAAACGGCGCGAGTGATCCTCGCAATACGATCCTGATCGTGGGCTGGGCGGCCGAACATACACTCGGACGCCGCATCGTGGAGCGCCAGCCTGTCCTCAAGATTTTTGGTGACGATGTGCCGCTTGCGGCGCAGGTGGAAGTGCTCAACGGCTATTCCGCGCACGGAGATCGCACCGAACTGCGTGAATGGCTGGATGCAGTGCGGGCGGGCGGCGTGAAGGCGCGCCGCGAGATTCAGCACGTGCATCTCGTGCACGGCGAGCCGTCCGCGCAGGACGCGTTCGCGGCGTCACTGCGTGAGGCGGGGTATACAGTCGACGCACCGGAACCAGGCGATACGCGGCCGGTGTAGCGCCGGCGTACGCACGCAGGGACCCGATGGGTGACTAGCTTCCGCTCATGCTCCGCCGTGCGCGCCGCTTTGTACTTCAGCTGGTCAGCATCGCCCTCGCCGGGTGGGTGCTGACCATTGCTGTCGTCTGGTGGTGGTCGCGCAAAGATGATGCCGCCACCGCGCAGGGACGCATCGCCGATGCGATTGTCGTACTCGGTGCCGCGCAGTATGCCGGTCGTCCGTCACCCGTACTGCAAGCGCGACTCGATCACGCGCTTGCCCTGTTCAAACGTGACCTCGCGCCGTACGTGGTGCTCACCGGCGGCAAGGGTGACGGGGATACACAGAGTGAGGCGGGCGCGGGTCGTCGCTATCTCGTGAAGCGCGGTGTGCCCGACTCGGTCATCCTGTTCGAAGACGAAGGACGCACCACCTACACGTCGATGGACAACGCAGCCGTGCGCTTGCGTGCGGTGAATGGCCGCGAAGTGCTGCTCGTGAGCGATCCATTCCACATGCTGCGACTGTCACTGCTCGCACGACTGCATGGGCTCGTGCCGCGCGCGTCGCCAACGCGCACGAGCCCGATTTCAGCGAACCCGTTACTCGAGTTCGAGTACGCGGTGCGTGAGTCGCTCGCCGTCCCGGCCGATGTGGTGCGTTTCGCGCGCGAGCGGATGCGCGCAGAACATTAGCGTCCTCCGCTACGCCCGCCCGCACCACGCGTGACCCGCCAGTCGCCATCGCGCACAAGTTGCTGTCGACCGTCGCGGTCCACACTCCAGATGGCCGACGGCCACTCGTCGTTGCCGTAGTGCACCGCACCGGCTCCCGGCATGACCATGGCCCCAAAGGCGGCCGTACCGAAGCTCGGCACCTGGAACACCTCGGCGTTGTCGAACCGCACCTGATAGCCGAGATCGGCGAGTGCGCCGATGCTCAGTCGACTGAGCGGCATGCCACCGGGCTGCGCGAAGCCCACCATGAGTTCGCGTCGCAGCACGGTGACGCGCCAATGTGAATCACGCGTGCCCTGACCCCCGGTGTTCTCGAGCGGGACCGGGATACCCAAGTACGTCGCACCACCGAGCAGTGCGAACTGCTCGCGTCCCACGGCGCCCTGAAACACGGGATCGGCGCTACCACGTCCGGCGATGAGTCCGCGGCGATCCCAGTTGAACGCCTGCAGGCCGAGCACATGACCGAACTCGTGAGTCATGACATCGTCCAGCGTGCCGTTGGTGTTGAGATTCACCAAGTCGGCAGTGTCGAGTTCCACGAAGCCTACCACCGGCAACCCACTGGCCGTACGAATGATGCATGGACCCGCGCGACCGAGAATGGTACCCGGGCCGTCGATACTGTCGAAGTTGATGTATATGCGAACGTTGGGAATCACTTCGTCGAGCGCGGGCACGCCGGGTCCGCAAGCGCCGGCGTTGGCGATCACGCGCGCGGGTTCGAGTTGTCCGGTGATGACGCTCCGCCAGCGCTGCAGTGTACGCTCGACGGCCTGCAGGTTGCGCGTTGACGGTTCGCCCTTGAGAAACACCGTTTCGATGAAGAACACGCTCGCCACAGCGTTGGCGCGAAACACAAACGAATCAGTCGGAAACTGCGGCGAACGCGCCACGAGCTGCTGCGCGGACTCGCTGCCCAAGACCCACGTGCCCACACGCGCCAATCCTTCAGCATTGTCGGTGGTGCGTGCGCTGCCGGTCACGGTGCCCGAGCCTGAGCTCGGCGTGAAATTCACCGTGACGCCGCCCGCCGGATTCCCAAAGCGATCGCGGGCGCGCATCGTGGGACGTTGCGTCACGCCGATGCCCGGCACACCGTCCTGTTGCAGCGGTGACGCCGGCTCGATGAGCACCGCCGCTTCGGGCACTGCGGCCGCGCGAAACAGCAGCGGCGAGACGATGCCCGATACGGCGGCGCGTACGGTTTGCTGATCGAAGGTGCTGGTGCCAATGCGCCACCCGTCGAGGGTAGCAACACCCGCGTCGTCGGTGGTACGCTGTGCCGCGCCAATAATGCTGCCACCGCCACCGAGCACGAGGAAGTTCACCGTTGCGCCCGGGACGAGATTATCGAACGCATCGATCACCCTGACCGACGGCGGCTCGGCGATCAGCGTTCCGACGACGGTCGCCTGCGTCTCCGGCACGCGTCGGGCCATGACAAATGGCGGTCCGGCGGTGACGGTCGCGAGAAACGTGACGGGCAACAGTCCGGGCGCTGAGGCGGACAGCGTTTGCGGACCGGCCCGTGTGCCGAGCTGCCAGCCACCCGACGTGGCCACACCGGAGCCGTCGGTCCGCACGCTATCATTGATCACGGCACCGCTGCCACTGGCGACCTGCCACCGCACCAGCACGTTGGCCAGACCACGACCGCGCTGATCGGTGATCACGACGGCCGGTGGTGTTGGAAGCGCGGCGTTCGCGGTCCCGGTGAACGTCACGGCTCCCTGGCTTTCCAGAGCGGTCGCCACGAGTGGTTCACCGTCGCATGCGGCCAGTATGAGGAGCAGCGCAAGCGCAGGCCACGCGGTCGCAGAAAATCGAGAAAGCATCGCTGGTGCCAAGGTTCAGGGCCGAGGAATGAGGGAAATGCGGCGCACGGGGTTCCTCATCGCGTGACACACACTCCAATTTACAACATGCAGATCCCCGTTGAGAGCTATCGCCTCCCGAACGGTCTCCAGGTGGTGCTCTCCGAGGATCACACGGCGCCGATCGTCGCAGTCAACTTGTGGTACCACGTGGGTTCGGCCAACGAACGCACGGGGCGCACCGGCTTTGCCCACCTCTTTGAGCACATGCTCTTTCAGGGGTCGGAAAACGTCGGTGCCAATGAACACTTCGAGTTCGTGCAACGTGCTGGTGGTACCCTGAACGGGTCCACCTGGCTCGACCGCACCAACTACTACGAAACGCTGCCGTCGAACCAGCTGGCGCTGGCGCTGTGGCTTGAATCCGATCGCATGGCCCGCCTGCTCCCGGCTATGACACAACCAAAGCTCGACACGCAACGCGACGTGGTAAAGAACGAGCGGCGCTGGAGTGTGGATAATCAGCCCTACGGGACCTGGTGGGAGAAGCTGCCGGCGCTCTGCTTCCCGCCCGAGCATCCGTTTCACCACTCGCTGATCGGGTCCATGGACGACCTCGACGCGGCCTCGCTGGAGGACATCGCCGAGTTCTTCCGTACGTATTACACCCCTGACAACGCCGTAGTGACCATCGCCGGCGATTTTTCCGGGGTTGATGCTCGGGCAATGGTGGAGACGTACTTCGGGGCAGTGCCGCGGGGTGGTGACCGGCCGGCGTTGCCTGATATGAGCGTGCCGTTCACGTATGGTGGTCCGCAGCGTGACGTGGTTCCGGACGCGTGTGCCCTCCCGCGTGTGTTTGTGGCCTCGCGCATGCCGGTGCTCGGCAGCGACGAGTACTACGCCGCCAGTGTGTGTGCGGCCATTCTGGGGCTGCGCACCTGTAGTCGGTTCGAGCAGTCCCTGGTTCGTACGCAGCGAGTGGCCTCTTCGGCTTCGTGTTTCACGTTCGATTTGGCGAAAGGCGCTGACTTGTTTGTGGCCGACGTCACGGCCTTGCCGGACATTACGCCCGAACGGCTCGAAGCGGCGGTGCATGCGGAGCTTGATCTCATGCACGAGCATGGTGTGACCGAGAAGGAAGTGCAGCGCGCGATCGCGCTCACGGAAACGCATTTTGTGACGAGCTTGCAGTCGGCGGCGGAGCGCGCCGATCAGCTGTCGCGTTTTGCGACGTACTTTGGTGATCCCGCGCTGGTGAACGAACAGCCGGCGCGGTATCGGGCGGTGACGGCGGCGCATGTGACGGCGTTTGCGCGTGACTATCTCGCGCGGCATAACCGTGCGACGCTGCTGTATGTGCCTTTAGAAGACGACCACGTGAGTGATGACACGGTTGCTGATACGACTGAGGTTGCGGCGTGAGCGCGTCGGCTGAGCACGGTGACATGAGCGGTGGCACGAGCACTGCCGCGAGCGGTACCGCGCCCGCTCCGAGTTCGCCCACCGCTCCCCCGCGTCCCGCACCGAGCGCGGTGCGGCCGTACAGTTTTCCCGCGTTTCAGACGCGAATTCTGCCCAACGGTTTACGTGTGGTGGTAGCGCCGGTGCATGCGCATCCGGTGGTGACGGTGCTCGCGGTGGTGGAGGCGGGTGCGACACGTGATCCACTCGGCAAGCACGGGCTCGCGGTGCTGACTGGGCGCGCGCTCGCCGAAGGTACGGCCACGATGAGTGCGCTCGAGTTGGCGGAGCGTGTGGAGTCGCTGGGCACGGTGCTCGATACCGGCGCCGATTGGGACTCGAGCATTGTGCAGCTCACGGCTTTGACTGAGCGTGCCGGTGATGCATTCGCGGTGCTCGCTGAAGTGCTGCGTGCGCCGTCGTTTCCGGCGGCCGAGATGCAGCGGTTGGCGGAGGAGCGGTTGTCGGATCTCACGCAGATTCGCGCCGAGCCGCGCGGGTTGGCGGATGTTGCGCTCAATCGGTTGTTGTACGCTGCCACATCGCGTTTTGCGCGGCTCGCCGGTGGTGACGAACGCAGCATTCCCACGATCACGCGTGATGATATTGCGCAGTTCCACGCGGAGCATTTCACGCCGGATGCGGTGGCGTTGATTGTGGTGGGTGATTGCACGGTGGATGCGGCAGTGAAGTTGGCGACGCAGCATCTTGGGGATTGGCAGGGTGTGGCGCCGGAGACACCGTCGCCCGATGCGTCACGTCGGTTTAGCGACTGCCGCATTCATCTGGTGGCCAAGCCCGATGCACAGCAGACGGAGCTGCGGCTGGGGCATGTGGCCGTGCCGCGTTCGCATCCCGATTATTTCCCGGTCGTGGTGATGAACGCCATCCTGGGTGGTCTGTTCTCGTCGCGGCTCAACTTGAACTTGCGAGAGAAGCACGGCTTCACGTACGGCGCGCACAGTGCGTTTGATTGGCGGCGTGCGGCGAGTCCGTTTGAAGTGTCGAGTGCGGTGCAGACGGACAAGTGCGCGGATGCAGTGCGTGAGGCGTTGGCGGAGATTGAACTGATGCGCCAGGAAGCGGTGAGTGAGGAGGAGTTGTCGTTGGCGGTGAGCTACCTCGACGGCGTGTTTCCGATTCGGTTTGAGACCACGGCGGCGATTGCGGGTGGGTTGGAGGAACTGCGAGCGACCTTGGGTTGGTGATCCAAACCTCAACCTGGAAGCCGGACACCGGGCCGATTGAGGGTTATAATGGACGAGGATCCGAAGCACGAAAAGAGACAGGGAGCACAAGGAGGAATCAAACACACACCCGGACGTGGCCATACACGAAAGAGTGGACCCGCAAAGCGAAACCGATTTCAGAAGAAGGCACTACGTCAACGTGGGGAAGCGGAAGCCGACCTCAAAAAACAGTGGGATGATTGGGATGCCTTGCCGCCCGAAGTTCAAGGCTTAAGGCCAGAGTTAAAACCGCGATTGCCGAGACCGACCGATGAAGACTAAGGCTCCTGCCGTTCGCCGACAATTCGCCAATGCCTGGGATGAGATCAACTATCTACGCGACAAACTTCTTTTCTGGCTGTATCAACGTTCCAAGCCGGACAAAGCAATACCGTTTGCCAAGCGAATGCAAAAGTTATTAGCTCGAAGCGATCGATCTCAAGAATCGATTGTCGGTCAAGAAGGCCGTTCCCTTACTTTCGAGGCACTGGGCGACCTTCACCGGGCCATCGAGCATCGCGAAAAGGAATTCTTCTTTTTCCTCCTGCTCCTTCAAACCGGTATCATGGGCACCTTCCTCGCCCTCGACATGTTCCTATTCTACATGTTCTGGGAACTAATGTTGATCCCGCTGTATTTCATGATTGGAGTTTGGGGCTCGAAGAACCGCCTCTATGCAACAATGAAGTTCGTCCTCTACACGCTGCTCGGCTCCGTTTTGATGCTGATCGCCGTCATTTGGATGTATTACAACAACGGCGTGATGGTGAATAACACGCTCCAACTTGTGAGGACGTATTCCTACGAGGTCCTTTACTTCACGCAAGTTAGCAACGGCGCGAATGCGACCTTCCATGGCTCCTACTGGCCCTTCCTTGCCCTTTTCTTGGCCTTTGCGATCAAGGTGCCGCTTTTCCCGCTGCACACTTGGCTGCCCGATGCCCACACCGAAGCCCCCACCGCAGGCTCTGTGATCCTCGCCGGCATTCTGCTCAAGACCGGTGGCTATTCCATTATTCGCTATTGCCTGCCGCTTTTCCCGGAAGATCTTCCCGCAATGGCTCCATAGCAAGAGGTTGAGATCCCAGGGCCTACTCGCTCCAAACGAAACGGTCGTAGCCCTTTGCCAGCAGATCTTTCCCGGGAGAGGATTGAATACCAGCCAGAAAACCTTTGCTGTGCGGGTTGTGGTAATGAACTAAAAAGGATCGGAGAGGACATTACCGAAGAACTCGAGGTCATCCCAGCCAAGCTCTTCGTCCGGGAGCACGTTCGAGGTAAATACGCCTGCTCAAGCTGTAAAGATAACGTCGTTACTGCGAAGCTCCCTCGCTCGGGTATCAAGCTCCCGCGCTCAACCATGTGTGATTGGCTCGGTTACTGCGCTGATGCGCTAAAACCAGTTATAAGCCAGATGCGACTGGATATTCTAAGCTCTTTCTCTATCCACGCTGATGAAACCCCACTTGAGGTCGCCACCGAAGCTGGAATGCAGCGAGGATACCTCTGGGGGTATCTGGGAGAGCAGAAAGAGGTAGTCTTTAAAGCGACACTCAGCAGAGGGAGTGAGCACCCCAAGAGATTTCTAGGGGAATACCAGAGCTACCTCCAAGCAGACGCTTATGCCGGGCATAACGACTTTTTTGAGCAAACAACTGCCATTCGATTAGGATGCTGGGCACACGTACGGCGCAAGTTCTTCGATGCGAAATCAAGCGACCCACCTCGCGCTAAGGAGATACTCGGACTGATAGGAAGCTTGTTCAGTATTGAGCGTCAGGCTCGGGAAGCCGAACTAGAGCCCGCTGAGCACCTTGCCATAAGATGGGAGAAGGCTCGACCAATACTAGCTCGGGTGGCGCTACTGCTCAGGGTATGGCGTCAGCAGGTATTACCGAAAAGTCCGATGGGACTAGCTGTGGGGTATGCACTTAGGCAGTGGCCTGCACTGACTGTCTACCTGGATGATGCTCGATTGCGGCTGGATAACAATCCAATCGAACAGCAAATTCGACCGATCGCTGTAGGACGGCATAACTGGCTTTTTGCTGGAAGCAAAAATGGAGCAGACCGAGCAGCGATATTCTTCTCGCTTATCAACTCTTGCAAGCTGCTCGGCATCAACCCGGTCGTTGTCCATGGCGGCGGCCCGCAGATCGGCCGCATGCTGGAAAAGCTCGGCATCAAATCCACATTCGAGGATGGCCTGCGCGTCACCGACGCCGCATCTATGGAGATCGTCGAGATGGTGCTGGCGGGCGGCATCAACAAATCCATCGTCCGCGCCATCAACGCTGCAGGCAACCAGGCCTTCCAGATCGACGGCGCAGACCCCGACCGCGTCACAAAGGTGAAAGCCGTTGGCCTGTCCGGCATCGACGCCAACCTTATCACCGCCCAGAAACTGACCCGCACCAAGCGCGATCCTGATTCGAATATCGAGCGGGTGGTTGAGCTGGGATTCGTCGGCGAACCGGACATAGATCATCAACTCTGGGCGTTCGCCGGTCGTCACATACCCGCCGGTGTAGGTCGCCCCGGACACGTCCGCATCGGCGAACGCATCTTCCTCGCCCGTGTCAGAATAGCCGGCACGCTCCAGAAACGCGGCTGGCGACTTGCCTTGAACTCCAAACCATACAACCGAAAACGACATGGCCGTTCTCCCCTGACGGGGGTAAAGCGCATGTCGCTCAGGCCCCAGTCCGAGCATGGACATAGGCCGTTTTCGTGAAAAGCGCGGCCTTCCCGCAACACCAGAGCAAGCTGATCCCTGTCGATCGCATCAGGCTAAGGCGCGATCACCTCGACCCCGCCCATGTAGGGCACCAGCGCGACAGGCACGTCGATGGTCCCGTCCTCGCGCTGATAGTTTTCCAGCACCGCCACCAGCGAACGGCCGACCGCCAACCCCGATCCATTAAGGGTATGGACAAATTCGGGCTTCGGCTTGGGACTGTCTCTTATACAC
>ENA-ORBV01010087-ORBV01010087.1-microbial-mat-metagenome-genome-assembly--contig:-NODE-10087-length-15242-cov-5.912628_pt1 | contig 15242 bp, 13 predicted proteins | sample MGYA00237777_ERZ505514 | MGnify/ENA primary metagenome ERZ505514 (study PRJEB26160, sample SAMN06269048) | microbial mat metagenome | isolation source: Oligotrophic lake microbial mat | place... | reverse complement strand
ATTCACTACTGAGGAACATCCTCAATGTGCTTAGTAATTTAGCTAAACTAGCACATTTTTATAAAAAAGTCAAATAAAAAAGCGCCACCTTAAAGATGACGCTTATCGAAAAAAAATAACTTAACTCACTTACCCTTCAAGGCCTTACAAACAACCTTGTAGGTCAACCACCTCAAGAGATGTTGAGGACCCCGTTTCGTGATTTTTGATCGACCCAAGAAAGGATCAAACTGCACACAGTGTGGAGCGCATTCAACCACTTCTTCACGATTGACCCACTCTCGAATGATCTTAAGAGTAGTTGCCCCCACAAAACCTGCTGCTATTTCGCAACCAGCAACCGTTGACGGAACCTTACGATTTTTGAAATCAACAGCACCAGGATCCACCAAAAGTTTTCGATGGAGGAATGCCGGTGACATTCCAACCAAGAAGCGGACAAGGTTGTCTTCAGGATCTTCTCCAAAATTAAAATAATCCTCAAAGGATAGACCTCGTTTTGCCGGCCAAAAGCACATACAAGAAGCTCCCGTTCCTATTGGCGCAGCAGTGACTGCAGGACATTCTCGCATTTGAGCAACACGAAACAGAAGTCTGCGAGTCTCAAGAGTGAAGAAGTCTAATCCATCAATCACAATTGATTTACAGGAAATAAACCTTTCTATATTTGTCACGTCCAACTTTCCAAAAAGCTCAACTTCAGCATTTGGATTGATTTTCAAAATCTGCGACTTGCAAACTTGCTCCTTAGAGCGACCAATCGTATGTGTGGTCGCCCCAAACTGCCGATTGAAATTCACACATTCAAATACATCTGGATCAGCAATTTTAAATTGCGTAAATCCAAACCGAACAAGAGTGAGTGCATGGAGGAACCCAACCCCTCCAAGACCTGCAATACAGACCGTAACATCCTTTAGAACATTTTGTTCAGTCTGAGTCACCCAGCCAATATTTCGACTAAATGCTTTCTTATAACTGAAAGGAAGTCCTCCTTTCGAAGAGTCACTAACCTTTGACATGATAAGCCTCCCGAGTAAATTGTGATTGTTTTAAGTCAAAGAACTTTTCGTATTATATATTAAAATTATAAAATGTCAATTATTATCAGCAATAAAAAAGGCGCTGGGGGATGATCCAGCGCCTCGTAAGTTCTCTTACTCATTCTATTGCGCTTCCCAAGAATAGGGATGAGAAATGCTCTCTTTCACGTATTTAAGAGGTGTTCTAAACACCTCTTCCTTCACTCCTCCGCCCCGTCCGTCTTGTGTTGTACCTGTGCGAGCATCGCATCAAACGCAACACGAGACTTCTTCCCGTCGGAATCGTAGGTTCCAGCCTTAATCTGCTGACGAACACCGGAAAAATCCTTCCGGTCAACAAACCCTGGTCGTAGGCGAACAGTACGACTGTCGCCCACTCGCCCCTGATGACTATCATTAGATGACATACGCAAACCTTCCTTGTAAAAAGAGAAAAGAACGAGCATTCCCCATGAATGCTTGAAAAAAAACACTAGCATATACTATTTAAATTGTCAAACGAAAGAGCGCAACCCTAGGTTGCGCTCTTGATACGATTAACTGGGTTTACTCAACCTATCCCAACTACCGAGTCAGCGATGACCAAGTTGATGTGACAAAACTGCCGCATCAAACCAGTCAAGTTCACTGTGAGGGTCACGAGCCATCTCAACCAGACTGGCAAGAACTTTTGCTTCTTCACCAACCTGGTATCGAAAAACATATCTATGACACTTCTTCAGAAGAACTAACTGCCTTTGGTTACCTGTCTCAATCTTTTCAATTCCTTCATTAAAGATATCGCCAAGTTTTTGCGGGTCTGAATCAGACATAAAACCTCCTTGTTAATTGTTGAGAACTTAATGCCAAAAATAAAATATCATATTTTTATATACATGTCAAAACCCCGCAGACCTTTCGGTCTGCGGGGTTTTGTTCTTACTATTCTCTGTTTTGTTTCGTTCCTACCCATCTTTCTAGGTTGTCAGCTGGACTTTCCCAACGTCAGATATAACTTTTAGGATCATTTAATATCATTATCCTTTCTACGCTCGTACGAGGCATAGAAAATCAACCGTTTTATTCAATACCACGTGTAGTGGCATTAAAGTTGTTCATTTTGAAATACTCCACGAGCAGCTTCCGCTACCCGTGCCTTGTTACGACTTACTCCCTGTTACCGAATTTACCTTAGGATGTCCAAAGACATACTTCGGGTATCCCCGGCTCCCTTGAGTTGACGGGCGATTTTCTTCGCTAAACTGCGAATTGAAGTTCCCACCGTACGGACGGATTTCCCGTATACGGCGAGCTCTAATGCATGTGTTGTTTCAACTCAAACAATCTACCTAAACCATCTTTTGTAAGATGCTTACCTTTTATAACTATTTCCATCATTTTACAAAACAACTTAAAGTCATTTTGTTTAGAAACAAACTGAAGAGTATGTTTCTTGAAAAAAGGAATAATTATTTCTGTAAGCTCTTTTCTATTAAAGACTTCGTACCGATAACAGTGCTGATGATTTGGTCGAGTATCTTTTTGAAAATAGATACTTCCGCATCCAAAAAATTTTTGCACTTTCTCTAAAATAATCCTGTCTTTTTCAATGAGCTTTATGTAAAATTTTGGTTCTACAGTAACTCGTCGATTTTTGTCAGGAGATAATTTAGGATCACGTACGTACATAGTGAAGCTTCCTTCACCATCTACAAGTCCTAGAATATAATCTGGTTTTAGATTATGCATAAGAGTGAGTTCCTTCCTGTTCATCATTTAAAAAATGAACAGTACTATGACTCAGCTGACTTCTGACGCTGCGTAAGTTTAATTATATCTCGCCAAAGGCGGATAACAGACATCAGATCTCCACAGGTCACATATATTTCTGTTCCAAACATCCCATCAAGACTTTTTAAAGAATCTTCCCCACCCTCACCACCCTTTACTTTTAAGCGGGTCGATTCGTCTTTCTACTGACGGGCTACTTTTTGTTTCCAGATCCTCCACCATATACCTCGCGATATATGGCTATCTTTCAACTATTTGTCGTGAGACAAAAGTGGATTTTAACCACTTAGATATATATGCTGCTGCGCGCTTTTATTGTGAGTACAAGACTTGAGAACGTATTCACCGCGGTATGGCTGACCCGCGATTACTAGCAATTCCGGCTTCAAGGGGTCGAGTTGCAGCCCCCTATCCGAACTGACGCCGCTTTTATAACGATTAGCTCAGGGTTGCCCCGTCGCAACGTGTTGTAGCGGCGATTGTATTATGTGTGTAGCCCAGGGTATCAAGGGCCATGCTGATTTGGCGTCATCCTCACCTTCCTCTCCCGTAAGGGAGCAGTCTCGCCTGACATATATAACAGGCAACGAGGGTTGCGTTCGTTACCCCACTTAAGGGAACAGCTCAAACCACGAACTGACGACAACCATGCAGCACCTGTCTAGCCGTCCTTGCGGACCCGAAACGTTTCTGCTTCGGTTCGTCTAGATTTCTAACCCTGGTAAGGTTCTTCGTTTATCATCGAATTAAACCACATAATCCACTGCTTGTGCAAGTCCCCGTCTATTCCTTTGAGTTTTAATCTTGCGATCGTACTACCCAGGCGGTCGACTTAACGCGTTAGCTTCGCCTCTCAGAGGGTCGATACTCCGAAAAGCCAGTCGACATCGTTTAGGGCGTGGACTACCGGGGTATCTAATCCCGTTCGCTACCCACGCTTTCGTGTTTCAGTGTCAGGAATGCGCCAGTATATTGCCTTCGCCTTTGGTGTTCCCCATGATATCAACGGATTTCACCCCTACACCATGAGTTCCATATACCTCTCGCACCCTCAAGTTTTGCCGTTTCCTCTGCAAGCCCCCGGTTAAGCCGAAGAATTTAACAAAAGACTAACAAAACCACCTACACACCCTTTACGCCCAATAATTCCGGATAACGCTCGGGGCACTCGTATTACCGCTGCTGCTGGCACGAGTTTAGCAACCCCTTATTCATGCGCTGATCAATAAACTTTCTCACGCATAAAAGGCATTTACATGCCGAAGCACTTCATCTACCACGCGGCGTCGCTCCGTCAGACTTTCGTCCATTGCGGAAGATTCTCGACTGCAGCCACCCGTAGGTGTATGGGCCGTATCTCAGTCCCATCGGTGGGGGTCACCCTCTCAGGTCCCCTAAACGTCATAGCCTTGGTAAGCCGTTACCTTACCAACTAGCTGATATTGCGCAGGCCGCTCCTATAGCGATAAATCTTTACTCTTTCGAGACTATCGGGAATTACCCCGCCTTTCGGCGAGCTGTGCCCGACTATAGGGTGCGTACCCACGTGTTACTACCTCGTCTGCCGGTGTCACCTTCCTTGCGGAAGATGACCCCTTGACTTGCATGCCTTATCCACGCCGCCAGCGTTCATCCTGAGCTAGGATCAAACTCTAACTAAAATTTGTGGAACAGAACGGAACAAAACAAAGAATATTTGTAATGCACGTTATGTGTGTTTTTGTGTGTAATGCTATTCAGTTGTTAATGAACAGCTCTACACGTGCCTATTCGTAAATAGGTAGTTTATAGAGGTTCGGACAGTATACAGGATGGAGATTTAGAGTCAAGCAGAGACCAATACATCCTCTTATACGGCCTTAAAACGAGCTAAAGTCTAGTTAACACTACTGACCAAAAGTTGAGCTAAAGTATCGTTGACTTCTGTGCTGCTGCATGGGCTTTTGCCTGCTGGCGGCGCTCAAAAAATACGAGGAGTGGTGAGGCGAGGAAAATCGATGAATACGTTCCTGCGATAATACCGATCATGAGTAAGAATGAAAAGTTTCGTGTTGGTTCCCCGCCGAAAATAAAGAGTGCTAGCAATACCAAGAAAATAGTGAGCGAAGTATTAATTGAGCGACCGAAGGTTTGGGTAATACTTTTTCCAACGGTGACATCGTAGGATTCAACCGTTCGTGATTCACTATTTTTTCGGAGATTTTCACGAACTCGATCGAACACCACAATTGTGTCGTGTACTGAATAGCCGAGAATGGCGAGCAGCGCCGTTACAAACAACAAATCGATATCTCCTGCTGCGAAGTAGTGTGTCCAGAGTACAAAGGCACCAGCGGGAATAACCACGTCGTGGGCGAGCGCAACAATGGTTGCAACACCGTATTTCCACGATGGCACAGGTGCTGATACTTTTCGAAATACAAAAGTGATAAAGAGTACGATACACAGAATCACCAGCACAATAGCAACATAGGACTTACGCTGAAGTTCGCTACCGATACTTGGGCCGGTTGAGTTGTATCGTTCGAGCGTATACGGGGCGCTGTTGATGTGAAGCGCGTTCAACACCGATTCCTTTACCTCCGGAGTAAGTTCTTTGGTGCGAATGAGGTAGCTCTGCTCGCCTGCTGGTTGAATTGACGCCACTTCGGTGAGCGGTGCGAGCGCAGCTTCAATAGCTTTTTGTAGCGGTCGCTCTCCGGTATACACAACTTCAATTGCTGTACCACCAGTGAAGTCGATACCAAACGGAACACCGGGATACACCATGAGTGCGATCGATCCAAAAAAGAGTACTGCGGCGATACCGAAAAACCAGCGGCGATTATTAATGATGTACATATTAGAAGTGGGAGCCGTTACTGAATAAGATGCGACTGAGCTTGCTCGACGTATTCGGCACAATTGCATAGAGCAGCGTGCGCGAGAACGTAATAGCAGTAAACATACTAATCACCACACCCACACCGAGCGTTAGTGCGAATCCTTTCACCGCTGAGGTGCCGAGCCAGAACAGAATAATCGCGGTAATAATACTTGCAGTGTTTGAATCACGGATCGAGAGCCACGCACGGTGGAAGCCTTCATGCATGGCGTCTTTTACTGACAACCCGCGGCGAATCTCTTCTTTCATGCGTTCGAAAATGAGAATGTTCGCGTCGACAGCCATACCAATAGAGAGAATGAACCCCGCAATACCCGCCGCAGTGAGCGTGACCGGAATAAGTTTAAACACTGCAAGTGAGAGCGCAACGTACATACAGAGAGACACTACCGCAACGACGCCCGGTAATCTATACCAGAGAATCAAGAAAAGCGCGATGATGGCGAGGCTCCAGATACCAGCGCGAATGCCCGCAACGAATGCAGCTTGCCCGAGTGACGGACCAACAGTTTGCGTTCCCACAAGTTCAATTGGTAGTGGAAGTGCTCCGTAGTTAAGATCACGAACAATTTGTTTTGCTTCTTGAATAGTGAACTGCCCGCTGATTTGAGCTCGGCCATTTGGAATTTCTTCACGGATTGTTGGAAATGAGATGGGCGTACCGTCGAGAAAAATTGCCAATATACTTCCTACATTGTCACGGGTTACCTGCGAGAAAAGCTTGCCACCTTCGTCGGTGAACATAAGCCCAATGTAGGGTGCACCGGTGGTTGGATCAAATTCAACTGCCGCGCGTTGCACCAATCGGCCGGTGATACCTGTCGGCGCAAAGAGTTCGTCTACACTTGTTGAGGCAGTTGCAGTATCTCGCATGTCGAGACGTTCGACGCGAAACTCAAGGCTCGGCGTTTTGCCGATAAGCTCAATTGCTTTAGCAACGTCGGTAACGCCAGGAAGTTGGACTACCAATCGTTCTTCGGTGCGGCCACCGAGCGCATTTGCATGTTCAATGGTGACGATCGGTTCAGAAACACCGAATGCGTTTACTCGACGCTCGATAACTTCACGCAGTGATTCCATTGCGCTTGGAATTTCTGCAGCAGCAACATCGGCAGTGTCAGCGTTGTAGACTAATTCAGTACCGCCAGCCAAATCGAGACCGAGTTGAAACTGTCGCTCAAGCCATGCTGGTTTTGGAGCAAATCCATCCTGAACAGCGTAACTAACTGCTACTAACGCAAGAAGTGCCACAATGGCAAAGATTCGGTATTTCATAGGTACTGTCGATAGTAGCCGAATTTAGACCGACCGGCAAGTTGCAATTTTAGCTGTAGAGTTGCTTAAATACCGCGTCGTGACAGGAGTTCTTTAATGGTCTTGACTGCAATGCCGACATCGAGCAGGAGTGATCGATGTTTAATGTAATACAGATCGTAGGAAAGTTTCAGTTTTGTTTCAATACTATCGGCACCAAACTTTGGCGGCGTTCGCTGATAGAGCTGTGCCCAACCAGACAGGCCTGGTTTAATGAGGTGGCGCACACTGTAGTAGGGAATTTGTTGTTCGTAGATAGCCACAAGCTCGGGCTTTTCAGGACGGGGTCCAATGAGCGACACGTCCCCGCGGACAACATTCCAGAGCTGGGGTAATTCATCAATACGGGTCTTTCTGAGAAACGCACCAACACGGGTGATGCGACTTCTTTGGTCGGTGCCACCAGTGATAGACATGCTACGAAACTTAATGACGTGAATTTTTTGACCATTTTTTCCAACGCGGACATCGGTATAAAAAAGTGGGCCACCGTCATCGAGCGTTATTAACAAAAAGACAAACGGGTAGAACACGAGTGATACAAGACCAATGAGTGACCCGGCAATGACGTCGATGATACGCTTCATCACATCGTAGGTAAATCGTGGCGATAGCGAAATGTTTTCTAGGAACCAACTGTACTTCACGAGTGACAGTGGGATACGGCGAAACATGTCCTCATAAATTTTATGCATATCAATAAATGCGACCCGTGAAAACAGTAGGTTGTAGAGCTGCGGCAAAATTGGCTCTACTTTTTTATTGAGGAAATCAATCGCCAAAATAGATACGTCTTCTGTATAAATACGTCTCAGAATTTCTTCGTCAAAATCAATGGTGCTAACATTTTCAAGATCGATTGAAGAGATGAACTGCATGTTGTAGCCGTCAGTTGCATTAATTTGATCACGCAATTCACGCATCTCTTCGCCACTTGAAATGAGAATTGCGCGTTGCACACGGTGCGGACCAATAATCCGATGGCCGTATAATCGCCAGAGCACCACACCCACAAACGAAAGTCCAAGATAGATGAAGAGATTTGTTTTTGGGGTGATACCAAAAAATGGAATGAAGTAAAAGAAACTGACTGCAAATAAAATGTTGGTAATCTGGGCTCGAAAGATAATTGCCGGCAATCGAGCGCGGAGGACCACAATATGCTTTTCGTACAGACCAGAAATGTAGAACACAACAATCCAGAGCAACCAGAGTATGCCGAATGGAATAAGGTGGTCGATAAAGAGCTGCGTTGAAGGGATTGCTGCGTAGCGAATAGTCAGTGTTAACCACAATGAAGCAGCGAAAACAAAGGTGTCGCCAATGAGTAGCAAAAACGGTTCCTTTTTAGACAGGACGTTCATAACTGAATGATGGCGGCAGTATAGCACACCCATTCTATTCGGCCATACCAAGTGGTATGTTAGGATGTACGGATGCGCAAACTACTGTTTGTGGTTACAAAAGGAAACTGGGGTGGTGCGCAGCGCTATGTATTTGACCTTGCGATACACCTGCGTGAACAGTACGCCGTTTCTGTTGCCTGCGGCATGCCCGGAAAGCTCGTTGAACAACTCACCGAGGAATCTATCCCGGTGCATGTCATACCACACCTCGGTCGCGACATGAATGTCTTCCACGACCTCCGTTCATTGTGGGAAGTCTTTCGGTTGTTTTGGCACGAACGACCAGACATTGTTCATTTAAATAGCTCAAAAATTGGCGGCATCGGAGCGGTCGCCGCTCGCCTCTGCGGCATTAAAACAGTTATTTTTACCGTACACGGTTTTGCATTTAATGAAGACCGCCCATGGTGGCAAAAACCGTTCATTGTCACTGCCAGCTGGCTCTCGGTCGTATTCGCAACCCGAGTCATTTGCATCAACCGTACTGAATGCGATCAGATCAAGCGATGGCCATTAGTTCGATCAAAAGCGACACTCATTTATAACGGTATTGACGAGCCTTCATTTCTTCGACGGAGCGACGCCCGAGCACAGATTTTTGAACTCACCCGCTGGACACCCGCCGAAGGAACAAAGCCATTCATTGTCGGCACTATCGCAGAACTCGTTTCAAACAAAGGTATACAGTTTGCCATTGAGGCAATTGCTCAAATTCCTGAGAGTCACCTCGTTATCATTGGCTCTGGCGAAGAACTCATCGCACTCGGTACTCTTGCAGCAGAACTCGGTGTTTCAGAGCGAATTCATTTCACCGGTTTTGTTGCGAACGCATCTACCTACCTTAAAGGATTCGACACTTTTGTACTCTCATCGGTTAAAGAGGGATTACCGTATGTCATTCTTGAGGCGGGGTATGCAAAGCTCCCAGTGGTTAGTACCAACGTCGGAGGCATTCCTGATGTCATTACCGACATGAAAGATGGCATCCTCGTTCAGACGCGCAAACCACAAGAATTGGCGCGAGCACTTATGTTTATGCACGATCATAAACGCCAAGGTCAGGCCTTTGCAAAAAGTTTACACGAACGCATCAAACAGGCGTTCAGCACCGAGCGCATGGTGAATGAAACAATCGCTGCGTACAATGGAACCGCGAGTGTTCCGCCCATTCCTGAGCAACCAACAATTTACTGAGGTCCGATAAATTCGTTTTGAATAAGCCCGCGGTGTGTAGCGAGCGCTCGTCGACGCATACTCATAGCTAATCCAATTGCCGCAGCTTCGGTTACCAAATGCGAACCCCCGTAACTCATAAACGGCAACACCACCCCGGTTACCGGCAACAGGCCGATATTCATACCAATGTTAATGGTGACATGCGTCAGAATGAGGATCGCCAGCCCAACGGCATAGAGTGTTTCAAAATTACGAGCTCCACGCATGCCGAGCATCACCAGTCGCCATAAAATAACGCCGTACAGGAGCAAGATAATGAGCGAACCAATAAATCCCCACTCTTCAGAAAACGCTGCAAAAATAAAGTCTGTTTCAAATTCAGGCAAAAATTGTAGTCGTGACTGAGTGCCAAATCCAATCCCCTTACCCAGCACTTCACCCGACCCAACAGCAATTGTTGATTGATACGCGTTATATCCGGCACCGCGAATATCTGCCAGTGGGTGCAAAAATGTCATGATTCGGTCACGCTGATACTGCTCGAACCCGTAGGTCCAAAGCGCCCCACCAACAACCACGCCAATCAAGCCAAGCACAAACAAGTGTTTTTTTGAAATACCAGACACCAGCACCATACCTAACCAAATCGCAAAAATAATAACAGCCGAACCAAAATCGGGCTGGAGTAATACCAAGCCAAAAATAATAAGGGTATAGGCGCCAGACACAAGAATGTGCCGAATGTTACTAATCGCAATATGCCGACGCGAAAAGTACTTCGCTAACATTAAAATGAGAACAATTTTTGCCGGATCGGACGGCTGCACCGAAAAAGCTCCAAAATTAAACCAGCTCTGTGCGCCCTTCGCAACCGAACCGACCGATGCCACCAACAATAGCGCGGCGCAGATACCAACGTACAGACCGACAATCACCCCTGTTCGAGTAAACACACTGTAATCAAAGAGCGCAGTGAGTGCCAATACCACCACTGACACGCACACCCAAATAATTTGTCGTGAAAAGTACACCTCAGAACCAGTGAACGAGTACATCGTTACCAGTCCCGCAATGACAATGGGTACAATGCTGAGAATGAGCACCCAATCGAGTTGTGCCAATCGTCGGAGAACGCTCTGCATACTAGCGATGGATGACGGGAATAATTTCTATAACTGTCGGACGTTCCTCACAAATTGCCGTGCTGATTGTTTGGTAAATATTTTCAAGCGACTGTGCTGACGCTGCACGAAAGTACCGAGTTGACGTAGCCGTAAGAGACTCAAGAAATTGGTGGTTAACGGTATTGCCGAGCCCAATTGCATATACATCGATATCCGCTTGCGCGATAGCAGTAGCAACGTTGATCGCGTACTGTTCAGGAAACTGGGCGCTGCCTTGTTGTATCGGTCGGGTTGCAACACCGTCAGTAAGCATGACAATTGCTCGCCGCGCATCACTCCGCGCACGAGACGACGTTAATTCGGCAAGCGCTGACGCGAGACCAGCACCAATATTTGTTTGTTGCGTAGCGGTGCCACCAATAGCGATTGCGGAAATAGCTTCCTGAACACGGAGATGTTCGGTGCTGAGCGGTTGGTCAATTGGTGTCGATGCTTCAGAACCAAACGATACTACGGCAAGCGCATCTTGCGGTGTTGCTTGTTCGGCAAATACGCGAGCTGCATCTTTTACCGCAGTCAGTGGTTGTGGCGGGTTTGCACCATCGTCATCCATACTGCCCGATCGGTCAATAACCAACACAACATCAGATGGTCGGGTACACTGCCGACTCCGCACCAGCGGCTTTGGCCACGTAAACGTAGCGGTGCGGCTTTCACCTTGCGTCAGCGATTCAATGAGTGTTTGCGATACAATTTGTGCATTGCCGCTTGCATCATAGAGGATAGCGGCCACATCAACATTTTGTACTGTTTTAAGAGAGTCATTTCGAATGATAGCTTCAATACGCGGCTGTGTTTCTGATGAGAGTACTCGCTTGGTAACTACTGAAAGCACCGGGTCAGGTGTTGCTGCAAGTTGCCAGTATGGCTCTTGTGTAAATTGAAAATCGACTCGATTAATTGGTTCGGTTGAAGGAATCGTTGGTTCGAACACCACAAACCGTTTGCTCGGCGGAACGCGAATGTTTCCAGAACGATCACCGATCGGTTGGCCTTTTTCATTATAAAATGTAAACGTGTACGGTACTGAGAGTGCGAACGCATTGATGTTTGGATTTTCAACGTACGCAGCAGCGTGGTACACACCGGGAGATAATTCAAACACCCGCTTCCACAATACAATTGGTGGTTCCTGCACACGCTGACACAGGTTACGACACACACCGCCGCAATCGATACCTGTTTCTCCTTGATTTTGAATCCCGTCGCTACACGTTGGATCGTCGTACCAAACGAAAAAAACAGGTACAAACACCAGAACAAATACACCTATCATGAAGAATATTCCGTACGAAAGTTTTCGTTGAGCAGACCAAGCAGACATAGAGATAGTATAGCAAACAAAAAAGAGCACAGATGTGCTCTTTTTTTTTAAGTACTCTGTCCTGGCGGCAAGCTACTTTCCCGCACAAGTGCGGTATCATCGCCTCAATAAGGCTTAACTGCTGAGTTCGGAATGGGATCAGGTGTTTCCCTTACGACAAACCACCAGAACAGAACACTCAAAAAAATAAGTTTAAAACAACAACGGTGATGACAGAACGATCTCTGCCATCGACCAGTATGTACCGCATTGCGTACCGAAGTACGCGTGTGTGATTCCTACATTTCCCAATAGGATGGGCGTATTAGTACATCTCGGCTCAACACCTTACGGTGCGTACACCTAATGCCTATCAACCAGATCATCTCTCTGGAGCCTCATCACGATCCCTAATCTTGGAGGCGGCTTCCCACTTAGATGCTTTCAGTGGTTATCCGTTCCCAACGTAGCTACCCAGCGGTGCTCTTGGCAGAACAGCTGGTAGACCAGAGGTTAGTTCAACAAGGTCCTCTCGTCGCGAATTTCCCCTATCACTAGGAGCGCAGACTATATCTTCATCCGTCCACATGTGTGTGGCGAGGATGTTGGCGTATTACCTCTGTAGCCCTGCCTTTATTTTAATAAAAGCTTTCCAGTACTACGGAAGTCCGTCCTACTCCAGTAATGAAGTAGGACCAAGTCGTTACGGGGTCAAACCTAAAATATGAGTTCTTCTGTATCGAGCGTCTTATACTTTTTCTTAGAGAGAACGCTGCACGCTTCAAACAGTGCTTCTGCTTGAATGCGTTTAAATTTAAGATACGGTTTAAGCATCTTAAGTATATCTCTTACCGAAGAGTATCCATTAATTCGTAACTCAAACATTCCATCATTTCTTTGTGATGAATAGCCTTTGCCAAGAATTTGTTGGATCCAGTATAAGTCTTTTTCATGGCGAGTATCTTGATAGAAACAAATTGTGGCCATAAATCGAATTTTCGATTTACCCTCTTTTCGTTTCTTGATCTGGAGCATTATGCTTCCATCACCATCAAGAAATCCCGCAATGTATGCAAGATTAATTTTAGATCGACTTCCCACGGTATTATCTTATCAATTTTCTGGTCCTCAAGTAAGTTAATAACTTACGTTTGTTATGGTACAGCGAGACCTTAGTGCTGTACCAGTTATCAACGAACCAAAACTTTTTAAGACTCCACCGTTATAGCCACATTGTCATCTCGCATTTCTGCGAGAAGTAGCAATTTCTTACTATTGTCAAATCTCCTCAAGGATCAACGCCTGCAGTAGATAGGAGACCAACCTGTCTCACGCATGTTCTCACGCATTGCTGCGTGCATTTGGACTATATCTTCATCTTTCGATTGCTCGTTAAGATGGCTAACGTGTAGTCTCTACGGGCCTCACTAGGAGTTCCCTCGGTATTATCCCTGAACGGTTTGACGGTTCTTGGACTTCACCGATATATGTTAGCTAAGTCATACATATTTCTATATATGACCGCCGTGATGTGATTGATTCACCTGTATACGAAATGATTTAAACGTATACTTCTATATCATTTACTAGATCGAAAAATTCTCAATTGGTTCAGACTGTTCAATCACCATCCGTATCTTTTCTCTAACAATACATGTTGAGAAATACATCGCGCAGGCCGACGAGCCGAGCGCTAGCAAAAATACCAGTAGGCATTTATTGCGTGTATTTCGAAATATGTATTGTTAGAGAAAAGGGATAGTTGCTGAACGGTCTGAACCCAGCTCGCGTATCTTTTTAATTGGCGAACAGCCAAACCCTTGGGACCTTCTCCAGCCCCAGGATAAGATGAGCCGACATCGCTGTCATATTTGTCTCCCATTACTGAGAGGATCGGACTATATCATCATCCTTTTGATCAAAGGAGGTGGCGTGTTAGCATTCGCGTGTTGCGAACACTCTGCTCTCGTGTCAGAGCAAGTCTCTACGGGGTTATAACTCAATTTGTACATCATAGAGGCTATAATGTACCGCTCAATAATCGAGAAGAATTTGTGAATCGAGGATTTTTTAATTCTGATTCTCCAATAGTTCTTATCACGATTTAAGCTGCATTCAATATCTAATACTTTAATCATACGTAGTAGTTTTTGTTGATCTTCTACACAGAATTGTTGAGTATTTAGATACACATCGCTATCTCTACACTTACTCCCATCATCCATGTACCATATCGCCAACATTATGGGATCCAGAATTAAATCTGGTATCCGTTTCTGTTGATTGATATAAAACATTCGATAGAAATCAGTAAGTTCTGGATGTTGTCGAGTGGTAAAGCGATATGCTATTCGAGCGCCATTTCCTTTTCTAGATTTTGGTCCAGATTTACAAATGTTCGATAACATTTCGAATTTCCAATCAACGTATTCTTTTTGGGAAATGGAGTGGTTAATTTCAAGAAGTGCATTGGCACGCCCTGAAACTATACGCAAATATCCATCTCCAAGTAGAGATCCGATAATGATTGATCTTTCTAATTGAGTTAAACTTCCCACGGTATTGTCCTAAGTATATATCTCTTTCGCTCAATCTTTATAAAAGAAAGATAAAGAAAATATTAATTTAGGAGTCCACCGTTATAAGCCACGATTTCACTTGAGTTTCTCTCAAGTCGGCTATATGCCATTGCTGGCATAGCACCCCGATTTGTTAAGGTGCCGAACTCCACCGTCGCTATGGACGCTTAGGTGGAACTAGCCTGTTATCCCTAGAGTAGCTTTTGTCCGATAATCTTCCGCCGCGTCTAATGCGGACGGTCGGTTCACTTGGTTCTGCTTTCGCATCTGCTCGACTTGTACGTCTCGCAGTTAAGCTGGCTTATGCCCATGCACGACCGGCACGGTTTCCATTCGCGCCTAGCCAACCTTAATAAACTCCTCCGTTACTTTTTAGGCGTGTGTTAACTTCATATCGCTATGAAGATCGGACTATATCATCATCCCCGCTGCGCACTGCGCGGTTGGGATGGGTAGCGTGTAGTCTCTGAGGATCCCCAACTGTGACATTGGGTTTCCTGCTGATTGTCTGCACTACATGATTATTACTGCTCACACAGCTGTCTCTTATACACATCTGACGCTGCCGACGAATAGAGAGGTG